>Ga0160422_10000123_pt1 | contig 42340 bp, 33 predicted proteins | sample Fk160mmetaG_FD_108192 | JGI IMG/M metagenome (GOLD analysis project Ga0160422, IMG submission 108192) | Marine microbial communities from the Central Pacific Ocean - Fk160115 60m metaG | ecosystem: Environmental > Aquatic > Marine > Oceanic > Photic zone | place: The Central Pacific Ocean... | reverse complement strand
ATTTTCATATGCCGATGCAATCTATGCTGTAAAAAATAATATTGCTCAATCATTCCCAGCATTTCTTGAAGATGGAGACTTAAAATATAAATTCATATTTAGTGAAGTAAATGCGGAAGCTGGGAGTATAAAAATCAAAGCATATGAGCATATAGATAACGAAAACCCTTTCATCATTATGAAAGCAATTATCTTTCCATACATTAATCTATTATGGATTGGCGCTATATTGATGGCAGTAGGTACTTTGATTTCTGTAATCCAATTATTCAAAAAGGTAAAATCTTAATTGATTGAGTAAATTAAAACTAAATATCGTAATTGTTGGTGCAGGAAATGTCGCTTGGCACCTTGCCAAAGAGCTTCAAAAAAAAGAACAAAAAATTATTCAAGTATACAACCGCTCTGTAGGATCTGCTATCTCCCTATCTCAGCGTTTAAAATGTGATTTCACTACAAGAATAGAAGATATAAATGAAAACGCAGATCTTTATATTTTAACTGTTAAAGATTCTGTAATTGAAGAAGTTTCTGAACTCATAAAAATAAATAACAAACTCATAGTTCATACTTCTGGAGCTGTAGAAAAAGATATTATTAAACACAAAAGAAGAGGTGTATTCTATCCACTTCAAACTTTTTCTAAAGAAAAGAAACTAAACTTCAAGAATATTCCTTTTTGTATCGAAGCCTCAACAAGTGAAGATTATAGCACACTTATGAGGTTAGCTACCTTACTGAGCCCTATGGTGTATAATATCGATTCGAACCAAAGAAAGGTATTACACGTTGCAGCAGTATTTGCCTGTAACTTCACTAATTACATGTACATGATTTCAGATGAAATACTAAGCGATAAGAACATACCTTTGGATATACTTTATCCATTAATCAAAGAAACAGCTACTAAAATTTCAAAACACAAACCAAAAGATGTACAAACCGGTCCAGCTGTTAGAAATGATCAATCTGTTATAGAAGATCACCTCAACTATCTAAAAAAAGGAATAAATTACGATATTTATAAACTACTTTCGAAGAACATTATAGATAAAAATAAGGATGAATTATAAAAAAAAACTAAATCATATTAAAGCTTTCATTTTTGATTGTGATGGAGTTTTAACAGACGGAAGTATTACACTTATGCGAAATGGAGAGCAAGTTCGAAAAATGAGTACAAGAGACGGATATGCACTTCAATTAGCTGTTAAAAAAGGTTACATAGTCGCATTGATAACTGGAGGTAGTTCTGAAGCTGTAAAAAATAGAATGAACAAATTAGGTGTTTACGATGTATATCTATCTTGTCATGACAAAGTAAAGGCACTTAATGAAATCATTCATACCTATGAATTAAAAACTGATGAGATTTTATACATGGGAGATGATATCCCCGATTATAAAGTCATGCAAGTCGTTGGACTTCCTACCTGCCCAGAGGATGCAGCGCAAGAAATTAAAAATGTATCACAATACATCTCCAATAAAAAAGGAGGAAAAGGTTGTGTGCGAGATGTTATTGAGCAAACCATGAAACTTCATGGAAATTGGATGAATGATAGTTTAACACCTTCTATATAGAAGATTGTGGAAATCAAAAATATTATACTCGCGTCGAAGTCTCCAAGAAGGAAAGAACTTTTAAATCTATTAGATCTCGATTTTAAGATTGAAATAACTGAAGTAAATGAAGTCTATCCAGACAACCTTGAGGTCTATAAGATAGCCGAATATCTGGCTAATCTAAAAGCCAACGCTTTCAAAAGCATCCCTAACGATACAGTTGTTATTACAGCTGATACTATTGTCATACTTGATAAACAAATTCTTGGGAAACCAAAAAATAAAACCGAGGCTGCAAAAATGCTACTAAGTTTATCAAATCGGAATCACAAAGTAATGACAGGTGTTTGCCTAAAATCTAAAGATAAAACTATTTCTTTTTCCAATACCACCAAAGTATTTTTTAAAGAGCTTACATCTTCAGAAATCAATTACTACATAGAAAATTATAAACCTTTCGACAAAGCAGGATCCTATGGCATCCAAGAATGGATAGGTGCCATAGGTATTACTAAAATTGAAGGGTCGTATTTTAATGTTGTGGGCTTGCCTATTAATCAATTATATAAAAACTTGAGAGAATATTTCTTCTAGAAATTAACATTATAATATAGCTATTTCATTAAATTAATTTAAACATGAAAATTTCAATATTTTGGTTTAGAAGAGACTTAAGATTAGTGGATAATTCCGCTTTAAATCTAGCTTTAAGTAACAAATTCCAAGTGCTTCCTATTTTTATTTTCGATAATCAAATTTTAAATGAATTGACAAACAATGACCCAAGAGTCAACTTCATTTACAAAAGTTTAAACAATATTGATCAAACATTAAAAAAGAACAATTCTTCTTTACTTTGTGTAAGAGGTAAACCTATTGAAATTTGGAAAGACTTACTCGATAAATTTCAAATAGAAAGTGTATTTGTAAATAAAGACTATGAGCCCTATGCTCGTAATCGAGATCTAAAAATAAAACAACTTTTAGAAAACCATGGCATTTCATTTATTTCTATAAAAGACCAAGTAATTCATGAAGAAAATGAAATACTTAAAAATGATAACAAACCCTATACTGTATTTACACCATACAAAAGAAAATGGTTGGAGCAATATCAAGAAAAACCCTATACTAAAAAGGTAGATTTCAATAATTTCTATCGCCAGATTATAATATTTCCTAGTATGGAAGAATTGGGAATCAAAAAGTCAAAGATTTTAGTCAAAGATTTCAATCTATCAAAAGTAGACGATTATGAGCAAATAAGAGATTATCCTCACATAGACCAAACCAGTTACTTGAGTCCACACCTTCGCTTTGGAACCATAAGCATACGTGAAATATTATCTAAACTTAAACCAAGCAATTCTGTCTTTAAAAGTGAACTTATTTGGCGTGAGTTTTTCATGCAAATTCTATATCATTTTCCACACGTGGTTACTGAAAACTTTAAACCTAAATACAATGCTATAAAATGGTTAAATAATTCTACTGACTTTGAAAAATGGTGCACTGGAAAGACAGGATATCCAATTGTTGACGCAGGAATGCGACAATTAAATAAAACAGGATATATGCACAATCGAGTAAGAATGATTACTGCAGGTTTTTTATGTAAACATCTCCTTATTGATTGGCGACTTGGAGAAGCATATTTTGCAAAAAAATTATTGGACTACGAGCTATCTTCCAACAATGGTAATTGGCAATGGGCAGCAGGAACTGGTTGCGATGCTGCACCTTATTTTAGGATATTTAACCCCTACGAACAACAAAAGAAATTTGATCAAAATCAAGACTACATAAAAAAATGGGTATCCGAAATAAACACCGATGAGTATCCAAAACCAATAGTTGAACATAAATTTGCTAGAAACAGGGCCTTAGAAGCTTACAAAATTGGAATCAAAAAATACTAACCAAATACTTCTTTTGACTTATTAAAAGCCGATTCAAAAGCCAATGAATTTAACCCAGTATCTTGTTTTTGTTCGTTTAAAAAAGATAATAACTTTTCAGTAGGCATATTCCCAGTGAGATCATCTTTTGCCATCGGACAGCCTCCTAAACCTTGAATAGCAGTATCAAAACGGGTACACCCGGCATGATAAGCTGCCATAACTTTCTCTTTCCAGGTTTGTGGTGTGGTATGTAGGTGAGCGCCAAAAGTTACCTCCTCAAATTCAGAGATCAGCTGAGAAAATAAAGGTGTGATGATTTCTTTAGATGAAACTCCAATCGTATCTGAAAGTGCCAGAATCTTTATACCCATATTGGTTAAAACCTCAGACCATTTAGCAACTATATCAACATCCCAATATTCACCATAAGGATTCCCGAAAGCCATAGAAAGATAAACCACAAGATTTTTATTCCTAGTTACACATAAATTTTGCATCTCCTCTACCAATACCAAAGAATCTTCAATAGAGCGATTTGTATTACGTTGCTGGAAGGTTTCTGAAACCGAGAAAGGATAGCCTAAATATTGGATCTCATCGAAAGATGAAGCTTCCTCTGCACCTCTGATGTTTGCAACAATAGCTAATAACTTAGAACTCGTATCATCTAAATTAAGTTTAGATAAAACCGCAGCAGTATCGAGCATCTGCGGAATGGCTTTAGGCGAAACAAAAGAACCAAAATCAATGGTATGAAACCCCACTTTTAAAAGCATGTTTATGTATTCGGCCTTTTTCTCCGTTGGGATAAATTCTGTGATACCTTGCATGGCATCTCTCGGGCACTCTACAACTTGTATCATTCTACTGCAATAATTTTTAATTCCGTTCTTCTATTTAGAGCTCTTTCCTGCTCAGAACTATTCGTATTTAAAGGTACAGACATTCCGTAACCTTTGGTTTGTATGCGATCTGAAGGAATACCTCTTTGCACTAAAGCATCTTTAACAGACCTAGCACGATTGTCCGACAAATTTAAATTATATGCCTTAAAACCACTATTATCAGTATGCCCACCTATTTCAATGACTAAAAAAGGATTAGTCGCCATAAACTTAATAATCTTATTTAATTCCACTACCGATTCATCTTTTAGATCAGAAGAATTTAATTCAAAAAAGATATTATCCAATCTTACTTGTTCACCTACTTTTAAAGGTTGTAATTTGAAGTTCTTAACGATAATACTACCTTCCTTTTCAAGTTTAATGTTTTCGGAATAAATGAGATATTGCTTTTTGTTAACTGTTAGTGCATATTCAGCATCAGAAGGAAGACAAAGCATGTAATTACCATTTATATCACTTTCTGAACTTTTATAGGATTTCCCAGATTTCAAATTCACTAACTCTATGTCCGCCTTAATTGGTTTATTTGTTTTTGAATTGGTAATTAATCCCTGAATATAAGCTACTTCCAACGATCTACTATCTTGAGGTAAATCAAATGTATAAAGATCTAAATCATTTCTATCTTCATTAAAAAATGAAGATGCAAAATAGGCTGTTCTTCCATCCTTAGCAACAATCAATGAATTATCATCTGAAGGGGAGTTAATTGGATACCCAATGTTTCTAGCTTTATCCCACTCACCACTTACGTTTAATCGAGAAACAAAAACATCAAACCCTCCCATACCTACAAATCCTTTAGATGCAAAATAAAGTGTTTGATTATCCCAATGTAAAAAGGGTGATATATCATCTTTATTAGTATTTATTTTATCCCCTAAATTCTTAGGTTCCATCCACACACCATTAGCATTCTTGTAGGAAACCCATATGTCTTTACCGCCAAGTCCACCTGGACGATTAGAGACAAAAAACAATTGTCTACCATCAGATGAAATAGATGGTTGTGATTCCCAACTCTCAGTATTTACATTTGGACCTAAATTAACTGGATTTGTCCACTTCTCATTTACAAAATCGGACTGATATATATCACAACGGCCATAAGAATCATTTCGAGAACAAGCTGTAAAATAAAGGGTTTTACCATCGGCAGTAATACATTGAGCACCTTCATTTTTTAATGTATTAATAGGTTCACCAAGATTATTAGCAAATTGCCATTCATCAGTATCATTATACGATATGTAAAAATCTTCATTTCGTACACCGTTAATATTTTCACTTCGAGTAAATATCAAGGTACTGCCATCTGCAGAAAGTGCTGGTAAATACTCATCGGCATTTGAATTAACGTTGATTCCCAAATTAACCGGATTGAAAGTCACAGGACTCTTCATCGCATCAATAGAAAACTCACATGATTTTTTAAGTGAAAGTGACTTTTTTCTATAGTTCGAAGAAATACGTTTATAATTTAAATATTTCTGAATATGCTCCAAGGATTCTGAGTAAAAACCTATAGAATGTTCTGTGATTGCTAAACGATAATACATAGGAAACGAAAACTCCGGATCTATAAGGATTGACTTTTTATAAGATTCAATGGCACGTAACTTATCACCAATTTCAACAAATACATCACCTAATAAAATCCAAGCCTCAACAAATTGATCATCAAATAATAAAGCTTTTTCTAATAAGTCTTTTGATTCATTGAAGTTATGAAATGCCAAAGCAGATTTAGCCTCTCGATATGCTTTAATCGCTTTACGAGATTTAGTGGTTTGCTGAGCTTGACCAAAAAAACTATTTGATAAAATAAAAACTATGAATAAAATTCTCATACTAAGGAATATCCATGTATTTATGAGTTTGTAAAGAAATATGCCACGATGGATTTATCTTAACATATGTAATGATATCTTTTAAAATATCTGCTTCTTTGGACCATTCAGGCTGCAAATACAATTTGCAATCATCATTTACCTTTGAAGCCTCTTCCTCTGCAAAACGAAAATCGTTTGCCCTAGAAATGACAACTTTAAGTTCTTTAGCTTTCGAATAATTCTCTTTTAATGGAAGTTTACGCTTTTTTGGAGATAAGGTAAACCAATCCCAATTTCCACTGAAAGGATGAGCTCCAGAAGTTTCGATATGACATTCAATTTTTTTACTATGAAAAAGATCACACAAAATATCAAGCTTATGCATCAGAGGTTCACCTCCTGTAACAACAACTTTAACAGCACCACTTAAAAAAACCCATTGCACCATTTCTTCTACCTTATGTAAAGGATGGTTATATTGATGCCAACTTTCCTTTACATCACACCACTGACAGCCCACATCACATCCAGATAATCGAATAAAATAACAAGCAACCCCTGAATGAAACCCTTCTCCTTGAATGGTATAAAAATGTTCCATAACTGGAAGCATATGCCCTTGCTTAACTTTTTCAATTATCTCAATAGAATAATCCATTTGGCTAAGATATTGAAAAAAATAGCAGTTAATAATTCAAAAGAGCTAGTCTTGAATAATAAACTTTAAAGTTTTGAAATATGAATTTTTATGAACACTAACGAAATAAAGACCTTGATCATAACTAGAAAGTGAAAGACGTAAATCATCACTAGATTTATCATTCAATTCAATAAATTCTAATAATTGACCATGCAGATTGAAAACTTTTACCTGAATATTACCATAACTGTCATCGTTAACTTTAAGATGAATTTCATCTCGAGTTGGATTGGGATAAATAACAACATCTAGTTCGTTAGAGATCTCTTCGTATCCAAGGTCCGAGTTTTCGGATAAAATCATTTTAAAATCATCAATAAAGTAATGCACTTGACTCATTGAATCAACATTATCATTAAATACAAGTGCATCCAAAACAGAAGTTCCATTTACTGAACCAGTTGTTGAGGAAAAATCCCATATATCAATTACTTGATCTGCAATAGAGAACTCAACAATATCCCTATCAATATCTATAAATTGATTTACTGTAAACCACATATTTTGAGGGAAATCAAATGGTATATTTTGACCAGCTGCATTTACATATCCTTGTCCATCATCATTAAACTGAATATTGTAAGCTGCTGTAGAACTGAAACAAGTTGCATCATGATAAATCGTATAAGAAGCACTTCTACCAGAAGGAACATAAATCTTAAAGGATAAATCAAAAGCATTAAAGTCAACATCGAAGTCTCTTATAAATGAATTTAATCCATCAGCAGCATTAATTTCAAGATATTGAAGACCTTCTGCAGGTAAATTACTAGAAATATTTGCCGCAAAACTATCATTACAGAAAGAAACCCAATTGTTAGATTGAGTAAACAATAAAGAATCTTCTGAATAACTCTCAAAATTATCAGAATCGAAAACAGATCCATAATAAGAAATACTAAAATCTAATGATGTCGTTTGACCTAATGCATCAACAACTTCAACCAAGTAATCAGCATCAGAAAGGTTAATAATACTATAATTACCGTAAGAAGATAAAACGACACTATCAACAATTGTATGTGAAACAATATCTTGACAAATAATTGTAAATGGAGCTTGACCATAAGCTATATCCAAATGAATGGCACCGTCAGAAGCAAACTCTGAACTGGCATGAGTAAATTCCGGCTGAGTTACCAAATATGGAACACCACATCCATTTGATTCTTGAAGAGATGAACGGTAATAACTTAAAGCAAAATGCATTCGATCTACTTGCCCCTGACTAAACATTACCATAGATGAATCATCTACATAATCCATATAATTCATAAACATATCAACTGATTCACAAGATACTTGAGGATGAACAGGATTTCCATAATATGAATCTTCTGATACTGGTGTATCATCTACCCAATCATTGGTAGAAGAGCAATTACCAATTCCCCAAGGATGTTTCAAATTTAAATAATGTCCAATTTCATGAATTGCGGTTTTACCCATACCATAATTTTCATGATTTGATTCTCCAAAATAGGGGTATCCAACAACAAAACCATGCTCATCATCAGGGATGTTTGCAGTAGGATTATCGGAATAACCCAATACACCTGTGGTAATTCTACCAACCCAAATATTCAAATAAGAATCTGTATCCCATGCATCAGCTCCACCATCCGCTGATCTTTTAATATTATCTAAAGCAGTAGAAAAAGATGTAACATCTGTTGAATATCGATTAATTCCATTAGTAGCATATCCATTAGGATCAACAGTAGCTAAGCAAAATTCAATTTGTGCATTACCAATAAATTCTTCAAATTCTTCAGGAGTTTGAGTTACATCTTGATTAAGTAAATTATACGACTCATTTAAAATTTCAATTTGACGATACACATCAGCATCAGTTATATCCATATCAACCCAATTCTCATGAGATTCATTTTTAATGATATGAACTACAACTGGAATCGTATAAGATAAATTCTTACCAGCCTGTTTTTCTTGCATGTAAATTTGGAAAGCTTTCTCTTCTTCCATCAATAAGTCTCTGTAATCTGAAGATTGCATTCGATCACTGTAAAGTGAATCAAAGTTACAACGTGACATAAATCCTTGGGCTAAACTAAAAAGGGGGATAAAAGAAATTAAAATAAAATAGAATGTTCTCATATCTCAATAATTTGAATTATAACCAAAGATAAAATTAAAATATTGAACAATTATTGTTCAAAAAAATAAAATATTTAATCATAAGTTAAATTGTAAATTCAAATAAATAATGTGAATATCCTCGTGAATAAAAGCTCTATTGAAAATAAATAAGAAACAGCATTTTAAGTATTTTTGAATTTACATTACCTCTCTTATGATAAAAAGTAAAAAAAATAAATACCCTCAACTTAGCATTAATTTTGAAAATAAAACAGCACAAGTTGTATTCGGTCTTTTATACTTGTGTCTATCAATCTTATTATTTCTATCATTTACATCCTTTTTATTAAACTGGAAAAAAGATTTTGATTTATCACAGTTAAATTTTATTGATTTAATAACGAATTCTGAAATTATCGCTAATAATTTATTGGGTAAAGTTGGTGCTTATTTTGGTGATTTTTTCATCTATCAACTATTTGGAATTGCTTCTTATTTAATACCATTTTTCCTTTTCATTACTGGCTTACAAATTTTCACTAATCAATACATTATTAAACTTAAGCGACTATTTCTAAATATTCTTTTTATTAGTTTATGGCTTACCACTTTTTTTGGTCTTTATTTTAATCAAAACCCAATTCTTGGTGGATACAATGGAATACAAATATCTAATTGGCTTAACAGCGTTATAGGTCTAACAGGGGCAAGTGTAATATTAGCATTTTCCAAACTCATTTTTATTGGTATATATTTTCACTGGACACCTGAAAAGATTCAAGAATTTTTTAAAAGAAAAGTGAACAATATCAACTTAAATGAACTGCAAAAAGTTAATATTTTAGAAGAAAACATTATTGAAGAAAAAATTCAAGAAACTATAGATTTAAATACCAAGAATAAAATTGAGAATCCTGAAGAACCACTAAATGACCCAATAGAAAAAGAATTAAATATTGAGCAACCAACAATAGAAGAAAATTCAGAATCTACATCTGAAAAGGTTCAGTTAGATGTAGAAATCAAAGAAGAAGAAACACTAACTGATAAAGAAGTAAATAAAGCATTAGAAGAGTTTGGAGAATATGACCCTAAACTTGATTTAGGACACTACAAACACCCAACAATAGATTTAATGATAGAGTATCCTAATTCTGAAGTTAAGGTCAATAAAGAAGAATTAGAAGCTAATAAAAATCAAATTGTTGAAACACTTAACAATTATAAAATTGAAATCTCTAAAATTAAAGCTACAGTTGGACCTACCGTAACACTCTACGAAATTGTTCCAGCCCCTGGGGTTCGCATCTCTAAAATAAAAGGTTTAGAAAATGATATTGCTTTAAGTTTAGCTGCACTTGGAATCCGAATTATAGCACCACTACCAGGTAAAGGAACTATAGGAATTGAAGTACCAAATAGCAAACCAAGTATCGTATCTATGAAATCTATTTTGGCTTCCGAAAAATTTCAGCATTCAAATTACGAGCTTCCAATTGGATTAGGTAAAACCATTTCTAATGAAACCTTTGTTGCAGATCTTGCTAAAATGCCTCACCTACTAATGGCAGGAGCTACTGGACAGGGAAAATCTGTAGGACTAAATGCTATATTAGCATCTTTACTTTACAAAAAACATCCTGCACAACTTAAATTTGTGTTGGTAGACCCTAAAAAGGTAGAATTAACACTATATAACAAGATTGAACGCCATTTTTTAGCTAAACTTCCAGACTCTGAAGAAGCCATAATTACAGATACTACAAAAGTCGTTAACACAGTTAATTCTTTGTGTATTGAGATGGATGCGCGTTACGATCTTTTAAAGAAAGCCCAAGTTCGTAACATTAAGGAATACAACCACAAATTCATAAATAGGAAGCTTAACCCTGAAAATGGACACCGTTATTTGCCATATATCGTTTTGGTTATTGATGAATTTGCTGACCTAATTATGACTGCGGGTAAAGAAATTGAAACACCAATAGCCCGTTTAGCCCAATTAGCACGTGCTATAGGAATTCATCTTATTGTGGCTACGCAAAGACCTACAACAAATATTATTACAGGAACTATTAAAGCCAACTTCCCAGCACGTATAGCCTTTAGAGTGACCTCTGTAATCGACTCAAGAACCATTATGGATGCAGCTGGAGCTAATCAATTAATTGGTCGTGGTGACATGTTAATTTCTGATGGAAATGAAATGACACGATTACAATGTGCATTTATTGATACGCCTGAAGTAGAAAAATTAACTGAATTTATTGGAAATCAACAAGGATATCCGATGGCTTTTGAATTACCAGAATATGTAGGAGAAGAAGCTAAATCAATTGGTTCAATAGACGTCAATGATAGAGATTCACTATTTAGAGATGCTGCATCTGTTATCGTAATGCATCAACAAGGCTCTGCTTCTTTACTTCAACGAAAACTAAAATTAGGCTATAATAGAGCTGGTCGAATTATTGATCAACTTGAAGCAGCTGGCATTATTGGACCTTTTGAAGGAAGTAAAGCTCGACAAGTTCTTATTGCAGATGAATATGCACTTGAACAGTTATTAAATAATGAAAGTCAAGAATAGATTTTAATTAATAACAAGAATGATTTTTTTACGTTCTTATTTTACTAATTTTGCAACTTAAAAATAAAGCCAAGTTGATGACGCGCCTCTTATTACTTATTAGTCTATTTATATCTCAAACTATAAGCTTTGCACAATTAAGCAATGACCCTGCTGCAAAAATTCTTCTTGACGAAGTTAGTGCGGCTACAGATGCACATGAAGCCATCTATATTTCTTTTGATTACAACTTAAATAATAAAGCTGAAAATATTCAAGAAAATACAGCTGGAGAATTAACTTTAAAAAAGAATCAATATACCCTATCTTTCATGGGTATAAATCAAATAAGTGATGGAGAAAATGTATGGACCATCATGGAGGACGATGAAGAAATTCAAATTTCTGAAATAGACCTCGATGATGAAAATACTCTTACCCCTTCTAACCTATTGAAAATGTATGAAGAAGGTTTCATCTATCAAATGAAAGAAAAAAATGGAAAACTACAGACCATTGAACTATTGCCTGAAAACCCAGATGATGTAGATTACTTGAAAATACACCTTATTATTAATACTCAGTTAAAACAAATAATCAAATTAAAGCAGTTTGGAAATAATCTAACCGAATCTGAATACATAATTAAAGAATTCTCGCCTACAATTATCGATGACAATAAATTCATCATAAATACATCTAATTTTCCTGGATTTGACATTATTGATTTAAGATAAACATTCCAAAAGCTTACCAATAATTTTTCAATTCTAATTTAACATATACATCTTTGAGAAAAGAAAAATAATGCACCCATTAGAATTGACATACCCTCAACACAAATTGTAAAATACCTTTCTTTTGAATACAAATGACATCTATAAATCAAAAGAAATGAAAATTCGTAAGTAATATATATTGCAATAGCACCTATCAAGTTCAAATCATCAATAAAAAAGAAACGATAAAAGAGAATTAATTCAGATGAAAATATCGCAATCAAAGCCATCCATTTCGCAGAGTTTACTCCAAAATACTGAGGAATTGTAGCCAAATGAGACGCATCATAATTAACATCTCTAATATCAAATGGAATGGTAATCGCAAATACGAATAAAAAACGTTCAAGTAGTGCTAAATAATAAAGTGGTTCATCATTTATTAAGGCTGGTAACCCCTCAGTAACATATGACCAAACAAAAGCGATTAAAAATATTTTTAAGCCTGGTACATCTCTCAAGCGGAATAAATTAGACCCATATTTACAGATAGGCAAACCATAAATTATAGATACAAAACCTAAACCTATAAGAGGCAAAAAAATAGAATCATAAATTGTTGTAAAAAAATAAAAACCTATTAAGGCTGAAGCAACACATACAATCCAAAAAAACTTCCTAAATCTATAAATTATCTGATGTCTTAAGGACTCAGATGAAGAAATAATAGAATGAACATTAACAAGTCTTATGAAGTTGTATACAAAAAGAGTAGCAAAAAAAACAAACCATAATAAATTTGGTTGCTCTATCTGACGAATATCCAAACTTAACAAAGTAAGAGATACGACTCCCAATGACACATAAACATTGGAGGCAACAAGAAAATCTAAGATTTTAACAATCGATTGCATGTTGTTCAAAAATACTTATAATTTTGATTAGATGAGAATATTTAAAGATCGATAATTTCGTAATTTTGCAATAATATAACATTGAAATTCAGGTAAAATGGATACAAACTCATTCTTACTTCGCCATATTGGTCCTAACAAGGAAGATATACAAGGAATGTTAGACACAATCGGTTTAAATTCCATTGATGAATTAATTGAACAAACCATCCCATCAACAATTAGACTCAAAGAAGAATTACATTTAGGAGATGTATTAAGTGAACAGGAATTTCTTGCCCACATTAAAGAACTCGCTCAAAAAAACAAGCAATTCAAAACTTATATTGGGCTTGGTTATAATAATACTGTACTTCCCAGCGTCATTCAAAGAAATGTTTTAGAAAATCCCGGTTGGTACACTGCTTACACTCCATATCAACCAGAAATTTCCCAAGGAAGACTTGAAGCACTTTTAAATTTCCAAACTATGGTCATAGATCTTACGGGAATGGAAATTGCAAATGCCTCACTTTTAGACGAATCTACAGCTGCAGCAGAAGCAATGATCATGTTATTTAATAACAGGCCACGTCAAAAGAAAAAAGTAAATGCTAATCATTTTTTTGTTTCAGAAGATTGTTTGCCACAGACAATTTCTCTTTTAAAGACAAGATCTGAGCCGCTAGGAATAGAACTTATTATTGGAAATCATCAAGAATTTGAATTCAATGAAAAAATATTTGGAGCACTACTTCAGTACCCAGTGGCCACGGGTGAAATACATAACTATAAAAGTTTTACCCAAAAAGCTCATGAGGCAGATGCAGGAATTGCTGTTGCAGCAGATCTACTATCCTTAGCTCTACTAGAATCTCCTGGCTCATGGGGAGCTGATGTAGTTGTTGGGACTTCTCAAAGATTTGGAATTCCTATGGGATATGGTGGTCCGCATGCCGCCTATTTTGCAACTAAAGAAGCCTTTAAAAGAAATATACCAGGACGAATTATAGGATTATCAAAAGATCAAGATGGGACTCCTGCGCTTAGAATGGCACTTCAAACTCGCGAACAACATATCAAAAGAGATAAGGCGACATCTAATATCTGTACTGCACAGGTTTTATTAGCTGTAATGGCTGGAATGTATGCAGTTTATCATGGACCTAAAGGAATCAAACATATTGCTAAACGCATTCACAATAAAACAAATGCGTTAAGTTCAGCAATAAAAGATTTAGGTTACAATCAAAAAAACAAACAATATTTCGACACTATATTGGTTGATCTAAAAGAAGTTAGTTCTATAACAATAAATAAAATTGCATTAGAAGCACAAATTAACTTCTTATATATAGATGAGCATACCATAAGCATTAGCTTAAACGAAACTACTACTATTAATGACTTAAATGACATTCTTTCTGTTCTGGCAGCAGCAAAACAAATTGATTTTAAAAGAATAACAGAAATATATGACTCTGGTACAATTTCAGAAACACTAAAGCGACAAACAAATTTTATGATGCATGAAGTTTTCAATTCTTATCATTCTGAAACGGAGATGATGCGTTACATTAAAAAACTTGAAAGAAAAGATTTGTCACTAAATCATTCTATGATTCCACTAGGTTCTTGTACCATGAAGCTAAATGCTGCATCTGAAATGCTACCTTTAAATGAAAGTAATTTTAGTGCACTACACCCTTTTATTCCTGAAGACCAAGCAGAAGGATATGCTGAGATTTTTAGACAATTGGAAAAAGATCTTTGTGAAATTACTGGTTTTGCAGGAATGTCTTTACAACCTAATTCTGGTGCACAAGGCGAATATGCAGGACTAATGGTCATTAGAGAATACCATAGATCGCGAGGAGACCATCAAAGAAACATCACACTTATTCCTTCTTCTGCACACGGAACAAACCCTGCATCGGCAGTAATGGCAGGGATGAAGGTTGTTGTAGTAAAATGTGATGAATTGGGAAATATTGATGTAGATGATTTGAAAGAAAAAGCAGAAAAACATTCTGATGAATTATCAGCATTAATGATTACTTACCCATCTACTCACGGTGTTTTCGAAACTCGAATCAAAGAAATCAATTCAATAATTCACCAAAATGGTGGTCAAGTATACATGGACGGTGCAAATATGAATGCCCAAGTTGGCCTCACATCTCCTGGAGAAATTGGGGCTGATGTTTGCCATCTTAACCTACATAAAACTTTTGCTATTCCTCATGGTGGAGGAGGTCCAGGTATGGGACCAATTGGAGTTGCCAAACAATTAGTGAAATTTCTTCCAGGACACCCTATAATAAAATGTGGAGGAGAAAATAGCATACCACCAATTTCAGCAGCACCTTGGGGCTCCTCTTTGGTTTTATTAATCTCTTATGCATACATTAAAATGCTTGGTGCAAAGGGACTAACAGAATCAACAAAATTTGCAATACTCAACGCAAATTACATGAAAACAAAATTAGAAAAACACTATAAAATTCTATATACAGGTGAAAATATGCGTGTTGCCCACGAAATGATATTAGAATGCAGAGACTTAAAAGCTGAAAGTGGTATTGATGTAACTGATATAGCAAAACGCTTAATGGACTACGGCTATCATGCACCAACTGTTTCTTTTCCAGTAGCTGGTACATTAATGATTGAACCAACTGAAAGTGAAAGCAAACAAGAAATAGATAGGTTCTGTGAAGCCATGATAAGTATAAGACAAGAAATTAGAGATATAATTAATGGCAATTCAAATTTTGATTGTAATGTTCTTAAAAATGCACCTCATACATTAAATCAATGTGCAAATGATGAATGGAGTTTTGATTACTCTCGAAAATATGCTGCATTCCCTTTAGAATGGGTCAAAGAAAATAAATTTTGGCCATCAATAAGAAGGGTAGATCAAGCATATGGAGATAGAAATCTAATCTGTACTTGCCCAAATATTGAAAACTATATTGAAAGCACTTGTGACTTATAAACAAATATTTTAAATTTGGTCACATTATTTTTAACTTTTTAAAAAACTCCTCATGAAAAGAATTTTACTAATTCTAACAATGATTTCAATATCAGTTTCTGCTCAAACGAGTAAAAGTCTGAAAGTTGAAATCGAAAAAAAATCTATTCAAAAACAAAAATTACTTAAACGAAGTAATACATCTTTAGCTAAATCAGTTAGTTTTTGGTCTGACGACTTCTCCAATCCAAATAATTGGGTAATAGAACATGATGCAACCGCATGTGATCTAGATTGGGAAATTGGTACTGGTCTTTCTACTGGCGGATCTTATGGAATTGCCACTATTGAATCAACTACTGCTAGTAATGGTTTTGCAATGGTTGATTCTGACGAATATGGAGGCGAAGAAGGTGGTACTGAAGTTGAAGATTCATGGTTTACAACTGCATCTCCTATTGATTTATCAAATGCCGGTTCGGCATTACTTCAGTTCGAAACCTGGTATCGAAGTTATAATAATGAACAATGTTTTGTTGTAATTAGTACAACTAACGACGATTGGCCTGAACTTACTCCTAATTATGATGCAAGTACTAACCCTAATGTTTTTTCTGTTTTCCCAAACTATGGAACTGGTGATGAACCTGATTCAAATCCATATTTAAAAGGTATTAATATTTCAGAAGTTGCTGCGAATCAACCTCAAGTATGGGTTCGTTTCCACTGGACAGGTACATGGGGATATGCATGGTTTGTTGATGATGTTGCAATTGTTGAAATGCCATCTGATGAAATCATCTTAAATTATGGTTACTTTTCAATGGGTGGATCAGAAGAATATGGAAGAACTCCTGAATCACAAATGAATGACACTATTGTTTTAGGTGGTGAAGTATATAACTTTGGCTCTGAAGACCAATCAAATGTTGCAATGAATGCAACGATTACAAACTCCACAGGCGATACTGAAATAGAGGTTAGCACAGTTCAATCTTTGCTAGAAAATGATAGTATTGCATACATTCAAGAATTTGCTACTGATTTTGATTTAGCAATTGGAACTTATAACCTAAATGTTGAAGTAAGTTCTGATGGAGATAATTCAACTGGTGAAAACTTCACTAACAATGCTTATAATAGAAATTTTGAAATTACTGAAAATTTATACTCAATTGATGGTATTGATGTTTATGATGATGTTGTTGTTTCAGTTCTAGGAAGTAATTCTTTTACGGATAATGAAGATGGGCTCATTATTATGGTATATTATGTTATTCGCGAACAAGTAAGAGTTAATGGTTTAGAAGTAGCACTTTCCAATGCAAGTGCATATTCAGCTGGTGCAGAAATAGTTCCATTTTTATTAGATTCTGAAGCTTATAACGCAAGCGATGTTTTTGATCGTCTAGTTGAGGGTGAATTTATCACTGTAGAAAATTGGAATTTAAATCAGGGTAAAATTTGGCTTCCATTTGAGGAAACTGTTTTAGAACCTGGTTTTTACTTTGCTTGTGTTGAATTGTATTCTGGAGCAGGAGACAATCATGTTGGAATTTTAGATGATGAAACTGTAGCTCAACCGGGATATGCAACTGAAATATATACTCCATCAGATCAGACCGTTTATACTAACGGAACTGCAGCTGCTATAAGAATGGGAGTTGAAAACTATGTATCTATTGATGAAGATTACACTGACAATAAGGTTTCTATTTCACCTAACCCATCTAATGGTATCTTTACAGTAACTTCAAATAAATCTGATATTAAAACTTTAGAAATAGTTAACATATTAGGCGAAGTAATTGATTATAGAATCATTGATGACGTTTTAAATGAAACATTTGACATGTCATCATTTGATGCTGGAGTGTATTTTATTACATCATCTGATGGAATTTCAAAAAATACTCAAAGAGTAATTATAAAATAAATTTTATAATTTCAAAAAAAAGGCTCCAATTGGAGCCTTTTTTTTGTGTAAAATCTTTTTAAACGTGTGTTTTAATTTTTTTATAAAGGTCAGATGAAAAAACAAAATCTTGTATATCTGGATTATCTGATTTAAACACTTGGGAATTTAAACCACTCCATGCTCTTTTACCATCTTTAATGAATAAAATTCTTTCACCGATTTGGAAAAGAGAATTCATATCGTGTGTATTTATTACTGTAGTCATTCCATACTCATGAGTGAGTTCTTGTAATAAATTATCTATAAGAATTGCTGTATGAGGGTCTAAACCTGAATTAGGTTCATCGCAAAATAAATACTTTGGATTTAAGACAATTGCTCTAGCAATTGCAACACGCTTTTTCATTCCACCACTAATTTCAGAAGGGTATAAATGATTTACATTCTCTAAATTTACACGTTTTAAACAAAAATTAACTCGATTGAGCATTTCTTTAGATGAAAAATCTGAAAACATTTTTAGAGGAAATAAAACATTCTGCTCAATATTCATAGAATCAAATAATGCACCTCCTTGAAAGACCATACCAATTTCCTTTCTTATTTTTTTCAAATTCTTATTCGATAATGATAAAATATCTTGAGAATCAAATAAAATTTCACCTTGTGTTGGTTTATAAAGTCCTAATAAACATTTTAATAAAACAGTTTTACCAGATCCACTTTTTCCAATTACCAAATTGGTTTTACCCTTCTCGAATGAAAAAGAAAGATTTTTTAAAATTTCTTTATCTGAAAAAGACTTAGATAAATTTTTAATCTCAATCATGATCCTAAAAGCAGTTGAGTTAATAAGTAATTCGATACAATAATTACAACTGAGCTATATACTACAGCTTTTGTGCTTGATTTACCAACTTCTAAAGCACCACTTTTAGTGAAAAATCCAAAAAAAGATGAAACACTTGCAATAATAAATGCAAATAACACAGTCTTGATAAGAGCATATAGTGCCTTAAATGGAATAAAATCATATTGTAATCCATTAATATACTCGGTTGCAGTACATTCATTAGATAATATACCTGCTAATAAACCACCAATAACTCCAACAAACATACTAACTGTAATCAATATAGGATTAAAAAAAATTAAAGCGAAAATTTTCGGTCTTACAAGATAAATAATTGGATTAATACCCATAACTTCAAGTGCGTCAATTTGCTGAGTAACTCTCATCGTCCCTATGCTTGAAGCAATATTAGAACCAAGCTTTCCTGCCAATAAAAGACTAATAATGGTAGGTGAAAATTCTAATATTATAGCATCTCTAGTTGCATATCCTATCAATCGCTTAGGCATTAAACTTCCTTCTAAATTTGCAGCGGTCTGAAGAGCAACTACTGCTCCTACAAAAAGAGAGACAAACATTACAAATGATAATGATTTTAATCCTAAATCGTAAATTTCCTGAATTACCAATCGATACGTTACAGATCTACGTTCAGGTTTTTTGAATGCATTTATAACAAAAAGTAAATACTTACCAAAAGAAGCAATTAAGCCCATAGTATTAAATTTCTATAAAAATAAGTGTAAATTTACCAATCTAATACTATTTATGATCATTTATTTAATTTTGATATGAGATTAATCTTAAACAAAAAGAACACTCATTACATACTTATAATGTTGATGTGCATTATTTTAAATGCCTGCTCGGCATTAAAATCATGTGATTGCCCGGGTATTGGAAATCATAATAATGCAGTTGAAAATACTCATAACTCATAAGTATGAATAAAAATTGTTATGTCTTTATTATGACTAGGGATATAGGAATTAAATTCTGACCCATGAGTAGATGAAATCAACCAAATCAATTTATTGATATTTTGAGTAATGGAATATTACTAATTCAACAAACATTTGAAAGACTTAATTGAAAAAGAATTTAAAGAAAATTAAGTTATCAATAGTTTCAGTCAAAAGTAATGACACACTAATTATTTGAGGAATTCAACCAAGCTGTATAGTAAATGATAAAACAGTAAACGAGAGATTAAAAAAAGAGAAGAATACGTTTAACATCAATTAAATAGTGAATAGTTGAATTAAATGAATAATGCAAGAAATTAAAAAAGCTACTAAAATACCTAAGAACAAAAAAAATCTTCTAAAACAATTTTGGAAATTAATTTGTGAATCTTTTGATTTACTTAGAGAAACATTAAGGTTTAATGATGCAAATATAAATCACGAAGAAGTTAGAAATAATATATTAAAAGACATTCCCTTTAAAGGATATAATGTTTGGATTTTAATTTGCTCTATTGTCATATGCTCAATAGGACTAAATATTAATTCTACTGCTATCGTTATAGGTGCAATGCTTATTTCCCCATTAATGGGTCCAATACTAGGATTGGGATTATCTATAGGGACAAATGATTTAGACAATTTAAAAAGTTCAATCAAAAACTTCCTTATTGCACTTGCGATAAGCTTACTAACATCAACAATATTCTTTTTAATTACGCCCTTACACGAAGCTCAATCTGAATTATTATCTCGTACAAAACCCACCTTTTTAGATGCTTTAATTGCAATATTTGGAGGACTGGCTGGAATTATCGCTGTAAGTAGAAAAGATGCAAGCAATGTGTTTCCTGGAGTAGCTATTGCGACCGCATTAATGCCACCTATATGCACAGCTGGCTATGGTATAGCAAATGGAAACATGCATTTCTTCTTAGGCGCTTTATATCTCTTTTTATTAAACTCTGTATTTATTAGTATTGCAACACTAGTTATTGTGCGTTATTTACATTTTCCATTTATTTCATTCGTTGATAAAAAAATAGAGAAAAAAGTAAAGAGCTATATCATTATTGTGAGTTCAATCATTATCATTCCAAGTGCATACCTCTTTTTCGAAGTCACTCAAGAATCCATTTTTTATACTCGTGCAGATAAGTTTACTAAAGAAAGATTTATTTACAAAGGAAGTGAAGTCATTAATCAAAAATTTATTTATGACAAAGAAGGTTCAACTATAGAAATATTCATGATAGGTAAACATATTCCAGATGAAGTCATTTGGGGTTGGAAACAAGAACTTAAAAACACAGATCTTAATAATACAGTTTTAAAAATAATTCAAAACAAAGATAACAGTGATGAACTAGCCGGATCGATTGGGGAACAAGTTAAAGCTGGAATTATTGAGGAATTATATCAAAAAAACTATGTGGATTTACAAGCAAAAAATACCGAGATTGATAGTTTAAAAAAAGAAATAAAATTATTGCAAGGTACATCATTTGATTGGAGTCAATTAAAAAAGGAAATATTCATTCAATACCCTCAACTCGATAACCTATCATTTGGCAAATCGATTAATATATCTCAAAATAAAATAGATACTATCCCAACGCTAATAACTATTTGGAAGGGAGAAGATAAATCTATTCAAATAAAAAATTGGCTAGAGGTTAGACTTGGGGAAAATGATATTAGAATTGTAGGTCAATAATTAATCATCTTTTTACGAATAAAATCATTAGACGCTTATTTCTATATTTGTTAAAATTTAAAATATATCATTTATGAAGGTTCTAAGTGCGCTTAGTTGCTTTTTTATAATTATATCCATTCAAGCTCAACAAATTTGGAGTCTAGATGATTGTATAGATTATGCTTTAAAAAACAACATCTCTTTAAAGCAAAGTGAATTAAATATTGAACTTAATAAAAATGAACAATTTCAATCAAAAATGGAATTACTTCCTTCGGTAAACATTAGTAATTCATTTAATAACAATAGAGGGCGCTATATTAACCCATTTACCAATCAATTTGATGAAGAAGTTAGTTCATCTTTAAATTTATCATACAATAGTAACTTTTCACTCTTTAATGGTTTTAAAAATATTAATCAAATAAAAAAAGCTGCGAATGAAAGTTTAAAGAGTATTTACGACTTAGAATCTGCCCAAAATGATTTAATAAGTTCGATTGCCTTAAGTTACCTGCAAATACTTTTCAACCAAGAGTTATACCAAACATCTGAATCGCAACTTGAATTAACTAAAAACCAGGAAGATAGAATCAAAACATTGGTTGAAGCAGGATCAATAGCGCTAGGAGAATTACTAAACATCCAGTCGCAATTAGCTTTAGAAGAACAACAACTAATTCAAGCTGAAAATCAATTAAACCTGTCAAAACTTCAATTGGCACAATTACTTGAATTAGATCAGTACGAAAATTTAAACGTTTTAAAGGTAGACATCAAAGTCCCAATTTTCAAAGTTCAAAACAACATTAATACTGACTATGCTATTGCACTAAATACACAAAGTTCAATAAAGTCCTCTGAGCTTCAAATTCAAAGTGCTATGTATGATCTTAAAATTGCAAAAGCGAACTATCTACCTAACTTAAGTATTGGCTATAGAATCAGCACATTATATTTAGACAATGTCGATGATATGTTTACATTTAATGAACAACTAGAAAACAATCAACAATCAGCCATTTATCTGAGTCTTAATATACCTGTATTTAATAAATGGAGTGTTCGCAATTCTGTTGCTCAAAGTAAAATACAAATTGAAAATAGTCATTTAATTGCTCAACAAGCAAAAAATCAATTGCGCAAAAATATGGAACAAGCATATGCAGATCAACTTGCAGCTTATAAAAAATATCAAGCAACTCAAAAAGCCGTTATTGCATTTCAAGAAGCCTTTAATTATATCAACGAACGCTATGAACTTGGTATGGTAAATAGTTATGAGTTTAATGAATCAAAAAACAAACTCATAATAGCTGAATCTGATGCACTTCGCGCTAAATATGATTTGATATTTAAAGTGAAATTATATGAATTCTATACAAGCCTAAAATTTGAACTATGACAAAGAAAAAAGGTACCATAATCGTTTTTGTAATATTGATTTTACTGACAATAGCTAAATTCAAAGGTTATATAGGTGGAGAAGATGCATTACTTGTAAAAACAGAAAAAGTTTTTTTAGGGCGTATTACAGAAACAGTTCCTGCTAACGGTAAAATTCAACCTGAAATGGAAGTCAAAATTTCTCCAGATGTATCGGGAGAAATAACAGAATTAACCATTAAAGAAGGTGATTGGGTTGAAAAAGGAGACTTATTACTTCGGATCAATCCAGAAATATATGCAGCAAACTTAGACAGGATGGAAGCCAGTCTAAATAATATGAAATCAAATTTATCACAACAAAAGGCACAACTTAAAGACACTGAATTAAAACACAATAGAAATACAAATTTATTCAAAAAAAAAGCTATTTCTTCTGCTGAATATGAAACTAGCCAAAATAATTATGAAATAGCCCAACTGGCTGTTGAAGCATCTCAATACAGTGTAAAAAGTTCTGAAGCCTCTCTTAAAGAAGCTCAAAACAATTTAAATAGAACATCTATATATGCACCAATATCCGGAACCATTTCACAACTTAATGTTGAAAAGGGGGAGCGCGTAGTAGGAACAGCTCAAATGACTGGAACAGAGATCCTTAGAATAGCTGACTTAAATTATATGGAAGTGGTTGTTGATGTTAATGAAAATGATATTCTTAGAGTAAATCTAGGAGATTATGCTGAGGTTAATGTAGATGCATATATGAAAGATAAATTCCAAGGTGTGGTAACTGAAATCGCAAATTCAGCCAATCTTTTAGGAACTTCAGCTGACCAGGTAACAAATTTTGAAGTAAAAATAAGAATTGAAAAATCATCTTATGAGCACCTTAATAAAAGCTACATCTATCCATTTAGACCAGGAATGACAGCATCTGTAGACATTCGTACAGAAATAAAGAAAAACATTAAATTAGTTTCAATACAATCCGTTACAACACGAAAAGATAGCAGTTCAGTAGACAGAAGTGCAAAATATAATTACACAAAAGAATTTAATGAAAAAGAAGCTTTTGAGTGTGTTTTTATTCACAAAAATGGAAAGGCATTAATTAGAAGTATTGAAACTGGAATTCAAGATGATCAAAATATTGAAATAATATCAGGTCTAAAGGAAGGAGACGAAGTAATTAGGGCCCCTTATAGTGCAGTATCAAAAAAACTTAGAAATGATATGCCGATTTCAGTAGAGAATTAAATTTCCATCCATGAATACAAATAAATTTCAATTAATTTAGAAAATGGCATTAATTCTAGTAATAGAAACAGCTACTAAAAATTGTTCTTTAGCTCTATGCGAAAATGGTATTACTAAAGAATCAATTGATTATAATGATGGTAATTTCTCTCATGCTGAAAAACTGCATGTATTCATAGAAGAAATATTATCTAAATCAGATAGAGAATTTAAAGACTTAAATGCTATTGCAGTAAGTAAAGGGCCAGGGTCCTACACTGGATTAAGAATAGGAGTTTCAGCATGCAAAGGGCTTTGTTATGGATTAAATATTCCACTTATATCCATAGAAACACTTGAAATACTTGCAAGAACTTATTTAGTTGAAAATAGAATTGCCGAACAAGACCTCTTAATTCCTATGATAGATGCACGGAGAATGGAGGTATATACAGCTATATTTGATAACAATTTAAATAAAATAAAAGATACTGAAGCTCTTGTACTTCAAAACCACTCATTTGATGAATTCATAAGCAAATCATCATGTCATTTTATAGGTGATGGAGCTGAAAAATCAGAACATTTATTCAAAAGAGAGAATACAAAATTCACTCCTTCTATTTATCCATCAGCTAAAGTTATGGCAAAATTTGTAGATCAAGCATTTAAAGCACAAAAATTTGAGGATACTGCATACTTTGAGCCATATTATCTAAAAGACTTTGTTGACGGTAAAAAAAACAAGAACTAAATTTGCTTACAAATCTAATCGAATGAAAAAAGTTGTATTGTTAATCTTAGATGGCTGGGGTCATGGAGATAAAACCAAATCTAATGCCATAAGAAATGCTAGGACACCTTTTATTGATTCTTTATATAAAAACCACCCTAATTCTGAATTACTCACAGATGGAGAACACGTAGGATTGCCTGCTGGACAAATGGGTAATTCTGAAGTAGGACATCTAAATATTGGAGCTGGAAGAGTTGTATACCAAGATTTAGTAAAAATTAATAATGCAATAAAAAATGACACATTTAAAAATAATAAAGAACTAAATAAAGCATTTAGTTATGCTAAAAAAAATAACAAGCCAGTACATTTAATTGGTTTATTATCTGATGGAGGAGTTCATTCGCATGACTCTCATTTAGTCCATTTATGCGAATTAGCAGATAAAGCAGGTTTAAATAATGTATACATACATGCTTTTACTGATGGTAGAGATTGTGACCCAAAAAGTGGTATAAAATTTATTAAAAAACTTGAAAAGCAAACAAAAAAACTGTCAGCTGAACTCATAAGCGTTATTGGCCGATATTATGCTATGGATAGAGACCAACGATGGGAACGAATTAAACTAGCATACGATTTATTGGTGCATTCAAAGGGTGAAAAAAATCAAAATATAGCTGATGCTGTTCAAAATTCATACGAGAAGGGTATAACAGATGAGTTTATAAAACCTATTTGTAAAGTAGACGCTGAAGGGCATCCAATTGCAAAAATTGAAGAAAATGATGTGGTTATTTGTTTTAACTTCCGAACAGACCGATGTAGAGAAATTAGCAAAGTACTATCTCAAACGGACATGCCAGAATTTATGATGCATAAACTGAGTCTGAATTACATCACCATGACCATGTATGATGAATCTTTTAAAAATGTACCTGTCTTATTTTACAAAGATAATTTGCAGAACACATTGGGAGAAGTATTATCTAACAATGGAAAAACACAAATAAGAATTGCTGAAACTGAAAAATACCCTCATGTAACGTTTTTCTTTTCGGGGGGTAGAGAAAATATATTTAATGGCGAAAAGCGTATCATGATTCCTTCTCCCAAGGTAGCAACATATGATTTAAAACCAGAAATGAGTGCAAAACATGTTGTAGACGCCATAATCAATGAAATTGAAAATGAACCAACCGATTTTATCTGCTTAAATTTCGCAAATCCTGATATGGTAGGACATACTGGTGTATATAAAGCAGTTACAGACGCACTAGAAACAGTTGATAAATGTTCACAGCGAGTTGTTGAAGCAGGATTAAAAAAAGGTTATGGATTTATGATTATTGCCGATCACGGTAATGCCGATTTCATGATTAATAATGATGGAACCCCAAACACAGCACATACTAAAAATCTAGTCCCATGTTTCTTACTAAACACTGATTATAAAAAACTTAAAAAAGGGAAACTTGCAGATATAGCACCAACAATTTTAAAAATTATGGGACTAAAAATACCAAATGAGATGGACGGAAATGTACTCATATAGCCTAATATTATTATATTTAATTACCCTGAATAAAGAAGTAAAAAAGACAAGCACACTAAATAGAATTTCACTATTTTTGATTGATGCAAAACGTAATAAAAATCATTAAATTACTTCTAATGAAGCTTAAAAGTCCTTTCATTCTAATCGGACTTTTATTTGTATTATGGATGCTGTTTTTTGACAGCAACTCCTACCTCAACCACAACCGTTTATCAAATGATATAAATCAATTACAAAAAGATAAACAACATTACATAGAAGAGATTAAAAGAGATTCTATTGCACTAAAAGAACTCTCTAACCCAAAAGGTTTAGAGAAATATGCACGAGAAAAATACCATATGAAAAAAGAGAATGAAGAAATCTTTCTCATTATCGAATAAGTGCTAAATCATGGGGAAACTATTCGAAGAATTTAGTCACAAAACACTCAAACAATGGAATGATAAAATCATTTCAGATCTCAAAGGTAATAACTACGAAAATTTAATTTGGGAAAGTCCTGAAAATATTAAAGTTGATCCTATATATAATACGGAATCTACAAATAAACTAAAAGGGGACTGTACATTTAATCATTTGGACTGGGAAATCGAACAAAGCTTAAACAATCCAACAAACAAACAAATTCTAAATTGTTTAAACAAAGGAACCTCTGCCCTCTTATTAAAAGACATCCCTAATTATGATTTAGAAAATTTACTGGAAAATGTTTTGATTCAATACATTCAAACTAACATTCAATTTAAGTCAATTAAAAATAGTCTAGATACATTTATTTCACTAATCGAAAAGAGAGGTCTAGAAAAACAATCAATTAAAGGGAGTTTACACTTTGATCCCTTGATGGATTGTCTTAAAAAAGGCGTTTTAAATAATGACTTGTGGGAAAATTTTAGATTAATTCAAGAAAAAATAATCGATTTAAAGGCCTTTAAGAGTATTAATATTCAAGGAGTAGAATACCATAATGCTGGAGCTTCAATCAGCCAGGAATTAGCATTCACATTAGCACAGCTAAGTGAATACTTTACTAACGCACCATATTTAGAACCTAATAAGATTCAAATAAGCTTAGGGGTTTCTACCAACTATTTTTTTGAAATAGCTAAATTCAGAGCCATTCGTATTTTGTGGACCCAAATCCTAAATGCATTTAAAAAAAATTTCACACCCTTATACTTGAGAGCAGAAACAGGTTTAAGAACATGTACTATTTTCGACCCCCATGTGAACATGCTTCGCACTACAAGTCAGAGTATGTCTGCAGCGCTTGGTGGCGCAAATATTATAAATACAAGTAGTTTTAATGCAGCCTTCAAAAATGATGACGATTTTGCACAACGCATTGCTAGAAATATCTCTTTGATCTTAAAAGAAGAATCATACTTCCACAAAGTCAGTGACCCATCAGCGGGTTCATATTACATAGAAAATTTAACCAATGAATTAAGTTTAAAAGCATGGGCACTATTCCAAGAAATAGAGGCAAATGGTGGATGGATTAAAGCGGTGCAATCAAATTTTATTCAAGATATAATAGAGAAGAACGCTGCAAAACAAAAACAATCTTTAGAGTCAAACAAAACACATCTACTTGGAACTAACCTCTTCCCTAACTTAGAAGAAAAAATGACATCTGAAGTAGAATTATCTATTCAAAAAAATATAATAATTGGCGAAGACTTTAAAGCCTTAAACACAAATCGTTTGTCTTTAAAAATAGATGTTGAACGGTTAAAAAAGGAGGAAAATCATGACTAGACCTGATTTTTCAAATATAGAACTCAATCTTGAAAGGAAAATATCTCAAAGATCAGAAAGAAAATGGATTAGTCCTGAGCAAATAGAAATTAAAGAAAACTACTGTTCGAAAGATATAAAAGATACTGAGCATATCGGTTTTATTTCAGGGATTGCTCCTAATCTTAGAGGTCCTTACGCATCGATGTACGTTACACGTCCATGGACCATTAGGCAATATGCAGGTTTCTCAACTGCAGAGAAATCGAATGCTTTTTACCGAAGAAATCTAAAAGCCGGACAAAAAGGTTTATCTGTTGCCTTTGACCTAGCTACACATAGAGGTTATGATTCTGATCATGAACGCGTATTAGGAGATGTTGGAAAAGCAGGCGTTGCGATAGATTCTGTGGAGGATATGAAAATACTTTTCGATAATATACCTCTGGATAAAATGTCGGTTTCAATGACAATGAATGGAGCTGTTCTTCCTATTATGGCTTTTTATATTGTTGCTGCGCAAGAACAAGGTGTGAGTCAAAAACTTTTAAATGGCACCATTCAAAATGATATATTAAAAGAATTCATGGTTCGAAATACATATATATATCCACCTAAACACTCTATGAAAATTATAGCCGATATATTTGAGTATACCTCTAAGAATATGCCAAAATTTAACTCTATAAGTATTTCTGGATATCACATGCAAGAAGCAGGTGCTACAGCTGATATAGAATTGGCATATACACTAGCAGATGGATTAGAGTATATTCGAACAGGTTTGAATGCTGGAATGGATATAGATACCTTTGCACCTCGATTGTCATTCTTTTGGGGTATTGGAATGAATCATTTTATGGAAATTGCTAAAATGCGATCTGCTCGGATGATTTGGGCAAAACTGGTCAAGCAATTTAACCCTACAAACACAAAATCATTAGCTTTAAGAACTCACTGTCAAACATCAGGATGGAGTTTAACAGAGCAAGATCCATTTAACAATGTAACTCGAACTTGTATTGAAGCAATGGCGGCAGTTTTCGGTGGTACGCAGTCATTACATACAAATGCACTAGATGAAGCGATTGCTTTACCTACAGACTTTTCGGCACGTATTGCCCGCAATACTCAAATATATCTTCAAAAAGAAACAGAAATTACCAGAGTTGTAGATCCTTGGGGTGGCTCATACTACCTTGAAAAACTTACTGAGCAAATAACGCACAAAGCATGGATATTACTCAAAGAAATTGAAGAACTTGGTGGTATGGCAAAGGCAATTGAAACAGGTATTCCTAAGATGAGAATAGAAGAAGCTGCGGCAAGGAAACAAGCAAGAATAGACAGTGGTAAAGATAAAATTATAGGAGTTAATTCTTATCGACTAGAAAAAGAAGCAACTATAGAAACATTAGAAATTGACAATTCATCAGTTAGAGAAGCTCAAATAATGCGTTTAAATAAACTTCGTTTAACAAGAGATACTCAAGCAGTTAAAAAAACTTTAAATGACCTTACTAATGCATGTCGATCAGGTAAAAGAAATTTATTAGCTTTAGCAATAGAAGCTGCCAGATGCAGAGCTACACTCGGAGAAATATCTGATGCATGTGAGGTAGTATTCGGAAGATACCAAGCTAAAATACGTTCAATTACTGGAGTTTATTCTATGGAAATAGACAATGATAAATCATTTAAAAAAGCACAAAAATTAGCAGATAAATTTGCTGAATTAGAAGGACGAAGACCACGTATTATGGTTGCAAAAATGGGGCAAGATGGACATGATCGTGGTGCAAAAGTTGTTTCTACATCATTTGCTGATCTTGGTTTTGATGTAGACATTGGTCCTCTATTCCAAACTCCTAAAGAAGCCGCCAAACAAGCTGTAGAAAATGATGTACACATTTTAGGTATATCCTCTTTAGCAGCTGGACATAAAACACTCGTTCCATTCGTTATTGAAGAATTAAAAAAACTTGGTAGGAAAGATATTTTAGTTGTTGCTGGTGGTGTAATACCATCTCAAGATTACGATTTTCTATTTAAAGCTGGTGTTACAGGTATTTTTGGACCAGGAACAGTTATAGCTGAGGCAGCTTCTCAAATATTAGAAATAATGATAAAAGATAGAAAATGAAAAAATTATTAATATTGATAGCTTTTTGTTATGTTTCAATTACCCAAGCTCAAAATACACGTAATGACAGTTACTCTGCATTTGGGGTAATTACAAGCTTTAAAGAAATTCCCTTTGGAATCAGCTTTTATAACGCTCCAATAAATAAGAATTATGGTTTTTTTACCGAACTAAAATTTAATCGTTTAAGCTTTAATAATGAGTATTCTTATCAGGGTTACCCTGTAGCTTCAGATACGCTTAGAAATGCAGTATCTCATGGAAATAAAAATATGTTGAAAATGATTAATATAGGAACCGTTATTAATCCTCAAGAATTAGGGATTATGAAGTGGGATTTCATAGATATTGATTTTTGTCTAGGAATAGGATTCGTTCAAAATTTTCAATACAAATTCTATAATGACACTCAGGGTATTGAAGCAGGCGATAATCAAAGTCCATCAGATCCTTTAGGTAAATACTATGTAATTGACTACGACAATCATGGCATTAACTTGAACCTAGGAACAAATTTATCATTTCAAAGAGTACCCTTTATGATTCATATTGGATACGACTTAAAACCTAAGGTATTTGCATTAGGATTTAATTGGAAAATAAAATAAACAATTAAGAATCTGATTTACACATTTCATCAGGTTCAGCACCACAAAATCCACATGGCTCGCCTTCTTTGGTAATTAAAGGATTGTTACTTGCACAAGTACCTTCAAATTTACCATCTTTTTTTGACCATATTTTAATTGCAATACCGGCAAATCCAATACCTAATAGAACAATTGAAATTAACGCTGTTTTCATGTCAATTATTTTATACAAAAATAGACTAAAGAAATTAAAAAATAGACTGCTAAGACTAATTTACTTAATAACATTAACTTCAATTTGAAGAGGAATACGAAACTTATCTTTTACAGAGGATTGAATGTCTTGAGCAAGTTTATATATATCGTTTCCATTTGCACAACCATAGTTAACTAAAACTAAGGCTTGCTTATCATGAACACCATAGCTTCCAATACGTTTACCTTTCCAACCTGCTTTTTCAATCAACCAGGCTGCTGGTACTTTAACTTCAGTATCATTCACAACATAAGAAGGTGCGTCAGTATACTGTATTTTAATCTCTTCAAAATGAGATTTATGAATTACAGGATTCTTAAAAAAGGAACCAGAATTTCCAATCTCTTTTGGATCAGGTAATTTAGAAGATCTAATAGATATTATTGCTTCACTAACATCTTTAGGACTTGGGTTAGATATAGACATTTGATTTAATACATCAACTATTGGTCCATAAGATGTATTTACAATCCTATCTTTTCTTAATTGAAGTGTAACTGATAATATGATATATTTCCCCTTATGTATGTTTTTAAAAACTGAATCTCTGTATGAAAAATTACAAGATTCACGATCAAATGTATGGATTTCATCACTATCAATATGAAAAGCCTCAAGTTCAACAAAAACATCTTTCAATTCAACACCATAAGCACCAATATTTTGAATCGGTGCTGCACCTATATTGCCAGGTATCAATGACAAATTTTCAATACCATTATATCCATTATGAATAGACCACAATACAAACTCATGCCAATTTTCTCCCGCCTGGACTTTTATCAATCCATTTCCAAGATCACAAATTCCCTTTAGGTTAATTAAGATAACTAATCCTTCATAATCTCTACAAAATAGAATATTACTGCCACCGCCCAAAAATAATTTAGGTAGCTTTAAAAAATCAGGTTCAGCAAGAATTTTTCTTAATTCTGAAAAAGATGTTACCACAGCAAAAAAAGCAGCCTTACAGTCAATTCTAAAAGTATTAAAAGCTTTTAATGAATGGTTTTCGAAAATTTGCATGCTCAAATATAATAGTCTTGCTTATATTTTAAGAGAAATACTTAAATCATTAAATGAAAATTTAAAGTAAAGAATGAATTAATTTCTCTAAACTCATATCTTCTGCTTCAGCCTTATAATTAAGAACAATACGATGACGTAATACAGGATATGAAATAGCTTTTACATCCTCAATATCTGGTGAATACTTACCATTAATAGCTGCATGACACTTAGCAGCAAGAACTAAAAATTGAGAAGCTCTTGGTCCTGCACCCCAAGAGAGATACTTTTTAATGTCATCAGAAGCAAAATCATTATCAGGCCTTGTTTTAGCGACTAATTTAACAGCATATTCCACAACATTATCTGCGACAGGAATTTGACGAATTAAATTTTGTATTTTCAAAATTTCAATAGACGAAAGTACTTCACTAACTGAATTATTTATATTCGAAGTAGTATTCTTAACAATATCAACTTCTTCATCAAAAGAAGGGTAATCAACTTTAAGATTAAACATAAATCTATCCAACTGAGCCTCAGGTAAAGGATATGTGCCTTCTTGTTCTATTGGATTTTGAGTAGCTAAAACAAAAAATGGTTTATCTAATTCATAATGTTTACCACCGGCAGTTACAGAACATTCTTGCATAGCCTCCAAAAGAGCAGCTTGTGTTTTAGGTGGAGTACGATTAATTTCATCAGCAAGAATAACATTAGAAAAAATAGGTCCTTTTATAAATTTAAAATTTCTATTTTCATCTAAAATATCTGCACCTATAATATCTGATGGCATTAAATCAGGTGTAAATTGAATCCTAGAAAAATTAAGTCCTAAAGCTTCACTAATTGTTTTTACTAATAAGGTTTTTGCCAGTCCTGGAACACCAACTAAAAGAACATGTCCCTTACAAAATATAGATAATATAAGTTCTTCGATAACTTGATCTTGACCTACTATAACTTTTGATATTTCATTTTTTAAAGTAGTAAACTGTTCCCTTAATTGATCCAATTGTAATACTTCATCATTTTTTGCAACCATAATTAATTTTTTAACCAATTATATTGAAAATTTAACTCTTTATATTTTTCATTAATTCGAACATAAGTCTTTAATAAAGAAGAATTAATCCACTCAGAAATAGTTTCATCTTTCTTAGTTTCTAAAGCCATATCACGAATCATTTTATAATCATCTTTAAAATTAACTTGGTGGGCATCTGTTTTACTTAAAAGTTTAAACAACCTAAAGGCTTCTTTACCATTATCAAGTTTTACATAATTTGGTTCTGAAATTTCATTAACTTCCAATTGTTCAATAACTAATTGAATAGGACTTTCTAATTCATGTAATTCAAATTTACTCGATCCGGTATTTAAGTTAATTAACTTACCACCATTAAATTTTGTCATTTCATCATCAGAATAACGAATTGTAGCATCTTCAAAAGATAACATATCATCTAAAATAGAATCTCTAGTCGAGATTAAAATATCTTTTGCATTGTTTAAATCAATAGCAGAAATTTTTGGAGACATTAAAATATGACGAATATCAACTTCATCCCCCCTGTGCTCTTCCATCATAACAATATGATAACCATATTCTGTTTCAAAAACATTAGATATTTCATCATCTTGTAGACTAAACATAACAGCTTCAAATTCTTTGACAAACATTCCTCTTTTAATTGAATTATATAAACCGCCATTTCTAGAAGAACCAGGATCTTCAGAATATAAAATTGCTAATGTTGCAAAACTTTCACCTTTTAAAACACGTTCCTTAAGTTTTTCTAACTTGCTTTGAGTTTCTTTAATTGCTGATGCACTAGCTGGAGGATATTTTAATATGTGTGCTACTTCAAAAGTAGCATTTACAATTGGAAGACTATCAGGATTAAAATTTAGAAAATAATTTTTAACTTCTTTCGGTGTGACATTTACAGATGAAGTAATTTCAGATCGAACTCTTTGAATAATTAAAGAATTTTCAATGGGATAATACATTTCCTCTTTTATCTCATAAATCTTTTTATCAAAATATTCTTCTAACTGATCTTCACTACCCAATTGAGATATAAAAGTTTTTAATCGAGAATCAATTTCATTAAAAACATCACTTTCTGTAACTTCAACACTATCTAATGCAGCTTTATGAAGCATTAATTTTTGAAATAACAGGTCTTCTAATACCTGAATTCGCATTAAAGAATCTACTTCTAAACCTTGAGCTTGATATTGAAGGATTTGTTGTTCTAAATCAGACTTAAGAATTATATTATTTCCAACAACAGCAACAATATCATCAACAGTAACTTGAGCTAACAATATATGATTTATAAATAAAAAGAGAATACTAAATATTCTTTTCATATTAATAAATTTCAAATCGACTAGATTGCTTTGCATCTTCAAATAATTTGGTTTTAATTAATTCTACTGTTTTTATCTTTCTTTGGTTGAGCAATATACTTTTTATTTCATCTTTTACATATTCCAAGGGAGCAATTTCTCCTTGTTCTTTGTAATTTAGAAGGCGAATAAAGTATACATCTAACGAATCTTTTAAAATCATAGTATTATTTGTCAGTGATAATGTTGAAACATCAAACTCACCAGGAAAAACTAGCTTAAAATCATCCCAAATCAACCACTCATTTGGATTATAATAAAAACGCTTTGAATATTGGTGACAATATGTTTCTATAGCATCTATCAAAAGTGTGTCTTTATCAAACAACCATGATTCAAGAGAATCTAATTTGGGTGCCATAATACTTGTTTTTACAAATATGACTTTAGTCATCTTATCTGCCAATATATAATCATCAGTATGCTGATTATAATAAGATTCAAGTTGATCTTCCAATATAAGAGTGTCAAGACTTTGTTCAATTAATTTTTGTTCATATGCATGAATCAAAAGGGAACGTCGATAAGACTCTAATCTTTTATCGATTTCTAATTGGTCCTGATTTATATTTAAAACTGCTTTTTGTAATAACAGTTCTTCTTGAGCCCATTTATTAATATACTGCTTAATGAATGTTAAACTATCAACTGATGACAACTTACTTTTAATTATTGATGTAACCTGATCTTCATATAAATAAGAGTCACCTAGCCTTGCTATTACAACCTTATCATTATTCTCAAAACTTGAGCAAGAAGAGAATAAAAAAATAAGGATAATATAATAAGATTTAATCAATATGTACGTTTTACTTAAGTTCTGTAGTATAGGTGTTTCCATGCCATTCAAAGAAAATATCTTTAGAAGAACCCAATGAATTTAATGCCTTATTAAAAGCTTCATTGAACGATCCATTAAAAGTAGGAACTTTATTATCAAGCTTTGGATTTAATTCACTTAATCGATTAGCCTTCAAAAGATTAAAAACATACGAATTAACATTAATAGAATATTTAGTTTTTAACTCATATAACCACTCTTTTTCTAGGAAATCTTGATAATCAGAAGTAATAAGTCCTCTAGCTTCAGATAAATCTTTTTCTATTGGTGGTAATACTTCATTTATATATACCATTTTCACATTTTGATTATCATAAATTAAATCTGATAGTCCTTTTTCCCAAAGAACTTGATCTACAAAATTATTTTCACCTCTGAGGAATAAGCCTTTCTTTATATCCATATTTAATGAAGAATTCTTATTAATTTTAGTCTGAATCTCATCAATATTTGTATTTCCTCTCATTATTTTTTTACGGACCTTAAGAGCTATTGATTCATTCAAACAGTTAATAACTGTTGCATCTACTCTGTTATCCCACATATAATTTTTCTTATTATCCAAATAAAAAGCGTTTAAACCAATCGTATCTTTTACTGCTTTAGACCAAATTTTTTGATCTGTCAATTCATACAACAAAATCCCATCTCGGTATTCCTGCATTAACAAACGAAAATCGTTGTATTTTGACTCTAGGTTAGAATTTTCATACGCAATAATTAAATTTTCAGACCATTTAGCAAAAGCCTCATCTACAAAGTTTGATGGTTCAAATTTACTCTTCAATCTTCGAGCAAAAGTTAACATATATTCTGCAAAATCATATTGAGTATATTTAGTAGAACCGAGTGAAAAAAGAATCTTAGTAAGAGAACTAGCATGATCTTTCAAAGACCATTTGCCATTCTTAGCAATAAAATCATTATTAACGATTTCTTTCATGGCATTTAATGCTGAAGTATTAACTTTAAAGTTATACTCATTCTTTAACTTATTAACCAATGAAGTTCGTTTTACCTGAGATCTAGAATCTTTTTCAACTTTCGATTGAACGTCTGATTTTTCATCTTCAAAAGAGCCTAATCCTTTACGATCAATAAGTTTGATGATATGCCATCCATATGGTGTTTCAATAGGTACAGAAATATCACCTAAATTATTTAAGGAAAAAGCAGCATCTTCGAAAGATGGAACCATTTTATTTGATCCAAACCAAGGAAGAACACCTCCTTTAGATGAATTATTTTTATCATCTGAATATTGCTGAGCCATCTCAGCAAAGTCGGCTGATTCATTAATTATTTTATTATATATATCTTCAATTTTTTGTTTTGCCACTGCTTTCTCTTTATTAGATGATTTACCAACAGGACTTGGGTACTTGACCATAATATGAGCCGTTTTGACTTCTCCTCTTGATGGTCGTTTATCCGTAACATTTAAAAAATGATATCCAAAACGAGTACGAATAATTTCTGAAATTTCACCTTTAGGGGTACTATATGCTGCACTTTCAAATGGATATACCATATATAATGCACTAAAATAACCAAGATCTCCATAATTATCTTTTACTGATGGATCATCTGAATATTTACTAGCAATATCAGCAAAATTAGCACCATCTATAATTTGTTGTCTAATATTTTGAGCTTTAATGAATGCATTCAATGTATCAGAAGGAGAAGCATCTTCAGCTACAGAAATTAATATATGTGATGCTCTTATCTCAGTTTTTAAACGCTCATACGCTTCTTTAACTAACTTTTCTCCTGCTTCATTATCAACCAAATAAGGATTAGCTAATTGTTTTCTATATCCAGATAACTCCTTTACAAAAGAAGGTACTGTATCCATACCTAACGATTCAGCTTCTTTGACTTTAAGTTTAAAGTTGATAAATAACTCAAGATATTCATCTAAGGTTTTAGGGTCAAGTATTTCACCTGCTTGTCTATTTTTATTGTAAATACTTAAAAAATCATCAACACTAACTTTTTCATCGGCAACAATAAGTAACGTTCTGTCGGTACTTTGTGAAAATGAATTTAAAGTGATGGCAGTCGATACCAATAAAAAAAATAATTTTCTCATTTTAAAATATACTTTTACTTTCTACTATAATTAGGTGCTTCTCTAGTAATCGTTACATCGTGAGGGTGCGATTCAATGACGCCAGCACTTGTTATTCTTACGAATTGAGATTTTTCTTTCAATGTTAAAATGTCCTTTGAGCCACAATAACCCATTCCTGCTCTTAATCCTCCAACAAACTGGTACATAACTTCTGCTAAAGTACCTTTATAATCAACACGTCCTACGATCCCTTCTGGAACCAACTTTTGTAAATCATCTTCAAAATCTTGAAAATAACGATCTTTGGAACCAGCTTTCATTGCATCAATAGATCCCATTCCACGATAAGTCTTATACTTTCGCCCTTCATAAATGATTTTTTCTCCTGGTGATTCTTCAGTGCCAGCTAATAAAGAACCTAGCATAACTGAATCAGCACCAGCTGAAATTGCTTTAACAATATCACCAGTATATCTGATTCCACCATCTGCTATTACTGGGACACCAGTTCCTTTAATTGCAGCAGCAACGTTCATCACAGCAGATAATTGAGGTACTCCGACACCTGCAACAACTCTGGTTGTACAGATAGAACCTGGACCGATTCCAACTTTAATACCATCAGCTCCAGCATCTACCAAATATTTTGCTGCCTCAGCTGTTGCAACATTTCCAACAACAACATCTAAATTTGGATATTTTTTCTTAATTTTTTTTAAAATATTTACAACACCTTTAGTATGTCCATGAGCTGTATCTATTACAACTGCATCTACACCTGCTTCTACAAGAGCATCTACTCTATCTAAAGCATATGATGTAACACCAACAGCTGCAGCAACTCTCAAACGACCATATGAATCTTTATTAGAATTTGGCTGAACTCGAACTTTGATTATATCTCTATAAGTTATTAACCCTACCAAATGATTATTGTCATCTACAACAGGTAATTTTTCAATTTTATGTTTTTGAAGTATATCTTCAGCTTGCGCAAGAGTTGTATTCTCTTTAGTTACAACTAAACCATCTCCGGTCATAACATCTTCAACAGATAAACTATCTTTTTTCACAAAACGTAAATCTCTATTAGTTACAATTCCTAGTAACTCTCCTGAAGAATCAACCACTGGTATACCACCAATCCTAAATTCTTTCATCATACGCTTAGCATCAGAAACTGTAGCAGTATGCTTAAGAGTTACCGGGTCTAGTATCATTCCAGATTCAGCACGTTTTACAGAACGAACCTCTTTAGCTTGAGCTTGAATACTCATGTTTTTATGCAAAACTGAAATACCCCCTTCACGAGCTATAGCAATAGCCATAGCAGATTCAGAAACCGTATCCATAGCTGCTGATACGATAGGCGTATTTAACGGTATGTTTCTTGAAAATTTAGATGCAATATTAACATCACGGGGTAAAACTTCTGAATAAGATGGCACTAATAATACATCGTCGTAAGTAAGTCCTTCACCGATAAATTTATCTACAGAATGTAACTCCATTAGAATGCAATTTTAGATGATAATTGCGTGCAAATATAATAAAAAAACACGCCTTCAATCATGAAATTCAAAAGATATAATATATTATATCTTCAAAAATACTTGAGTTAAAAAAAAGATATTCTTAAATTTTAAATAAATAACTTTTTTATAAATAAAGCTTAAAACCTAACTGAATAGTATTATAAGGATAATCATGTAAAGATATTTGCTGTTGTAAATAGAGTTGATAAACATTCCAATTTTTAGAAATTTTGGCTGCATACAATAATGGGAAATCTCCATTTCCCAAGTAACCTTTAAAACCTCTTAAAGAATTACTAAATATGTAATCTTTATAAGATAGATCAAATGTTAGAGCAGCTAATATTGCATCATTTTGTCGGTTATTTATCATATAAGTTTGCCATACATACAAGCCCAACAATGCACCTAAATCATAACTTAGTTCTTTAGTTATATCATTTTTTAGATGATAAGACAAATCAAAATAATACGCGGGAGTATCAGTATATCTTGCATTTCTGAATTGTGAACCAGAAGCAGTTTTTAAACCCATGTTAAAAATAAACTGTGTGTTTTTATTTTTAAAAATAAGTGCATTCATCTCTACCAAAAGATCTCCACTAGCATAACCTTTTGGGAATTGATCTCGAACTACCCTATTATTCCTAATTACAGAATCCATTTCAAAATACTCAATGGGGTTCATAGAAAACTTTACACTCGCTTTTTCACCTAATGGTAATGCAAATCGTATAAAAAGATCAGTTGAAGTCTCACCTATAGTAAAATGATTACTATATCTTACATCAAACTCAGGTTTCAGAATCATTTTTTCTGGAATAGGAATTGGAAAAGCATTGGGGCCCATAAAAGCAGGTGATAGCTTAATATAAGAAGACCAATGGCTTTGACCATCCCATTGATGAGTTTCATTCCACCAAGTAAAATCCTGAGCATTTAGATTAAAAGCTGGTAAAAGAATTAAAATGATGTATTTCCAACAACAATTTCGCATAGATATTCTTCTTTTAAATATTTATTTGCCAAATCTTTTAATGCTTCAGCGTCTATATTATCAAGTATCGTCTTATAACTTTCATAAAACTCAAATCCTACGCCCTGAACATGCATATTTTTCAACAAACTGGCCTGAGCAAAAGGACCATCAGCAGAATTTAAAATTTGCCCTATGATATAATTTTTTACCAGGCTGAGTTCTTCATCTGGAATTAACTCTTCACGTAAACGTCTTAGCTCGAAATAAATTTCTTGTAAAGCCAATTGCGTTCCTTCTACTTTTACTTCGGTAGAAATACTAAAATAACCACTTTCTTCCTGATGCACACATATAGCACCTATCCCATAGGTTAGACCTTTATCTTCTCTAATATTACTCATTAAACGTGATCCAAAATAGCCACCTAAAACTATTGATAAGAACTTTAATTGGTGGTAATCTCGATGGTGTGAATTAAAGCAAACCCGACCTATTCTAATTGCGGACTGTAAAGCTCCCTCTTTAGTAATATGAATTATATCATTTTTAACTTTTGAAGAATATATCTGAACTGAAGATGCCTTTTTTAATTTCCAAGTCCCTAAATATTCATTCAATATTGATTCCCCATTCTTAGGCAACAAACCTGCAACATATACTTTCACAGCTGCATTCTTATAATACTCATAGTGAAAATTAACAAGATCTACTTGTGAAATATTTTCAAAATCTTCTAAACATAAAGAAAGTCCATAAGGATGATCATCGAATAAGGTATTGAAAAAAGTATTTCTGGCTTTAAATTCTACTTTTTCAGAATTTATAATGAAACTTTGTTTTTTCTGTGCCAAAATAACTTTGAATTCATCTTCGGAAAAAGCAGCATTTTTTATAGCGTCGATAAAGATGGGTAATACCTTATCAAAGTATTTATTGAGCGTGTAAAGGCTCACAACAGCTCTATCAGAATTAATATCTAACTGGGTGTATGCACCGTAAAAATCTAGACTTTCGTATATTTCTTCTCCCTTCTTATTGGCAGTCCCTTCAAAAAGCATGGCATTACACATAATTGCTTGCAAGGGCTTATCTTGAAATTTTGATCCTGCTTCAAAAACCATATCTAGACGACATAACTCTTGTCCACCTCCTTCTAACACATAAACTTCTATGGAGTTAGCCAAACGAATAGTTTTAGGTACTAAGAACTTAGGCATGTGAATCTCTTGAAAATCAATTTCCTTACTTCTGTCTAACATCTTCATCTATTTGGCGTGGTAATACAAAGTATTTGAATTTTCATTTCTAAAAACATCTTGAGCTATGGTCATAATTTTATCCGAAGTAACCGCCTCGTAAAGATCGATTTGCTTATTGACTAAATTAGCATCACCTATCAATTCTGAAGTAGCTAAATTCATAGCTTTATTTAACACATTAAGCTCAGAAAACATGTGTGCAGATATCACTTTATTTTTAACTTTTCTAAGCTCATTAACTGATACCAAATTAGTTTTCAACTTTTCTATTTCTACATCAATTCCTTTTTCTGCCTCTTGCATAGTGATATTTGGTGCTAACTTACCAGCAAAATAAAACAAACCTCTGTCAACCGAACCACCAACAAATGCATCAATATTTGTAAACAATTTTTGTTCTTTTACGAGCGAATGATTTAATCTAGACGAATGACCACGAGACAAAATATCAGAAATCAAATCCGTAGCAAAAAAATCTTCGTGTGTTCTAGCACACATATGAAAAGCTTTATAAATCACATCAACAGGCACATCTCGCTCAACTTTTAAAATACGAGCTTTGGTTTGCTTAGGTTCAGTAGGAATATTTCTAATATGGTATTCTCTTCGCTCAATTGAACCAAACCACTTTTCAGATAAGTGCTTAACTTGATCAAGTTCAACATCTCCAGCAACAACTAATATAGCATTATTAGGAGCATAATGCTTATAAAAAAAAGATTTGACTTCATCCATAGTAGCATTTTCAATATGCGATACTTCTTTTCCAATAGTAGGCCATTGGTAAGGATGTTTTTTATAAGCAAGTGGTCTTAATAATAAGTGAATATCACCATAGGGTTGATTCAAATAATTCTGTTTAAACTCTTCAACAACAACCTGGCGTTGAACCTCTAAACTTTTAGGGGTAAATGCTAAACCAAGCATTCGATCAGATTCCAAACGAAAGGCTTGTTCTAAATTTTCTTT
>Ga0160422_10000122_pt1 | contig 42523 bp, 75 predicted proteins | sample Fk160mmetaG_FD_108192 | JGI IMG/M metagenome (GOLD analysis project Ga0160422, IMG submission 108192) | Marine microbial communities from the Central Pacific Ocean - Fk160115 60m metaG | ecosystem: Environmental > Aquatic > Marine > Oceanic > Photic zone | place: The Central Pacific Ocean... | reverse complement strand
TTGGGCCAAAGAAGTAATGGCACAAGGCCACGAAGGTATTATTTTAAAATCAACTGCTGGCTTGTATGAAAACAAAAGGGTAAATCATCAACTAAAAATAAAAGCTGAACTAGAAGCTGATCTTAAAGTTATAGGTTGGGTCGAAGGCACAGGTAGGAACAGTGGCAGACTTGGAGCATTGGTTGTTGAAAGTGCAGATGGAGCCGTTAAAGTAAATGTTGGTTCAGGTTTTACTGATGAGATGAGAGATGAGATTACCAAAGATAATATTATTGGCAGTATAATTACTGTTAGATACAACGAAATAATACAAGACAAAAACAGTTCAACCAAGAGTTTGTTTTTGCCTCGTTTCTTAGAAGTAAGATTAGACAAGGACACGGCAGATATACTTTGAAAATATTATTGATAACTGAACCACGAACCGGAAGTAATATGGTGCATAGAAGTATAATGTTGTACAACTGTGAAACACCTTACTCAGATACTATACCCACACGTGAACCTTTTAACAAATGGAAAAAAAGCATCTATGAGTTTGGAGAAAAAAGCAATAATCTAGAACAAAACAAAAGAGATTTTTGGGATTATTTGTCCAACAAAAAAAGTTGGACAGTAAAAACACATACAGAACAATTCAAAGATGCAATTAGAGATCATGCTTTACTTTACAAAATAGCTGATTGTGTTGTATATCTTCAACGCAAGGATAAAGTGGCACAGATTATAAGCAGAGCTGTAAGTCAACAAATAAAAAATTGGTGGAATGTTGATATTCAAAATTTAAAAATAGAACACAAACACATTGTTGATTGTGTTAACAAACAAATGCATGATGATATAGTACGTGAATGCATTCCGCGAGATATAGATTTATACTACGAAGATTCATTGGATCCAAAACTGGTTTGGCAAAATGTAAGTGGAATAGCACAAACTGTTTTACCCAAAAGGCAATTGCCTGATGATGACCTTATGCCAAAAAGAAGTAAGGTTACAATAGATAATTTAGATTACGTAGTGAGTACAATAAAAACTTTATATAAGGCAGAACAATGACAATTTTTACATGGTTACTTTTTGGATTGATCATCAAACACGCATACATGGATTTGTATGTTCAAGCAACAAGAGAACCATCTAGCAAAACCAAATATCTTGGAGGATTTAGACATTATTTAGATCATGGCTTGGGCACAGCCGTAGTTGTAATGTTGTGTTTTGGTATTGATGAATGGATGATAGCACTTGCACTTGGTGTGTTTGATTTTTTTGTACATAGCATGATAGATTTTTCAAAAGCCAACTTGATGAAAAAACTTGGCTGGACTAGAGATGAAAGAAGATTTTGGAAAATTCAAGCAGTAGATCAAGCACTGCATTATATAACATACATGCTTATTGTGATATCAGCATATAATTATTATGGTGCAGGTTAAAAGAGTCTTCACCAAAAGCAGTGCCACCTATATTGCATGATCCACATGCAGGTCCTTTGCGTATTCCTTGTGCTAACTGCTGTCTAATATGAATTAGTTTGTTATCCAACCATAACTTGGACAATGGTGTAGAGTTGATATTACCAAACTGTCCACTACTGCGTTGCCAGTCATTGCAACACAAAACCAAATCACCGTTCCAATCAATCAAAGTTTTATAAAAAGGCAAAAAGCATCTATTCTGCGTTGACTGTGCTTCTGCAGAATTACCTGCTCGGTTGTTGAAATTGTATTCTGCTATCAACTCATTTTTGTCTTTGTTTGGATCATCATAATGATTACGTATTCGCCATCTTTTGTTGGGCCAGTGTCGCATCATAGTTTTGTATCTATTGTATTGCTCTAGACCATCATAGCTGTCTATTGTTAGTCTGCTTACTCCATGTGCAAATAAATCATTGATAAGATTTGGATCAGATTCTAATCTATCACCATTGGTTGTTACTTCAATATAATGGCACCAGTACTGAGATATACTTGCAAGCAATTCTAGTACATGTGGATGTGTCATAGGTTCACCAAAACCTGTTACATGTATTTCTCCATCATAGTTGCAATCTGCCAATTGTTTGCCCAATTCCATTCCTGTGGTGGTGCTCATAAAAAGTTTTTGGTTACTGTAGATCTTTGGATCACTGCGAGGACAAAAACTGCACACACGATTGCATAGTTCACTAATGTTAATTTCTACAGTTCGTAGACCAGGAAGTGCAGGATTATCTATGTAACCCTGTTTGGCTCTTTTTGCTCTATCGGCTAGATGTTCTTTACTGTTAAAGGACTCGTGCTGGTGGACTTGACTCTGCTTTTGCTGAGATGATTTTTGCGTATCGAGTAATGTCATGATCATAGACGTGGTCAAATATTTCTCCTTTTCGCCATGCTCTTAACAATCCACGTAGTTTGTCCCAAAACCTACGTAGAGGATTTGTTCCCATTCCTGTGTGAATTGTTTTCTTATAGCTTATGTAGTGTAGTTTACCAACATGGTCATACATAATAGGACCTGGTACCGCAGTTACTATATCATTGTTATTTACAAATCTATAGCAAGTGTAATCCTTATCGAAATGATGTGCAAATTTTCTGTTACCAACTCTGGGTGAGCCGTAGGTGTACACTGCTTCGGGTTTGTTTTTTAATCTAGTAGTAACAATAGTTGCCATAGCGGCGCCTAAACTGTGTCCGCAAACATAAATTTTTTTGCCTTCGTGCTTTGCAACAAATTTATCAATTTGATCCATAATTTTCAATACTTCATCTTTGAATCCTGCATGCACTCTACCTTGATATTTGCTACTGCTTTTCCATGCTTTAAGATCAGCAACTACGTCTGATTTTTCTTTTGGTTCTGTGCCACGAAGTGCAATTACAATATACTTGTCTGTGGCAAGTCCATATCCTTGAGCTCCATCTTTGTCAAAGAATTTGCATTCTTTGTATCCACATTCTTTTGCTAGTTTTCTTCCTGTCAATGGTTGATTATATGCAAAAGCACTACACCATGCTAGATGTGCCGCATTGTTCCAACTAAAATTAAAACTTGTATCTATTTTACCGTCTAGCATTTTTTCTCCCCTTGTTTCCTTTTTTAATTTCTTCGATAGCATCTTTGTTAGCATCAATTTTTGAATCTTGCTGTCTATCTATCAATGATTGCAGTTTTTCTGCTTTTTCTTCAGGAGTATCCAAATGTAGATCTTTATTAATAACTTTTTCTAGTTTCAACATTGGTATTCTTTCGTTTGGTACATATCGCCAAGTATAACCACGTGGTCCATACACTCCAAACACACTTTCTGACAAACCAATTTTTACAATTATTGCATCTTCACCATCTAGCACAACTGAGTCGCCTTCGTTGAAACTTTTGTTCATTTTAAACATCATACCTTTTGCAATTTTGGTTGCAAAATCCTTGAACCATAAAGTGATAACTAGTATTAGTAGAGCACTAATAAAAGGCATGATAAGGTTGGTTATTTCTATTCCTACTTGATCTGGTGTCATCGTTACTCTCCACTAAGCATATTTATTGGAAACCTACTATAGTTAAGGATACCAAACCATGAATGATCATTACACAGCAGAAAGACTGTTAAAAAGAATCTTCTACGAACTGTTTGGAGATATAGATGCACAATATCTCAGCTACAGTGATAGACTTTTACTAGCTGGGCAAATCAAAACATTGATGAATAATACTATGACTGCTGAGACTGTACTGCAATACGTTACACACAAATGGAGTACTGATTGGAAAACTTTGGTAAATGAAATGATTGCCAACAGTGAATACCACATAGGAAGAGTATGTCCAGTTGAAACAATAGTCGTTGCAGGTTTGCCAGGAACCGGAGTTGAATTTTTGCAGAGGTATACTTTTAATGTTGCCAACAATGGTGTTGCTGATGCTAAAAGTTTTCTGCCAATCAATGAAGGCAATTATGATCTATATGAAATTCAACAACACATAAACAAACCTAGGTTTGATTTTGAACACAGTTTTCAATTGCTGGAAAAATACAAAGATAAACATAATGTAAAAATACCTGTTCTTGCAGTAACCAATTGGAACAAACACGTATTAAATTGGCTTGCATATTTCAAAGACATGAGTGTGCTGAAACTTTTACCTGCGTCAAACCGAGCAAGACTATATGCAAGTAATTTACAGAACAAATTACTAAAAACACATGCACCTGGATCTACTAGAAACACTAGAACAATTGATACTGCACAGGGCAAATTTAAAAACACCATGCTGAATAGTTGGTGCACCAAGAACAATATTCATGATAAGTCAATATTAAATAATACAGCGGACAATAGTTTACATCATTGGTTTGATATGGATACTTTTCATCCAAGTGAAACTTTACTATTAGATTACATAGATGCACAACCAGAAATATTTCAATTATGCTACAATCATTTTTTAAAAGAAGTGCCTGATTTAGAAAAATCACTGAGACAAACAGCGAGCAAAAACATTGTGGCTTGTTGGCAAAAGGTATTTGATCAATGGAAAACATAAACAAATTACTGTACAAACAAATAAAACCAAAAATTGATTTCTACAAACTATCAGCACAATGGTTAGATCTATCACCAAGACTACTAGCCTATCATTGGTTTGGTTATGAAAACAGACACAGTTCACAAGTAGCAGTGCAAAGTGGTCCATTGGATACAAACGTCTACACCAGTAGTTGTGGCAAACAGCAACTACAAAACACTGGCTACAAAAGCAGTGATTGGAATGTAGTTAATCAACTTTTCAAGGGCACTGAATTTGAACGCATCTGTGATGAATTTCAATGCTATAAAATGCGTGTAATGAGATTGTGGCCAAAAAGTATGTACAGTGTGCATATTGATAAATCGCCACGTTTTCATATTGTACTCAGCACAAATCCTGGTTGTTTTATGATGTGGCCTGACTCAAATACACATGTACACATGCCAAGAAACACTGCATGGTATACAAATACCTGCCCAAGACACACTGCATGCAACAGCGGAGAAGAGTATCGTGATCACATTGTTTTTTGCAGTGATCTACTATTGGCACCATACGAAGGCACTTATGAAAGATTGCCAAAAGATACACCAAGAGGAGTGCTATGAAAATACTAATTACAGGACACACAATAGGCATTGGAGCCGCCTGTGAAAAAATATTCAATGACTATGAAGTTGTAGGCTGTAGCAGAAGCAACGGCTATGATATCAGCATAGAAAATATAAGACAACAAATTATAGAACTTGCAAGAGATTGTGATGTAGTACTGTTGAATGCTTTCAGTGATGAACAGAGATGGGCTCAACATGAGCTACTGGTTGACATGTTTAATGCTTTTGCCAAAGAAACAAAAACTATTGTTGTTATCAGCAGTAACGCTTCTGATACGTGGAAAGGACAGATGCGTAAGTATCCAAGTTATAAAAAACTAGTGGATCACAGTGCAAAACAAATGGCACACCTAAACATGCCTTGCAGAGTAATTAACATACGTCCTGGCTACGTTGCTACCACACGCATCAACAAAGATTTTCACAAACAAGCAATGAGCCCAGAAAGTTTAGCAACAGCTATTCGTAAAATACTAGAGTTGCCCAGCGATGTAAGACCAGCTGAAGTAACCCTACTACCGGAACTATACCATGGAAAAAACAACGACGAAGATACCCGAGTTCAGGACTCAACAATCCATTGACTTTATGAAGTCAATGTACAGAGCACCTAGACAGTACAAAAATCATATTACGGAGAAGCAACATGCTCAACTTATGGACCTATGGGCTAATCATAAAGACGAAAGACAGTTTGATGCTGGCGGAGGCGCCAGTCTACGTTTCCCATATGATTGGGAAGAGTTGGATCCTATTATTGGAGACACTATCAGAGATGCCGTCGGGCATGATGGTTGGCGTTTTATAAGTGGTAGGCTGTACCACATACACGGACAAAAAGTTTGGGATAGAATACACACAGACAACTGGAACATGGTAAAAACAAAAGGTGTGAAAGCACCCAACAACAAAGGTGACAAACTGTTGAACTGGCTCAAAGAAAATCCACAACATGTATACAGCCCTTACATGACCTATGTTTTTCCACTTGACTTTTCGCACGAAGCTAGTACAGTAGTATTTGATCAATCCTATTGGGGTGTTGAAAGTATATACTATAATGGACACAAAGATCGTGTACACAAATATGTTGAAGGCATAGATCCAGGTTATCACATAGATGAAGATACATACAACAAATACCTTAGACACATACCAAAAGATATATTGGAAGGATTTACAATAAAAGACGTGTATGATTGGGAACCACAAGACGTTATAAGTTGGGTGTCACCACAGATACACGTAGCAGGTGCAATGGATTTAGGATGGACAAAAACAGGAGTTACAGTTTGGATAGCACACAATGACTAAAGTTCTTTACAATGCTGATTGTTCAGTATGCAATTTTGAAATATCACACTACAAAAAATATGCAGACGAACAATCAATTGATATAAAATTTGAAGATCTCAACAAAACCAATCTTGAACCCTGGGGTGTAAACAAAGATGATGCTACCAAACGCATGCACGTAGAAAAAGATGGAGTAATCTACAGTGGAGTAGATGCATTTATAAAACTTTGGGAAGACATGCCAAGATATAAACTGTTGGCAAATATTGCAAAACAACCAGGCTTATATCAAATAGGAACTGTAGTTTACGATAAAATATTAGCACCTGCACTTTATTATAAAAATAAACTAAGGACTAAAGGAGAATAAAATGGATTTGTTTCAAAAAGTAGATTTTATTTCACATGCAGGTTTGCCACTCAAATGGAAAATTGAGTGTGATGCAATAAAACCACAAGAATGGGATTGCTTTGCGACAATGATAATGGAATATCAAACAGAACCTTTCAGCAAGGTTGTAGGTATACCCAGAGGTGGTTTACCATTACAGTATGCACTTGAACCATATGCTACAGAAGGAGATTATCCTTGGCTGGTAGTAGATGATGTGTATACAACAGGCACAAGTTTTAGAGAATTTTGCACAAACAAACACACAATGTTTGCGTACAAATGGTGCATATTTGCACGAAAACCAACCAACCCGAATGACGAAGTTAGAGCGTTATTCACAATGCCGGAGAAAGCAGATGAGTCATAGTGTAGAAGAATTTTATAAAAAGTGTAATGTACTACATGAAAAAGCAATAGAACTTCATAGAGAAAGATACAAGGTATCAGGAACATATGATAAACCAAAATGTACATTCTTGCTTGATGATATAAAAGCATTGGCACGACAATTAATTCATGGGCCTGTAGATCTTGAAATTGATTTTGGAAAAGAATGATATACACCAACATACACACCTTGGAACTAGAGCTGAGCAGTTCTTGTAATGCAGGATGTTGTGTATGTCCACGTTATATTGAACACAACAACGGATTATATGAAAATCCATTTGCTGACCTAAATCAACATTTAACAGTTGAAATAATTGAAGATATTATGACAGGCTTTCCTATGCATGATTACGTCAAAGTTGACTGTATTGGAACAGTAGGAGATCCACTAGCAAATAAAAACATTGTAGAGCTTGTTGAAAGAATTGTTCAACACAAACCAAAATGCGAACTACAAATTCACACCAATGGTAGTCTAAGAAATACAAAAACCTTTACTGAACTCGCACGTTTGGTACCTTTGCATAGTTCACGTAAAATAGTTTTCAGCATTGACGGATTAGAAGATACAAATCACCTATATAGAAAAAATGTAAGTTGGGATCGGGTAATGACAAATGCCCAGGCATTTATAAAAGCTGGAGGAAGAGCCGAATGGAAAGTTGTAGAATTCAATCACAACAAACATCAAATAAAAGAGATAAAAGAACTAGCAAGAACTCTTGGTTTCAAAGGCTTTCAAACCACACCAAATCAAAGTCCAGATGAAATAGTAGATAGAACTATTGTAAATGGCAAAAATATTTTGGATATATACAAAAGAGCACCTACAATAGAAGATGGATACAAAGATGATGATCCAATTGAAACTGTTGAGCCAAACACTGTGATTGAACCCCAGTGTGAGCTAGGACAATATATACACATAAGAGGAGACGGTTTGGTATTTCCGTGTTGTATGACAGCAGGAAATTTTTACAATCCAACTAGTTGGATACGTAATGATGTAATGAGTTTGATGAGTTTGCCAAGTCACTGGAATAATTTGCACAAACGCAGTTTTTCTGAAATATTAAATAGTAGCGAATGGACTAGTATACAGAACAATTACAAAAGTAAAAATCCCTGTTGGACTTGTGCTGATAGCTGTGGAGTAGATAATGAATCTCTCAATCCAGCCGATCACATTATAAGGGAAAAGGTTTATGAATGATGAATTTCCGAGTAGAAAAGAAGTATACAAAATGTTTTATATGACCAAAGGACATTTGAAAGCAACAGAACAAACAATTTACTCCTGCTATTGGGGTTACTTTAAAAGAGCATGGTATAACGAAGAGTTTTATAATCATGGAGAAGGATTTGAACAAGCGTGGAAAGAGTTAAATGGTAAATGATGTAGTAAAATGGTTACTGGGTGGCAGTAGTATTACCCTCGCAGTAATTTATACAGTAGGACATATGATAATAGCAATCGTGTGTGTTATGGTAATTACAGGAGCAAGTCTAGAACTTGCCACACTAGATGCAATAGTAGAGCCAATCATAAATGGTGTTTGGTTTTATGTATTGCATGAAACATGGAAAAAGTATGCTAGAGCATCTTAGAAAATACATAGGACTTTACATCACGGCAGTATTGTTGCCGTTTATGTTTGGTTATGGAGTTGATGAAGAACACCCTATATGGGTATGGTGGATAGCATTTGCATTGGTGATATTGAAAACACCACCCTACAGCATTAGTGACCGTTTCTGGGGAGCATACGGAAGATTATTAGATTGGGTACTAAAACCTTTGGCAAAAGCCGCACCTAAATGGCCTTGGTGGATAAGAGCATTGTTGGTATTAGGTCTATTATACTTTATAGAAGAAATCTTATTAGCATCAATTGGTTATACTATATTACCTTGGCGTATGGATTTTGGAGGATAACATTACAACATTTGATTGGTTTACACTAGGTATCTTGATTATAACACCAATATTACCTATTTTATATTTTTATTTTATGAAGCCAGATTACTGGAACCCATGGAAGGATGAAGATTAATGGGACAAGGAATGCATGGCAATGATCATCCGCAAGGTAAACGCACAGTTATATTAATGATTGTGCTTTGTGTTTTACTACACTTTATTATTATTCCATTATGGATGTGGAGTTATGGATTAGCTGATACAACCGGAATAGAAGTTGTGAATTACGAAATTGAAGAGTGCGATTGGGATCATTGCAAAAAAATTGAAATGATTAATTTTATAGAACAAAACAGTAATTTAAAGTATGATGGTAGTGATTTACCTGAAATAGTAATACAAAATGCTGAAGAAATATGCACAGGAGCATATATGAAACCTATGAAAGAATGCGACATTGCTGGATTCTACGATGATGATACAAATGTAATTCACATTAGAGATGGCCCTACTCGTTATATGGTAGCTGATGGTTTCTTTGAAACTGTTCTAGTACATGAACTAGTACATTATATGCAGAAAATCAACGGTGTTTATGAAACAGTTGAATGCAAAGCAAATCTTGAAGCTGATGCATTCAGAATACAAGATGATTACGTTGACAGTGCTGGCATTGATGAAAAGAACAAAAATGATCCTCTTTTTGCAATATTTGCCAGCATGTGTAGAGGACAAATGCCTCTGCTGGGCGAACAATAGTTATTGACAAGATATCTATTTTGTGTTATAAATAGACTGTTGACGTTGAAACAACATGAAAACAGGCTGGACTCGGGGGCGGTACCCGACGCCTCCACCACAAACACATGGATGAAGATACGAAAAAAATTGCAGAAGCATACAAAAAAGTTTACGGAAATCGTTGGCGTGAAATGTTTGCAAAGTATCATTGGTGTGTTTATGATGGGGGCGAAATAGGATCGACAGGTGTTGTAGTGAAGTGGAGTTTACCGGGTGATCGCGATATAGATCAACAAAACTAAATGCAAACGATGATTTTGCACCTTCAGATTTTGCCTTAGCGGCATAATTTGACGGGCTGGCTACTTGCCTTGGAACAGAAAAGTAGCAACTAACAATAGGAGAAAACGTATGAGCAATAAAAATAGTTACAAAGCATTTCCGCTTATTGCTATTCCAATCTTGATCAAAGATTGTTGGAATACTGTAATGACAATAGAACACTCCCCGTTACGTAAACTTGACCCAATGGTTGCACATATGGTGTTTACTATACTTGGCTTTATGTGGAGTGCAATTTTTGGTATTGCAATAGTGGAGAGTTTTACTGCATTTGGAGTAAGTGCAGTGGTCCACATTTGTTTGATAAGTGGTATTTTTATTACTGCTATGGTGTTCAATGAAGCTGACAAAAGACCAGATGCATTGAATGAAACAATGGAAAAAGGATTCAAACTCCTTCCTGGCTATCACAGTTTCCCACGTGCAAGACAAAACATGTATGTGAATGGCCAAAAAGTTAAATTGGATGCAAATGATCCTGGTGGAGAGCACGAGTAGAATGTTTCCTAGATTGCTAGTAGCACTAGAAAACGAGCTACCAAAAGACCAATTCTACAGTCGGTACAAAGGCAGTGAACAGTTTCAACTGCACTATACTGGAGTAGGATTGGTTAATGCTTGTATACAAGCAAGCAAACTTGTTTTCACAAACAATGCAACTGAAATAGTAAATTTTGGCACTGCTGGTTTGGTAAGCAACAAAAACCTAGCAGGACAACTGGTTGAAGTAGATGTTGTCCTACATAGAGAAATGAAAACAGAACCACAAGCACCACGTGGTGTAACACCATTTGAAAATGATGAATTTGCTGGTGCTTTGATGTTGAATTCAGATACCAACATAACACTAGGCAGTGGTGATAGTTTTGTACAAGCACCAGACAGCTGGTTTGAATACGCAAATGTTGATCTAGTGGATATGGAAGCCTACGCAATGGCAAAACTGTGTGCTATGAATAACATACCTTTCCGCAGTATCAAATATGTTACAGACTTTGCTGATGAAAATGCTATGAAAAACTGGCAAGAAAATGTAGCAAATGGTATTGACAAATTTATAGAATGGGCAAACAAAGAATATGGTTAGTGTTCATAATGAATACGGTGAGCTCAAAGAATGTGTACTAGCTGATTTTTATACTCATGATTTTTGGAACGAATGGTTTAGAAACAACAAAGGTGTTGAATCTATAATTGATAAGTTCAAACGCATCAGCGATGAAGTGTTGGAAGATCTTGCAGTTATTGAATCTACCTTGGTTGAACATGGTGTAAAAGTATACAAGCCAGACACTGCTGACATGCAGTATGAACTCGTACACGGTGGTATGAGCGGGCAAGATGACAATGTTAACAGTACAACAATAATGGATCTACTATCCAACGTAGACGCACCAGTTACACCTGGCTATGATTTATGGGTATGCAAAGACAAATTGTACACCAGTGTAGAAAAGAACGTTGAATACAAAACACTGTTTTCAAGTTTGGAGTCAAAAGGCACAGTGGTTGAACGTGATCCAAACAACACAAGTTTAAAAAAGTTTCCTTTTCAAAGTGTGCAACGATTAGGTAATACAATATGGATAGACAGTGAAGAACTAAGCGAACAACAAATTGACGTACTCACAAGATTGGTACCTGATGCTGAGTATATCAAAGAACCAGACAATGGACAGAATTTTATAAAATGGATACGAGAAGATCTTGTTCACTATAGTGGACACGATTATGATAAAGGACCAGAAGCCTGCAAACATATTAAACGCCTATACAGTTCAGGACAAACCAGTGCAAAATGGTTGAAAGAAACAAAGAACATCACAGACCAAACACAGTTTACAGACAATGCCATCAGTGAAATGCTTAAACTATGCAGTAACAAATGGTGGTATGATAGATATGCAGAAACAGGCGATGATAATTTAATTAAAGAAGTAGATGCTTTTTTACAGTATTGGCTAGACTTTACTGACGGTGTTACTCCTTTCATACAAGATGGGGTTTCGTTGAACACAGAAACTTATATGACAATGGGCAAAAGTCCTGAGCAAGCAAATAGTTTTAAAACACACGGAGTTGATTTAATCAGTGTTCCTTTTAGACACAAGTATCTATGGGGACACAGTCTGCGAGGATTTATTGCAGACATAGTGAGAACATAATTGGATAAACCAACATATGAAAAGTTCTATTTAGATTGTACAACCAATCCGCATTGGGTAAAACGTATAATTGAAGAACGTAAACTAAGTTTAAATTTTCCTAAAGTAGCAGAATATGAATTCAAAATACAGGCCTATGTAGAGTGGAGACGCAAGTATGATTAACAGTTGGACAGGTTTTCAACCTTTGCGTGAAGTTTGGCTTGGTGCACCATGGTCAGAAGCATGGGCTGATATTATTTGCTATCGCAAACAGGATCAAGACAATATAAGAAACATCATTGAACTTACAAATAACCAACTATCAGCTTTTCAAAATATAATGGAGTCTGACGGCATCATAGTTCGCAGACCAAACATGCCTGATCCTGAAGAAGTATTCCTACGTTGGAAAGAATACAAAGAGTATTTTGAAACAATGCTCAAACAGCCTATAAAAGCTACAGGTGATTTTGGCAAATTCAAACGTGAACTACAACTTTTTTTTGCCACAGCAGATGGAGAAAGAACCAAACCACAAATGAATCCAAGAGATGATTTCTTTGTTTATGGAAACACACTGTATGTATTTTTACCATACTGTAATGCCATGGCTTGGTGGGGAGAAACACTTGAGCAGTATATACGCAATGGATATGATGTCAGATTTTTTGGTCCGCTCAGTCATGAAAAGTATCATGTTGATTTATGGAACGGAGCAGTGCCACCAAGTGTGGTTAGACTTGGAAAGAAAGTGATAGTTGAGCTATCTAAGGAGTCAATTGAAAATGCAGAAACTGGTCCACCAGGTATGTTTACACTTGCAAAGGCTCTAGAACATCAATATGGTGCAGATGTTTTTATTAGTGATAGCCCAGATGATAGACACGGAGATGGACAGTTTGCAGTGTTGAGGCCAGGAACTGCACTAACTAGTAAGAGTAGAACAGATCTCTATGATGAAACATTTCCAGGTTGGAATTTCATACAGCATGAACCAGAGTATTTGAGTCTGTCACAAAAACAAAGAGATGAAATAGATGAACTAAGATTTGTAAAAGGTAATATTGAAGCATGGATAGGTGATATCACTGAAACTTTTTTTGACGTTAATGTCCTGGTTAAAGATCCAGAAAATGTTTATGTTTCAAACAAACCACCAAAATCGCTAGGCAGTAACTATACAAAAGTGCCTTGGAAGTATAGATGGTTTTGGGATGGTGGACTACACTGCATAACACTAGACATAAATCGAGAAGGCAAACAGGAGGATTATTTTGCAAGTTAAACTTATAAGCTATACAAAACCAGTTGAAACCGCAGACTACAATGTGGAAAATGTACAGGACCTTGTGGCATACTGTGCAAGGGTAAGCAATCCCTCAAACCAAAACAACAAAGAAACCAATGAAAAACTAATAAAATATTTGATAAAACATCAGCATTGGAGCCCATTGGAAATGGTCAATGCTTGTTTGGAGATCAATACCACAAGAGATATTGCACACCAAATTGTGCGACATAGAAGTTTTGCTTTTCAAGAATTCAGTCAACGTTATGCTGATGTTGGTGCATTAGGTGACATGTTTGTGCATCGTGAACCTAGATTACAGGATGCAAAAAATAGGCAAAACAGTGTAGATCTAGATGTCAACAATATGGAAGATGTACGTCTTGCAATGATATGGAGCAGTTATCAAAACAAGGTTATCCAAGAGGCCAAAGAAGCATACAAGTGGGCCATTGACAATGGCATTGCCAAAGAACAAGCTCGTGTGGTACTGCCTGAAGGCTTAACAAAAACAAGACTGTACATGAATGGCACACTACGCAGTTGGGTACACTATATTGAACTACGTGGCGGGCATGGTACACAAAAAGAACACATGGAAATAGCATGGGCTTGTGCCAAAGTAATTGCAGAAATATTCCCTTTAGTAGATGAGCTCAAAAATTAACATAGATCCACGAGTGTGGACAGTTGAACGATTTGTCAAGCAGGTGCTGTTTATAGCACAAGATGGTGGTGCTGGTGCTAACTTTCTACAACTTATGCTGGGCAAACATCGAGGCTTTTTTCAACAGTACCAACGACATATAATCAGCAACAATGAATTTATCAGTAGCATGCCACTTCATGATGCAGAACACAAAATGCAACGCACAACCTTTTTATACAGTGATGGAGAAATATCACAAGCAGAAGGTTATGCACAGATAACCAAACACTGTTTGGATACACTACGAAATGATGAAGGCAGTATGTTCAATCAATGGGATAGAATTACTGCACAAACACATTGCCCTAACTATCACCTACAACATCTACTGGATCCACAACATCAACTGTTGACTATCTTGCCAAAACGCAACAAAGATCATGCTTTTTATAGAACACTGGATGTTATAAAGCAATGGGATCATCCGTTTGAAAAAACAGAAGAATGGATATTTGCACTACGTGATATAGATATGGACAATGAAGCAACTAGAAAACAGTGTGAAGAATTATACAGCAACAACAGATTAAGCACACTTGGCATGCTGTGGATTGAACTAGATGTATACAAAGACAAAATGCACTATCTTGAAACAGCATTCAGCAACGCACAGGAACCAATGCACAAACCAATTGATAACAGTGTTTGTGATCATCATGCAATACTCTATGAAGACTTTTTTATGCAACGCAGTAAAGAATCTTACTTTGACCTCTGTAAATGGTTGCAAATTCATCCAGAACCTGCTATACATAGTAGTATGATAGATAATTATCATGATGCTAATATGGAACTGGTAGAAAAAAATCAGGATATATACTATTGGTTCTTTGACAAAATGGAAAAAAGTTGATTAGACTTATTGACACTACTGAGCTGGATATCTTAAAAGATGATCCAGTGCGACCGCATTTGGAAAAGCTAGGTGCAGGCAAACAGGTGTACGTGTTAGATGATCTATCAGCAGTTATCTGTATAGCATACACAAATTCTGTACCAACAGATGAGAAACAACTAGAGTATTATACGCAAGCCGCCTGTCAAGATGGACAGCATGGATCTATTGCGGTTGCATACACTGTATGGAGCAATAAAACAGGTGCTGGAAAAGATATAATATTTGCAGTACGTGATTTATTTTTAGCAGATCCTAGAATCAATAGATTGGTTACAATGAGTCCAAAAACAGAAATAGCAAAAAGATTTCATACAAAAAATGGTGCAACACTGTTGAATGATAATGCTGACAGCTACAACTTTGAATATCAACTATGACCTACAAAGAAAAAATATCAGTGCGTGAAAAAATACTAGAAAGAATGGATACCCTACAACATTTTTTTGAACTAGAAGACTATGAGACCTGCAGAGAAATACTGCCCAGTGTAAGTAAATTTTTTAGTGCTTTGACCGATGAAGACAAAGAATATATTCAAGTAGTACAAAGCGTTGTCAACGAAGGTACTAAGTAAATGTATGATAGAACATATTAAATTGGACTATGACCTGGATGTTTTTTTAGATGCTGATTATGAACAGCATCATGGTAGTTGTATTAGCTATCAGATAAGAGAACAAAAAGATCAACATGAAAAAGCTGGAGGATTTCCAAAAAGTTATAGTGAAGAGAACACCAAGATTCAACAACTTTGGTTTGACGATGGAGATGTTGATTATAAAATTCTAGGCGAGCAACTTAATATGGATGTAAAAACAGTTAGCACAATACTACAGCCACCAGGAAATACTGTAACGTTACACAGAGATACATTTTTTAAATTCAAAGATTTATATCCAGATGATCTAAGACCGAAGGTTAGAGCAAACATTTATTTGCAGGATTGGGAACCTGGTCACCTTATACATTATCAGGATCATGACAAAGAATGGCAATGCAGTGATCATTGGAGTGCAGGAGATGGTTTTCTATGGGACAGTAATCATCTGCATTTAAGTGGTAATTGTGGCCTCAAAGACAAATACACACTTCAAATATCAGGCTTCTATTTACAGTAATGATTGTTATAGCATATGGAGTAAATTGGTTAAGTACTGGAGCTTTTCAACCTGAAATGATTAGAAGTTTAAAAGACAATGTTTTACAAATTATGATATACGGCGGTCGTTTTACAAAAAGCAAAATACCAGAAGCTGTTGCACAAATAAATCAAATACTAGCACAGTATCCTGACACAAAAGAATTAGTACTACACTACAGTCATGAAATAGCTCCAAAATTAGCAAGCACCGTTGACAGCGATGCACTTTCTAGCCTAGACAAAATACAGTGTAAAAATATAACTATTTTTTATGGTGACATCAATGTCAAAGAAAACCTTAGATGGAACTTTCAAAATAACATAGAGTTTATAGGATATGATACTTTTCATTGGAAACATAAAGAAAATCTACTATGGTTAAATTTTAGTGAGCTAGGATACCGACGAGATTTTGATAGAAAGTGTAGTAAAAAATTTTCAAGTCTAATTGGAGTTATCAAAAATCATAGAATCTATATTGCTAGTGAATTGTTTAGGCAAGGATATTTTGACAAAGGCTACACATCTTGCGTAAAATATAAAGGTCATACAGATCCAAACAAAACCGTGCAATTAGAAAACCTACATAAGAAAGATTATTTTTTTGTTGAAGATATAGAAGATAGATACTATCAACTGTTGCCTCATTTTCAAGTGGCAGATTTTGAAATCCTTAACAAAAAAGACGGAAAGCAAGTTTGTTCTAGTCCTTTAAATTGGTTCAGTGACAGCTATTTTAATATTGTAAATGAAACTAGTTTCAGCAACGATTGGCCTTACAATGAACTTTTTATAACAGAAAAAACATTCAAACCAATAGTTCATCAGATGCCGTTTATAGTGGCAGGTAGTGCTGGCACACTTGAATATTTGAAAAGTCGTGGATATCAAACATTTCCTGAAATCTTTGATGAAAGCTACGACAATGAACCTAATAGCTACAAACGTATTGCCATGATAGTTGAACAAATAAAACGTGCATGTGATGATCCAGAACTACACGATAAAGTATACAGTATACAAGGCAAACTGAAACACAATAGAAATATATTTTTTAATGTTTAAAATAGAACAACACAAACTATGGACAGCTCCAGACAAAAGAGAATGGGTACAGTGTGCTTATGCTCCGTCAAGCACAGAGCCAGCATCACAAAACACGGATCAGATACAGCTGAGAACCAGCAATGGTGTACTTAATGCACTAGGACAAAGTGCGTATTACCAACAGAGCAACATCAAAGATGGAGCACATTACATTGTTGGTGAAGATGGAGAAGTGATACAACATCAAGTCGCTGTACAACGCACAAATGCAGACCACCCACAACATACAGTAGTCGTAGAACTGATCAATCCGGGTGCCTTGCACGAAGACGCACAAGGTGTTTGGCGTACCTGGTGGGGTGATCCTGTTGAAAATGATTGGATAAGATGCACAGAAGATAGAACAGGTTGGGTATGTGCTGGAAAACAACAGCTCAACAGTGCTATAGAATTGATTGTGGTATTGTGCAACCACTATAAAATAAAAAAAGTAAATTACATGGATAACTTGGTATTGGACAACCAAGTAGAAAAGATAATCAATGAGAGATGTTGAAAAACTTATAGCCAATCAAGGTAGTAAAACAGTGCGTGATATCTATGAAACTATTCAGCATTGGAGTTGGCATGATCTAAGTATTATGCAGGATTTAATCATGGAGCCTAGTATTTGGATCACTGGCCATGATGATATCAGTTTCAAAGAAGAACTGTTGGTGAACAATGATAAAAGATTGGTAAGTGTGTTGGCAGGCTTGAAATGTTTTTGGTTGCTGGAGAATAGCAGTGCAAAAGACATACACTTTTTTGATCTACGCAAAGACAACCTAGAAATAAAAAAACAAATGTTTGATTGGCTGTACGTAGATAAAGTAGATCCAAGAGAAAAGTTGGTTGACTTGAATCCAAGTTTTCGCTATAATAAGGAAGATCCACTGTGGGATAAGATAGGCAAAAGAGATGTCAGTGATTGTACAGTGCATTGGGATTTGATAAATGTAGTACAACACCCTGAATATCTAATAGATAGAATGGATGTAATACCAGGAAGTATATATTTGAGCAACATCTTTGACAGGGACAATGAAAGCACATGGTTGTATGATAATTTTAAAACACTGCAAGATGCACTGTGGACATTTAGAAGAAATGGCGGCAAAGTATGGCTCCATGGAAATGGATTCATTGAATAACGAAAGGAAAACAAATGGCACAACCAGATGATAAAGGTAAATTGGAAATTGGTGTACGAATTCTTGGTAACGAACTTGTTGCACTAAAAATGGAAGTAGACGATTTCAAAATGAAATGGCTGGTGTATGGTGTAATCACCATAGTAGCACTTGCCTGGGCCGGTGGTACATACGGACCACCATTAATACAAATGTTTGGAGGTTAATATGGGTAAAAAAAGAACTAGATCAGGACACGTTTCAAAAGGCGTGCATTCGCAGAAAAAAACTTTTGCACAAAAGGCCTGCAGAAGAGAATACAAGAACACTATTGCAAGATTGTACAATCAATACACTGCATTCACTCGTGGAAAAAATGTAGTGCTTACAATGGAAAATCCAAACAAAAACGAAACCAACAAACGTTTTATACGAGTAAATGCTAGAGACGTTTGGAAATCAGCTTATAGGTCAAAATGAACGGAATAGTATTAGTTTTTATAGCTACATTCATAGCTACAATCTTACTTTTGGCAGTAACGTCATAAGTACCGACGAGTAGTCAAAAACAACTCAAAGCGAGCGACGGGGTAAAGCCGTCAAGCTATAGGAGAAATTTATGGACGCTTTAACACTATGGATGCTAATTGGCTTCCTATTTGCAGGATACGCCGTTATAGCAAACGATTCAGTACAAACACTTGGTACATGGATCGCATCAAACAACGATAAATTTAATTGGAAAATTATGTGGGGAGCGGCTTCGGCCGTTTTATTGTACACACTTTGGTATGGGTGGTACACAAACGGAGGTGACATCAGTTACGGCCGACTCAACAAAATACCTTTCCAGGAGATACAATGGTATCATGCCATGGCTCCAGGATTGCTATTAATACTAACCAGAATGGGCGTGCCAGTAAGCACGTCTTTTTTAGTTTTAAGTGCATTTGCAAGTACATTTGTATTGGAAAAGATGCTGGTAAAGTCGATGATGGGTTATGCTGTCGCGGCTGTGGCCGCCTATATTATTTGGATAGGCGTAACCAAAATACTCAACGAAGCTGAACCAGTCAATGAACAAAACAAAAAATGGTGGCGTATTGCACAATGGTTTACAACAGGCTTTCTATGGTTCACTTGGTTATCACATGACATGGCAAACATTGCTGTGTTCTTGCCAAGAGAAATACCATGGGATCTAATGGTTCTGATCTCAGTTGTTTTTATAGTAGGACTTGGATATATGTTCCGTGAAGGCGGAGGTAAAATTCAAAACATTGTTATTGAAAAACACAACACTAGATATGTTAGATCAGCAACAATAATTGATGCCGTTTATTTTTTAATACTATTGTTCTTCAAAGAATTAAATGATATTCCGATGTCAACAACTTGGGTGTTCGTAGGACTACTATGTGGACGAGAACTTGCTATGGCAACAGTCACAGGCAAGGAAAAGTTTAAAACAGTATTTCCTTTGATTACCAGAGACTTTATTAAGATGATGATAGGATTGGGTGCGTCAGTAGGCGTGGTGCTTTCCATACATTATATTATAGTTCCTAACGGACTTTAAATACAAAAGTTAAATCATAAAGGATATTTTATGAAAATACTATCGGGCAATGCCAACCCTGAACTGGCACAGGAGATTGCCAAACACTGTTTTGTTGATCTCACTCCTTCCAATATTTCTACATTCGCTGACGGCGAAACCAACGTTGAATTTCATGAAAACGTTAGAGGCGAAGATGTTTTTATCATACAGCCAACATCATCTCCGGTTAATGATCATTTGATGGAGCTCATGGTTATGATTGATGCCGCTCGTAGAAGCAGTGCATCTAGAATCACTGCGGTGTTACCATACTTTGGTTATGCAAGACAGGATCGTAAAAGTGCTAGTAGAACACCAATCACTGCCAAACTAGTTGCTAATCTACTAACCACTGCTGGAGCAGATAGAATACTCACCATGGATTTGCATGCTGGTCAAATACAAGGTTTCTTTGATATACCTGTAGACGATTTGACGAGCAGGCCAGTCTTTCAAAAAGATATCAAACGCAATGTAGATATCAATGACGGTATCATATTTGTATCGCCAGATGCAGGCGGAGTTGTTCGTGCAAGGAAGTTTGCAGAACTGTACAATGCAAACTATGCCATAGTTGACAAACGTAGACCCGAAGCAGGTGTTTCTGAAGTCATGAATGTGATTGGTAAAGTTAGAGACAAGCATGCTATACTTGTAGATGACATTGTTGATTCAGGTGGAACACTGTGTCAGGCCGCACAAGCACTGATGGATTCAGGTGCTCTAAGTGTACGAGCATACATCACACATGGTGTACTCAGTGGTGAAGCCTGCAACAAAGTAGAAGCTAGTGTATTAGAAGAAATGGTTATAACAAATTCAATACTAGATCATTGTCCTGACTCATGTACCAAAACTCGACAGATCAGTGTAGGCACACTGTTTGGTGAAGCTATCCGTAGAATTCACAACGAAGAAAGTGTCAGCAGTCTTTTTAACTCTTGACATCATATAATATTTCAGCTATACTATATAAAACTTTAGAGGAGTTAAATATGAGTATGCATCTGGTTGGTCCATGGATGACCACAACTAACTACAAGAAACGCAAGCAAAAAGGTCGCACAAAAAAAGATATAGAAGCACAACGATATCACGACAAATGGTTGCGTAAAATGGGTGCCCACCCTGACCAGATCTCGGAGAACAAAAAGAAAAATGCTGATGTTTCTGTTTTATCTGTCCCTGATTATCGCTCTAGTGGTAATTCTGTCCCTACTAGTGATGTTATTCCTGGAGGATCAACCGCCCCAGCCGAAAGACAGATTTACTCGGGAGAGAGACGACTATTGGGAGTAGCTACCATGCACAAGAGCAATATGGTTCCTGTGTTTGACAGCAAAGACGCAAAAGATATAGCAAGAATGAGACGTAACTGATGAAAGTGGACCTACATGGATATCATATTCATGAAGGTTGGCGAAAATTCAATCAACACATGGAACAACTCTACTACAACAACATCAAACGTGCAACGGTTATTACCGGGCAAGGTAGAATGATGCAGGAGTTTCCAACGTGGGCTGATAACTGTCGTTATGTAAAAGAATACAGACAAGATCTAAGAAACAAAGGCAGTTGGAGTATAACATTTATCAAAAAGGGTAATATATGAAAGTTGCAATAGGATGTGATCATGCAGGAATACGTTTCAAAGAACGTGTTATGAATTGGTTATGGGAAAAAGGCTATGAATCGCAAGATTTAGGAACCGGCTCAGAAGACAGTGTAGACTATCCAGACTTTGCTCATGCAGTGGCAGACAGCATAGAACAGAACAATGCACAGATGGGAGTGCTGATATGTGGCACAGGGATAGGCATGACAATGAGTGCAAACAGACATGCAGGTATAAGAGCCGCGTTGTGCAAAGATGGAAATGCCTGTGAAATGTCAAGAAAGCACAATGACGCCAACGTGCTTTGTATAGGTGCTAGAAATACCAACCCAGCTATACTGCTGGATATGTTGGATGCTTTTTTTCATACAGAATTTGAAGGCGGAAGACATCAACGTAGAATTGATAAAATATGATTACTGTAAAAGATGTTCTCCAAAACAAACCACGTGGTGCATTTATATACAAAATAATGTACAATAAAGAAATACCTTTTTATGTAGGTATGAGTCTCAGAGACATACAAGCACGATTTAAAACACACATGGCCAAATACTATGGTGAAAAGAAGTATCCAGATCGTGAGCGTTGTCAAGAAGTTGTCACTGAGCATGAGGATCTACGGTTCAAATGCACAGGGCGACAAACACATGGATACAGAACCATACGTGAAATATTTCGCAAACACGATATAGACTTTGATTTTTTCAATGCTGACGTGGAGCTAGTACAACTAAGTTCAAATCCGCTGAATGATTATGGCACAGATCTAGCAGTGTTGACAGGAACATCAATGCCATTCACAAACAAGTTTGAGATAGAACGCATGGAAACAGATATTATTGCACGAACTGTGCCTCTAGCCAACGATGAAAGTGTACACCTAGCAGAAAAAAGATTAAAAAAAGTGTAAAAAGATGCTTTTTTTGGTTGACCTTTGAAGCAAGATGTCTTATTATATATGTATAGTTAGAAAAAAGGAGAGAGAACTAAATGGCATATATTTCAAAAGAAGACGTTACTGCAATTAGAAACGAACTTAAAGCTACGTTTCCAAAGTTTACTTTTGGTGTTAGAAAAATGCACGGTGGTTCAAACGGTGTTGATGTTACTATCAAAGCTGGACCAACAGACTTTAGCGATTGTTTTAGAGCAAATGACAATGGTCATGCACAGATCAATCAATATCATACTCACATGTATGGTGATCACAAAGACTTTTTTGATACAATTCACAAGATTATTAGAACTGCTCCTATCAAAGGAGAAGGTTATTGGAAGAACAAAGGTTGGTATGATAATTCAGATGCAATGACTGATTATTTTGATACAGCCTATTATATAAGCATGAACGTGGGCAGTTGGAATAAGCCTTACGTTCAAAAATAATTACTTGGTACCTACAGAGGCTGAGGGCGGATCCGATAAAAAATCCTCGTTAATAAGGGTAGGCTAAGTTACTAGATTAAAACAGGTGCATGCCAAGATCTAGAAGCCAAGTTAAAATGTAGCACACAAGGAGGAGACAATCCTCCATTTTTTTAGGTAAATACTAGTATGTTAGACGACTACGAAGCAAAGTGGGACGCCAACGAAAAAGAAGGCATAATTCTAGTAGTATCAGATCCAGACAAACAACTTGAAGCAGTATACGGATCTGCACCACCAGAAATACTAAAACTCGCAGTTGAAATGAAATACAATATACGTGTACCTGATATCACACTACACTAGGAGGACTTATGTTTATTGATACTGGAATACTTGCGGTAATATGCGGACTTGCCTTATTTGGGTTGGGCGTCTATTATGGAAGACAACAGGGCCTGGCATGGGGAGCTCAAGGAGCTCTAGACATGTTGGAAGAACAAGGCCTGATACGTCAGGTTGAGTACAATGGTGATACTCAAATAATACCTGTCTATGATAAAGAGGAAAAATGATACAAACGTTTGTAGTTTTATACAGTATATTGATATATGCTGGAGGAACTGACTACGAAGAAGCAATCAGTCACGGATTACATTTTGGATCCTACGAAGAATGCAATCTTTTTTTTAACAAAAATCAAAAGCATCTTTTAGCAGGTGCAGAAGATTATGGAGAAAGAAGATACAACTATGACATGGAAGTGCAGGAAATGGGTTGTGCAACCATGAGTTTAAATCAACTTCAACCAGACGATAGCAAAATCACTGATTATCGTACATTATGGAGCAAACAATGAAATGGTTTATAGTAGTACTCTGGAGTACAATAGGAGCAGACGGCAAATTAGATGCGTATGTTTTTACACAGCCGTCCTTTGAAACCAAAGAAGCATGTGTGCAACATGCAATGAATCCACAAGAAATTCCAAAATATCTAGATAGACTAGTAGCTGAGGGAATGTTTATTGATGAAAAAGGACAATTTCAAAAAATTGATAAAGTTATATGTTCTCCTGAAAATAAAATTCGCGAAGTTATTAAATTATCGGATGATATTTCCATTTAGAGGTTGACATCTAAGCCAAGATGTCTTATTATTATTGTATATTTTAAATAAATATGTAAGAGGCACAATAATGAGAATAATCACGGGCATATTCAGTGTACTACTGAACGGCCTAGTAGCGGTAGCGATAGTAGCCGTAACTATGGCAAATACGATACAAGCACAACAAAACGAACCACCACAACCATTAACCAATGGTTATGTTTCCAAAGAAGATGTTGAATGTATGGCAAAAAACATCTACTTTGAAGCACGAAGCGACAACATGGCAGGGCAATTTGCTGTCGCTGATGTAGTGTTGAACAGAGTAAAAGACAAAAGATATCCCAACACTATCTGTGATGTTATATATGAAGGTCCAGTTAAAGAAAAGTGGAAAACCAAACAAGATCCTAATCTGCCAGCAGAACAAAGAGAATATATACCTCTAAGACATAGATGTCAATTCAGCTGGTACTGTGATGGCAAAAAAGACACCATTCCTACAAAAGGAAATGATGCTTGGGAAAGAGCCAAACTTGTAGCTGGTTATATATTATACAGTGGTGAGTATAGAGGAATAACAGAAGGTGCTACCCATTATCATGCAACCTATGTAAAGCCTAAATGGAGACATGACAGAGGCATGCAGTTGGTTGGAAGAATAGGAAGTCATATTTTCTACAGATGGGAATAGATATAAAAAGCTGGTGGAGTAGACATCATCGAGCTGGAGGAAAAGTTTGGCGTGTTGATTATCCACTAGAAAAACACCGTAAAGATTGGCTAAGTTTACAAGACAAAGCAAGCACGTTAGATCCTAAGGAATGGCGTGCTTTTCGCAATGCTAGTGTTTATGACAACAAAATGCCAAACAGAGAACTCATGGAAGACTTCTGCAAAATAGCTTGGTTGAGAAATGATTTCAAAGTTAATGGAATAAAACATCCTGTACAATTATTGTTTGAATTATGGCACAACAAATGGCGAGTACATCCAGGTTCAGGCAGATGCATTGCCGCCGCCAGTTTGGATTGGCCAACTATTCCAGCAGTGTATGTAGATTTTCATTGGGCCAAGCCCAAGTGGGAAGGTTCTAAAATCATTGACACAGTGGATGAATTCGTGTATTATGTTAATAATCATCATTTTGAAATTTATCCTGTGAACAGTGAATACGCAGTAGAAAGAGATGCAGAATGGAACCTAGAAAAATTAAAACAATTTTGGCAAACAAGTGATGCTTGGCATTTTGTACGTTGGAGCGAAGGTGCTGAATTTATCAAGTACAAGAAACAATGGCGTGAGTTTGGCTCAGCTAAATATGTTTAGGAGATAACAATGCCAGCACCAAGTAAAAGAAATTGGGTATTTGCAGATTCAAGCACAGGTAAAAAAGTTACCAAACAGTTTGAAACACAAGAACAAGCTGAAGCCTATGCAGATGCAAACAGCAACATCAGTCTTGTACGAACTGGGCCAGCTATGAAAAACTATGCAACACTAACACAGGTAGGCAATGTTACCAAAATCAACAAAGCAACAGAATAAGTGGACTACACAGGGATCGACCCACTATAAATATTCCGCCCCTCAACCAACGAGGTAAAATATGGCAAAATATCTATCAACAAAAACCTATAATCATAGCATTGGACTGAGTGCAGTGTTTAGACAACCGCATGCTGATCATTCGCATTGCAAGTATCTACATGGATACAGTTTGGCATTCAAGTTCACATTTGGCTGTGATGAACTGGACAACAAAAATTGGGCAGTGGACTTTGGTGGCTTGAGACCACTCAAGCAGTGGCTTGAAGACACGTTTGATCACAAAACAGTAATTGACATCAATGATCCAAAAAAAGATAAACTGCTAGAATTAGAAACACATGGACTGGCACAGATCACACAACTTGATGGAGTAGGTGCTGAAAAGTTTGCGGAGCATGCCTTTAAATTTGCAGACAAACTGGTACGTGAAATGACCAATCACAGATGTTATTGTGTGAGTGCAGAATGCATGGAACATGGTAGCAACAGTGCAATATATTCTGCGGAGTAATTGATGATTTGGTTTTTTGGCACTAGCCATACCGCTGGTACATGTCATGGCAAATGGCACCAAATCTATCCAGAACACTATGTGGGCAAAGAAGATTTTTTAAAAGATCAATTTTACAAAGGCAATAAAAAAGTACGTGATTCCATCAAGTATATTCCAGTGCCATGGCCAAGGATACTTGCAAAAAATTTAGGAATTGATTATTTGAATTTTGCATCACCAGGTGCAAATAATCTAGAAATATACAGTGTGCTTAGAACCGCGGTGCTAGATACAAGTTTGCCTGATCCAGATATTATTATAATTGAACCTAGAAACTTCTGGGACTTTACCAGCTTTCCAGCATACAAACACATGTACAATAAAGCCAGTAGAAGTAAATCAGACACATGGATCAAAAGTGACACTGAATACAAAGAAGATTTACGCAGTGACAAATATCTTAGAACACATCTATTGATTTATAGAGCTTTCAAAACAATGAAAGATACCAGTGTGCCAGTGGATCATATACGTAGAGAACTCAAAGATTATCACAGAAAAGACGGAGAAGATTTGTTTTCTGATAGTGATCTAGATCAATATGAAGACTATTTTGGCGAATGGTATGACAAGTACGTAGAACTCTGCATTGATACCATGAACAGTGGACACGCAGATGCTGAATTACATTTTGAACAAGAAATTGCCAGCATGATAAACATTGCTGAATCACGTGCAAAACGTGTAGGATACATGATTTGGGATTGGAGAGTACAAGACCAAGGTTTAGAAGCAGTGGACAAAAGGTATAAAATAATAGAACCTTGTGTGAAACAGTATCTCAAAAGACATCATAATCATGAATTTGAAATATCTTGTAGAGAATGCCCAGATGATCATCTAGGTCCTACAGTACAACCAATAATAGCAAACAAAGTAGAGGAATGGATCAATGCCAAATAAATTTATTTTTGATGTAGATGGAACACTCACGCCAAGCAGAGCTAAAATAAATCCTGAATTTGAAAAATGGTTTTTAGATTTTTGTTCACGCAACGAAGTTTATCTTGCAACCGGTAGTGATTATGATAAAACACTGGAACAGCTTGGCAAAGATGTGATGATGGCTGTCAAACGAAGTTATAATTGTAGTGGTAACAGTGTTTGGGCCACAGGCATAGAGATATACAAAAGCGATTGGCGACTGAATGAGGATTGTGTGTTTTGGTTAGAAAAAGTGCTGGAACAATCCAAGTTTCCTTTGCGTGTGGGCAATCATATTGAACACAGAACTGGCACTTGTAATTTTAGTATACCAGGTAGAAATATGCTTACACAAGCTGAAAGACAGATGTATGTGGAATGGGACAATGATACAGGCGAACGTGAAAAGATAGCATTGATGTTTAATGATCTTTTCAAAGAAAAATATAATTGTGTGGCATTGGTGGCTGGAGAAACTGGTTTGGATATCATGCAGGTAGGCTGTGATAAATCGCAGATAGCAAAAGATTTTGCCTATGGAGAAGTAGTATTTTTTGGTGATATGATGGAACCAGGCGGAAATGATTATCCTTTAAAACTTGCACTAGAAGATAAAAATAATCAAAGTGTGCAAATTACAAAAGGATTCAATGAAGTAATGAATTATTTAGGAGAATATGCGTATTAATGGAACAAAGAATAAAAGAGTGGCGAGATACTTTTGAAATGTTTGACGATGATCTAATGTTGTATGAACATCTGATTGACGAAGGACGAAAACTACGAAACGATCCGCTACCCGAACATCTACGTACAGAGGCTACAAGAGTAAGTAGATGTCAGTATGATTTATTTGTAGCACGACACGAAGATAAATTTAAAGCATACAGTACAGGAATGATAGCATCAGGTTATGCTTATCTGTTGGTGGATATTTTCAACAGTGTTCCACTTGAAGAAGTTGCGGTATGCGATCCAAAACAGGTTGGTGAAAGTCTTGGTATCAAGGAGATATTGAGTGCCCAACGTGGAAATGGTTTTTTCCAAATGATGGATTTAATGAAGGTACAAGCTGGTGAGTAAAGCACTAATAGGACAGACCATAGTAGACAATCTCAGAGGTGTATATGATCCTGAAATTGCAATCAACATCTACGACCTTGGTTTGATCTATGATATTGATCTAGAGAAACTTCCACATGTTACAGTTACTCACACTCTTACAAGTGCATTTTGCCCAGCCGCAGATCAGATAGTAGAAGATATTCGCTGGGCAACAACCAGTGTAGAAGGCGTTGACGAGTGTGAGGTGATAACTACGTTTACACCTCCATTTGGACCAGAAATGATGAGTGAGGAAGCCCGTATGGTACTAGGGCTTTGGGAGTAGTAAAAATTTTATGACATACATTGTAAATGACAAGTGCATAGGCTGTAAGCACACAACCTGTGTAAGTGTTTGTCCTGTTGATTGTTTTTATGAAGGACCAAACACACTAGTAATTAATCCAGATGAGTGCATTGATTGTGGAGTGTGTGAACCTGAATGTCCAGAAGAAGCAATTCTACCAGACACAGCCAATGAAGCACAGGAATGGATAGAGTTCAATGCCAAATACGCAGAACGTTGGGCAGATCATGTAATCACTGATCAAACAGATCCTCTGCCTGATTATGAACAAAATAGAGAAAAAACCAAAGAAGAACGTATGGCTATGTTCCAAGAAGATTGGTGATAAGTAATAATAATAAAGTAGGAGCCGTAACATGATGTTAAGCATAAGTGATAATGCAAAAGACTATCTCATAAATGCATTATCAGAAAGTGGTAAAAAATATGCTACCTTGAATGTAAAAGGTGGTGGTTGTAGTGGTTTCAAGTATGAATGGGACATGACAGATGATCCCAAAACGTTTCCTGTATTAGATGATATATTAGTAGTGGATCCAATGGCTGAAATGTTTTTATTTGGTTGTACTGTAGATTATGTACGTGAACTAGGTGGAAATTACTTGACGGTCAAAAATCCAAACGCAACTGCGTCATGTGGTTGTGGTGAAAGTTTTGCAGTATAATAATAAATTGGTTGACAAACAAGGGTTGATTCGTTTACAATGAAGTAGTGAATTATTTTGGAGTTGTACATGAATAGTCTTGAAGCAAGATTCCAATCTGAAGTAGGCAAGGTCTACAAAAGTGCATGGAAACTTATAGATCAAGAAACCATTAACGTATTTGGAAAAGTAACCGATGATGAACAAGCAATACACATGGATCCTGAGTATGCTAAAAATTCATTGTACGGTGGTATAGTTGCACATGGTTTTTTAACAGCCAGTTTGATTCCAGGAATGATATTCAAAACACGAGAACCATGGCCAGAAGAACAGAGTTTGATAATAGTGGGCATGGAAAATTGTAGATTTAGATCTCCTGTATATGTAAACGATAGTGTTCGGTTGGTGTATGAGCTTGATAAATTTAAGAAGCATAGAATACCCAACAGTTACATGACATTTGACAAAGGATACATTGAAATCAAAAACAAGTCAAAACCTGCTGTAACAGTAAGTTGGCGTAAACTACAAGTATTCAAAGGATAAAAAATGAACAATATAGACTTAAACAAGTACAAAGAATTTGTACAAGGCGTAACCAGTACCGCCAGTAATGAAACTGTTGAACTGTGCAATAGATTAGAAGCACTTGAAAATCAATCCAATGTTAACATGGCAACACTGCTAACTGGTGCAGTTGGCATGAGCAGTGAAGCAGGTGAATTTGCTGAACTAATTAAAAAGTGTGTGTTTCAAGGCAAAGAAATGACAGACGATATCAAAAAACATCTAGCAAGTGAGCTGGGTGATGTTGCATGGTATTGGATAAATTCATGCAGAGCATTAGGAGTAGATCCTAATGAAGTAATAGGAAACAATGTTGAAAAACTCAAAGCAAGATACCCAGGAGGCGAATTCAATGCCTTCTCGAGTGAAAACAGGGCTGAAGGCGATATTTGAAGGCTACACTCAACGCCAATGGGATAGGTGTGTAGGCTACGGTGAGGTTCCATATGAATATATGTTGAGAGCTGTATGTCCTGAATGTAGAACAGAATTGGGCGAAAACGATTGGTGCCCACAATGTAATGTAAGAAGATAATTAGTAGTAGGAGAACAAATATGCAAATACTAGGATTTTTAGGTTGGCTGTTTGATTTCAGTAGATGGGAATCATATTCTTTGCGATATGCATTTTATATGCTGATTGGAATATGCGGTAGTTTTATTGTACCATATGCTGGACTAATTACAGTTGGATTACTACTGATTGATTTTGGAATTGATATAATGCGAGAAAAATATCAGCAGTATCTAAAGGAAATGGTAGATAATATAGAACCGGTTGAGCCTCCAAAGGCTGGACCAGGTAAAATGATGATGGAGTAAAAAATGGACTTTTTAGTTTGGCACGGCATTGCTATGTTTGTAGTAGTAGCCGTTAGTTTTGGAGCAGGCTATTATACTGCTACAGTTAAAAGGAGAAACAATGAACAAGTATGAACGTATGTATGCTAGTGAAGGACCTACGGCAGAGTTTGATCAAGGTCTTAGACAACTTATGCTTACAATGTACAATCACACTGCCAGCGGACTAGCTGTCAGTGGTGCAGTAGCATGGTTAACCTACAGTAGCGGACTACTTTACGCAATGGGCGGTTTGATTTGGATTGCCATGTTTGCACCATTGGGTATGATTTTTTGGTACAGTTTTGCAGGACAGAACTGGGATATCAAAAAACTTACACTTTTTTATTATGCATTTGTTACACTGATGGGACTTAGTCTTAGCACCATCTTTGCAGTTTATACCGCAATGAGTATAACGCAGGTGTTTTTTATCACCAGTGCCACATTTGCAGGCGCCAGCTTGTATGGATATACCACTGATAGAGATCTAACCAGCTGGGGCAGTTTTCTGTTTATTGGTTTGATTGGTATTATTATTGCTAGTGTTGTAAACATTTTTATGGCCAGTACTGCATTGATGTTTGCTATAAGCATCATTGGTGTTCTAATCTTCACAGGATTAACAGCATATGATACACAAACTGCAAAAGCAATCTTTATTCAAACCAGAGACGAAAGATATGGTATCAAGTTTGCAATCAGCTTGTATCTTAATTTTATCAACCTGTTTCAGATGTTGCTGATGCTTCTTGGCAACAGAGAATAAAAATAATTACAGTAAATGGAACAGTATTCTAACATGAGTCTTGAAGAGCTACTGGATGCACGAATAGAACTAAGCAAAAAACGTGCAATAGCTCTTCAAGCCAGCAATAGTCCAACAGTGCATTCACAGTTTGAAATGATGATGTCAGAAATCAATCATCAAATTACTCTAAGACACGTCAAAGAAAAACTCAAAGACGAAGACAAACCAGATGATGCAATGGACAACATTTTAAATATAGGATGAAGATGAACTCTAATTATCAGCAAGTGATCAGCAGTGATGATATAGTTGAAGTTTGGCTACGCAACAATAATGTAAACACAGTGGTAAGCAATGATACTGATCTTGTAAATGAATACAATAATTGGAGCAACTATTTTGATACTCCAGCAAAAATCAACATTGAAAAACCCAGCAGTGAATCTGCAGAACAGTTTGTTGAAAGATGCACAAGCAATTGGTATCTGCCAGATAAGTATAAGCAACTGGATATAGAACATTATTTGCTGGACAAATGTAGTACACAGGAAGAAGTTGACCGAGTAGCAACTGAACTACACTTATACAAAGAACGCAATATGTATCCAGTATTGCGTTGGCTCGTTTACTTTATAGATACTATGCGTAGTAAAGATATAGTTTGGGGTGTAGGTAGAGGATCAAGTGTTGCAAGTTATGTATTGTATCTAATTGGCGTTCATCGCATTAACAGTATTCGCTATAATTTAGACATAGCGGAATTTTTGAAATAGGAATAATTATGGCACCTAGACATAGAACATACAAAGGCAGACCATTTGACATGCAGGCTTTAGCGGCCGCACACGAAAGAGAACGTGCAGTAAGTAATGCACCAATCAATGCTAAAGGTGATATCATTGATGGACAAAATAATGTAGTTGTACCACAAAAAGATGTGATACAAGATTATTACAGTACACCTCCTAAAGAGCAGGTAGAAGTAAGTTTAAAGCAGGATCCAATTCCGCAACCAGAACCTGAACCAGTTGTAGATGAAACTCCAGTACCTGAACCTGTAGTAGAAAAGCCTAAAGCAAAGCCTAAGGCAAAAGCAGAACCAAAACCTGCAAAACCTAAAATTATAAAAAAATCCGAAGTGTATGAAAAACATACAGTTGAGGGAGAAGTAGAAATCAATCGTACTAAAAAAACTAGAGAAGATGGATCAGCATATTGGGAAATTGAATACAGTGATGGAAGTATGATGGATGTTGAAATTGAAAATCCATAGAGAAGGAAAGTCATGATTAAAGCATTAAAAACAAAAATTATAGCACGTTTACTTGAAGACCCAAAAGCTGAAAGAAAAACAGCAGGAGGAGTTATTCTAGCAGGTGATGATGCCACAGAAGCAGGTATTAGAGCAAGATGGTTTCAAACAATCAGTGTTGGAGAAGAAGTACAAGACATTGAAGAAAACCAATATATCTTGGTTGATCATGGTAGATGGACCAGAGGCATAGAAGTTGATGGTGAAAAAGTATTTGGTATTGATGTTGATGCAATACTTGGTACAAGCGAGGATAGACCAACAATCTAATAAATATTGTTATGAAAAAGATACTTATTGTTCCAAGACACACTGGAGTTAACACTATGCCATGGGCATGGATGCTCAGTAGAAGCACTGACTTTTACAGTGTAACGTTACCTCCACCACAGTTTATGCCAGTAAGTGCAGGAGCGGCAGGATACTATCCTGAAATCACACAAGACTTTTTTTATGCACATTTTAGAGCCAATGTTGATGATCTTAAGTTAGGTGAATCAATACGTGTGCTACAAGACTTTCAAGAGTGTATTTGGGACAATGACAAGCAAATAGAAGATGCTTTTGCTAATTTTATAAAACTGTTGAATGAAAGCAATTATCCAGGTGTTGTAATATGTCCTCCTACCTGGCGTTTTGCAGACAAATATATAAAACTAGCTGAAAGCACTACTACAGCTGATGTAAAAACTGTTCTAGTAAAAAGCAACCTTAGAACAGATGTAAAACAACGTTGGTTCTTTTTGTATGATGCTTTTCCTGATGATGCTGAAAATTGGCAAGACAGAGCTGATGATCAGATGTTGGATCTAGTTAATGCTGAAATGAAACAGTCTAAGCATGCTTGGAATGTTTCTGTAAATGCAGAAGATGTATCCAAATTGGACATTGTCAAAACAATTTACAATGAGCTTGAAATTGAACTTTCTGAAGATACCAAAGAAGATAGTGAACAGATACAATCATATATGGATAGTTTGAAACAACCAGCAAATGATCCATTTAAAGAAGGTGTCCACAATGTTGACTGGGATACTTGGCTAAACACAAAAAATCCTGTTGAAGTAAAAGAAAGCAACAAACAGTTTAGTCAATTAATGGTTAGCAGTACCACAGATTTACCTGACACTGATGTACTATAATGAGCGGACAAAGGCGATTACTCAAATGGTGGGCTAGAACTGTAGGCATGCCCATTGGACTTACAGATGAAGACAAACCTGAATTTTTGCCAATACCACAAGAAGATGTTAGGAAAGCACTATTTTTTAGGACATTTTGGATAGTACTGCATATTCTTACCTGCTTTGCAATTATTGCCGGTAATGGCCGAGTACTAGGATTTTGGTAATGAAAGCATTGATACTGAATGCCAGGATGAAAAATTTATATCCAGTGCGTTACTGTATTGACAATAATTTGGATTTTACTGTAATAGAAAACGCAACCTACAATCAAAGAATACACAAAGATCTAGTTCCTTACACCACATTCATTCCAGCAGAGCAATATAACGATCCAAACTATTATGTAGATAATTTGGATTTCACACCTGACTGGATTTTTAATTATAGAGATGAATATAAATTATTAAATTTAGAACATGAACTTTCAAGCTACTATGAAACTGAAACTCAATTTGACGATAGAGCTCATAAATTTTTTGCGTCTAAACGTGAACAAGATACAGTGCTTAGAAAGATAGGTATTCCATGTTTAGAAAATGACGCTGAAAAAATGATGATAAAACTTGACTATGGTTATGGTGGCGGAGCAAAATACTACGTAGCAAATAGAAAAGATTACAAACCTCGTGTGTGGGCTCAAACAAAAGAAGACATTGCAAATAATGATTATCCACAAAGGTTTATTAACATAGCCTATCAGGTTGCAGTACATATAATAATTGATGCGTTTGGTCAAGCTAGTATTGTAAATTATGCATTTTACACACACGGAGATGGAAAATTATATGAACAAAATCATCCGTATTTGCATATTACTCCGCATAATGGTGTTCTTCATGAAGAACGAAAACTTATAGAAAAAGCGGTCAGAGAGCTGTTTAACAAGCATATTAGTGTGAAAAATCGTATTGTATATTGGCAGTGGTTGAGAGAAGTAGATGGTCCGCTGTGGCCAATGGATTTTAATTCAAGACCTGCAGGTGGTTGTGAGCTTGGTATCTATGATTTTGCAACCAGCAATTTTCATATGTTGGATGCACTTGTAAAACAAAATATACCTGATCAAATTGAGTATACACACATGGTGACTTGGATTGATAAAACTACTGCACAAACACTTACTCAAAGTCAGTCATTGGGCGATATATATCAAGTTGATCAAGTTCCAATACAACCTCAAGTAATGAAAGTTTTTAAAACATGAAAGCACTTATTCTTAATGCAAGAATGAAAAATTTATATCCAGTGCGATATTGTATTGAAAACGATTGGGACTTTACAATAGTTGAAAATGCCACGTACAATACCAGAGTTCATGCTGAACTGGTTCCTTATACTACGTTTATTCCAAATGATCAATATGTAGATCCTAACTACTATGTTGAAAACTTAGATTTTACTCCAGACTGGATATTCAACTATAGAGAAGAGTATAGAAGTGTAAGTGTAGAACATGAACTTTCAAAGTATTATGAAACAGAAAATCAATTTGATGATAGAGCATTTGAATTTTTTGTAAGCAAAAAAGAACAGGACAGAATACTGAGAAAAATTGGCACTCCTACTCTAGAAAATGATGCAGAAAAAATGATGGTAAAGTTGAACTATGGATATGGAGGTGGTGCAAAATATTATGTCGCAGATAAAAAAACTTATAAACCACGTGTATGGGCCGCAGAATATGAAAATGTAGCAGACAATGATTATACACAAAGATATATTGACATAGATTATCATGTAAGTATTCATGTTATAATTGACGCCTACGGACAGGCAAGTATAGTAAGCTATGAATATTTCAAATATGGTGATGATGTAGTTTATCCACAAAATCATGCATATTTGCATATTACTCCGCACTTAGGCGTAATAGAAGAAGAAAAAAGACTGCTAGAATATACTGTCAAAGAATTGTTTAATAAACATATTACTGTGAAAAATCGTATTATTTGTTGGCAGTGGCTAAGAGAGAAGGACGGACCATTATGGCCTGTAGACTTTAATGCACGACCAGCCGGCGGTGTTGAAACAGGCATGTATGATTTTGCACTAAGTGATTTTCATATGTTGGATGCAATGATAAAACAAGATATACCTGATCAAATTGAATACACAAATATGGTAACGTGGCTCTATCAGCACACTGGGTTAACACAAACTGAAAGGCTTAATCACAAAGGTGATATATGGCAAGCAGATCAAATACCAATACAACCACAAGTAATGAAAGTTTTTAAAAGTTGACGAAATATTTTATTGCCGCACCATTTGGAAACTACTTAAAATTTACCAATGCCATCAGTGTAACAGGCAGTTGGACAGTTGAACCACGGCCTGGATTGCTGTGGCAGATAATCAAAACCTTGCGTTATGTTCCAAATGCCAGTGGCGGATTTGGTTGGCGTAACAAAATTGGACTACGCAACGCAGGTATACACAAAGGACTAGAACGCAGAGGCAGTTTTGATGTGCTCAGCATCGCCGCCATACACAAATGGGATTGGATAAATTTTGACAGCATAGTACCAGAACATCAAAGCATAGAAGTTAATGTAAGTTGTCCTAATCTGGACAAAGATGAAGATGCTACCAGTTTTCCTTATTTTGATGAATTTCCTAAAACCCACAGATATTGGTGTATCTGCAAGATACCTCCTACAGCCAGCAACGACCTGGTTGACAAAATTGTAGATTCAGGCTATAATCAAATACATGCAAGCAATACATTACCAAGTGAAAAGGGTGGATTGTCTGGTAAAATACTTGCACCTCATACATTACGATTGATTGAGTATATAAAAACAAAACACCCACATGTAACTGTCATCGCAGGCGGTGGTGTAACTGAGCGATGGCATGCAGAGATTTATAAAGATCGCGGAGCGGATCATATAAGTTTAGGCACCGTATGTTTTACGCCGTGGAGAGTAAAGAAGATAATTGATGGAACAAAATAAATTGAATAGACAACTACATTGGACCACTATGTACACTGAAAAAGTGTTGCTGGGTTTTATTGGTATACTAACAGTGGTGGCCGCAGGATTAGATGTGTGGGATATGTTTTTGGCAAGAAAAATTGATCTTGCTGATTTATTTTTATTGTTTATCTACACAGAAATTATAGGTATGGTAGGAGCATATTATAGCACACACAGAATCCCTGTTACACTGCCAATCATAATTGCAATCACTGCCATGTGTAGATTGATTATTCTACAAGGTAAAGAAAGTGAACCATTGGTGCTGATAGCCAGTGCAGGAGCCATCTTGATACTGGCCGGTAGTGCATATATAATGAGCATGAAAGACAAACTTAGTTTAGAAAAGGATAAAAATGAAAGACATTTGGGTTGAGAAGTATCGTCCTAAAAGTGTAGGCGAATACGTATTCAAAGATGAAGCACAACGCAAACAGGTAAACAGTTGGATAGCAGATGGCGGTATACCACATCTGTTGTTTAGTGGTAGTGCTGGTACAGGCAAAACTACACTAGCAAGAGTATTGATACAAGAGCTGGGTGTAGAAGATGCTGATGTGCTTACAATCAATGCCAGTAGAGACAACGGCGTTGATATGATTCGTAAAAAGATCACCAGCTTTTCAGAAACAATGCCCTGGGGTGATTTCAAAGTTATTCTGCTTGATGAGGCTGATCACATATCGCCAGAAGGTCAGGCGGCACTGCGTGGTGTAATGGAACAGTATCACAGTGTGGTGCGTTTTATTCTTACATGCAATTATCCACATATGATTATTCCTGCTCTGCACAGTAGATGTCAAGGCTTTCATATCACAAGTTTGGATCAGAATGACTTCACAGTTCGTATTGCAGAAATACTTGCTGACAATGAGGTGGTTGCAGAAATTGAAGTGTTGGACAAATATGTGCGAGCAACATATCCAGATCTGCGTAAAACCATAAACACAGTACAACTAAACGTACAAGATGGCGTACTGCATGATGCAAGCGAAGATGAAGCCAGCAGTGAATGGCGACTGCAAATGGTTGAACTGTTCAAACAAAAACGCATACGCGAAGCACGTAAGCTGATTATTGAACGTGCTAGGCCAGATGAGTACAATGATATATACAGTTGGCTTTACAAAAATGTTGACATGTTTGGTGATGAACTTGCACAAGATGAAGCTATATTGAAAATACGTGATGGTCTTGTCAAACATGGGCAGGTAGCAGATATTGAAATCAATCTCTCAGCAACTATGGTAGAGCTTAGTAAGATTGTAGGTTAATGCTTATTGTTTTAGGCAACCCTGGCAGTGCAAACGATCTCATTGCCAAAGCTCTTAGTCTTTCCCCAACAGTGCATCATTTCAAAGGTGCTAAATGTGATCTACTTAAAACAGTAAGCGGAAGTGCCAAACTGTTTATGGATGACATTCCCACTGACGGTACAGTAAGTGTTCAACAAGCAATGGGCATGTTGAAGCAAAAGCAAAACAACTTTTATTGTGGTGCAGGATTCAAACTAGAACCAGAATGGACCAATAACTTGTTTGTAAAAACTGACAGTGGCTACAAAGCAATGCACAGTATAAGAAAACTAGTTGCAGGTAATTTTGGAGTCAATACATACAGAAATCACAAACACACAGATGTCTGGCCTGATCATTATGGATTTTGGAAAGCAAGCATTGACGGAATAAATCTTATTCTGGAAGACAGCTACGATCACGAAGGAAACAGCACAGATTTTGGCAAACAGTATGTACTTGCAGAATATGGAAATTTTCATTGGTTCAAAGAAGCATTTCCTACTGCGGAATTGATATTTCCTATGTGGCGTAATCAAATGCATTTTGCACACTACTATCACCTTCGCCAATACGGTCATGCAAAAGAAACAGACACACTCAACAACAAAGACACAAACAGTCATGGCATTGGTTTTGGTGACGAACTGGTAAAACGTTTTATAAAAGTAACTGATACAAAACACAATGAAGCTGAACTAAAGCAAATCCTGTTCAAGTATCCTCATTATATTCCACAGCATTTGATGATACACCATCAAATCAACGTTGATGAATTTTTAGATTCTGCAGAAAATTTAGAAAGCATGATTAGAACTGCACTAAGACGCAGTATGTTTTTTGCCATGCGTAAAGAAAACATGATGCGTGTATACAAAGCAGATCATACAAAAATTATAATTGATGATTTTTTCACAGATGAAACGTACAGACAAAAAATATACAAACAGTTTGATTTAGAATATCCTGATCTTACAAAATTTTTACAAAGCATTCACAGTGTTATGATACACAACAAACCACGCAGAGGTGATTTGCCACAAGAGTGGAAAGACATGCATAACCCACCAATACAAAACAAAAGTTTACTGGATAATGTGCTACAGATATTTCATGACTACTGCAATGGCGAACTTGCAATGTCTCCTACAACTGCATTAGATGACATCAAAGTATTTGCTCCTGGTAAAAAGCAACAATGGACCACAGCTGATGAACTTGTAATTGAACTTACACTAGTTCTAAATGGTGTGTTTGATAATATAGAACAAACAAACATTGGTCCATGGACAGACATATATACTATTGCAGAGTTTGTACATAGATTGGAAAAACATGTTGAAGCTATGGATTGATAACACAGCTGACTTGGCAGTGCCTATTCTTTTTTGTCTTGGAAAGCATAGATTAGTAAACAGTGAATACAATATGTTTCACTCTACTTTCAAAAATTCTGTAAAACCAATTGTAGAATCACAAACTGCAAAAGAATTGTTGGACAATCCAAAACTTACTATAGTAAAAGATCCAGCTGAAGCTGACCAACATTGGTTTGTTAAAACCAATTATACAACTTACTTTTGGTGGTATATGGTAAACGAAGGATTAATAAATGATAGCTGGAAACAAATTGCTGACACGTACACTAAACTAGATGCTAGATACAATATATTGTATGAGGACCATGTTAATAACCAGCATACAACACTAGATATGTACCCTGACACCAGTACAATGATACCTTTCTTTGGTTGGAATATTGATGTTTTAAAGATTGGATTTAATTTGCCACCAGACATGGAGTCTGATATGGCCGCGAATGCCTGGCAGGCATGGTTAGAAAAATACACTCCAAATGCCGTGAAAGTAGCAAGACGTCCTACAGTTGATTATAACTAAATAAAATTAAGGAGAAACCGTATGCTACGGATACTAACTTTCTTAATTTTTTTATTTCCCACGATAGTATTTTCAGCTGAATGGAATAGCAAACCAGTTATCTGTGCTGATGATGAAGAAACTTTCAGTGCTATAGCAAGCAAAGGCGAGGTATTGGTAGGTACAGCAAAACAACTTACACCAGTAAAAGATCCAGATGAAGCAGACGGAATAGCAAGTTCTAGACCAGTATTGCCCTGGGCTTTGTATGCCAATTTGGACACAGGAACTTTTACTGTGCTAGAATATCATAAAGCACCTTACAACACTTATTGCACTATAGGACATGGTGTTGATTTTCAATACGTTTTTGAAGGCATTGAAAGACGAAATGATAACAACTAAATACGTTTAGGAGAATCATAATGGAACATGAATTCAAAAGACTGTCTATAGACAAAGCCATTCGTGCAAGTCAAAGATGTCAACGCAACTGGGACCTCACACAGATAATTGATGACGAAGATGTAAAAACACTGCAAACTGCGGTAACGCAGTGTGCCAGCAAACAAAATGATGTTTATTACAAAGTAAAATTTATCACTGATAGAACTATTATTGAAGCTATACATGAACAAACCAAAGGTTTTACCATGGAAGCAGATGATGGTGAAATAGTTAATATGAGCAACAGTCAGACACTGGCAAATCTACTGGTGGTGTTCTGTGAAGATTATGATGAGAAATATGCACGTAGCGAAGAACTACAAACATATTTTAGTAGGGGCGAAAACGTTGAGAACCTTAGGTACTCAACACGAGAAACACTGGAAAGAAACAGGTACACCGCAGTAGGAGTTGCCGCCGGGTATTTGAATCTTACAGCCAATTTGTTGGGCTATAGAACAGGTTGCTGTCAGTGTTACAACGCAGATGGAGTTAATAGCATACTCAACGGTGACAAAGCCGTATTGCTGATGGGAATAGGATATCCAGACAGAAGCAGGAGTAGGTTAGAACATCATGTAGAAGGAAAACGTTTTCCAAGCCTTAATAAAAGTATCAAGGTTGAATCTATTTAAAACAAGGGCATTGGATCGAACTCTTTTATATTTTAGCACTTCCTCTGTGCAATATCGATCTTATTTGGCTTCGTCGCGAGCCCTTGCTAGGAATATTTAGTATGAGTCAACTTTATTTTGTAGTTACACGCGGTCACAATGGCGGCGAATTTTTAAGCTACTTGATCAATCAAAGTCCTGATTTTGAAAACACAGGCAAACTTATCTATGAAGAATATCACAGTTTTATGGGTACACACTATAGAATTGATGATGATTGGAATCTTCAAGACTGGGATGAATTCCAAGAATACTACAATCAATATGTAAGACAACGTGATAAACCACCCTACAATCTAGCACCGCAATATCTACGAGAATTATTCCGTCTATGGAAAAAAGTGCGTAGAGGCAAGAATCTGTGTTTGTTTTTGAATGTAACATACTATGTGCCAGTGGCTCAAATGGTGCATAGAAGCAACTGCAAAGCAATTGGTAGTATTATGAACTTGCCAAACAATCCAGCACGTCATCATCATATTATGATGGAATTTGATCCAACAAGTACAAACGCAGAAGAAGGTCCAAATCAAAGTAGCTATCAATATCAAGCTATTATAGATCAAATAAAAGATTGGCATGAAGAAGAAACACAACACAACTATGATCATTTTGATTATGTATTTGATCACAGTAGAATCACTGATATGAACTATGTACTAGATATGTACGATCACCTAGAAATAACTCCACCTACTGCTGAACATTTGCAGAAGATAATAGGCGATTACTATCATATCAATCGCCCACAACACGAATTTACCCGTAAAATAAATCAAGAAAAAGTGGATTTTCATTAAAAAAATTGCATTTTTAGGTTGACCTTTTCACCAAGATGTCTTACACTATATGTATAGTTAGAAAAAAGGACAGACAAATATGTGGACAAATGAAAACTTAAAAACAGTAGTTGATGCACTAGAGGAGATGATTCCTTTAGAAGGTACAGTGGTTAATCCAGTAAAGAACAAAAAGTTGGATCAGCTAAGAAAAGCTATGAATGTTGTTCACGATATTTTCAACAACGGACTTTGCAACAAAGGTAAAAGTCTTAAGTGTTTAGGACTAAAAATGTATGATCTACCACTAGAGCAATACAGAGGTGGTGAATTGGTTATGAGAGCCAATTGGGATAGGATCAAAGAGATAGTTGAGCCAATCATGGAAAAGAAGATTTTAGATGCCGCG
>Ga0160422_10000121_pt1 | contig 42527 bp, 30 predicted proteins | sample Fk160mmetaG_FD_108192 | JGI IMG/M metagenome (GOLD analysis project Ga0160422, IMG submission 108192) | Marine microbial communities from the Central Pacific Ocean - Fk160115 60m metaG | ecosystem: Environmental > Aquatic > Marine > Oceanic > Photic zone | place: The Central Pacific Ocean... | reverse complement strand
AAGACCAAGGTGCATGAGTTGCCAAAAACCCTACAAACCGCGATGGATGAATACAAACAACTCTCTGTTGAAGGTCGACTCCTCGAGTAAGTTAGCAGCACAAGTCTGTATGGTAGCATTTTGATGAGTATCATAGCTAGTGCCTGGTAAGTTAATTTCTAGGCAAAACCGATAGTTGTTAATATTCATGTTGCCGTGAAATTTTACAGATGTTTAAACAATTAATGAGATAGACAAGGCCATGCAAGTTGCCATTGTCTGGTTCCGTAATTCATTGCGCGTCCATGACAATCCTGTTCTGTCATGGGCATTAGAATCTGATAATATTAATGCTATTCTGCCAATTTATATCTTTGAGGAGAAAATTCACCAGAAAAGTACTCCAACAATGGGCAAGCACAGGCTACGATTTCAGTTCGATTGTGTTGAAGATCTGCATAAAAATCTGAAAAATGAGTTAGATTTAGATTTGCATATTTTTTCTGGTAATTGTTTAGATGTGCTTGAGTCGATTAAGGAAGAATTACAACCCTACGAGGTTATCCTACTAACCGAGTATTCGACCAATCCTCAAGATAGGAAACAAACCGAAACAATTGAAAAAAATTTAATCAATACCAATGAGAAGTGGTCGGCAAAATCAATACCCTCAAGTCAAACCATCCTTGATGTTGAAGCAATAGTAAATTCCCCAAGATACAAACCGCCAAAATCAATGAAGGATATGGTCCGATTATTCACACTTGAATTCGGAGATTTCGATAATATTGTGTTCAAGACTAATGATCCAAACCCATCATTAACCAGCCGCAAAAAAGGTTTATCAGTGAATTCGCAACATCAAACCTCATTAGACAAAATCCGTCCCTTACTAGCTACCCCCAGCTACTTCCGTGGTGGGGAAAGTGAAGCAATCACCAGACTGGAAAAGAAGGTTATATCTCAGCACGATTACGTTAACAGCTTCAATAAACCCAAGTCAATTTCAACCAATGTCAAAGGTAATCCGTTTGAACCAACAACAACCGGTTTGTCACCTTACATCAGCACTGGTTGTCTATCAATACGACGATTATGGAATTCATGTTCAGAAATTCAACAATCAAGTGAACACACTGTGCCACCAGTTTCGCTTCACGGCCAAATATTGTTTAGAGAAATGTTCTACCTCTTGTCAAGATCGACGGCTAATTGGGACCAAGACACAGGTAATTCTCAGTGCAAAGAAATCGATTGGGGAGAATTAAATCAGGTCCAGTTAGATGCTTGGGAGTCAGGTCAAACTGGATTTCCCTTTATTGATGCCATGATGCGTCAATTGAACGCGACAGGCTGGATGCACCACCTTGGAAGACACGCGGTCTCATGCTTTCTGACTCGTGGGCAACTTTGGCAAAACTGGACGCACGGCAGGGACATATTTGAGCGCAAATTAGTGGATAGTGACTGGGCTTTGAATAACGGAAACTGGCTCTGGCTAGCTGGAGTTGCACCATTCTCTATGCCCTATTACAGGATATACAATCCATGTCCTGATGGCAAATCTAGTCTAAACGTTGAGACCAAAGATGCTGAATTTATCAGGCACTGGGTCCCAGAACTTGCTGAATTCCCCTCAAAATACATCTTTGAGCCACACTTAGCCCCCTTGCACATCCAAGAATCTGCCGGATGTCTGATTGGCAAAGACTATCCAAACCCAATAATCGATAGAAAAGAATCACGCAAAAGGAATTTGCAGTCATTCAAGCACAGTCTAGAAAACCTCCGATAATTGTATTACAAATGTAATTTTGATTTTCTAATCAAGGCTTGCAGGGAACAACAGCGCAACAGATAAGATATGAAATGTTGAAAGGCTGCATTGTGGTAAATCCAATTATGAACCCAATAGTAGCATCGCTGTTAGAGTTTAATGACGCGTTTGAAGTACCAAAACTGGAGGCGCCTGGATTAGGCCCGGATGAACTAATTGAACTGCGAATAAAACTCCTAACTGAAGAGGTCGAAGAATATGCTGAAGCAGCAAGAAGTGGCGATTTGGTCGAAGTCCTCGATGCACTAGCGGATATCGGTTACATCCTAGCTGGCACCATAATCAACCATGGAATGCAGGACATCTATGATGATGCATTCAATGAGGTCCATCGTTCTAACATGGCCAAACTCGTGGATGGGAAGGTCATTAGAAGAGCGGACGGCAAGGTCATGAAACCTGAAGGATGGCAGCCGCCTCAACTTAGACAGTTTGTTGAATAATTCGGTTGAGTTATTGCTTAGAACCATTTAGGGACACTATGGGCCGCCCTGTCGCACTGGTAACTGGAGGTGGTCAAGGCATCGGCGCAGCAACCTGTAAGCGACTTGCTGAAGATGGCTACGACATACTGCTTACCTATAACACATCATCAAAACCGGCAGAGATGCTAGTTGACGAAATTAGAGAGAGTGGATGCGATGCTTTGGCAGTAAAAGTTGACTGTGGAAATCAGGGGGAGGTTAGCTTGCTAGGTATTCACCCATGGATGGCGCGGAAAATTGACGTGTTAGTGCTAAATCATGGGGCTTACAACAGAGTTGCGGCTGATGAATTGACCATAGATACATTGAGAGAAACCATGGCGATAAACTTTGAAGGCGCGGTGGCTGTTTGGAAGGCGATACAACCTCACCTAAGTCAAAAGGCAAGGATGGTTGTTGTCGGCTCTCAATTAGGAACTAGAGGCTCACCACACGGGGCTGACTACTCTGCTTCCAAAGCAGCATTAGCAGTGTGGGCTAGATCACTTGCTCAGCAAGTCGGTCCAGAAGGAAAGCGGGTCAACATTCTAGCCCCCGGTTATGTTGACACCGCAATATTGGCCGGGGATTCGCAACAAAAGCGGGCTCAGCGAGAGAATGAGGTGCCGCTTAAGAGAGTCGGGACCCCTGAGGATATGGCGGCGACTATTGCCTTCTTAGTAGGCGATGACTCTGCTTATATTACTGGTAGCATAATTCACGTCAATGGCGGATTATACCTGCCTTAGGAAATACCATAGTTGAAAACTATTGATTGCTAGCACAGATGTGCAGGAGGATAGCTATGCCTAATGAGTGGGATGACGATGGCGAGTTTGAAAACCTCGCTAACTTATCGCTGGAGGATTTCGATACTGCTGTAAAAGATCCGTTTGATCTATCAAAAGCGCTAGAAGGGGCAGCCTTAGAGCACCTACGGCCAGATGTCAAGCGATTTGTGTTGCACTCCGAATTTGAACCATCAGGAGACCAGCCAAAAGCAATTGAAAAATTAATTTCTCAATTGGAAAATTCACAAGAAAGATGTGTCTTGCTTGGGGTTACCGGCAGTGGCAAAACCTTCGCTATGGCCAAGGTGATCGAGAAGTTGAACATCCCAACGTTAATTATGAGTCACAACAAGACCTTAGCAAGGCAATTGTATCAGGAAATGGCCGGTTATTTTCCCGAAAATGCGGTGGATTATTTTGTCTCACACTACGATTATTACCAGCCAGAGGCTTATTTGCCTAAACGGGATTTGTATATCGATAAAGAGTTGTCAATTAATGAGCGCATTGAGCAGGAGAGATTTGCTTCCGTCGCATCTTTGGTTAGCCGGCCTGACTGCGTAATCGTATCATCAGTGTCTTGTATCTATGGTCTAAATCCACCAGAAACCTTCCTTGAATCGCACGTTAGGTGTTATGTTGGTCAACAAATCGAGCCTACTGATTTGTTAAAGGAATTGATCGGTTTACAATATGTTCGAACGAATACTGACTTAGCACGTGGAAATTGTCGCCTAAGAGGTGAAGTCTTGGATGTGTGGATGCCGTCAAGGGACGATCCTATCCGCATCCAGTTTGATTTTGACGGCGTTACCAAAGTGCAGGTCTGTGACCCAGTGTCGTGGGAAGTGCTGGATAATCTTGACGAAGCGTGGATTCATCCGAAGGAGTTCTTTATGACTAGTCCTGAACGGTTTGAGAAGGCGCTAGAATCAATAGAAACCGAACTTGACGGTAGAATCGCCCATTTTAAAAGCCTAGGCAAGGATTTGGAAGCCCACCGAATCGAGCAGAAGACGAGGTATGATTTAGAGATGCTAAGAGAGATAGGTCATTGTCAATCAATTGAAAATTACTCACTTCATTTTGATGGTCGGGAACGTGGCCAAAGACCTTACTGTCTGCTGGATTTCTTCGCTGCCTGTGCAAAACAATTCCATGGTGATCCAGATAAATTCCTCGTTATAATGGATGAGTCGCACGTCAGTTTGCCACAGGTTGGAGGGATGTATCACGGCGACAGGTCTCGGAAGGAGAGTCTCATCGAGCACGGATTTAGATTGCCCACTGCAGCCGATAACCGACCACTGAAGATTCCTGAATTTCAATCTCTTGTGCCACAGATGGTCTATGTCTCAGCAACACCAGGAGAGCGAGAGTTACGCCATCTGTGTGAAGTGACCCAACAGACGATACCTAACGGATTGCTTCATGCCCAATCAAGCGGTGGGGCAGGACCGCCAGACCTCAGCAAGAAACATCCAGAATCCGAAAGTATGTACGATATGATTCAATCAATAAATCATATTTCGAAAATGGAGATAAGACCAACTGGTTTGCTTGATCCCAACATCGAAGTCAGAGGCACGGAAGGCCAAGTAAGTGACTTATTATCAGAAATTAATCAGCGTGTTAGCAAAAATGAACGTTGTTTGATTACTGTCTTAACAATTAAATTTGCAGAGGAGGTTTCAGAATACTTGAACAGTATGGGTATCAAGTCTCATCATCTGCATTCAGAAATTGACACCATCGAACGGTCTGAGATTATCAACGCCCTGAGAATTGGGCATATCGATGTGATTGTTGGAATCAACCTACTGAGAGAAGGCTTAGATATCCCTGAAGTGAGTTTAGTAGCTATATTTGATGCAGATAAGCAAGGTTTCCTGCGCAACGAAAGAAGTCTGCTGCAAACTATTGGCAGAGCTGCGAGAAATGAGAATGGTAAAGTGATACTCTATGCCGATGGTATGTCGCCGTCGATGTCAGCAGCCATACAACAGACTCTTGAACGGCGAGCGCGTCAGGAATCTTACAATCAAGAACATGACATTGTTCCAAAGACGATTAAGAAAGCCTTACCGGCGATGTATTCCAAGGATGATGAATTCATTACCGGTACAAATACCTCTGCAGGCAACAAACGCTTAGTCGGCAAGAAGGGGGGTCGAGGTGACGGCGACTGGGCGCAAAAACTGGGCTTGGGAGCAGGCGCTTGGAGTAGGAGCCCAGTTGAAAATAAAAACTCAATTGAAAATTCAAATTTTGAATTAGAAAATCCTACCCATTTTACCATCGAAGAAGACCTCACTATTGAACAAATTACCGAGATGCTGATGGAAGTTAAAGCAGAGATGGAAAATGCCGCTAAGCAACTTGATTTTGAGCAAGCAGCAAAACTGAGAGACCGAGCTTTCGAGTTAGAACAATTGTTACTACGATGAACAGGTTCATGTTTAGGATGTAGTTGGGTAGGCTATGGCGCTGTCTCCAGACGACTTTGATGTTCCCGTCAGAGACTATCGCTTCGCCGAGATCACCTCCCCTAGTTCCCTTATTGACCAAATGGCCAGTGCTGGAGGTTTTACTGCGACAAAACTAGCTGCCGCTAGAACCATTCTCATGGACATGAAAGCACAACTAGATGCGGTCGATGGCAATAGTAGCAAAGTCTGCAATTGGCTGTCATTCCCTGCTTGTTTGTGTGCGACCGGTACCCGCAGTTTCTTTGTTGAAGCTGCAAAACAGAAGATGTTCAATGTAATTTCCACAACTTGTGGAACACTTGATCACGACATTGCACGCTCGTATCAAGAATACTACCATGGTGCCTTCGAACTAGACGATATCGAACTTGGTGAGCACTCGCTAATGAGGTTGGGTAATGTGATCGTACCGAATTCATCATACGGTGAAATAATAGAAGAAGTGGTAATGCCAGCATTAGAGGATATCTATGTAGCAAGACAGCAAGAAACGGGACTCACTGGTGCTGACGCCTGGATAGGTTTCGGTTCCGTACATTTAGTTTGGGAACTCGGTAAAAGAATTGGCAAACCTGACTCGTTAATCTATTGGGCTTGGAAACACCGAATTCCAGTATGTATTCCGGGGATCACCGATGGTTCTGTTGGTGCCCAACTTTTCATGTTTAGACAAAAACATCGAGATTTCCACATTGATACATTAGCCGATGAGCAGGTAATGAGCGACTTAACATGGGATGTTGAAGTATCCAATGCATTGATGGTCGGTGGAGGCATCTCAAAACATCACGTGATTTGGTGGAATCAATACCGTGGAGGACTAGACGCTGCGGTATACATCACAACTGCGCCAGAGCACGATGGAAGCTTGTCAGGTGCGAGATTGAAAGAAGCCATTTCGTGGGGTAAAATGCGACCTGAGGCTCCCAATGTCTGTGTTGAAGGAGATGCCAGTGTGCTCCTACCACTGATTGGTTACGATTTATTTGGAGGGAATTAACATGAGGAAAAAGCAAAATGCATTATTTATGGTCATAATAATGGTATTTATGTCATTATCAGGCTGCTTTGGTGAAGAAAGAAGCGAAGTTATTGAAGAAGAATCGGGATTCTTTCATTTCGAAACCATGCTCGATGGAAGAACTTGGTATCACTATCCTGGTGGCATTAATGCGATGAACAATACCTCGGCCTTAGGTGGCGATAACATTCCGTTTTATGCAACTTCGTCGTATTACAGCATAGGTATGTCGACATTCGAACCAACCATGGGAATTACCTCTTCTGGAAATCTATACATAACTAGCTGGGGTAACGGCAACGCCGGCTCGACTGCAATTGTTCAATGTCGTAATATGGTTGAGATGACTTCTATCACCGACTACACCTGTCAAGACGTATACGGCGCAGTTCCACCAGTCGCAAATTCCAACGATCCTTATGTCTATGTTGATCCATGGACAGACCGAATAATGAAATTCGACATGCACGCTTTAGGCGGCATGACTGTTGAATGGTCCGATGATGAGGGACAGTCATGGACAGGACCATCAATTGCTACAGGCTATTCTGTGCAAGATCATCAAACAATTGCTTCCTCGCCGTATGGAGGCTTGTTGCATGAGACTTTGTGGGTATTTTGCATCAACGGGAATTACCCGGCACCACTATGCTCAGCGAGCCAAGATGGTGGCTTCACTTGGGGTCCTGAGTTACCCGGAGCACCCGTTGACTGTCAGAGCGGCGGTTTATCAGCCCACATAATAGGGGCAGAAAACGGTAATTTCTACCGTGGCCAGATTGGCTGTGATGGTGAGGGATATTCAATGTATAAGACTGAAGATGGGGCGATAACTTGGACAGAGCACGTTCTGCCAACCGAGGAATCAGGCACTGCAGACACCTGGAATGCGGAGGAAGCCCAAGTCGATACCGATACACAGAGTAATGTCTACGCAATGTGGATGGGGATTGATAATTTACCTTATTTCTCTTACTCAACCGACCATGCAGAGACCTGGTCCGATGCTGTAATGGTCGCCCCAAGTCACCTTCAGGGAACCGGTTTTCCCGTGGTCATAGCCGGTGACCCGGGCAGAGTAGCATTTGGCTATATTGGCGAAGATGGTGATGGATTGTGGAATGGTTACATCTCGGTAATGACTGATGCATTTAACGAGACTCCTTTGATCACGACTGTTCAGGTTAATGCTGACGATGACCCATTGGATAATGCAAGTCCAACCTGTGGCTATGAACGCTGTGGCGGTTTTGGGGATTTTATTGACATGCAAATAGATGCTTATGGTAGACCGTGGCTAGCGTTGTCGCACAATCCCAATGGTGACACAGGAATATTCGGTACCTTTACCCATGGACCGACACTGTATGGGAATCTAACCAGCCTAACGGTGATTCCAGAAGGTGGGCCTCAGACATTGTGATACAGGTCCTTAGTTGCTAGGTAATGCATCAAACTGGTTCTAAGCGGCACCAGCGGCCGCCAACGCTGGCCGTCAGCCGCCCGTAAGACGTCATCAATTACTGACAAATCAGGCCTTGATGATCTAATGTTCAGTTTGCTACCTTGGAGAATCGGAGTTACCACTGGTGTTATTACTAAATGCTCGGGATTAAACTTGCCCGACGCTCCGGCTAGGGTTCGCTGATAGAGTAATTGCAGTTGTTCAAATGTTTCCTGAGTACTCCATCCTCTTCTGCCACATAGCTCTGTTATTTGAGGCAGCTTTTCGACGTTATGTATTAGTCTGATTAGGCAAGCCGCCACGTCTTGCTGAGATACCCACCAATGCTGATCTGACTGGTCGTCAACATCTAGAGATAGACCCTCGATGCATAATTTTAACAGAGCATCGAGTTTGGTATTGGATTGTCTATTAGCCACATAATGAATCATATCATGAATATGCAATAGTTTGATTGATTCATCGATGGGACCGATTGCCGAAGGATTATCCGAGAGCAGAATTACATAACACGGATAACTCACAAGAATTGAGGTATCTACGCCGCCATCACCAAAGTGAAAAAACACCACTACATCATCTTTTGAAACGCTAGATTGATTATGCGCCTGTGGACTGTGCTTGGCAAATTCTAGACTTGCTGAGAGTTTTTCGAGGGATGAATCGAAATATTTTCGAGGGATTGTGCAACGGTTTTGATCTAACAAAACTCTAGTTACAATTTCCTCACCAAGGCCAACAATTTCACCCAAGAAATGTACTACCTTGTCTTGGGTCATACTATGGCTAAAATGTGATATTTGATTAAGAAAGCGCAGGATTATTTGTCAGGTTTTCAATTGAAAATTATAATATGCAATTGATTTTAATTTTCAATAAACCAATCAAAAAATCAGTCTAATTCATGACTGAGATCAAAAAATCACGGACTTTTTATCCGTCTTATTGAATAATCGATTACCTCCATACTCAGATATTTTGTAAGTATATAAAAAATAAGATTATACGACAAATCAAAAAATGAAACTTTTTGTGCATACCAATTGCGAAAAAAATAATTATACGACAAATTCAATTGGTTTTTCAGTTTTTTTCACCAAATAGTATAAGACACCTCACGGAAGAGGTTTGTTTAACCGGGAAGGAAAGCCGGACGAGGAGATGGGAAAAATGAAGAATGAAAAATACAACATCCAAGAGCTATTGCAAAGGGATGTCTACGTGAATGATAAGAAAGTTGGAACAATAGTTGGTGAGCGACACCATCCGAATGAAGCAAGGGTTCGCTCAATGCGAATCCAGGTAGAGTCAGATGTTGCTGATGAATACATGAGAAAGCCAGCAGAGTTGGCACCGCTACCAAAGGAATTGGTACACAGCATCCGCAATGACGGCACTGTCAAGTTATCCAAGTCGATGCGTGAACTGCAACGAAGATGGAGAAACACAGTCAGAATTGACGAAAAGCTGTATGCACCCGACGAGATGCTCGATAGAGCCGTTTTAGATAACCAAGGTAGAGAAATAGGAGTAATCACTGAACTATTCAAGATCAAGAGAACCTACAAAGGCGTTATTGTGAAAACTAGACTTGGAGTCCAGAAGGATTTTGCTGTCGATGAGACTCTGAGAATACCAATAACCGCATTTTCTCGAACTAGAGAGAGATTGGATGAAGTAGTATTGTCGCGAAACTTCGACAAGGTCCTTCAGTTGCCGTCTTATATTTCGATAAATGAATTAGCAGATGAATGATTCTTCGGTAAATTACCAGATTGTTCATTCCGTCACTATTATGACTGGGAGGTTTGTCGGCAGACTGCCATTGCGCGGGTAGCTTAGTCGGTTGGAGCACCCGGCTGATAACCGGGAGGTCGCAGGTTCGAGTCCTGCCTCGCGCACCACACACTTCTTTTACACACAAAGAAGATGAACAACCTGCAATGTCGCTGACACAAGGGGACAACATGGTAGTATTATCCGGAAGTAATTCTCGTCCCATGGCCAAAGAATTAGCGAAGGAGTTAGGTTGCACACACCACTCAATTGAAACAAGGAGATTCCCTGATACTGAAGGTTACATCAGAATACCGGACGAGGTCATAGAGGCAATCCGTAGCGAAAAAGTCGTTCTTGTTTCCAATACCTTCCCCGACTCGGGTATCATCGAAACACTTCTGATGCTTGAAGCGATAAATGATGTGCGACAAGGTAATGTTGAAAATTTAAGAGCAATTGGTCCTCAAACACTCAATGATGTTGGTCCTGGGATTCTGCTGGCAATCCCATACTTCGGCTATTCGAGACAAGACAAGAGGTTCAGGCCAGGTGAAGCAATATCCGCACGTGCAATAGCTAATCTGTTGGCATCTCGTTGTGATGGAATCATAGTTTTCGATTTACACGCGCCACAAGTGTTGGATGGTCTTGATGTCCCAGTGGCATTTACTTCTGCCATGCCTGAACTCGCTGAACATTTAGCCAAGAATGTCAAACCGGATTTCATCTTATCGCCTGATAAGGGAGCTATCGAGCGAGCCTCAGAAGTGGCTTCAGCAATAGATTGCCAGTTTTCTTATCTCGAAAAAACCCGAATCGATGCACACACAATAATACACCAAGCGAAAGACCTAGATGTTGAGGGAAAAGTTGTGGCAATCGTCGACGATATGATCGCTACTGGTGGAACAATTTGCCGAGCTGCTGATGCATTGAGGAACCAAGGAGCGATAGAAGTACACGCCGCATGTTCACACGGACTATTCACCGGAGGGGCAGTCGCTAGGTTGATCCGTTATGTAGACGGTGTTCACGCAACAAGTTCTCTGAAGAATCCGCGCGACATCATTCCCGGCGGACCTGCTCTGGCACGAGGGGTCAAGCAACTATATCGAACACTAGAATGGGACTAATCCCTTTCAGTACAACGGTTATGACATCAAACAAGTTTGATTTCGTCGATAAATTAGTAAAACTAGTTACCTTATTTTGTCCGGCGCGTTTATATTGTTGAGGCTGTGCGCATGGTTGCCCTTAACATGAGGATGGAGAGATTCCGATGAGTGTACACGTGCGATTTGAAACCCCAACAGAAGTATCAGACAAAATTTATGAAATGATTCAGTCCAATTCTAACGGACGAATCAAGAAAGGAAGCAATGAAGTGACTAAAACTGCCGAACGAGGCACTGCGCAATTCATTGTATTAGCAGAAGATGTAAATCCGCCAGAATTGCTTGCCCATATTCCACTAATTTGCGAAGAGAAAGGCATCCCTTACGGATACGTCCCCTCACAGGAATTCTTGGCCAATGAGGCAGGACTACCCAATGGCGTCAAAACAGCTTCCATCGCTATCATGGAAATCAATAAAGGCGCTCAAGAAAAATACCAAGAGGTTGTAGAACTCATTAAAGGCCTCAAAGCCTGATGTAATTCGGAGTTGATTAAATGAGCGAAGAATTAGGCGGTTGGCCAGCAGAAGTGGTCGAGATAGTCGGCAGAACTGGGATGACCGGAGAAGCTACTCAAGTAAAAGTGCGCGTTAACGATGCACCGAACCCCCGAGATGTTGGCAGAATCATAACCAGAAATGTGCTTGGACCGATTAGAGTTGGTGATACTTTGATGCTACGCGACACAGGTCGTGAGGCAAGAAAATTAAACGCGAGGTGATTTGAGTGCCAGAGAGAAGAATTTGCAGTTTTTCAGGTGAGGAGATTGAACCCGGCACAGGGATTATGTTCGTGCGACGCGACGGCAGCATCATGTGGTTCAAGAACTCGAAAGCCCGCAAAAATATGGTCAAACTGGGCAGAAACTCTCGGAAAGTCAAATGGACTCGCCACTTTGTGAAGGGCGGCATCCAATAATTGAGTTGTATATAGTTCCGCATCCCTGATAAAGGGGTGATTTTTGGCTTGGATTGGTGAACATTGTGGAAACAACTTATGTCATGGTAAAGCCAGATGGAGTGCAAAGAGGACTCATCGGCGAAATTATCGGAAGATTTGAACAGAAAGGATTGAAACTCGTCGGACTAAAAGCCATGGTCCCGTCAGAAGAAATTGCTAGGGCCCACTATGCTGTTCACGCTGAACGCCCATTTTTCCCAGGACTCATCAAGTTCGTAACCTCTGGCCCAGTTGTCTGTATGGCTTGGGCTGGGCGTGATGCAATCAGCGTCGCAAGGAATTTGATTGGACCGACAAACGGTCGAGAGGCTCCACCAGGAACTATCAGAGGTGACTACGGAATGGATATTGGATACAATATGATTCATGGCTCAGACGCACCCGAGACCGCTGAATTTGAGCTCGGTTTGTGGTTCTCAGAAGGCGTAATGGAATGGGACCAAACCATCTCAAAGTGGTTTTACGAGTGATTTAATCCAACAGTGGCAATACACATGGAGGACGTGTTATGTCTGAAATTGACGATGATTCGAGTGAGGACGGTAACGCCCGTGGCGAAAACCGTCAGCCAATTGTTTCAGTATTGGGCCACGTCGACCACGGAAAAACCAGCGTGCTAGACCTAGTACGCTCGATTGGCAGCGAGCGACAAGCCAGTGTTATGGATCGCGAAGCCGGTGGAATCACCCAACACATTGGGGCGACAGAAGTACCTGCTTATGTGTTAAATGACACTTGCAAAGCTATGCTCGGTGGTAAAGAATTCAAATCGCCAGGACTACTATTTATCGACACCCCGGGTCACCATTCGTTCGTTAGCCTACGGAACCGAGGTGGGTCTGTCGCAGACATTGCGATACTAGTAGTCGATATCATGGAAGGGTTGCAGCCGCAGACGATCGAAAGTTTGAACACACTCAAAGAGACTAAGACACCGTTTGTTATTGCGGCCAACAAAGTGGATCGTATTCACGGCTGGCGCTGTGAATCTGGACGCTCGTTCATTCATTCAATGGCAGCGCAAAGAGATGATGTAAAAGCTCTGTTTGACGACAGATATTGGAAAATGGTCGGCCAATTCTCCGAACATGGATTCAATATCGAACGTTATGATAGAATCAAGGATTTCCGGCAAAATGTTGCCTTGGTTCCAATGTCGGCAAAAGCCGGTGAGGGGTTACAGGATTTGCTAGCCGTCAGTGTCGGCTTAGCAGAAAGATTCCTTGAAGACAGACTGACTGATACCATAGGTCCGGCAATGGGTACCGTCTTAGAAATGCGAGATGAGGTTGGCATGGGTAAAACCATCGACGTTATTCTCTATCGAGGTAGTTTGAAAATCGGTGACAAAATTATGTTGGCGTCTAATGACGGTGCTTTTTCTACCCACATCAAGGGCTTGAAACGACCACGCGGAATGTCAGAAATGCGGGATGCAGGCAAACGGTGGGAAAATTTTCCTGAAATTCAGGCAGCTTGTGGTGTCAAGATAGTAGCCCCAAAACTCGAACAGGCAATCGCTGGAACAACACTGCATTTAGCAAACACAACCGAGCAAGTAGCCGATGCTGAGCAATCCATTCGAGAAGAATGGCGAGGAATTTACGATAAAATGCCGATAATGTGCTCAGTTTGCAAGCAAGTCTCACCGAGAGTCGACTTTATCGCTAATTGTCAGAACGGCAAATGCAAAGGTGCAGTTGAGGAAAAAGACGGGGTTGTAATCAAGGCTGATACTGTTGGGGGGCTGGAGGCTTTGGCATTTGAATTGTTCAAATTAAAGATACCCGTAAGACAAGCCACAGTTGGGCCAGTAAACAAAAAGGATATTCTAATGGCGAAATCAATACAAGACCCTCTAAATCAGGCCATTCTTGGATTTTCCACCAAACCAAATACCGAGGTTGCCGATGAATTATCAAAGGATGACTCAGAAATCGCGTTCTTCAGTGGTTCAATTATCTATCACATCATTGATGAGTTTGAACAATGGCGAGACGCAAAACAAGCAGAAATCGAGGCTGCGCAAAGAGAATCACTGGTATACCCCGGAAGACTGCTATATCTGAAGGATCACACTTTCAGGGCCAAGAACCCCGCAATTGTTGGTATGCGTGTAGTTGGTGGCAGGATACATATCGGTCAAAAGTTGATGAAATTAGACGGAACTCCGGTCGGCCAAGTCAAAAGCCTGCGGACAAGAAGTTCAGAAGATGTTAGAGAAGCGAGTCAAGGTGATGAGGTTGCGGTTGCGATTCAAGGCCCGACCGTTGGCCGCCATATTGAGGAACTTGACGAATTCTATGTCGATGTTCCCGCATCCCACGCCAAGCGACTGAAAAAACTCGAACTCGATCCTATCGAACAGGAGATACTTGATGAATTGATCAGATTACACCGCCGAGATGACCACTTCTGGGGTAGGTAATCGAATTTACTGATGATACATGATGACATAACTCAACCTCACATTCATATATGGAATGTTTTGGTTGTAAGTTGTAAGGAGTTGCAATTATGGAAGCAGGATTCTCCCCTAACGCAGGCATGCCAGCACCCACTGGTGGACAAGATTTGATTGGCACCGTTTCAGCAATCTCCAACAGTTTGATGGGCGAGGTAAGTAAAGTAATTATTGGGAAAAATGAGAACCTGCGCAGAGTGACTGTAGGTATCCTGTCAAACGGCAACATGCTTCTTGAGGACTTTCCAGGATTGGCAAAAACGTTGCTAGCAAATACCTTCGCTAGAGCTCTAGGCTGTAAATTCAAGCGAGTTCAGTTTACTCCTGACCTGCTGCCATCCGATATTATGGGCACTTACATGTATGATCAAAAATCGGGTGAATTTAAGCTTAGAGCTGGTCCATTATTCTCAAATATCCTACTTGCCGATGAAATCAACAGAGCCCCGCCAAAAACTCAGGCAGCACTGCTAGAAGCTATGGAGGAGAAGCAAGTAACAATCGAAGGAATTACCCACAAACTGCCGGCACCATTCGTTGTTTTGGCAACGCAAAACCCGATTGAGCAAGAGGGAACCTATCCTCTACCCGAAGCACAAATGGACCGTTTCTTGATGAAGATGTCGATGGGCTACCCCGACCGTTCTGAAGAGAAGGCAATCCTTGCCAGGAGGAAACTCCGAGGTAAAGATAACCACGACGTCGAACAAGTAACCTCACCGAAGAAAGTCGTTGCTATGCAAAAGGCCTTAGAAACAGTTCACGTTGACCCGGCGATTTTATCATATATTGTCGAAATTGTGCAGCGCACCAGAGAAGACCACCGGGTCGTTAATGGCGCATCGCCGCGTGCTAGTCAATCACTGTTCAAAACCGGCAGGGCCGCTGCCGCAATTGCTGGCAGAAATTACGTGATACCAGATGACATCAAAGGTATCGCTTTGCAAATAATTTCACACAGGATAAATATGAAGCCGGAAGCAAAGATACGCGGGATAACTGGTATGCACATCGTCAGAAAGATTCTATCCGAGGTCCCAGTTCCAGTCATACAACCTATGTGATGACTGTTGAATCCTACCTTGCATTGAAAGGGGAGTCCTCCCGTGCCTCTTAATGTCCGGGAGCTGTAACACATGAATCCATACAAAATGGTCGTCGCTGTTGCTAATCAAAAAGGCGGATGTGCAAAGACCACTACGGCGGTGAACCTCGCTGCTGCGTTATCTAAGGGTTCTAAAAGACAAAAGTTACCTCCTGCCAAGGTTTTGCTGATTGATCTGGATCCCCAAGGTAACTGCGCTACTTCTTTCGGTGTTGAAAAGAAAAAAGTAAAGCGAACAGCATACGATTTGCTCACCAATGATTCGGGAGAAGAGTTACCGCTGATGGACGAATATCTAATCTCACCCAAGGCATTGACTGAAAGTATGCAAGAAGCGTGGAGTATGAGGAATGGTGGCAAGGCAGCACCAGAGAACCTTACTGTAAACAATCTATGGCTGCTGCCTAGCGACATTCATCTTTCGGGCGCTGAGATTGAATTAAGCCATAAAATCGGCAGAGAAACCAGACTAAGAGAAGCCTTGGCACCAATAGTAGATAATTTCGATTATATCATCATCGACACCCCACCATCGCTTGGCCTGCTGTCAATAAACGCGATGTGTGCAGCAAATTGGGTTATGGTCCCTGTTCAAGCTGAATACTACGCATTGGAAGGTTTCAGTATGCTAATGAACTCGATTAAGATGATTCAAAGAAGAATCAATCGCAATCTGAAGATTTTTGGCGTTGCTATGACAATGGTGGATGCCCGCTCAAAACTCAGCCGCCATGTTTGTGACCAAGTGAATGCTAAAATGCCCAAAAAATTGTTCAAAACTACTATCAGGAGACTGGTCAAAGTTGCCGAAGCACCATGGTCAGGTGCCCCAACCGTATTGCTGAACAAGCCAACAAATTCTGGCGCTGGAGCAGGCTCACTGGAATACTGGACACTTGCTAAAGAGTTTCACCAGCGGGTGATGGCAATGCGTAGAGAGTTTGGTGTCAATGAACAACCTAGGCTATTGATAGATAAAAATCGATAATCGACTGGTGCGGTTTACTAACAAAAACGCTACCGCAGAATTACATTCTTTCGCGTAGGTTAAGTATTCCTTTGTTTGCACTCCCAATGGGATAAGGCATGACAGCGGAAGGTATGACATCAATTAGCGTAAGTTATGAGGTTCGTAGACAACTTAACACTCTGCGAACCCTGAGCGGATACAAAAGCGTGAACGATTTCCTCAATGACTTAATCAGAGCCCATAAAATAACCAAGATGAATGGCGAAATTGAAAACCTTAGAGAACGGATGAAAGCCGTCGCTGATGTCGATGTTGAGCACTTAGTTGACCGCTTGAATCTCTCACCATTTAGGGTGTGATTCAATGATGGAATGGCGTCCTAAGGGATACTTATTTGATACAAACAACCTGATTCGAGCGCTATTTGACGAGAATACCGCAGAGGGTCAGTTACTAAACGCGGCGAACGCCGGCTACATCGAATTATTTGCTAAATCTAAATCCTGGAATGCAGTCCTCTGGCTCATCATGAACACAATAGTTGAGGATGGAAAACCGCTTTACAGCGGTGAGGAATTAGGTAGGTTGAAAGGTTCTTTGCCGATTGTTTGGAAGTAGTCACTGCTTACCAAACTTAGCTAGCCACTCGTGACCATACCATTCCCATTGTTCCATAGTCCAACCCTCAGGCAGACCTGTTTCCGGTAGTGGGGGTGGATTACTTGGCTTTTCTTCGGCAACTGGGTCAGAGTCTTCTTGTAGCACTGCTGACACATCAACCTCTGAGGTAGCGCTAGATGCAATGTCAATACCGGCAAGTTCGCTCATGTCTGTGTCGTCGTCATACAAATCATCTGCAGATACGATGTTCGCTACTGTCTCTTCATCATCTTCGTGCTTGTCGGTGAAGTCCATCGCTGCAACCTCATCATCCCACGACTCATCGGCTTCAATACCACCAGTTGCGGATAACCCTGCAGTCCCTTCAAGAGCTTCTTGATTTGCTGTGTTGTCGTCCTTAGGTTGGAATGGGACGCCGTAGCGCTTTACTAGAGCGCTTAATTTTCGACGCTTGACGATAAAACTGCCCACCAAAATTAGTGCGGTAACAACAACAAAAATACCGCCACCAACAATTGCGACGTCCTTGATATCCGACATCAGACCATCGTCGTCATCCAGTAATCCTGCCTGTTCCTGAGCCAGCCAAGCAGAGTAAGAGAGGTCATTCTCTCCAGCGGCTTTATCGCGGTTTAGATATTCTTGGTAATCCAAATCATTCCATGATTTACATGCAGTGGATTGATTCCCAGATATTTTACAATAGTCTTCTTCAGTAGCTATCAGCGGTTCTGAGTCGTCATAATCGGTGTTAGACCCTACAGTGTCGCCGTCAGCGTCAAACCACTCTGTCGAATCGTTGGGGAATTCGTCACTGAGGTCATCGAATGAATCGCCGTCTGTGTCAAGGCAACCTAATTTGCCAATAATCGCACCATCTAGTCGAATCTCTTGAGTAGAGTTACCCGCTACCGAAGGGCATGAGTCGGGATTGTTGGCTGGTGCTGGGTTGTCACCGTAACCATCGCCGTCAAGGTCCAACCATTGTGTCCCGTCAGTGGGTAAGGCATCGGCGCCGTCAGCAATGGTAAAATCAGCGTCTGGATTGGAATAAAAATCAAAATCGGAATCTAAACAACCAAAGCGGTCTAACTTTGAGAAGCCGGCGACATTAGGGCATGAATCTGGTGAGTTGCCCTGTGGATTATCACCATAGCCATCGCCGTCTGTATCATTCCATTGTGTGGGGTCTTCGATGAATTGATCTCCCATCAGACCGTCTGAATTGTCCCCATAGCCATCGCTATCCGTATCTGCCCATTGCTCACTGTTGTCAGGGAATAAATCGCCCTGCTCACCATTTTCATTATCACCATAGCCATCCCCATCAGTATCTTGATGCTGTTCTGGATTATTAGGGAACAAGTCACCATCAATGCCATCAACATTATCACCATAGCCGTCGCCGTCAGCGTCCGACTGCTGGGTTACATCATTAGGGAAATCATCTAATGAGTCAATCGTTCCGTCACCGTCGCTATCGATATCATAATACATTATTCCGCCAGACAAACCAGAATTGTAGACCAATGAAATTTGACCCGCTAACTCTGCCAAGGCGTAGTGAGCAGTGGATGTGGTAACCAGCTCGCCAACCTTAACAAAACTGACCTTGTCAATCATATGAAGAACATTATCACTATCTAATGCAGCAAATTTCGTAGCGTCGAAGTTTTGTATTGCAGTAATTTGTTCGGTTCCAAGGCTGATTACAGAATGTGTCCAAGAGTTGTTGTAGTCATAACGATGTAACTGCCCATCACCAGAACCAGCCAGCAGAACACCATCGGGTGTGTCAAGCATTGAACTTAGATATGAATTGGGTTCACTCTTCTGGGTTACCAAGCTACCATACTCGTCAAAAATGTGTAACTTGCTATCAAAACCACCTACTACAAGACTATTGTCTGCGATGACTTCAAACGAAAAAAAACCGGAGGAAACCGTTGAAGTTTGGAAATTCGTGTATGTTTCACCGGCATATTCTCTGACTTTCCTTATCCCACTATGATAAGCTAACCATACCTCACCATCATTATCCCAATCAAGAGAATCTGGTATGCTTGATAATGAGGTGTCGGATTCGATTTGTTTGGTATCAACATTGAATATGAGATAGCCTTGTTCATGTATAACGGCAAGTAATTTTTCTCCCGAATCCAGTTTGGCAAAAGATGCGTTTACTGCCAGATCGTGGGACCATAGTTCATTCACTCTGCCTTCTTGAATTGTTGCAGAGAAAACTTTGCCATTGCCCTGCACCATCAATATACTATTATCTGATAGAACCTGTGTCGATACAATCGTTGAATCGAAACTATGCGTGTTACCCGACTCGACCAAATTACTAGTTGCAGTGGTAAAAGGTAATGCGGCGACGACTAATGTCACAAAAGCGACCAAAGCGAATGTTACCCCACGCTTCATAGTTATGCCAGATGCTTAGAGGATATGAACACAGCGTTGATTTGCCCAGTAATCACTCATCGGAATCTGACTTTTTCTTGCCTAAATCCTTGGGCGGCGGTGCTCCCCGAGATTTTTTAGCGGGCTCCAGCATATGCTTAACTGGCGTCAACTTAGCAACCTTGGTTCTGGGTTGTTGTTGAGGAATCATAGTTTTGGTAATCGGACGTAGTGTCCCCATTTCCTCAACTACTTCCTCTTCGGCTGACACTGCTTCGACTGTTTCATCTATACTAGGTATCTCTGTTACCGGTTGGATAGTATCTTCATTAAGTGCTTCTGGCTCGATTTCATCTGTTGAAGGTAGAACTTCTGGTGTACCCAGTTTCTTTATTGGACGGGGTAAAATGCTTGCTGTAGCCGGCTTTACTTCGCCAATTGGTGCCTTTACCGGTCTTATCAATGGTGTTGTGGGTATCAACGGCTTAGCGCTCGAGGTTGGCGCCCGCATTCCGGCGAGCCCGATACTGGGTTGTGGCGATTCTTGAGCACTACCTGCTCCAAGAATGCCGCGTATTGGTCTGCCGCCGGTCGCACCAAGCGTACTTGTTCTGGCTCCCAGAGTCGTTGGGTCTGGTAGTGAAACAGGCTGTTTTCGATCCTGCCCTGAAATTGATTGCATCCACATTTGACGCTTTTCTGCTTTAGCATCGAGATTTTGTAACTCTCGGAATTCTTCCTGCCGGGTCTTATACTCCGCCTCATCAGAATCTATCTCGCCCTGGACCTGCTTTTCCACAGCTTCACGCATTTTTATCTCGGCAGATTCTTTGAAATTATCCATCTTTTCTGACAGGTTTTGTAACCTATCTCTTATCTCAGCTCGCTTCAAGCCGAGTTGTGCCTCGATTTCAGCTCGGATGAGAGCCTCTCGCTTCCTGATTTCAATCAATGCCTTGTTGCGCATGATTTCTTCTCGCTTGTCTAATTGTCGCTCGAGCTGCGATGCAACTTCCTCCTCCTTGCGCTGCTTGAATTCCTCAAGTCGGTCTTCCATGTTAACTTCAAGTTCGAGGGCGGTTTCTTCCTTCAGTAACTCAAGATGGGTTTCGAAGGTGAGACGTTCATTTCTCAAGCCAGCGTCGATTTCTGACATAATTGCCTTGCGCGCTGCGGCTTCACGGGATTGGAATTCCAATTCTAGACGTTCTGCCCACTCTGTCTTCTTAGAGTCATATTGTTCCTCTAGTTGTTCCCGCAATTCATTTTCTCGATCATAGCGGAATCTAGCTAAGCGGTTTTGTATTTCAGCTTCCCTCGCACTACGGTAACTGCTATACTCTGATTCCATTCGCTTTTCTAACTCGGTTTCAATATCTTGCTTGAGAGTTTTTGAAATGTCATCAACAGCTTTAGAGAAAGTGATATCATATTTCTCTCGGAGTCTTGATTTTCGATCAGATAGGCGCTCATTGTGTCTAGATTGTAATTGGTTTTCGATTTCAACTCTGAGCTCGTCTTTTCTTCGAGCAATTGCTAGTTCGACATCCTCACGCATTTGATCTTCAAGATCTTCGGTTTCTTGGCGTAATCGAGACTCTAACTCTGCCTGTATTTGTTGAGCAATGTCCTCTTCAAGGCGCAGACTTCGTCGGTCATACTCAGACTTCAGGCGGGTTTCCCGTTGCTTAAGCCGTGCTCTAAGTTGTTGTTCCAATCTGGTCCGAATGCCGCGTCTTAGTTGTTCTTCACGCTCGGATAGTTTTGCCGCATGACTTTCTTCGAGTCTGCTAAGTTCATGGGCTTCCATATCCTTGAAGCGCGTCTCCATCTCGTCAGATAGAGTTGCTTCCATCTCTCGAATTCGGTGCTGCAGGTGTTGGTCAAATTCTAGGGCAATACGCTCTTTTTGAATTTCCAAACGTTGCTTGTGCTCCTTCTGTAATTCTGCTTCAATTTGTTGCTTAATTTGCCCTTTGTGTTCTTGGATTTTAATATCCTGCTCGATGGCAAACTGTTCCTGTAAGGTCTCAATCTTACGATTCAAGCGAACCTCATATTCGGAGCGTAATTTTGATTCTTGTTTGATCAACGCATCTTTTTCTAACTCAGCAAGTTCGTTTTCCATCTCCTCGCGCAGTTCTCTTTCCAGCGCATCAAGGGTTAATTGATGTTGCACTGCCATATCTTTTGCTAGGTTGTCTTGCATGGCGATAACGCGCTCGTTAATGGCCTGCTGACGCAGCCTACGCTCACGCCTGATGTCAGACCTCAACCGCTCTTCATTGCGAAATCTTGCACTGGTCATTTCGCTTTGAGAGAGAGAGGGCGTTGCGCTTTTGGTGAACTGTGAGCGTAAGGCAGATAGCGATAGCCTGTCACTGTTATCTCGACTGCCATGAGTTGATGTAAGAGAGGTCCCCTTCTTGCTATCGCTCGCACTCATACTGCCCATCCACTTGCTCATGCGCTTCTAATCATACATAAGGAGCGCGATACATTTGGCTTATCAGACAGCGTTTTAGCCAGTTAATTTCTGGTTCCAATTGATAGATTTAACACTAAAATTGGACGACGAATATCTTGTCACAAGCCGGACAGTCAACTTCTCTCCTGCCTGGCTTCTTTTTCATCCTTAGCCGGCGATTACAGGCTGGACAGTCAACCTCGACTTTTGGAATATTAGGTTTGACAGTGAATTGACAATCGCATGCGACGCACTGAAGATTAGCTGGTCTCGAATCAACACCGACAATCAGCACTTTTTCGCAACCGGGGCAACTAACCTTTTCTTGACGCCATTGTTTACGGGTCCCTTCATGTTCAATCCTTACTCTGGCAGAGCAGGTTTGGCACTGAACTTCTCCGAGTTTTAGCGGTAGCATCTCATCACATTTTGGACAAGATAAGGCGGGTGGTGAAATCCTAGATTCGACAAATAGCTCTTCGTTCATTTTATCACTTATTCTTCGCCAATCAAAGCAATTTTCTCAGGAACAAAATTCCACGGCAGGTCTAGTTTGATGCCTAACTCCTCAGCTAATTTTTCCAGTAGCAGTTTGGCCCCTACCCGGTCCCTTGACCCCTGTAACGAGATTACATGGGTGTTTTGCTGGTTTAAATCTACGGATTCTGTGTGGCTCAATGGTGGTCTTTGATGACCTTCACTGACCGCAAGTATCTCTGGTAATACAACTGTATTAGCAACCTTCCACCAACGTGCTCGACCCTCATCGCGGTGGTTTTCAATCAATCCTAGTGCGGCTAGTTTTTTGAGGTGATGATACAGGTTATATCGGTCTACATCAACAACATCTTGTAGTTGGACAGTGCTCATTTCTGCGACATTACTCAACGAAATATACAGGCTTCTGCGAGTCGGATGAGCAAGTGCGGCGGTAATCGGGTCTGCTCTTACTCGACTCATCTCCGCACCGATATGGGATAGATGGCACTATGGTTTAAGATGTCGCGTGATTTTGGCTGGACAAAACTAAGTTTGTCGATTTGCTGCTCGAATAATGCTCTCTGAGTTGTCGCACCAATTGAACAATATCTAACCACAAATTCTTCAAAGTGATAAACAGCATTGAAAGCATATTGCCACGCCCTGAAAGTCTGGCTCCATTGAAAATTACCAGTAATACTGACCCCTCATGAATGAGGACGCCGACCCACAGTTGATCGTAGAACTGATTGATTACCGAGATTACTAGAATGAGGGTTATCGATACAGACATGACAATATTACCGATGAGTGCTCTGTTCATCTTCACAGACAAATCGTATAAATCGACTAACATTTTTGGCGCATCGCCTGGGAACATGATGTCTGCAGCGTCCATATTGACTGATTCTCCAGTGCCAACAGCAATCCCAACATCAGCAACAGCAAGCGCTGCTGAGTCATTGAAACCGTCACCCACCATCATTGTGACATGGCTCTTTGAGCGATCTTCGACCCATCTAACCTTATCTTCTGGCGACAGACCCCCAAGCGCTGATGTTTCGGAAAGCCCAACACTATTGGCAAACGCGGTAACCGAGGATTGAGAGTCACCAGAAATAATTTCGACGCTGATTCCCCGCTCGATAAAGCCGTGAATCAACTCTTTACTACCCTGTCTCGTGTCATCGTGGATGAAGGTAAATAATGCAATAGCCTGCGAATCTCTGGTTAGAAGGCTGGCACCATAGCCTTGCAATTTTGCCTGTTTTATTGCCTCAACAAGGTCATCCGATACCGTTATGTTGTGCTTGTTGGTAATATCAGCTCTGATAAACAGTACTTCTTTCCCATTGGAGATACCCTTAACTCCGGCCTCAATATCTGTTATACCGGCCACTGCGGAAGGACTGATTGACTCGCTTTCTAGGTATTCCAAAACAGCTGTAGCATAAGGGTGTGAGGAACGCTTTTCTAGCCCGCCAGCAAGCGCCAAAGTGGCTTTTCTTTGTCGCCCTTTGGCAATGGTTACTGAGCCAATTTTCGGTTTGCCAGACGTCAGAGTGCCAGTTTTGTCCAGTAATACATGATTAACCTTTGACAGTTTTTCTAGGATGCTGCCTCCTCTAACAATTGCGCCCATTCTAGAGGCTCGACTGAGCGCTGCAGCGTGTGGCATTGCGGCCGCCAACAGTAGCGCACATGGGCACGCAACGACCCATAGCAATAGGATTATTTTCCAGTTTCCGGTTGGGAACATAAAATACCACACTACCAAAGCTCCAAACAACACGATTGGGACCCATGCTGCAGTAAACTTTTCAATTTGATTCTGAATGGGTGCCTTTTGTTCTTTGAAGCTGTGGACAGCGTCTATTAGACCAGACAACCTTGTGTTGTCACCAACTGCGTTTACTTCGAGTAAAACCGGTCCTCGCGAGAGAACCAAGCCGGCATTTAATTCGTCACCTTTGGCCACCTCAACGGGGACTGACTCCCCTGTAAGCGGTGCCTTATCCAAGGCACCAAATCCATCAACAATAACCCCATCAGCGGGAATTAGTTCACCGCTTCTTATCTCCAAGATGTCGCCAACATTGACCAAATCCAGTGAAATAACTTCACGTTCCTCCGGTGGACTGTCGTGATGATTGTCAGCCGGTTGAATCAGCGCAGTCGGTGACTGAACGGCAAAATTACTAAACTGATTCACGCTGCTGAATTTGACCGCAGGGTTAGTAACACGTCTTGCAGTCCTCGGTATTCTATCTAGACCGCCCTGCATTAACTCACGAGCATTTTCTAGTGCGCTGGTCTCTAAATGGCCAGCAATGGCGACAAGAATAACCACCATCAACGCTTCCTCCCACATCCCGAGAATCGACGCACCAATCACTGCGATACTTGTTAAGACCTGAAAACCCATTTGTTTAGCAAGCAAACTTGCCACAGCCTCGTGGAACATTTGCAAACCACCAACCATCACACCATAGGCGCCGATAAGACCGATAACAATCGGTGACCAAGCGAGAAATTCTCCAATGAATATGATAAATAGTATCGGAATTGCTATCGCCCCGCCAAACAATCGCCACTGGTCAGGCCTCAGTCGTGTGGTTGATGCTTCGGTAAACTTAGGCTCAAATCCAGTAACCTGCCTTAGAGAATTGTTGCGCAAGTCGCGAAGTTCCTTCCGTGGTGCAGGAACTAACTGTAACAGTATCTCATCACCCTTAGTAATCTCAACATCCAAGATTCCGGGTTGACGCATGAGTAACCTTTTGACATCTTTTTTTGCGATGTTGTTGCGTCTGGCAATTGCTTCTGGTTTCGCTGATGATAGCAAGTTAAGCGGCACGTTTGGCGGATGACCCAGCGACTTCATCACGGTTGAAACTTGAGATAGCAACCCTTGGTCTAAGTCTACAGTTAGTTTTATTTCGCCAGCCGTTGCTGAAATCTCCGGGTCAACAACTTGTTTTAGATGGGATAAGCCGCGCATCGCTTTTGAAGCACAATCAGGGCAATCCATCCCTATTAGTGGCCACTCAACTTGATACTGGCCTCCAGCCTGCTCAACTACGGTTGTGTCAATTATTTCAGCATCGAGAATTTCCTGATTACTTGTTATAGCTGGTTTTATCGGCGACTTGGTTTTGTCCCGACTTTTTTTTCTTGATGGCTGTGGATTATCATCCTCTAGCGACAGGAATGATTCGGTGTCATCCTTATCCGCCATGTTTGTTGGTTGCTGTCAATGTTCATGAATTATAGCATTGAGTGCTGGCTTGCTGACACGGGAAAATTGATGACATATCTCTCGTTCCACCGATTCATGAGATGGCTTCCCGATGACTGGAAGCCAAAAGTGGTTGCCGTTGACATAGATGGAACACTAACAAATGAAAATAAACTGATAGAACCAACAGTAATCGACGCTTTACAAAGACTGGAGGGCGCGGGAATCCCAGTTATTCTGGCAACTGGTAACGTAAGAGCAATTACCTATGGTCTATGGCGTTTTTTAAACCTCAGTGGCCCAATTTGTTGTGAAAATGGTGGCGTTTTATGGCATCCAGAGTGGGGCGAAACAAATTACCGTGCTGACGGAAGTGAGGCTAAAGCCGCAGCTCAATGGTTGGCGACAAAAATTGACGGTTTGAAGTGGGAAGGTATTGAAACTAATCAATGGCGGGAAAGTGAATGGTGCCTCGCTGCTGATGAGGATCTAGCAAAGATTACTCAACTGATAAGCGAAAGCAAGTGGTCACACCTTTCTGTTGTTAGAACCGGTTTTGCAATTCATCTAATGGAACCGCAATTGTCGAAGGGTTCCGGTCTGAAGATTATTCTTGAGAGAATGGGAATGACTGCCGCGGATTTACTATGCGTTGGTGATGCGCCTAATGATCTGTCGATGTTTGAAATTGCCAGATGGTCCGTTGCTGTGGGAGGTGCTTTTGCATATGTCTCACAGGCCGCTGATGTGGCATCACCATTTGCCCATGGCAAGACTATTGCTCCACTAGTCGACGCAATTCTTTCTTAACTACCGAGTTATTACTTAGCAATACTACATTTTTTAGAACTTATTTCAACTAGTAGCATCATGAGTGAGACCAACGGTATAGAGGATGATTATACCAAGGTGACCATTGCGACAATTGTCTCAGTATCATTTCTGATAATCATCTACCTGCTGCTTTCCGATGTCTGGCCGAAGGTGGCTGATAACTCAGAGAGCTTCTCTAATTCATCAATACTGGCATTGTTGTATCGCATGATTTGCTGCGGTTTCTGTGTTTACGCTATAATCTACATGTTCCAGTCGGGTCCCGCAAACATGCATGTTGTTCGCTTGGAGGGAAATGAAGAGGTCTTACTACACCCGATTGGAATTCAAAAATTTGTCACGTTCTCTTCATGGACATTATTAACCTGCACAGGATATTTCATATTGTCAAGCGTAAATCAACTACGCTTTATTTTTGACGCTGCATCAATAACGTGGCTTGTCTCTCTCCAAACAATTTTATTTTGCATGGGTATCTCAATGGCGTTTTTGACTGCCACAGTAGTCAGATATGTGATTTTACCAAACATGATTGCCAATAATAATTCTCACAGCCATATGTTCCTTTATCATGAGCAGATAATGCATAATTTTGCGGCGATTTTTTTGGGTGTAGACTTACTACTGGTTAAACCAGAGTTAGTTGCAGAATTTGCTATTTTTGGCTTGCTAATCGGCATTGTATACATTTCTTTCGCATATTGGTTGGCCTATTTTGGACCGGGATTTTTCGTTTATAGTTTCCTTCATCCACAACCAAAAATTGCCCCCTTATTCGCTACCGGACTTGCGGTATGCATTGCCTTGTTTTATCTCGGACTGTGGCTCATAATGCAGTTGGGAGACTCGCTGTGGTGGTTGCAATTAGCCATATTAGTGACGTGGTTATCACTAATCGTGCAGTTCAGAATGGCAGAGAATCTCCCTACTGCGAGTTGATGTGCAATTATTAAGGGTAAATCCGGTTCTTGGCCCAAGTATCACCCAGTTTGCTCAGAACTATTCGATCATGGAGCCTAAATTCTCTGCCTAGCCAATATTCGATTTTCTCTACCCTGATAGTAAAGCCACCCCAAAAGGGTGGTGTCGGTATTGTTTCAGCGGCGAATTTCTCTTTGAACTCTTCAAACACTTGATGTAATTTATCCATGCTCTCTAGTTCGCTACTCTGTTTTGATGACCATGCGGCAATTTTACTATTTCTCGGACGTTGAGCAAAATATGAGTCAACCATTTTACGATTCATTTCATTAGCCCTGCCCTCTATTCTTACTTGTCGACCCAGTTGAGGCCACCACAGAGTTGAGGAAGTTTTACCGTCAGAGAATATATCATTTGCCTTGTTACTTTCTAGATTGGTGAAAAAGCCGATTTCTGAATCGTTAATGTGCCGCATTAGCACCATGCGATTGTGTGGGTTTCCGTTCTTGTCAACAGTCGCTAGATTCATTGCATCAGGCTCGGGCAAACCCAATTCCTTCGCCTCTTCTACCCATTTGGAGAGTAACTCAAGAGGATTGTTTAAATCAATTAACTCGAGAGGTGAATGATAATTCTCAGTTTCCACATTACCGGCCATAGCAATCACTCAATATGTTGCTATTTCTAGGGATGTATTGACGCTTAATGTGGACCTGAAAAATTTGAATATTCGTCCTATCTGCGTTAACTATGCAGCCAGGCCCTGATTCTAATGGCCAACAACAGCAGTTTTGGGGAGGGCAAGAAAACTCACCGGGACTGCAACAATACCCGGCAACACAGCAGCAAGTAATAATCCTAAACCCCAAGTATCAACCACACTTGAATCTAAGATTAATATCTACTGGAATACTCATACTAGGTATCGCAATATCGATTGCACTACCGTTCATTGGGATTGAGGAAAGTGGCTCAGTTCTGTTCCAAATTTCTGCCTATATTTGTTGTTCTTCTTTCATTTTGGCATTGCTGGTCGATGCGGTTTACCTAAAGGGTAAATCCGATTGGCAGACCTCACTCGGATTATCAAACACATGGAGTCTGGTATCACTCGTTCTGAGCATTCTGTTTGCGCTTGGATTAATCTTCATTCTGGTTTTGAATCTTGTAGGGGACAGAAGTTATTGATTAACAATGGTGGCGAGGGCAGGATTCGAACCTGCGAAGCTTTACGCAGAGGATCTTGAGTCCACCCCCTTTGACCGCTCGGGAACCTCGCCAATGAGTCAGGGGTGTAGCATTTCATTCTTGACTATTCCTCTTCCGAGGTGGTGCTAGATTTCTGCGCTGTAGTCGTTAACTCGCGTTTCCGGAGTGCTATTTGTTCAAGGTGGTGTTTGGTATATTGTTCCAATTCTTTAGCCCGTTGTAAATACGCATATGCAAAGCCGCCAATAGCGATAATCAATAGAATAACTACCAATCCCAGTGTCCCAATTAAATCCTCTTGCTGCGATTCAAACTCCGCAACGTCCCTGATAGTTAGTGACGCAGATTCAGAGTGATTCTCTAGACCGACTGTTATGATAATATCGCCAGTTGTCCATGCCTCAACTTCCCATTCTACTAACTCCCATTTTCCGCCATCAAGATAAATTGTCTGGTGTTGAAGCAGCAGTCCAGAATCATCAAACAGATTTACTGTAACATTACCAGATTCTAGCCCAGTATTGACAATCCTTGTCGCAATAATCAGTGTTTCACCATCGGTTGGTTTATCGCTCCGCAACTCAACCAAATTGATTGTAGGCAAGAAATCGAACCAGGTAATTCTTGGCATGAGTGGCTCATTTAACGTGGCAAAGCCGAGCAAAGATTGGCCAGAATTATCACTAAATGACAACCATATTAACAATTCATCGTTCTCCATTAAAGTATGATTGACAACATTTTCTAAATTGACAATGCCTGAGAAATCGTAGTATCCTTCACCGGCACGATATAACTCGATATTGTGAGTATAAGGTTCAGAATTGATAATTATTCCATTACGAACAAGGTTCCAGTTAACTGTCAATTGTTGATCGATTATTGGCATGGATTCCATAATTTGGCCTTCGAACAATACCTGAGTTAATTGATTCGAATCAATCCGCAATAAATCTTGTAGAGCTAACTGGAGGATAGGTTGGTCATAATCGATATTAATCATACCTGTTTTAGTGTCATAGTATGTCGAATTAGCCGATGAGACCCAGATGATAATTTGGTAATTTGCTTCAGCGGTATCTGGTGAAATTTCATAGTAACAATTTAGTCGTCCGTTGACAAAATCTAACGCCTCCATCGGCTGTGATACTCCATTAACCAGACAACCAAATTCATCACTTTGTGATAATGTGCGGAGTAGGGCGGTGGTACCGTTATGGTATAGCTTGCTAGTGGCCACAACAGTGTCGCCCGGATTAGCCCATAATGTTGAGTTTAGTGTCATCCCAATAGGTTCTACAGTATCAGTGAGCAGGAGGTTATCGACTGCAACTGCTGAGTTCACTTGCCACGACAAACCTCTGATATATGATGTACCGAGCATTAAATCCTGACCGTCATCGAATACCTTCAGCGAGGGGATTCCAGTTAGGTTTTGGTTGTTTATAACCGCTGACCAACTAAGATAAAATTCGGTTTCGACATACCATTTCTGTAGTCCAGAAATCTGTGAGATTTTGACTACCGGTTGGTCTTCAAAGCAATTGAGATCATAGTGGACAACATCAATACGCGGGATGTAATCGATGTTACAGTGGTCAGGAGACTCCCGTCCAACTAGTGCGATTGAAATCTTATCAAGGGATTGGATACCATTGTAATCTGTCAGTGAGTAGGTGAATGTGTGTTTATTCGAGGGTAAAATATTACCCTCAACTAAATCCAGTGACAATGCAGAGGTATCGATGAAAGTTTGCAACTGATCTTGAACAAGTATTGTCGCAGAGTCATTGGTTTCACCGAAATTACCACCATTTTGTAGACTATTGCCTGCTAGGTCATCAATTGCTAACACTATACTAAGTCTACCTGACTCGAATGGCCCCTTTACCTCCTGCCAAGATATCGCTGGAATGTCCACTATGGCGATGCTAGATGCATAGTTTACCGATACTGTGGAAAGGCGATATTCCGCCTCATCCATCACACCATCTCCATCTAGGTCATCGGCGTATTCAGCCCATGTATAAACAACTAATTCTGTATTAAGGCCCTCGACATCTTCGATAGCCACCTGAATTGGAATGTCCTGATTTAAGGTCCAGATGTGGCCATCCGCTGGAGTTAGCCCCGCTGGGTCATAAATGCTTACTGACTTGACCACAGGATTAGCAGTGTCAAAGATAAATCGTGTTTTCATATTAACGGAAGTACGATCAACTGCACCGCTATTTACCTCAGAAGCCGGCCCAACTCTAGAGATGTGAGCAGAGATTACGATACTGGTGTTTGACGGAACTTGACCTATACTTGGTGTTGATGCTGTCACTGAAAACAACCCGTCGGCAGTTACCTCGGTGAACCATGAGACCGTCCAATTAAGTGAGGTATCTGCGGGATCTAGTTGCACTGCAGCGAGCCGAATTTCAACCTCGGCATCATTTTGATTTAGGTCAGCGTCTGGTATACCTTCAAACCTGACTTTACCGCTTACTTGTAATGTAGCACTATCAGAAAGTCTGTAGGGCCAATTTTGGTTTGTCCAATCGCTAATCACATTATTGTAATCATCAAGAACGGTAAGTTCGAACACTTCCAAGTCATTTTCAACCTCATTAAATTGGGTTTCACGAACCAAAACAGCAGGTCCAGTCGCGCTGCCATCCCCATCTGTCGAAGTAACTAGCCAGGCAATGTCATCGATATCATTGAGTAACCAGTTACTCTTTAACACCCAATAAATCAAACAGTTACCAGCGTAACAGTCAACCGAAGATTTAGCTTGATTAATGGATAATTTATTGGCACCTGAGGTTATGCTAAAGATTGGTGAAGAGGAATATAAGTCTGAGACTTCAACTACAAATTGAATGTCATTGAATTCTGGCGCAATTGCGCCTTTCAATACCACTCGATCGATGACATAGCCGGATTCACTCATCGTTAAAGGATTAAATCTGACGTGTGATGTCTCAACAGTCAACTCTTGGCCAGGTAACCACTGAGAACGGTTGATACTGTTAATTCGATCGATGTGATGGAGGTAAGTTTCGTAATCAAATGTAGTGGTTGCTGCGCCGAAGTCAGATGTTACAGATACTGGTAAAGAAATTACGTGATTACTTGAGATATTCTCAATTCTATGCTTAACCGAATTGAGTTGAAGAGGATTCAAAACAACGGTAAATTCACTTACCGGGGAAATGGCACTGAAGTGTATTAGTTTGACGTCAACTGATGAGGAAGCCACCAAGGTGACGGAGCACATCGAAATTCTGACATCTATTGATAGTGAATTTGTATTTGTCGCCTGATTTTGACATTCATTGGCGGTGACAATATTGTGGGTGGTGAGTGAATTTGAGTAAGTGGCAACAAGCTGGTTATTGTGTACTGAATGCATTGTTCCTCCTGATGAGGATCTCAACTCAAGATAGATGTTGGAAGTAACACTATTTCCTTGATTGCCTGCATGTATAGGTGTTAACACATTGTAAGTTAGATTCAACTGCTGGTTAGCCTCTAGGTTGAGGAGATAATTGCCATCTGCGTCACTAGTATAAGGGACGTCATCAAGCAATACAGATTCGAAAGACTCGGCTAAATGTAGGTTTTCAGTACTTGATAATGAGTCATCAGCATACAAAACGGTATTTTCATCGTCGAGTGATATTGTCAAATTCTTTGTTGGCAATACACATTGAGGCAGATAGTGAAAATAGGTTAGTCCTGAGGTCTCATCAAGCGACACAGTGATAATATCATTTGATGTTGGTAGTGAGTTTTGATTGGTGAACTCACTTATGGTCAAGCCATCTTGCTCGAAATTATAATCTGTAGAAAAATAATTTGAGGAATATGCAACATTGGTGCCAACTGTTGTTATCACTGTATCGATTACCGGACATGTCGATTGGGTTGCAAGAGCGAATGTCAACTCACTACTGGAAGTAACTACTCCGTCGTCAGTGAGATTCAATTGTTGGTCGTTCACCAAATGTTTGGCGTGGTAACTATCAAAATACGAAGCCACACCAACCTCTAGCTTGACCAAAGAAGGTGTAACAAAGTGATTGATGCTGGACAATTTCGCCCTAATCTGAATAGCGCTATGTTCTAGCGGGTTCAATCTTAAATCGATCGGTAAGGTAAGGTTAGCGTAACCATCAATAGTGTTACCAGATAACTGATCAACCACATCAAAGGTTACCGCAGTTCCAAGCGGCTCGTTAACCAAACCATCTACTCGTCCCCAGCCAAAGTTTGGATCTGGATATATTGGTTGAGATAACCAAGTTCCATAATTGGTAAACACGTCAATTTCAATTCCAGCATCGTCGATATACCAACCATCAAGTTCAACCAGTTGATCGGCGAAGAAACTATAGCGGAATCTAACATCACTGCCAGATAAATTAGAGATGTCGTACTGCTTTAATTGGAAAGGCAATGATGAGTTTCGACAACCACCAGTAATTGTAGAGCCGTCTAATATGCCTTCACCATAAAACGGTGAATTTGTGTTGGCGGTCGATATTTGATCGTGGAAATCGCTAACTTGAACTGGTAAAAACCACCAGTTGATGCCTCCATCAGTAGATACCGATACTGCCCCTCCGTCCCAGTTAGCCTCTGTGCATATCCAACTATTGAATGACAATCGGGCAGAAGAGTTTGGGGGTATTGTGTATTCTGGTGAGATTAAATGGGTATACATTTCATTGTCATAGCGGCCATCTAACGCAATACCAATACCATTTTCGCCAGACGACCAAGTATTAGGTCCGTATATCCGGTTGGGTGGAAGTTTACCATATTCCCACCGGCTGGCACTCTGAGCAGAGACTGACCAACCCAAAGGTAGCTCGTCGAAGGTATCGAAAGAGAATACTTGGTGATGCTGCGCACTCAGTCCCATAATTTGCGTCCACTGCCACTGGTTGGTCTCCGGGGTTATGCTATACAACCAACCGTCTGATGAGTTAAAACCAATATTTGGCACATTGTTGAAATCATGGAAAACCTGGCTTTGCGCACTGCTGCTGCCCCTGTTGTGATGGAATACCAATTGGTCAAGGGCAATGCCTTCCCAACCTGATGAGGCTGCACCGCCGTAATTTATGCCAGCATTAGTATAAACGGTAAACTTGAACAGTGTGTGATTCAAACCTCCTGAATTCGTAAAGTTGTGAACGATTGGCAGATAGACGGGAATCCAACCGCTTGATTCCGTGTAATACAGATTACCATTATGCCATACTCCTAAACCAGGGATGCCGTAATTGCCCGATATAGGATTCCAAGATTGACCGTTGTCGAAGGAAAATTCAACGAACAGATAATCATGCAGATAACCCTGAATATCCCAGTTTAGATTGATTTCTAGCTCATCAAGATAGGGAAAATTAGACAGATTGGCTGGCAAAATGAATTCAGATGCTGCATATGGAAGGTAATCGCCTGAAAAGTTTCCGTGAAACCACGCTCCCATTTTATCTCCTTGGTTAAATAATTCCATTTGATCAATAAACCAACCGCCACGCAAAACATTCGTTTGACTAGTTGAGACACAAAATCGTAAAGTTGTGGTTGATTGTGCTTGATTAAAGATACCATCAAGTGAGATGTTTACCTGCTCCCACTGATTACTAACTAAATTGATGTTATTTGCGAATGGCAGGCTAATCCACGCTTGGTTTGCATCTAGGTAACTCAAGTCAACTGAATCTGATATATCTAAGGCAGTCCAGTGCTGAAAAGATATAGTATAGTTATTGATTACTCTCGGAACATCGATTACTGGACTATGAATACACGTGTCAATACCAGGACCTAAATCACCAACACCTGTAGTGGCTAAAAATGAACTGTTCTGGAACCCTACATCTGGTAATGCCATGCTAGAATTGCTAACAATTGACCCACCAATTCCCGCAATCGTCCATATCTCGCCGTCACGACCGCTGGGCAACCAGCCACCGTCAGGCACCGCTGAAACTTGTTCAAAATCCTCGGCAATGTTAGAAACATTGAGTTTTTCAAGCGTCAATGCTGCAGAATTTTCTTCCAAATTAGTTAAGCTACCGTGCCATTGACTAGCTTGATTGTAACCAAATGTCGTGTTTTGATAGGATATTGGATTCCACAGTGATGAGACCGTCAGATTTGCTGCGGTAATGGTGTGATTTTCTGGCACTTGCAATAATTCCCCTGCTTGGACATCCAGATAACTCTGATTTTCTGTGATTACGAAGCCTTCAGTTTCAGACCATACTCGCACCGGCTCGGAAGACCATGACCCGCTGTCTGCAGCAACAATATTTGTTAATGGAGTAGCGATTATAAGCAGTATAAGCACTGAGGTGATTGAATACCTAAACCGACGATTTTGTGACGGAAATCGGCTTGCCATGGTAATTCACCTCGCTATGCGAGGTGAGGTCTTTGATTATGAACCAGTTGTTGTTATGTTTGAGTATTAATGTTCAAGTCCCTTCATACTTGAGCGGTAAGTATGGCGGAGGATCGATTTCTCGATAAAGCGCAAGCGCGCGATATCGAAGAGGAATTATTCGCTACTAGGCGGCAACAAGCATCAAGGCATATGCCGGTTCCATTACCGAGACAGAACTTCTGGGAGATGGTCGGAAGATTACTTGCTGGTATTGACGCTGAAATACAGGACATGGTTATGAATGGGACAACCGGATTAAGATTGCAGAATGCTCAGAGACGTCAGGCTAATATTCGCAGAATAGCATCTGAATTGTCAAGAAAGCGACTGGTTACAATGATGCAATACCTTGCTTCACAATCACTGAGAACCGACTCACAACTTGGGACAAACCAAGATCTCCCACCAATGGATTGGGCGAGGCACGACCCTGCTGAGAAGGCATTCTACACCGGAATTGTAACACAAATGGACCGATTTAAGAAATTGATTGACTGGGATTCAATGCAGAAAGGCATCCTTGCTGAAGGGATGACTGAGCAAAAAAAACATTCTAGAGGGACTATGCAGTTAGATTCATTCATCGAAAGCTCGGCTGGATTAACCGGTCAATCACCCCCAGAGTTGGTAATTGACGATGAGGAACCAGAAATTGAGTTAGTAGATTCTCAATATGATGAAGAAGATAGAATTTATGATGAGGAGTGGCCTGATATTGATGAGTATGTCAAGTCCGGATTGGAGACTCCTCGAGAAGAAACCAAATCAAAGGACAAAGCACTCGATAAAGGTGGAAATAAACATATGGCGGCGATGGAATTAGCACCTTCCAAACAGAAACCAAAGGAAATTGCCGAAACGATGCCCGATTTATCAACAGCAGAGAGTAGTGAAGAAAGCACATCAACGACTGATACCGAAGAAGTAATGATTCGCATCAGAATAGTTCAATCTCTACCTGAGCCTATTGTATTGGGAGATGGTGTAGAGATCGCTCTAGAAGAGGATGATATCCATTTTATCGACAAAGATACTGCTGAGTGGTTAGTTGAGTCAGGCGTAGCTGAAGTTGAGAGTCTGTAACTCAGTTCGCAACACGCATTGAAAGTTCAATACTAACGGTGTCGGGTATCTCAATCCTTGTAACCTGTCGAAGTGCTGATTCGTCCTTGCCGGAATTAATGTCCATCTCAAGTAGGCGCTTGTGAACACGCAGTTCCCAGTGATCGTAGGTTTCACTACCTTCTCCGTCTGGTGCTTTTCTGACGGGGACGACTAATCTCCTAGTTGGTAGTGGTATGGGCCCACGTAGTGAGATTCCACCAGCGTCACAAATTGTCTTGATTTGGTTGGCAACTCTATCAATATCTTGGTGATTTTCACCAGTCAGTTTGATGATTGTTACCGCTGCCAAATTCAATCCTCCAACCTGTCAAACCTTATTTTTAGAATCACTTCTTTTCAATCTTCAAACAGACACCTGCAGCGACTGTCTTACCCATGTCACGGATCGCGAAACGGGACAGTTCTGGGAATGTGTCCATCTGCTCGATAGCTAGAGGTTTGGTAGGTTGGAAACGAATTAGACAAGCGTCACCAGTCTTCAAGAATGAAGGGTTGGCTTCTTTGCCGGACTTGTTGGTCTTTTCAAGTAGTTCTTGGAACCTAACTGCAACTTGTGCAGTGTGGGCGTGGAATACTGGGGTATAACCAACAGAAACAGCCTTTGGAATGTCCATCAACTGAATTTGTCCGACGAAGGTTTCGTCGTGCCTTACATAAGTTGGCTCACTGTCAGTGTATCCAGCAACGTCACCACGGCGGATGTCGGTAGCGGCCAGACCACGAACGTTGAAACCGACGTTATCACCAGGTTCTGCCTTTGGAACCATTGTGTGGTGCATCTCAATCGACTTAACTTCAGCAGACTTTTGGGACGGGTTGAACACCACAGTCTTACCGACATTTAGTGTGCCTGTTTCGATTTTACCGACTGGAACTGTTCCAATACCGGAAATCTTGTAGACATCCTGGATGGGTAGTCTTAGAGCCTTGTCGATTGGCTTGTCAGGCATCTCGGCAGCATCGATTGCTTCGAAGAGTGTTGGTCCGTTGTACCACGGGGTGTTTGCACTCTTTTCGTAGACGTTGTCGCCCTTAAGAGAGGATGCTGGAATCATTGGGATACGGTCTAGTTGAGATCCGAAACCGGCCATCTTCAAAAGTGCTGAAACTTCAGCGCATGCAGACTTGTATTTGTCTTCTGACCAGTCAACACCGGAAATGTCCATTTTATTGACATGGACAATGAGTTCTTTTACACCCAAAACCTTGGCTAGGAAAGCGTGCTCCTTGGTTTGTGCGTTGACACCGTCGTTTGCAGCACACAGTAGCACTGCAGTATCAGCTTGAGATGCGCCGGTAATCATGTTCTTGACGAAGTCACGGTGACCAGGTGCGTCGATGATCGTCCAGTAGTATTTTGGAGTGAAGAATTCTTTGTGAGCAACGTCGATAGTAATTCCACGCTCTCTCTCTTCCTTCAGCCCGTCCATTACATAAGCTAGCCCAAAACCAGCCTTACCTGCTTCAGCTGCTAACTTTTCGTTCTTTTCAATGACGTGCTCTTCGATGTGGCCTGAGTCCAGAAGTAGACGTCCTACGGTTGTCGACTTTCCGTGATCTACGTGACCTACGAATACAATATTACGGTGTGGCTTACTCTTGTCTTCCCATTGAGATGGCATAATAATAACTCCTTATCGAGCATCCCGACAAGCAACCCCTATTTGAAAGCGACGCATGAAAAAATGTCACTTTTTGCGCTAGAAACCCCAATACTGTGCGCCATATCAGCCCGCTTAATCACTCCGTTCCAACGATTTCCCCTGAGCTTGAAATTTTATACAGCCTAGCGGTGCTTGTCAAGCCGCTGATAGCCTTAGGTGACCCGGAAATGGCAACAATCTTGTCACCTGGTTGAACATTGCCTGAATCCAATTGTAGCGAGATAGCCTTCTGCATTGTTTTCGAACCACGTTCGTACTCTTCAACTATCACACTATCAACGCCAGAGAGTACTTGGATTCTGCGTGCGGTCACCAAATTATCGGTAACAGCGGTTACCGGAATGCCTGGACGGTATGACGAAACCAGCCTAGGTGCATTACCTCGCTCTGTAGCCACTAAAATTCGTGAGGCGCTAGCCATCTTCGCTAACTCTACACCCGCATGAGCCACCGCCCGGGTGGACTTGAAGCGAGTTGCAGACTCGGGTTTTAGGTCGCTTGATTGCAGACTTTGTTCAGTGGATACAGCAATTCTAGACATAGTTTGCACTGACTCGACCGGATAGATACCAGACGCAGTTTCGCCAGAAAGCATTACTCCAGTAGCACCTTGCCGAATGGCGGTAGAAACATCGCTAACCTCGGCTCGGGTTGGTCGTGGATTCACCGTCATAGTTTCCAACATTTGGGTAGCCACAATTACTGGCATGCCTAGTTCAAGGGCGCTGTCGATTATCTTTTGTTGGGCGATAGGGACTTCTTCAAGCGGGATTTCAACGCCTAAATCTCCCCTAGCTACCATAACTGCATCACAGTTCGCTAAAATTTCGTCCAAGTGGTCTAAGGCCATCGGATGTTCAATTTTGGCAATTATCCAAGTCGACAGGTTACGCTGCATGATGGCGTCTCTAGCCGGCTGTAAATCCTCAGCCGTTCGAACATAAGATACTGCGATTAGGTCAGCGCCGGAATCAAGTGCATGCTGCAGAGCCAGCTCATCCTTTGACCCAATCGCTGGCAAATCTACTAGCGTTCCTGGCACATTGATACCCTTTCTCCCACTTATCGGTCCACCATCTTGAATTTGACAGGTTACAATGCCACCGGACTCTCCTGGTGATGACAATACCTTTAGCCGAATTAAACCGTCTGATAGTAACACTGGATCACCTTTCTTTAGTTCTGCAGATAATCCGGCATACTGCACCGGGAGTTGGGTGTTACTGGCGTTTTCCATATATTCGACGCCGCAGTGCAACTCGACTTTTTGCTTCATGGCGAGAACATGGATACCATCGAACTCCCCCAGCCTTAGTTTTGGACCCGGTAGGTCAGCCAGAATACAGGTGGGTTGTCTGAGTTTTGATTCTAGCGCTCGTATTCGCTGGTAGAGTTCAGTTTTCTGTTCGGCCTCACCATGGGAATAATTCAGCCGGCAAATATTTACCCCAGCCTGTAGCAAGGAAAGTAGAGTCTTGTCATCATCAGATGAGGGACCGATAGTAGCGACGATACGAGTTCTTCGCATGATTAGGCCTCGATGGCTACCCATGAAAGGGCTTTCTCAATATATTCCGAAGAATCACTTGTAATGCAAGATGATAACAAATGACTCAATTTTTTGATCATTTATTTTCTCATTGTGGATGGCTACGACCCAATCGCCGTCACCAAATGTTGATTCTGTCTCGGTGAACATGTACGAACTCAGTAGCAATTGCAAGCAGTCATTGTCATCATCACAATCGTCGTGGTCTCGGCCATCTAGCGGTGTTTCAGTAGTATTTCGTGCCTCCTCATCTTCCTCATTGTAAGCATAGATGTCCAATTTGTTACGACAGTTGTTGCCCTCTCCGGGCGTTACATCTTGACAATCATCATCGATTTGCGGGTAGGTCAAAATTAACTCCACTTTCCTGATAGTGTTACCTGCCTCTTTGTCATACATTACCGGCATATCGAATTGTATCTCCTCTGGGTCGTTAGAATTGCCACCGGCGATTTCCCAATCACTATCGGACCAATGGCCGTAGAATGAAACGTAAACTTTGATTTTGTCGCCATCCACCTTTCCGGCGCTATTCATGACTGACAGATTGATTTGATATTCTCCGGGTGCGACATCTTTCCACTCAACTGACTCACCGGTCAAATCTGCATCATTTTCGGTGTTGCCGTCACCATCTGAATCAACCAGTAAGTCTAGGTCCCAATGATAATCAGTGATGTATTGGTCTTCACCGCCAGCATCAGAATCAACTGCATCGAGCAACACGCTTCTGGTATCTTGAATCTCTCGGTCCGACCCAGGATCTTTATCCATAGCACAAATCCACAATATTATGTCACGAGTGTTGTCAATTTCTTCGTAAGTGCAGTCCTCTTCATCGGTATATTGGGTTATTTCTGCAGTTGGTGAGCCAACAGGGGCCTCCGAAACGGTGATATCCTTGGTTTGCGAACTACTCTTGCTGCCCGAAACTACAGTCAGTGTTACACTATATGTTCCTTCTAACTCCCAACTACAAGACACCACTTGGCCCGTTTTATCGGTAGCACCGTCACCATCGCAGTCCCAGCTATAGGTTAGTGAGCCATCTTGTGGCAGAGAACTAGAAGCGTCTAATTGCACACTGTCCCCGGTTCTGATATCGTTCTTTGGCGAGTAATCAAAAACAGCAGTCACTTTGACTTCGGCCTCGGTATCTTCGGTAAAAATACAACCTGAAAGGCTTGCACAGAGCATCAAAAGCACAATCATCAGGGGCTGAAACGTGGACTTCATCAATAGACCTGTGAGGTTTATCCATCAAAAGTGCTTCCACAAATTGCGCTGGTTAGAATGAAAATAGTGAACTCTGTTTATTGCCTGCCATCAATTCCTTCGCATTCCAACCAAATGCTTCGGTGATTCTCCCCAAGGCGGCGGCTAGACGTTCAGCGTAGAATTTACCGTCATATTCGGAAATTCCACCGTCTTCTTCCGATTCTAGCCACGGTTTGACCGCCATTGGCGAACGAGAGGCGTCGGTGACGATGTATGACACCTTCATACCGGAAGTAAAGCCAAGTCCAAGGTCGATTCTGGCTTTTGCTACCCTTACTTGAGCCATACTGTCAGGGTTGGCATAGGCCTTGGAGAAATCAACACTACCGTCCTTTTTCACCGTCCCTTTGCAAGACTTGGCAAGGATTAGTTCCGTGGGATCGACTGCGTTATTTCGCAGTGCCTTTACTCGCTCAAGAGCACATTTGATCAACTCTGCTTCCTGGTCTGCTAAAGCAAAGGTAAACAATTCCTTCATCGTCTTGGTAAGGTAAGCGAATGAATCGGTTCTTTGAGTTTCATAACCACGTATCAACATCTCATCACTGGGATAGACAACTTGACCTACGTAGCGCTTTTTGGCCCCGTGCGAGAAAAATACTGAGAGGCCTTTTTCGTATTCTAATACGGCTGAATCTTTGCTATAACGTTCGGCTATTTCCAGACCAAAATCAATCATGCTCTGCTTGGCAACGTGCCACGCTTCAACCTTGGCTAGGGCTGCCTTATCACCCGCATCAGCAGCCTCTTGTTCGTCTGGTCTAATGGTCGATGGTGAGCCCTCTGGAACTGGTGAACGAACGAAAATCGAATCGGTATCAGAGTAGACAACGTGATGACCTTCAGCGCCTAACTGAGCGATGATGTCTTTGATGTTGAAACGTGCCCAAGCGGTAATTGACGAGCCCAAATCGCGATGGGTAAAGCGATAGAAGCCACTAGCAAAGACGCCATAGAAAGTGTTCATCAGAATCTTGACCGCATACTGCATCGAATCGTGGAACATGATTCCTGCCGAATCCTCACTCTGCTTGGATTCTTTGAGCGCCGCTTTGTGAACATCACGCTGGGCCATCAAATTCTCTAACAGGGTTGGCACCAAACCTTTGCGAACACTTTGGTGCCGGAATCGAGCACCAGTGGGAGCGACGTGAACCGGCTCATCCTCAGCCGGTTGGTCAGATTGAATCGGGTCGATTCTAGTGGTGTAACAAACGTTGCTACCAATCATTATCGAGGGATACATACTCTTGAAATCGAGTACTGCAATCCACGGATGAAGCCCAGCATCGACATCGTGAACATAGCCACCGGTAATTTGCCCCTCCTTGGGCTCGGCTGAACCGGTAAGGGGAACTGCAACATTTTCTCGGTCGGCGAGTCTAATGATTAGCGAATCAACCAACTGACTAGAACTGCCGTTGGCTGCAGTATCAAAATTCACTTTGGCTACTGCTGCTGTTGCTTCTTTACGACGAATGGCTTGTAATTCTTCCAAGATATCTAAGGGAAGTTCGGCATCTCGAATACAGTATTCCATAACCACATCTGGGCGCGCTGCCCATTCTTCGTCCATCTTCGAGGCATCAACGTCCATTTTGTGGCGCTCCTCATCATCTGGAAACAGCAACTTGGCCACATATGATAGCGTTTCTCGCTGCGGTCTAATGGTCATACGAGTTTGCCACCACGCATCAACTACGCTTCTACCAGCAAGATTCCAAGCTCGATTGCTTTGTCGACGAGGTAGCAATCCAGTTCGAGTGCGCTTGATTTCCTGTT
>Ga0160422_10000120_pt1 | contig 42618 bp, 32 predicted proteins | sample Fk160mmetaG_FD_108192 | JGI IMG/M metagenome (GOLD analysis project Ga0160422, IMG submission 108192) | Marine microbial communities from the Central Pacific Ocean - Fk160115 60m metaG | ecosystem: Environmental > Aquatic > Marine > Oceanic > Photic zone | place: The Central Pacific Ocean... | reverse complement strand
TACTCCTCCAAGTGTAGTAAACTGATTTACATGTATTTTAGATTTAACATATAAAGCACTTGCGGCATCGATTAATTTAGCTATATCGTCAACTGAAAAATAGCCCGTTTCGCAAAATGCATCAACGTAATCTACTAATCCCTCAGCGACGAATTTGGGCAACATTTCGTTTACAACATGATCAGTGTACTCGCTTGACGACTCAAATCCTTCTGGAATTGCGTGGCAACCAAGGAAGGTTGCTTTGATTGGAATTGGGCTGGCTTCCTTTAGTCTAGCTATTACTTTTAAGATTTTCTCTTCACCTTCAAGCGAAAGACCATAACCAGATTTTATCTCTATTGCTCCTACACCTAGGGCAATAGTTTCTTTTAGTCTTTTTAAAGAGCGAGTGTACAATTCATCTTCGGACATGCTTCTCAAAGCCCTAGCTGAATTGAGTATTCCACCACCTTTTGCAGCTATTTTTGCATATGACACCCCCCTCAGCCTATCTAAAAATTCACCAGCTCTATCATTTGCATAAACCAAATGTGTGTGACTATCACACCATGATGGAATAACATACCTTCCAGAGCAATCAACGACATTAACATTTTCTAATTCTGGACAACTATCCATTGTTCCAAACCCTTTGACAAGTCCGTTATCAACTGAAAGCCATGCATTTTGCAAAACAACAAGCTCCTTCATTTGTTTACCAGATAAGAATTTGGGGCAATTTTCATATGCGCCAACTAAGCCTTTGATGTCTTTAAAGAGTGATTGCATAGGCTGCAAGTTATACCTTGCAGCTTATGGCAGGAAACTCATTCGGCAAGCACTTTCAATTAATGACGTTTGGAGAATCTCACGGAGAGGCAATAGGCGGAATTATTGACGGTATTCCAGCTGGCTTAAACATTGATTTACAGATGGTTCATCACGAACTATCAAGAAGAAAGCCAGGTCAATCAAATTTGACAACGCCAAGAAAAGAAAATGATGAAGTCAAATTTCTCTCTGGGCTTATTGAAAAAGATGGCCAAATAACAACACTTGGCTCTCCTATTGGATTTATTGCTTATAACAATGATTCCAATAGTTCAGACTATAATCATCTTGAAAAAGCCTTTAGACCTTCTCATGCTGATTACACATACAACGTTAAGTACGGTGTTAGAGATCACCGAGGTGGAGGAAGGTCATCTGCTAGAGAAACTCTTTCTAGAGTAGTAGCAGGAGCATTTGCACAGCAATTGTTAGAAAAAGAATGTAAAACTCAAATAAGCGCGTACGTTGAAAGGGTCCACGATATTAGCATGCCAAACCCACCTCAATTCTATGAGAAGAATCAAATTGATTCAAGCGAAGTGCGATGCCCCAATCCTGAAATCGCGTCAAGAATGGAACAAAAGATTTCCGAGATTAAGAATGAAGGCGATTCAGTTGGTGGTGCAATAGTTATGGTTGCAAAAGGCGTAAAAGCAGGACTAGGTGAACCGGTGTTTGATAAGCTCAATGCAGATTTATCAAAAGCATTGATGAGCTTACCAGCAACAAAGGGGCTTGAGTTTGGATCGGGATTAAGTGGGACTCTGTTGAAGGGATCTGAACACAATGACGAATTCGCTTCATCAAATGGAAAAATCAGGACTAAAACAAATAGATCTGGAGGAATACAAGGAGGAATATCTAATGGCGAAGACATTGTGATTAGATTATGGTTCAAGCCTACATCGACAATTTTACAAGATCAAAACTCTGTTGATTCAAATGGCAACGAAATTGTCCTAGGGGGCGTTGGAAGGCATGACCCATGTGTTCTACCAAGAGCAGTCCCCATTGTTGAGGCAATGGTTGCAATAACACTTGCAGATCACTACATGAGAAATCATTCATCAAAAATTTAAGATGTCAGTAAACGAAAAGAAAGGACTTGCGCTTCATTGGCAAGTGATAATTGGCCTTTTACTGGGCGTAGGTTACGCTTGGCTAAGTATAAAATACGGATGGAATCAATTCACTTTGGACTGGATTCAGCCCATTGGTGACATTTTCATCAATTTACTTAAGCTCATTGCTGTGCCTCTAGTTTTATTCAGTATAATCAGTGGAGTTGCAAGCTTAGGCGACATTAATAAACTAGGTCGAATCGGAGCAAAAACTCTTGGAATCTACCTTGCTACAACAATGTTTGCGGTTTTGGTGGGACTCTCACTAGTGAACATATTTCAGCCCGGAGCAAAAGCTTCAGATGAACTAAAAGTAAAAAATAGAGTAAACTATGAGTTGTGGAGGGATGCCGGTGGAATTGAAAAACTAGACGAACTCAACTATGCAGAGCAAAATCCAGAAATTGTTGAAGAAATTCAAAGCATACAAACTAGTCACAATGATTGGGTTAGCGACAAACTAAACAAAGCAGAAAACACTAAGAATAGCGGACCTTTACAGCCACTTGTTGACGTAGTGCCTAAGAATATTTTCACTGCTCTAAACGACATGAAGATGCTACAAATAATCTTCTTTGCGATATTCTTTGGCATTGTAGTAGCTGGATTACATGAAGGGCGCAAGAAGGTCGTAGTGGATTTTGTCGATGCAGTCAACGAAGTCTTTGTCCAAATGGTTTGGGTTGTGATGAAAGCGATGCCAGTATTTGTTTTTGCTCTTATGGCAGGCCAAATTGTAAAAGCAGCAGGCACAGATCCAGAAAATTTCAGTCAACTCCTCTCATTTCTTCTTCGATATGGGCTAGTAGTAATTTTAGGTCTCGCAATAATGGCATTTGTTATTTACCCTGCACTCATCACTCTTTTCATAAAGAATATGACTTGGAAGAAATTCCTTTCTGGGATGAGAGACGCCCAAATTACAGCATTTTCAACCTCTTCTTCAGTTGCAACACTTCCTGTAACTATGAAATGCGTTGAAGAAAAACTAGGTGTTTCAGAAAGAACAACAAGTTTTGTACTTCCAATTGGAGCAACTGTAAATATGGATGGAACTAGTCTATATCAAGCAATAGCTGTAGTTGCTCTTGCTCAATTCCACATGGTAGACCTAAGCTTTTCGCAACAAGCAATAATTGTAATTACTGCTACTCTAGCATCAATTGGTGCTGCTGCAATACCAAGTGCTGGACTTGTCTTAATGATTATTGTATTAGAAAGTGTTGGCTTAAACCCAGCCTGGATTGCATTGATATTCCCAATTGACAGGATACTAGACATGTGCAGGACAGTCGTAAACGTAACAGGAGACAGTACTGTCAGCACTTTAGTAGCTGCAAGCGAGGGTGAATTAAGTGAAGTTTATGAAGATTAGGGGTGCGTTTTTTCTAGCATTTATTGCCTGCAATTTTCTTGCAGCCCAAACTCCATGCCCTACTCCTGATGACCTGGATATCAAAGCATTAAAGCTGTATGAAAAGGCAAATAGGCCTAAAAAGAAAACAACAATATTAGAAAGAATTGGGTATTTAAGAGAAGCCATAGACCATCAAGACAACTATGGTCAAGCCATCGAACTATTAGCATCGCTTTTATTCAAGCAATCTAAAAGAAATCCTGAGTATATCTCCGAATGTAGAGCAACCACATCAAAATGGATAGAAGTTTGTGAAGCTCATGGTAGTGAAGCCGATTACATGTTGGGAGTATTAGCATACATGGAATCAGACACCCATGAAGCTCTAGAATACTTCGAATCTTTTCTTGAAAAATCTGTAGATGATGAAAGTTACAAGATTAATAGAAGAAGGAATGAGATTTTAAACCTAATACCAGAGTTGAAATTTGAAATAGACTTCTATGCAAACGAAGGAACATATTCTCCTGCTCCACTTCCTTTGACATCACTCATCAATGACGAATACCTCCCATCTCTTTCACCTGACGGAAGCATATTATTCTTTACAAGAGCTTCAAACTCAAAAGCTCGTGGAGATGCAGTAACAAAGAGAATTGAAGAACTTGTTTGGGCTAAAAGAAATAGTTCAGACACTCCATTTGACGTAGGAGAAGTTTTGGACTACCCCTTTAATGATGGCGATAATTACGGTGGAGTAAGCCTTTCGATAGACAATAAATTATTAATTATTGCAGCCACAAATCCTGATATTCGCAATGAACAGAATATTGACCTATTCCAAACAACTTACAAGGTTGATGGAAAGGATGACAAAGGAAATTTCTTATACTATTGGGATGATTTGAAGTTATTGGGTCCGCAGATTAACACAGTGATGGGTTGGGAGTCTCAGCCAGCTCTTAGCTCTGATGGTATGGAATTGTTTTTTGCATCTGCGAGAGCAACCTCGACTCCTGACAAGGATGGAAATCCAACTATGGATATCTATGTAAGTAAAAAAGATAGTACTGGAGCTTGGGGAGTTGCAGAGATCCTTCCAGGACCCATTTCCACTGATGCCCAAGAGAAAGCTCCATTCCTACACCCTGACGGAAAAACCCTATATTTTTCAAGTAATAGAACACCCAGTGGTGGAGGTTATGACCTTTGGGTTACCAGAAGAGATGAAGATGGGAATTGGAGCGAGCCAAAAAATATGGGAACTCCAGTAAACACAAATGGAGACGAGCATGGTTTGGTAGTTAGCTCTAATGGCGAAGAAGCTTTTTTTGCAAGCAGAAGAGAAGGAACAAAAGGGTTAGATTTAATGAAATTTACAGTTCCAAAAGTTCTTAGACCAGAAGCAGTAAAAATCATTCACGGAGAAGTAGAACCTACCCCGCAAGAGGAAAACATTAGACTAACCATTAACTATGTTCAGAGCAAACAAGTAGAAGAGATTAAGCTAAATAAAGACGATGGAACTTTTGCAGCAATTATTCGAACAGAATTAAACGAAGATGTCATTATTCAGGTTGAGGGAGAAAACGTAGCATTCGAGGCTATGGTCGTTCATCAGGCAGGCGAATTGCCTAAAGGAAACTCCACTCCTGAAATAAAGCTTAGGGCTCACAAGGCCTCAGACGAAAGTGCATTTGAGCTCAGAGATGTAAAATTTGCTACAAACTCAACTGAGATGAGTAATGCTGCAAAATTAGTCCTAGATGCATTTGCAAGTTATTTGAATAAACACACAAATTATCAAGTAGATATCGAAGGACATACTGATAACATTGGGAGGCCAAATGAGAATTTTGATTTGAGTAAAAGAAGAGCTAAAGTTGTAGCTGATTATCTTACAAACAAAGGCGTAATTGCTGAAAGATTAAATTCCAGAGGGTTTGGGCAGGAGAAACCAAAGGCGTCAAACCAAACTCAAGAAGGTAGAGCTCTAAACAGAAGAACAGAGTTTACTGTTTGGGATTAAACTGTAAGATTAGCACACAAAGTAGCGTTAAGAACATAGTTCTGGCTGCGAAAAATCGCTATATTATCAAGGTATTTTCGTAAGTTATGGAGCGCAAATACCCCAACATGCACAAAGCACATTTCCTCAAAACATTTCCCGTACTGATTTTAGCCACCGCTCTTTCTTCAGCACCTATTTCAATTGAAGCTCAACTATCTCTTGAGCAGAGTGCTATTGAAAGGATTTGGGATAAAGCATCTGACGCTTATGAGAAAAATCAATTCTCATTAGCCATGAACATTTTTGAAGATTACATCTCAAAATCCAATAACCCCAACTCCGAAAGACACGTTAAAGCGGAATACCTCTCAGCAATTTGTGCTTTGAATCTTTACCACAAGGATGCAGAGTTTAGGATTGATGCTTTCATAGATAGATATCCCGAATCATCTTACGTTCAAGATGCTTATTGGGCTATTGCAGACCATCACTACAAGAGGAGGCATTTTAAAAAAGCAGCTGCAGCATTTGACAAAGTAAATATTCGCAACCTTCCCAAAGACAAACAAAGGGAATTGCGATTTAAACGTGGACATAGTCTATTTGAGGAAGAGAGCTTCGAAAAAGCTAGGTACGACCTATTTGAAGTAATGAAAAATCCTGGTGCCTTCCTTGCGCCTTCGACTTATTATTTTAGTCACATTGCATACATAAATAATAAGCCACAGGTTGCGCTTGATGGTTTTGAAGAAATTGCTGATCATCCTGACTTTGTGGATTTGGTTCCTGTTTACATAGCCCAAACCCTCCACGCAACAGAACAATACTATCGTCTAAAAACATATGGGGCAGATCTTCTAGAAAACAACAACAGTCTAGAAGAAGACATGAGGACGGAAATTGCTCGTCTTGTCGGCGACGCTTTCTACAAAGACCAAGAATTTGAAAATGCTGCTCCTTATTTAGAAGCAGCTTGGAAGGGAACAAGAAGACCAGGGCGCAAGCCGGAATTTGCATATCAGGTAGGATATACTCGCTACAGAATGAGGCAATGGAGAGCATCGCTTGATTGTTTTGCCTTGACAGCAAGAGAGGACAATAAGCTAGGCCAAAACGCCATCTATCACATGGCAGATTGCTACATTCAACTAGGCCAAAAAGATAAAGCGCGTAATGCGTTTGGCCGGTGTGCTTCAAAGAATTTCGACTTGGACATTATGGAAGATGCGCTTTTTAGCTATGCAAAGCTTGCATTCGAATTGTCTTACAACCCCTTTGATAGTGCTATTACCGCGTTTAAGACATACATAGAGAAATACCCTAATTCGATTAGAAACGATGAGGCTTACCGCTTCTTACTACAAGTTTACTTGACTAGTAGAGATTACGATAGAGCTCTAGATGCTTTAGACCAAATCCAAGACAAGGACCCTACTGTTCAAAGCTCATACCAACTTCTTTCGTATAATAGAGGAGTAGAACTCTATCAAGCTGGAGAATATTCAAACGCAATTACTTACTTTAGAAAAGTTAGGACATTCCCTATCGATTTAAAGCTTGCAGCTGAATCTCATTATTGGGAAGGTGAATCTTACTACGCACAAAAGGATTACAAAAATGCTACTGGATGTTATGCTGAATTCTCTCGCTCACCCGGAGGCTACTTAAGTGAATACTACCCTGCTGCAGATTATGCTCGAGGCTATGCTTTATTCAAAAGAAAATTGTATTTAGATGCACTCTCTGCATTTAGATCTTACCTAGACGCGTACCCTGAGGAAAATGAGCGTCGTTACAACGATGCTGAATTGAGAACTGCAGACTGTTTTTACGCTAAAAAAGAATTCAGCAGAGCTGTCAACTACTACAACAGATGCATGGAGAGAGACGTAGGTAGAATGGATTATATTTTATTTCAGAGAGCAATGGCTTACAGTCTTAGCGAGCTTGATGGAGCATTAGAATCTCAAATAGCAGACATAGATAGACTACTTAAAGAATTCCCCAATAGCAGATTCGTTGTTGACGGTCTTTACGAGAGCGCAAGAACCCAAATTGAATTAGACCAGCTTGAAGACGCTAAAAGCAGAATCAAAATCCTACTAGAATCCCACCCAAGAAACCCAAGAACTAAAGAAGCTCTTGTTGACCTTTGTTTGATAGGAATCAAACAGGACAAGCCAGAAGACGTATTGCAGATTTGGGATCAGATTAAAACATCATATGGCAATGATCCAGTAGCATCTGACGCCTACAACATTGTAGAGCCATTACTAATAGAAAGAGGTCTCTTAAACGACCTTCCTCCAGCTGTGGGTTTATCTGGCCAAGAGATAGAAGAACGATTATTCAAAGCCGCAGTTAACCTTGCTATTGACGGCAATTATTCTCAAGCACTTCCACGCTTAGAAGAATATCTCAGGCAATACGAAAATGGCAGTCACATAAGTGAAGCAAATTTCTATTTAGCTACATGCCTAAACGATGCAGAGGATTATTCTAGCGCTCTTTTATTATATGAAAAAGTACTTAGCCTCCCTCCTTCTGAATTCACCGAAGCTTCTGCCCTTGGCGCAGCTACATTGAGCTGGAATGCTGGTGATTACCCTAGAGCACTTAATCACTACAGATTACTTGCAGAAGTTACTAAACTTCAATCAAATAGACTAGAGGCATCTATAGGATTAATGAGATGCTACTACTTGTTAGATCAACCAGAAGAAGCATTCGGATTTGCTAACGAAGTATACAATGACGAATCGACTCCAGAGTCTATAAAGAGAACTGCTGCTCTTTGGCTTGGAAGAATTAACTATGATTCTGGCAACACAGATGATGCATTAGCTAAATTTAATTTGCTTGTTGAATACGGAGGATATGTTGGCGCTGAAAGCCAATTTATGAAAGCCAAAATCCAATATGACTTAAAGGATTACTCAAGTGCTGAGCAAAGCATTTTCTCGCTTGTTAGTGAATACCCGAATTACGAGGAATGGAAGCACAAAGCATTCCTTCTGCTAGTAAATACTTACATAGGTCTAGAAGATTTATTCCAAGCAAGAGCTACTGCTGAAAGCATTATGGAAAACGTGGAAGCTGAGTGGGTACAAAATGCCTGTTCAGACTTAATTATGACTATTGAAGAATTGGAAGCGGCAGATTTAAAAACAGAAACTGAAAAAGAAGATGAAATCAACGATGAAAGACAAGACTAAAATTTGGGCTATTGCCCTATGCTTAGGCGCGTTTGGTGCTTTTGATTCTAATGCCCAAGAACGCACCGACTCTTTAAGTATGGACGTCACTTTTGTCGGTGAGAGAGAAATGGTTGTAAAAGATGCGATTAAGCTTCAAAGCTGGCCTGAACCGAGGAGGCTTGATGGTGGGAACCATGATTTTTCATACAAATTGCTTTCAAAGAGATTGAATGTAACTCCTCAGTGGACACATGTTGAGCCTGTTAGACTGAGAGTAGACGCACCGCTTGATAGGTTATATAGAGGCTATTTTAGAGCAGGTTATGGCAATTACAACACTCCACTTATTGATATAAGCTTGACAGATTTAAGGTCTAGAGAAGGTACATGGGGCATAAGAGCTAATCATTTTTCTACAAATGCTCCTATTGAAAGCATAAGTGATAGGTTTGGTAATAGTGGTTCTAGTTTTTGGGCTAGCAGATTCATAGGTAAGGAAAAAGTTGACGTGACTGCGTTTGTTAATAACAACTCTATAGTCTATTATGGAAACCCATATAACGACACATTAAGGACAACCCAAGAAGGCGATATAACTAATGATTTTCTAAGCTATGGAACTTCATTAGCATTTAAATCTCATCACAGAGATTCTACCATGTTAAATCACGAATTGAGATTTGATTGGGTTCAATTAAGATCAGGGGAAAACCTTCTTGAAAACAACTATAATGGAGAAATCGAAGTTGGGAAATATGTTGGATCAGAGAAATACTCTTTACATGCTTCCTACAACTTTGATAACCTCAATGTTGGCGATACTAAGATTAATACTGCATTAGTTAGCTTAGAACCAACCATAACTTCATACAGAGGTGATTTAACAGTAACATTTGGTGGTGGTTTAGGAATTGACAGAGACGATCAAAGTTATAATTCTGATGAGATAGGAGATAAATTGTTTATCTATCCAAAAGTTGAAGCATCATACAACTTAATGAGAGATCTATTCATCCCCTATTTAAGATATGATGCTGGCATACAACAAAATAGATTACAGTCTGTGCTAAATGAGAATCCATTTTTTGAATACTCACAAATAGAAACAATAGATGAAGTTTCATTCGATACTACAAGAGTGTGTCCACTAAATAACGCATGGAGAAAAAACGACATTCAGCTTGGAATGAGAGGTACTATCACTGATGCGATAAGTTTTAATGTGTTTGGGCGAACTGTCAAATACGATGATTACATGTTCTTTTTTAATACATCAGACACCTTACATATCGACTCTGTTAATTACACTTTAATTGGTGGTAATAGATTTAATGTGCTTTATGATAATATAAGAGTAAGTTCACTAGGAGGAAATATTAGCGTTGAAATTTCAGACAACTTTAGCTTAGGAATCAATGGAGAATTCTTTAGTTACTCGTTAAGTGGAGATACCTTGAGCAATTTCTGGAATTTACCTAAATACAATGCATCTCTAGACCTTAGACACACTCTTCTTGAAAAATTCATAATTGGTTTTACTACTAAAATTGTAGGCGAAAGATCTTCTTTATCTACCATTTCACCAGAGGATTTAGAATCATCTGAATTGATCACCTTTAATAATGGAAATTATTACAATATTGAACTTCCTGGATATTTTGATATGAATTTGAATTTAGAATATAGATACAATGAAAGGACTTCTGTTTGGGTGACAATGAACAATATTACAAACAACCGATATAGTCATTGGGCAGGGTACAGAGTTCAAGGAATCCAAACCTTATTTGGAGCCAGTTACGCCTTCTAAAATCGACTAACATATCTCATTGTGTATTAAGTGCGTATTTTGTGAATAAAACGCAATTTTTACTTGCTCTAAATTTGGCTGTTTTTACTTGAAAATTCAGTATTTTTAATGTCAATATTAAAAAATTTACAATGTCAGAAGAGCAGAAGAAACCAGTATATGGAGCCGAACAAATTCAGGCTTTAGAAGGGATGGAACACGTGCGCATGCGTCCATCGATGTATATCGGTGACGTAAACGTAAGAGGTCTTCACCACTTAGTTTATGAGGTAGTAGACAACTCTATAGATGAGGCACTAGCTGGACACTGTAACAAGATTGATGTTACAATAACAAAAGAGAATGGAATTAGAGTTCAGGACAACGGTCGTGGAATTCCTATAGGTATACACGAAAAAGAAGGAGTAAGTGCTCTTCAAGTTGTAATGACAAAAATTGGTGCTGGTGGTAAGTTCGATAAAGATTCTTATAAAGTAAGCGGTGGATTACACGGTGTTGGTGTGTCATGTGTAAACGCTCTATCTACATATCTTAGAGCAGAGGTTCACAGAGATGGAAAAGCTTATGAGCAAGAATACCACAGAGGAAAAGAACAATACGAAGTAAGAGAGTGTGGAACCGCTTCTGATACTGGAACTATTGTTGAATTCAACCCGGACCCAGAGATATTTGAAGTTCTTGTTTATAATTACGAAACTCTTGCTGACAGAATGCGTGAGCTGAGTTTCCTAAATCAAGGCATTACAGTTACTCTTACAGATGAAAGAGAGCTGGCTATATCTGAAGATGGAACTGAGCCACAAGAAGACGTATTTAAAAGCGACACATTCTTCTCAGAAAATGGTTTAAGAGATTTTGTAAACTACCTAGACGAAAACAGAGACACTCTTATAGCTGACGTGATTCATATGAATGGTGAAAAGAACGGGATTCCCGTAGAAGTTGCTATGACTTACAATACTTCATTCTCTGAAAATCTATTCTCATACGTTAATAACATTAACACTCACGAAGGTGGTACTCACCTAACTGGTTTCAGAAGAGGACTTACAAATACACTAAAGAAATACGCTGACAACAGCGGTATGCTCAACAAATTAAAGTTTGACATAAGTGGAGATGACTTTAGGGAAGGTCTTACAGCAGTTGTAAGTGTTAAAGTTGCAGAACCTCAATTCCAAGGCCAAACAAAAACAAAGCTTGGTAATGCTGAAGTAAGTGCCCCAGTTTCGCAATCTGTAAGCGAAATGCTTGAAGCATATCTTGAAGAACACCCAAACGACGCTAAGTCTATTGTTCAAAAGGTAATTCTTGCTGCACAAGCAAGACACGCAGCCCGAAAGGCCCGTGAGATGGTTCAGAGAAAAACAGTAATGAGTGGCTCTGGACTTCCAGGAAAACTTGCTGACTGTTCTGAAAAAGATCCACAATTATGCGAGATCTTCCTAGTGGAGGGTGATTCAGCTGGTGGAACTGCAAAGCAGGGTCGAGACAGAAAATTCCAAGCTATCATGCCACTAAGAGGTAAAATCCTTAACGTTGAGAAAGCTATGCATCACAAGGTTTTCGAAAACGAAGAGATTAAGAACATATACACTGCTCTTGGTGTAAGACTTGGTACAGAAGAAGACGAGAGAGCTCTTAACCTAGAAAAGCTCAGATATCACAAGATTGTAATTATGTGTGACGCTGATGTCGATGGTTCACACATTGAAACACTTATTCTGACATTCTTCTTCCGACACATGAAAGACCTTATTGAAAGAGGGTTCGTTTACATTGCTACTCCTCCACTCTACTTGGTAAAGAGAGGTAGTAGGCAGAAGTATGCATGGAATGATGATGAAAGAGATATGATTATCGCAGAACTAAAGGGATCGTCTGATGCTAATGTTAACGTTCAGAGATATAAGGGTCTTGGTGAGATGAATGCTGAGCAGCTTTGGGATACTACTTTAAATCCTGAGCATAGAACTCTTCGTCAAGTAACTATTGAAAATGCGATGGGCGCTGACCACGTATTCTCTATGTTAATGGGTGATGAGGTTCCACCTAGAAGAGCATTTATTGAAGAGAATGCAAAGTATGCCAACATCGACGCCTAAAACTATTTGGATTACTGGCGCAAGCAGCGGAATAGGAAAAGCTTGTGCTGATGTTTATGCAAATAGAGGCTATAGGGTAATTCTTTCTTCTAGGAGAACCAGTGCCTTAGAAGATGTCGCAACAGAGCTTAGCAAATCCGAAAAAGTCAATCGAGATGATTTATTTATTGTTACACTTGACTTATCTGATAGCTCAAACTTTAAGAGCGTAGTTAAAGACGTTATAAAAAAAGTTGGAGTCATAGACATTATACTCCATGCTGGTGGGATAAGTCAAAGATCACTTGCAGTTAACACTTCTATTGATGTAGATAGGCGTATCATGGAAATCGATTATTTTGGAACAATTGCTTTAACTAAAGCTCTTCTTCCCCACTTCATTGCCAATAAAAATGGTCAAATCGTTGTTATCACGAGTTTAATGGGAGTGTTCTCATCTCCACTACGTTCTGGGTACTGTGGAGCAAAACATGCCCTACACGGCTTCTTTGAAGCGCTTAGAGCAGAAGTGTATGACCAAGGAATTAGTATCTCTATGGTGCTGCCTGGTTTTATTGCAACTGACATTAGCATTAATGCTGTTGTCGGAGACGGTAGCAAACAAGGAACAATGGATACAAAAACAGGCGCTGGGATGACACCTTCAGAATGTGCCAAAAAACTTGCACAAGGAGTCGATAAAAAGAAACCCGAAATTCTAATTGGAAGAAGTGAAATATTTGCGGTTTACCTAAAGAGATTCTTCCCAAATCTTCTAAGAAGAATTATTAGAAAAACAGCTGTTACCTGATCAGCTTTTAATGAACTCTCTTCCCTCTACGTCTAACCACGTAGTCCTTTTCTTAATTGTTCTCATTATGAGAAAACACACAGTGCTCACTCCAAGCATATACTGCATGTAGTCACTCATTTCAAGACGTTCTAATTCTCTGTAATTGTGAGCAATGTCAAGTGTTGCGAATGAAACAAAAACTGCAAATGCTCCGTTGTATTCTCTTTTCAACACGTTTTTAAAAGAAAAAAACACTCCTGGATGAGTCCAAATCAATTTCCTAGGAATAAAAGCTGGTATACCATCAGCCCAATCGATATACTCCTCACCAAATTTGCCTTTTAAGAATTTCTCTTCAGCCATAGCTATTAGGGAATAGTACAGCAAAAAGGCAATTGTAAAATAGATTACAAATTCATAAGATCCAGCGTAGAGCATTATCCCATGCCACATAAAGTAGTTTCCTAAATAAAGCGGATGCCTAACTAAACTATACATCCCTTTGGTATTTAATGTCAATGCCACTTGGCCTTCACTAGTATTCCTTCCTGAAGTTCCTTTGGGCACGTAGCCAATAGTAAGTGCACGAATGGTTTGGCCTAAAAGACTGATAGAAAAACAAGTAACTAACCAATTTAAGTCGTCAAAAGGTGGGTAAGAATCGCTATTTACAGTAATCCAAATCGCAAAAGGAACTATTATAAGCGGCAAAAATGAACGCCATCTAAAAAGCCACTCCCCCCTCTTTTCAAGATTCTCTGTTAGTGGCATGGAGAAATAGATTCAGGAGTATTGTTTCTCATCCAGTTGAGCGCTTTATCCAACATCGGTTTCATATATACGTCCTCACTTATATAGGGTGCAGATTGTCTTAAACTAGATTTAAGTGCGTTTAGTCTAGGCGACATTGCAGCGTCATTTAGTAAGTCTGAGGCTTGGGCTGCGCATAGGACTTCTATAGCGAGCACTTGTTCTGCTTGAGCAATTACATCCCAAAGTTTAATAGCCGCGTTTGCCCCCATGCTTACGTGATCCTCTTGACCGTTTGAGCTATCTGCATTATCTGCAGAACTTGGAGTTACTAGCTGTTTGTTTAGGGAAACTAAGGATGCAGCTGTGTATTGGGCTATCATGAATCCCGAATTCAACCCAGGGTTTTCTGCAAGAAATGCAGGCAATCCTCTAGTGCCTCCCATTAATTTGAATGTTCTGCGCTCAGAAATTGACGCCCATTCATGTGTTGCGAGTGCTAGTCTATCCAATGCAAGTGCTAGTGGTTGTCCGTGGAAGTTGCCACCAGAAACAACCTTGTCAGAATCAGGGAATACAAGAGGGTTATCTGTCACAGCATTAACCTCATTTTCAAAAAGCTCAATTGCTGAATTAAGTATATCTCTAGATGCTCCGTGTACTTGAGGAATACAACGGAAGGAATACGGATCTTGAACATAATCCCTTGGAGTTTTCATACGCTCAGATCCTTCTAACCACCCTCTAATTGAAGCTGCAACTTCTCTTGCTCCCTTTTGATTTCTAATTCTATGAACATCATCGTCAAAAGGAGAAGCCAAACCACTCCACGATTCAAGTGACATCGCACCAATTGCATCAGCCCAATTCATAAGACGTTCAATTCTTCGAATCGCCATAACTCCATAGCCAAGCATGAACTGAGTACCGTTTATGAGCGCCAATCCTTCTTTGGGCCCAAGTTCTAACGGCTCTAATCCTGTTTCAGAAGCGTGAATAGGATCCCCTCCTTTAACGCGAACCATCCCCTCGCCAATTATTGGGATAACCATATGTGCTAAAGGTGCCAAATCCCCCGAAGCTCCTAGTGATCCATGGCGTGGTACTACCGGGATAATATCTTCAGCTAGCATATACATTATTCTCTGAATCGTTGCAGGAGCAACTGCTGAGTGTCCCTGGCCTAGAGCTTTGGCCTTTAGGAGCATCATTACTCTAACAACTTCTGTAGGCACTTCTTCCCCCACTCCACACGCATGAGAAATTAGAATTCTTCTTTGAAGGTCGGCAAGCATTTCATTTGGCACTCTTGTGTTTGCCAACGACCCAAACCCAGTATTCACCCCGTAAATAGTATCTCCCTTTGAAGCAATCCTATCCAACAAGTATTTGTGACATTTTTCAACTCTATCACTTACCTCTGCATCCATCTCTGGAGAAGGAATCGAATCGAGTCTAGAATATACATCTTCAAGTTTCCACCACTTACTATCTAGCATCATAGATTTATCCGCTTTCATGAGATAAAGATACCCCGAGCTAAGTTAACTTGTGCCTCCATTATTCATCATAATTAAATATGAAACATCTATTAAGTATTGGATTTGTGTTAGGCGTAGCTTTTTCCCTTTTAGGGCAAAGCCCAAACCAAATCGAATTCACTGAGTACGACCTAGACAACGGCCTGCACGTCATCTTACACGAAGATCATAGCACTCCAATTGTAGCAGTGACAGTTATGTACCACGTTGGTTCTAAAAACGAGGATCCCTCTAGAACAGGAATGGCCCACTTCTTTGAACACCTCCTTTTTGAAGGGTCTGAAAATATTGAAAGAGGAGAATTCGACAAATACGTTGAAAATGCTGGTGGAATACTAAATGCAAACACGACCCAGGACAGAACATTTTACTACGAACTTCTTCCCTCAAACCAGTTAGAATTAGGACTTTGGCTCGAATCTGAGAGGATGCTTCACGCAAAGATTCAACAAATTGGAATCGACACACAGAACGAGGTTGTAAAGGAGGAAAAGAGAATGAGAGTTGACAATCAACCTTATGGTAACCTTCTTGAAAAAACAATGGAAGCGTGTTATGATGAGCATCCATACAAGTGGACACCTATTGGGTCAATGGAGCATCTAGACGCTGCAAACCATGAAGATTTCATGAACTTCTACGAGGTGTTTTACGTTCCAAACAACGCAACGCTTAGTATTGCTGGGGACCTAGATATTGAAGAGACTAAAGAACTAATTGACGCATACTTCAGCGACATTCCTAAAGGAACACAAGAAATTCCAAGACCAACAGTTATTGAGAAAAGAAGAACTGAGGAACGTCGTTTAGTTGTTTACGGAAAAGACAGACTTCCACTTGTTGTTCAAGCATATCCAATCCCAGCCCAAGGCACACCAGATTACTACGCAGTAGACATGCTTAACCAAGTGTTGAGTGGAGGTGCTTCAAGCAGGCTGAACAAGAGAGTAGTTGATGAGAAGCAATTAGCGCTTTACTGTGGCGCATTTAGCTTTGGGCTAGAGGATCCAGGGTTGACTCTTGCTTTTGCAATGGTGAATATGGGCAACACCCCTGAGGAAGTTGAAGTAGCAATGAATGATGAGGTTGAGCTAATGAAGAATGAACTTATTTCAGAAAGAGAGCTCCAAAAATTGAAGAATTCTATTGAATCTGATTTTGTCACTTCGAATTCTTCTATGGCAGGAATTGCTGAATCTCTTGCTAATTATCACACATACTTCGGAGATGCTAATCTCATCAATACAGAAATTGAAAGATACTTAGCCATTACAGCTGAAGACATTAAACGCGCGGCTAACGAGTTCTACGACGAGGACTCTAGAGTTACTATTTACTTCAAACACAACGACGAGAAATGAAATTAGTTAAGGCATTTGCACTAATACTTTTAGCCGCTCCTATCGCTCTAGTAGCCCAAATTGACAGAAGCCACGCTCCTGCCCCAGGGCCAGCACCTATAATCGAGCTAGGAGAATCAACTGTTTCAAGTCTTGAAAACGGACTTAAAGTAATCGTAGTAGAAAACCACAAGCTACCTCAAGTAAGCTGGAGCATTAATTTTGAATACTCTCCTATTGCTGAGGGAGGAACTCAAGGTATGCTTGACTTATACGGAGAGCTTATGCGCTCTGGTACTGAATCTAAAACTAAAGCTGAGCTTGATGAAGCTATCGACTTTATTGGTGGCGGGGTTTGGGCTTCATCTAAAACAATAGGTGGATCATCCCTAACAAAGCACTCTAACACACTTTTAGATTTAATGACGGATATACTTTTCAATCCATCATTCCCAGAGACAGAATTGAGCAAGCTGAAAACTCAAGCTATTTCTGGGTTAGCTGCGTCAGAAACGTCGCCTGGAGATATTTCTAGCAACTTGAAGAGAACCCTACTCTACGGGGAAGGCCATCCATATGGAGGAGTAACTACTGCCGAGACTCTTGAAGCTATTTCTCGAGAGGACTTTGTGAATCACCACAGCACATACTTCAGACCTAATATCGGTTACTTAGTAATTGTTGGTGATATAACGCCAGAGGAAGCAATGGAGGAAGCTGAAGCAAGGTTTGGCTCTTGGGAACAAGGAACCGTTCCCTACCAAAGGTGGGAAACGCCTGCAAGACCTATAGGCCAAAAGGTATGTCTAGCACCCCTAGACGGCTCTGTTCAAAGCCAGCTCAAACTAACTCACATTGTAAATCTTCGCCCTGGATCTAGGGATGCAATCGCAATTTCAGTAATGAACAGCATTCTTGGAGGTGGCGCATTCTCTGGAAGGTTAATGCAAAATCTTAGAGAGGACAAGGCATTTACCTACGGAGCTAGATCATCGATAAGCACTGACCCATTAATTGGAAATTTTACTGCTTATGCTGATGTTAGAAATGAAGTAACTGATAGTGCAGTTACTGAATTTATTTACGAAATCAGAAGGATGATTAATGAGCCAGTTTCGTCAGAAAGCTTAGATATGACTAAGAGTTACATGACTGGTTCGTTTGCTAGAAGCCTTGAAAGCCCCAGTACTGTGGCAAGGTTTGCACTAAATATCGAGCGCTACAATCTTCCTGAGGACTACTATGCTACTTACCTAGAGAAGCTCAACGCAATCACTGTTGAAGAGGTTCAAAGAGTTGCAAGGAAATACCTTAAGCCAGACCAAATCTTCATCACATGTGTTGGTACGGCAAAAATGGCTAAAAAGCTTCAAAAGTTTGCAACATCAGGGCAAGTCGAGCTTTATGACGCCTACGGTAAGCAACTAGTGGAAAGAAAGGAAGCTGCTAAAGGAACTACCGTTGAATCAGTGGCGAATGCACACTACAATGCAGTTGGTGGAGTGAAAAAGCTGTCTAAACTCAAGTCTTGGGTTAAGACTGGTTCAATTGAAATTGGAGGCGCTATGACCCTTGGTTATGAAAACAAGGCATCTTTCAAAAAAGGAGCTAAAGGATCTTTTACTGGCCTTAGTATGTCAGACCAAAACATAATGACAAACACTATCACTCCCGAGGGAGGTGCTATGTCACAAATGGGGCCTGTTCAAGAGGTAACAGGGTCTGAGCTAGTACACAGTCAATGGTCTGAATTAAGCCCTACTCACCTATTAAACTATGAGGAATATGGAATTTCTGCAGAACTTTTAGGGGTTGAAAATATTAATGGAATAGATTACCACGCTATTCATTACACTGATGCTGAAAAGAGCTTTACAGACATATATTATTTTGAGGTTGAATCGGGATTGCTAAAAATCAATAAGAGCACTTCTGAGACACCTGAAGGACCTATGACATCAACTACTGAGTACAATAACTACTTAGATTTAGGCGATGGAATATTGTTCTCAATTGAAATAAAGACTCAAGCTGGTCCACAAACAATGAATACTAGAATCAGTACTGTGAAGTTAAATGAAACTATTGACAGCTCAGTTTTTAAATTAAACTAAAGTGGAAGAGGCCAAACTAGTTTCTATATCAAACCTCAGCATAAACCAAGCTGAACACATCGTTTTAAACGACGTGAATCTCAATGTCAGTTCTGGTGAATTCTTATACCTCATAGGCAAAACGGGAAGTGGAAAATCTAGTTTACTTAGAACTCTTTACGGTGATCTCCCGCTTACAAGTGGTAGTGCTGAAGTTTGTGGAATCGACCTTAGCAGTATTGGCCGTAAAAACGTTCACTTATTGAGGAGGAAATTAGGGATAGTGTTTCAGGATTTTGGGCTATTGACAGATAGAACAGTTGAAAAGAATTTAGAATTTGCTCTTAGAGCAACGGGGTGGAATAAAAAGGAAAAGATCAAAGCCAGAATTGAAGAAGTTCTAGCAAGAGTAGACCTTGCAAATAAGGGTTATAAGTTTCCTCATGAATTAAGTGGTGGCGAGCAGCAAAGAGTAGCAATTGCAAGAGCTTTACTCAATTCGCCAGCTTTGATTCTAGCTGACGAACCAACTGGAAATTTAGACCCAGACACTACTAAAAACATTCTACAACTACTTCACGATTTAGTTGCAAGTGGATGCAGTGTAATTATGGCTACACACGATCACGTGAATATTGGGAATTTCCCAGGTAAAATGCTCAAATGTGAAAATGGCCAAATCTATCAAGTAGTATAAATGGTCTCATCGTCTCCCCTTCTGAGCATAATCATTCCTTCGTATAATCAATTCGAGGGATTGAAAAGGACAGTAAGTTCAGTTAAGGACATAGATGATGTAGAGGTTGTAGTAGTTGACGGAGGGTCTAACGACGGATCAGCTCAATGGCTTTTAGACAATCAAAACCATATCCCAAAACTCAGAACAGCACCAGACAACGGCATTTATGACGCAATGAATAAGGGGATAGAACTGAGTTCCGGTAGATGGCTATGGTTTTTAGGTACTGGAGATGTTCCTGTTGATGGAGCAATAGATAGAGTTATAGAAGCAATAAAGTTGGACAGCGAGAGCGACCTGCATTGCTTTTGCGTTAGGTTGCTCCCTCCTCTTGAGCCTGGAGTTCCAGATTTTTATAAGCCCAACTTCACTAGCGAGCTAAAGTGGCGTAACACATTGCACCATCAAGGCGTGATTTATAGAAAAAACTCAATTGATAAGTACGACACAAGGTTTAAGGTATTGGCAGATTACCACATGAATCTCAAGCTTTGGGTTAAAGGAGCATCGAGTAAATGTCATGAACACACAATTGCAGAGGTTGACGCAGGTGGTGTGAGTAGAGTCTTTAATCGCAGATTGTATGCAGAAGAAAGACTTCTTAAAAAAGACGCTTTAGGTGGTGGCTTTAGCGCGCTAATCCAATCCGTTTGGACTAGTATGAAGTATTTGAACAAACGGTACGCTAGAATTAAATCTAAGTCCTAACCCAAGGCTGTTTCATAGCTCCTTCTAATTGCTCCAAAATAATATGAGCATCTGCCCCCCAATGCAGGTATTTTCTGGCATGTAAGCAGTTATCTCGCCAATGAGATTTGGGCTTAGACAATACCTCTTTTACTGCTTTTGCAATTGCTGGAGTGCTTACTTCACTTGCAACAACTCCAACTCCATATTCCTCTACCACCTTTTTAACTTCTACCATAGGGCTGGCAACAATTGGAAGCCCCACATGGATGAAATCAAAGAGTTTATTTGGCAAGCTAAGCTGGTAATTTGTGTGCAATGGTTTATCAAGACTTAAACCAACATCAGCTGAAGCAGTGAGCCTTTTTAGCTCATCAAATGGCAACCTGGGGATACAGTGCAGCCTCCCCTTCCACCTTGGATCATCAACTCTTTGAACACTTTCCTCCCACTCTATTCCTGCACCAACTAAAACTAAGCGCGCATCTGTTATTTCTTCTAGTGCATCAACCGCATCCTGTGTACCCCTGTCTCTATCCATAAAGGCGCCTTGAAGAAGCATGATTGGAAGGTCCGTTGGCACGCCATATTTTTCGAAAGGAGCTCTGTGCTCTACCTCTGGGATTTCGCTTAATAAGGGCATATTCCTAACGACATCTACTCTTATCCCATATCTATCCTTGTAGCTCTGAGCAATGGAATTATTGACCGTTATCAATTGGCCTAATTTAGGAACTGTCATCCTTTCTAACGTAAGCCAAACCAACCGCTTCAAAGGCGCGTTTGTAAGTCCTGCAGCCTCAGTGAAGAACTCATGGCTGTCATAAACCACAGGAAGCCCTTTCTTCATCCCCACTTTAACAGCTGGATAAAGCGTATCCAAATCATTAGCCCAAACCGCATCGACATCAACCTCTTTAAGCCACTTAATCATTGCCCTTTGCAGCTCCCAATAAAATCTAACACCCCTAGTGTGCTTCAGCTTAAAACGGGTAGCAATTCCTGGCCCTTCATATGGAACAGACCCTTCCAAATCTCTTCCAGCGAGTAAAATTTCGTGGCCTGACTCTTCTAAAACAGTGCAAGTCTTCTTTACTCTTTGGTCAAAGCTTAAATCGTTGGAAACTAAAACTGCAATTCTCATTTACCGAAGGTCCCTTCTTTGATTTGTTTTAATACCCTTAATGTGTATCTCGGGAAATCACCATTCATCATCCATCCGTAGTATCCTGGATCATTTTCGAGCAATTCTTTTACTGGAGTACCTCTATGCTTCCCAAAATTGAACACAATTTCTCCATCGTCATTATAGACTAATCTCCCAGCCAAATCTGCGTTTTTAGAGCGTTGGCAAAAATCATGTAGCTTTTCCATTTCTTGTGGAACTGGCCCTACAATTCCACCATGACTATCCTCAAAAGTCACATCCTTGTACTTGTCCAATTGCTCAACTAAAATCTCTAGTGTAGCAGATGTATCAGGCATTGCTTCGTGCGCACCATCAAGATTCTTGTCGCAGTAAAACTTGTATGCTGCTTTAAGCGTTCGTTGTTCCATCTTGTGGAAGATGTTTTGGACATCTATTAAATTCCTTCCCTCAAGCCCAAAATTGACGCCCACTCTCAAAAACTCTTCCGCCAACATAGGAACATCAAATCTGTTTGAATTGTACCCTCCAAGGTCACATCCTTCTAGAAACTTTGCTAGTCCTGGTGCGATTTGGCCAAAAGTATATTTCCCCTCTACGTCCTTATCGTAAACTCCGTGCACAAGACTTGCTTCAATGGGAATAGGCATTTCAGGATTAACAAGTATCCTGTTTTCAGGTCCCGATTCTTCAGGTTTGCGAATTAAAGTGCCATCAGTTTGGACTTTAATCATAGCAATTTCGACAATTCTGTCGACACCAACTTGGGTGCCAGTAGTCTCTAAATCAAATACAACAAGTGGTTTCTTGAGGTTAAGCCTCTTCAATCCTTCATCAAATCCCATATTCCAAATTTTACCTCTACAAGGTACGCACGGAAAAGAAAAATATTATCCCTCTAGTGGTCTATCGATAGAAAAGCTTTCAAGGTAGTCTGCTACCCTTCTTACAAAACTTCCTCCAAGCATTCCGTCTACAACTCTGTGGTCGTAGCTATGAGAAAGGAACATCATATGTCTGATACCAATAACATCTCCCTCTGGCGTTTCAATTACTGCAGGACGCTTTCTAATTGCTCCTAGCGCTAGAATTCCAACTTGTGGCTGGTTAATGATAGGAGTACCCATCACATTTCCAAAAGTTCCAACATTACTCATTGTGTAAGTTCCTCCAGCAATATCATCTGGTCCCAATTGCCCCTGACGAGCTCTATTTGCTAGATTGTTTACTTGGCGAGCAAGACCTTGAAGGTTGTATTGGTCTGCGTGCTTAATAACTGGTACGATAAGGTTTCCGCTTGGTAGTGCTGCCGCCATTCCAAGGTGAATTGACTTGTACATTACGATGTTATCACCATCAACACTAGCATTTACTCCTGGGAAATCTCCAATTGCCTTAATAATTGCTTCAGCAAGTAGTGGAGTAAATGTTAGCTTCTCTCCATACTTCTCATAGAAAGCATTCTTATTTTTATTTCTCCACTGCACCATTGCAGTCACATCAGCTTCCACAAATGAAGTAACGTGTGGAGATGTGTGAACTGAATCCACCATGTGCTTAGATATAAGCTTGCGCATTCTGTCCATCTCAACGATATCATATCCTCCAGTTACAGATTTAAATGCTGGATGTGGTTCGTGGGATGAAGAACTAACGTTGTACGTAGGAGCGCTAACAGGTTTGGGCTCTGGCTTTGGAGTAGATGCTACAGGCGCCGAAGCTTTTGCAGGTGCTGTACCTCTTTTAGCTAGGTAAGCCATCATGTCCTTCTTAGTTACCCTTCCCTCAGATCCAGAACCTTGAATAGCCTCAAGCTCTTCCATGCTAATACCCTCCTCATGAGCAATGCTTCTAACTAGTGGAGAATAAAATCTACCTGAAGGTCCAGTTCTTTCTGGAGTTGATTCCAACGGTTCAGAAACCGCTGCAACAACTTCTGGAGTTGGTTCAGGTTCTGGAGTTGGCTCAGCTACAGGCTCATCAGCAGCAACAGGTGCTGGCTCAGATGCTGGTTCAGCAGCTGCAGGTTGTGGAGCAGAATCTCCTGCTTCACCTCCAACCTCGTATTTAGCAATTGCTACACCAACTGGCACAACATCACCTTCAGCAATTAACCACTCTACTAAAACTCCATCCTCAGGGGCTGGAACCTCACTATCAACCTTATCTGTTGCAATTTCAACAATTGCCTCATCTGCTTCAACACTAGAGCCTGGTTCAACTAGCAAGTTTGTGATTGTAGCTTCTGCTACACTCTCACCCATCTTTGGAAGAAGAATTTCTATGATTGCCATACTATCGATTTTCGTTTTGCAAAAGTAGTGAGTTTAATACAAGCTTCAAGTCTTCAAATGGGTGGTATTGTCTCGCATAAGATAAACTCAATCTTTCACGCACCCTAATGTCTTCAGAATCAACCGCTAAGACAATAAATGGTTTTGAAAATGCTCCCTTATTCGTTCCCGGAATATTTATCCCAACCCAAGTTTTGAAGCCCAAACCCACTTTAAATGCATTTACTACCCATCTCCAACGACCTGTTATGATCAAAAGTGGACTTAGGATTATGAAAAGCAATGACAGACCTAGATCAAGTAATCGCTTGTATCTGCGTGCAGCTACCCCGTATATCGCTCCATCTAATTCTGTCACTAAATCTGGGGCAGGCCCTCCAGACCCCATCACTGAACCATCGTCTGTCCAGGCAATCCTACAAAGTGTGGAGCCTGAAACAGCAGATAAAGAAGTAATTATAGAGCTTGCGGTTACGTCTCTCCCGCTAAAAATCACTTCTCCAATATTGTGAACTCTAACGTAGTCGCTTAGTGAGCTTAGATCATCGGGCGACATAATCTCGTCAGAGTGATTTACTGTTTTGAATTTGGGTTCTAAAGAAGATAAAAGAGAGTAAATAGATTTGGCCTCATCCTCAGAAGCGACAACTAATCTGTTTGACACCTTTTTTCCTAACCTCCACCCTCCAAAAATTATTCGGCCTATGCTGACAATTGCAGTGAAGCTAAATGTCCCAAAGATTAGTACTGCTCTAGAAAATCTTAGTGTTTCTGGAAGTAGACCATAAACTGCTATTAAAGAAATTGATCCGAAGAATATTCCCCTCATCACCCTTCTAGGAACCCATGGTTTGTCGTATCCACAGAAAAGCCAAAGCATGAAAAGCCAAAAAAGAGTGTAGTAACCCAGTGCTAGTGATGATTGAACCCAATCGTATTCGATTCCAGTTTGGGCTGAATAGTATTGAAGGAAGAAGTACAGGGTTGCGTAAAGAGCAATTCCTTCAACTATTGGCAAGAATAAATCAGTAGCAAGGCGCTTGATTATAGATAGTGATGCTCTAGCGTATATCGCAAGGCGAATAATCCAATTGTATATCGCAGCTTGGCCTCCTTCGAAATGCTTTTCTGCGAAAATTAGCATTGCCTTGTAAAATACAGATACGTAATTGAGGCTTCCCTTTTTAGTGCTTTCTCCCTTGTAGTGGATGATTTGGGTTCCTGCGAAATAGTGATTTTCCCAACCTCCTTTGATAATCCTCCAACTAAGGTCTATGTCTTCGCCATACATGAAGAATTGCTCATCCAGTACGCCAACTTCTTTTAAAGTTTCTGCTCTCATCCACATGAAAGCACCGCTTAGGATTTCGGTTTGGGCTGTTTCATCGCGTTTTAAATGTCCAGCGTAATAAGAATTAAGCTTTTTAGATTTGGGAGCTAGTCTGTATAGCCCTGAGATTCTACACATAGAAGCCCAAGGGTTAGGAATACCGCGTTTGCTTTCTGGTAGATAGGTTCCGCTTCCATCAAACATTGGAACACCGAGTCCTCCAAGTTTGGGATTAGAATCAGAATATTCAATGCAATCGACAAAGGTGTTTTCTGAAACAACAGTATCAGGATTTAATAAAAGGACATATTCTCCTTTAGAAACCTTAATTGCCTGATTATTTGCAACTGAGAACCCTGTGTTTTCCTTGTTTTCGATTAAAGTAACCCAAGGGAATTTTTCCTTTACCAAAGCACAGGTCTCGTCAACAGAATCATTATCTACAACAAACACTTCGACGAGGTCCTTACCAACTTGATCGATTGCCCTTTCAACAGAAACAAGGCATTGAGAAAGAAATTTCTCAACGTTATAACTAACTATAATAACGCTCAACTTCATTGTCCTGCGCTGTAAATAGTTCTGTTTTCAATAGATCTTGAAAGAGTAGCTTCGTCAGCATACTGCAGAGATTCACCTACTGCAACGCCTCTTGCAAGCGATGTAACCTCAACATTGAGACTCTGAAGTTTTTTATAGAGGTAGAATGAAGTAGTTTCACCCTCCATAGTTGCTGGTAATGCAAAAATCACCTCTGTTTTTTCGCTAGAGTTTTGCACTCTATCGACCAAGCTTTGCACGAACAAATCTGACGGCCCAACACCATCCATAGGGCTAACGACTCCTCCCAACACATGGTAAACTCCTTTGTATAGCCCCAGGTTTTCTATTGCTAGTAGATCTCTAATATCTTCAACAACACAGATTGTTTGGGAATCGCGCCCAGTGCTGTTGCAAATGCTGCAAACAATGTCTTCAGTAAGATTGTGGCATTTCTCACATGGCTTTACACCATCGCTCATCTCCTTTATGGAATCAGCTAATTGATGTACTTTTTCTGGATCTCTTCTGAGTAAGCTAAGAGCTAACCTCAGTGCGGTCCTTCTACCTATTCCTGGTAGAGTTGCAATCTGGTCTACAGCTGCTTCAATGAGTCTTGAGGGTAGTTGATCCACGGTGTAAAGATAGTCAGCCAAACTCACCGCTCGAACCTTACATTTGGGCTATGACTCCAATGACATTTCTACTCATAGCTCTTGGCTATGTTGGCGTTCTTTTTGCCATAGCACATTTTACAGGCGACAAAAGCAAGGATAGCGACTTTTACTTAGCGGGAAAGGCAGCTCCATGGTACGTTGTTGCGTTTGGGATGATAGGTGCCACGTTGAGCGGAGTAACCTTCATCTCTGTCCCTGGTTGGGTGGGTTCCCAAAACTGGACATACCTACAAATGATGATGGGATTTTGTGCAGGCTATGGATTCATTATGTACTTCCTCCTCCCACTTTACTACAAAATGGGACTGACGAGTATCTACACTTATTTAGACGAGCGCTTCGGATCTAAGGCGTATAAAACTGGAGCATCATTCTTTCTTTTGAGCAGAACAATAGGCGCTTCGTTTAGATTGTTCCTAGTTGCCCTAGTCGTTGAAATTGCATTTTTAGAACCAATGATTGGGGGCGTAGTGCCCAACTGGGCCTTCGCTGCAACTGTTATAGTTGTTCTATCTGTGATCTACTTCTACACAAAGAAGGGAGGAATGGCAACTGTTATTTGGACTGATACCGTTCAGACAGCCTGTATGCTTGGAGCAGTTGTTTTGACAATTATAGCCATAGCAAAAGCCCAGGGCGTGAGTTTCTCAGGCATACCTAAACTTGTTGAATCTAGCGGGATGACCCAGACATTTGAATTCTCTAACTGGAAGGCGCCAAATCACTTTGTAAAACACTTTATAGCTGGCGTATTCCTTTGCATTGCAATGACGGGGCTAGACCAAGACATGATGCAAAAGAATCTCTCTTGTAAGGACCTTAAGTCAGCCCAAAAAAACATGGGATCTTTTGCCTTCATCCTATTCTTCGCCAACATACTCTTCCTATCTCTTGGTGCTTTGCTTTACGTTCAAGCTGGCACGGATGGCTTGGCCATTCCAGAGCAAACAGATAAGCTGTATCCCATGCTAGTACTTGGCGGGACGTTGGGGATGTGGGTTGGCGGTGTGTTCCTAGTAGGACTGCTCGCTGCTGCATTCAGTTCTGCGGATTCTGCAATGACTGCGCTAACCACTTCGACCTGTGTGGATCTGATTGGTACCGAGAAGATGGAGGAGAAAAAGGCTGTAAATATTCGAGGGAAGGTTCACATTGGTGTAGCTGTGGTACTGCTGTGCGTGATAATGATTTTTAGGTCCATCAATGATCAGAGTGCTGTGGCTGCTCTTTTCACTGCGGCCAACTATACATACGGTCCACTTTTGGGATTATTTTTCTACGGGATATTCACAAAGCGCCTTCCTAGGGATAAGTTCATTCCATATGTGGCGGTCGCTGCCCCTATTATTTGCTACGTTTTAGAGAAATTTCTGAGCACCAATTATGGGTTTAGTTTTGGCTTTGCCCTCCTCCCAGTAAATGGAATAATTACTACCCTTGGGCTGGTGTTACTCCCACATAACGAAGTACCTTTGACGGCGAATTTTGAATCAAAAACAAGCATCTAATTTTAGGTATGAACAACCGCACTTCTGACCTTCTAAACAGCCTTAGCGAATCTGCTACAATTGCAATGGCCAAAATGGCTCGCGAACTCAAGGCTCAAGGTATTGACGTAATCTCTCTTTCTCTTGGAGAACCGGATTTCGACACTCCGGAGCCATTGAAACAAGCTGGAATAGACGCCATAAATGCAAATGACACTCACTACACTCCCGTTGCAGGAACTGTTAGAGTTAGAGAGGCAATTTCTAAGAAATTCAAAAGAGACAACGGGCTTGATTACGCCCCAGACCAAATCGTAGTAAGCAACGGCGCAAAGCAAAGCATTGCTAACGTAGTGCTTTCTATTGTCAATCCTGGAGACGAGGTGATCTTGCCTGCTCCTTTTTGGGTTAGTTATGCTGAAATCGTGAAGCTAGCTAAGGGTGTGCCTGTATTTATCCCAACAAGTATAGACGATGATTACAAGATTAAGCCTGAGGCTCTGGAAGATTCAATCACTGACAAAACTAGAATGGTGATTTATTCTTCACCTTGTAATCCTTCGGGTTCGGTGTATACGCTTGAAGAGACTCAGGCGCTTGCCGATGTTTTGAAGAAGAATGACAATATCATCACGATTAGCGACGAAATTTATGAGCTTATAAACTTTACTTCTAAGCACGCGAGTTTGGCTGGTATTGAAGGCATGATGGATAGAGTGGTGACTGTGAACGGCGTATCTAAGGGATTTGCTATGACTGGTTGGAGGCTTGGCTATATTGGAGCGCCCAAGTGGATTGCTGCTGCGTGCAATAAGATTCAAGGCCAAATCACTTCTGCCCCGTGTTCTATCGCACAGGCCGCAGCAGCTGAAGCAGTTGATGCAGACCCAAGTATTGCAGATAATATGCTAGATGCATTCTTGAGGAGAAGGGATCAGATGCTCGAGGACCTTAGCGGTATACCTGGCTTTAAGCTCAACAAGCCAATGGGTGCATTCTACTTGTTCCCGGACATTAGCGGGTTGTTTGGCAAGTCGTACAACGGAAAGATTCTAAACAATTCTGACGATGTAGCTATGTTCTTAATTGAAGAAGCGCATGTGGCTACGGTGAGTGGTTCTGCGTTTGGCACTCCAGAGTGTATTAGATTGAGCTACGCAGCAGCAGATGAAGTTCTTGCTGAAGCGGCATGCAGAATTAGAGAAGCCGTGAGTAAATTGGCTTAAAAATCAGCCGATGACATTTCCAATGGATCAAATTTCGAAACTCTCCGCTCTTGTGGTGGGTGATGTTATGATTGATGCTTATTTATGGGGCGATGTACACAGGCAAAGTCCTGAAGCTCCAGTACCTGTTCTTAATAAAACGGACAAGGATTCTCAAATTGGTGGCGCGGGCAATGTTGCAAGGAATGTCATTGCGATGGGAGCTAAGGCGCATTTGGCTTCAGTGATAGGAAATGATATAAGTGGCAAGTATCTAGAGCAAATTTTGGGCGAAAAGGGTATTGGCACAAGTGCAATTATCACTGAACACGGGCGTACAACAACTGTCAAAACCCGAATCATCAAGGGAACTGAGCACATGCTCAGAATTGATGAGGAAACTACTGATTCTATAACAGATGAAGCTAAATCTGAACTCAAGCAGGCCATCATCGAGCTTTTGAACAAGGGGGAAATAGATGTGATAATCGTTGAAGATTACGATAAGGGTGTGATGGATGAGGAGCTTGCTAACTTTTTGATTGAGCAAGCGACGTCTAGGGAAATTGCAATAACTGTTGATCCTAAGCTGAAAAACTTCAAGGCCTACAAGGGAGTTACCCTATTTAAGCCCAACCTCAAAGAACTTAGAGAGGGATTAAGCACTGATGTAGACCCTAGCAGCGAGAGTTCCCTAAAAGCAGCTACTGAAGCACTAAACAACGCTTTAGAATCCCAAATCACACTCACAACGCTTGGGGCTGACGGAATGTGGCTAAGCATTGATGGCGAAGGAACACATATCAATGGAATAGATAGAAATGTTGTAGATGTAAGCGGCGCGGGAGATACTGTGATTGCTGTTGCTTCACTCATGCTGGCAGCAGGAGCATCTCCAAAAGAAATGGCTAAAGCCGCGAATATAGCTGGAGGCCAAGTCTGCGAAAAAAGCGGCGTTGTTGTAGTTGATATAGACGAACTTGCTTCTGAATTCTAATTATGACGTTAAGAGATTTTAGAGAACGAGTAAATCTGAGTCTTTATGAATCAAAGGCGAGGAACTTGAAGATTCTTAAGATTCTTAAACTCTTCATATCACTAATTGCGTTAGTTGTTCTTTCAATCTACTACGGATATCCCCAAACCCCAGATAGCTCATCTGCCCTACTGGGTTTTGTGAAATTCAGCTTTGGGTTTTACGTCCTTCACTATCTCATAAGGATTATTTACGACTTCCACCCTCTTGATTTTCTCAAAGAACATTGGTTTGAGGGCATAGTCATGTCCCTCCTTGTCATTGAAGGAGTTGGAGATTTATTCTTCGACTCTCTACTTCTAGAACCTCTGCTAATTGCAATGGGGATAGACTCCTACACTGATTTTTCTACAATCTTCATTCAGCTCTATTTCGTAATTGTCATCATAGCTGAATTGATGAGAAAGGGCAATGTACTCCCGAGCATTAAGATGCATCCAGCAGTATTGTTCATACTGAGTTTCCTTGGGATTACTACTTCAGGCACCTTGCTTTTGATGATGCCTGAGATGACTACTGCAGAAGGTAGCATGAATGGTTTAGATGCTTTGTTTACCTCTACTTCCGCAACTTGTGTGACTGGTTTGATGGTTGAAGATGCCATGACGTTTTTCACTTTCAAAGGCCAAATCGTACTCCTAATGCTCATCCAGCTAGGAGGCCTAAACATCATTGCCTTCGCATCGTTTTTAGCGCTAGCAGCGAGGTTTGGGGTTAGCGTTATGCAGCACGATGTAATTGAAGATTTTGTCAATAAAGACAGCTTTCTTAGCGGAAAGAATACGTTGAGAAAGGTATTTGCTTGGTGCATCTCCATTGAGCTCATAGGAGCTGCTGCGCTTGCTTTTGCTTGGTCTAACAAGGTTGATTTTAACACACTTGGAGACAGAGTTTTCTCTTCGATCTTCCATAGTGTGAGTGCGTTTAACAACGCTGGAATTACTTTATTTACTGACGGCTTAGCACACTCAAGCGTTAGCACAAACTGGGCTGCACATTGGATTGTAACAATCCTAGTCTTTGTTGGAGCTTTAGGGATGGTAGCACTCTTTGACATCTTCGACCCAAACAAGCTAAGGGAAAGAAAATCTGCGCCTTGGAAGGGTTTGGGCTTTGCAACAAAAATTGCACTCAACTTTTCACTAATCCTAGTTGCAATTGGAGCTATCGCATTCGCGTGCCTAGAGTGGAATGGAGTTATGGATGGGATGAGTGGCTACGGAAAATTTACCACTTCGATATTTCAAAGTGTTACAAGAACTTCTGGCTTTAACACTGTAGATATAGGGGCTGTAGGAATTCCCATGCTGTTTATGTTCATTATTCTAATGTTCATAGGAGCGTCATCATCATCAACAGGTGGAGGTATCAAGACGTCAACTTTAAGCGTGGTTCTTTCAGATGTTTGGCGTACAGTTCGAGGTCTTGACCACGTTCACCTTTACAAGAGAACTATAGGGCCAATACTTCGTTCAAGGGCGTACAGCGTCTTGCTTTTCTTCATTGTTGGAAATTGTCTTTTCATTTTCATTCTTACAATAAGCGAGGCAGATCTTCTTAACTCAGGCCAAATCACTTTCTTAGACTTAGTCTTCGAACAAGTAAGCGCAATGGGTACAGTGGGACTCAGCACAGGCCTTACCCCTATGCTTTCACCAGCTGGGAAATTTATTATTTCTCTATCGATGTTTATCGGTAGAGTTGGTACATTAACAGTAGCTTTTGCTCTTGGGGGCAGAGCTTTAAAATCGCACTTCAAATATCCTGAAGGCCACACAATGATTGGATAATGGGAACAAAGGTTACTCCATATACAACACCAGAAAACGAGTCTAAAAAGCAGCAAGTTGAACGAATGTTCGACAACATAGCTCACAAGTACGATTTTCTAAATCACTTCTTTTCTTTAGGGATAGATGTGCTTTGGCGAAAACGCTGCATCAGAATTTTGCGCAAGGAAGATCCCAAAACCATCATAGACATGGCCACTGGCACAAGTGATTTCGCAATTGAAGCCATAAGAATGGGACTCAATGCTCATGTTACTGGTGTAGACCTTAGTAGAGGAATGCTAGATGTTGGGGTAGAAAAGGTAAAGTCCAAAGGTTATGAGGATAGAATAACTCTTCAGCAGGGCGATTCTGAAAACCTACCTTTCAAAGACCAAAGCTTCGATGCATACACTGTCGGATTTGGGGTTAGAAACTTTGAAAATCTTAATAAAGGTTTAAACGAAATGCACAGGGTACTTAACCCAAAAGGAATTACAGTTATACTTGAATTTAGTAAACCTAAATCATTCCCAATCAAACAGTTATTTGGATTTTATTTCAAATTCATCATGCCCACACTTGGCAAATTAGTTTCAAGGGACTCAGCAGCTTACACCTACCTTCCAGAAAGTGTAATGGCTTTTCCTGAAGGTGACGATTTTCTACGCGAAATGCAAAAAGTAGGTTTCGTAAAAACCAAGCAAGTAAAACTCACTGGCGGCATTGCGAGCATATACATTGGCTATAAGAAAGCATGATTCTAAAGGTTAGCCCCAGCACATTGAGCGGAACTGTACAAGCTCCAAGTTCTAAAAGCCTATCCCAAAGATTCATAGCAGCTGCCCTTCTAGCAAACACACCATCTAAAATAATAGACCTTTCGGACTGTAACGACTGTACATCAGCTATAGCAATGGCTGCAGAGCTAGGAGCTGAAATAGAACTTGGGTCAAATGGAATTCAAATAACCCCTACTCCATTAGGAATTCCTACGCCTAGAACGTGTGAATTAAGGGCCGGTGAATCTGGTTTGGCCTTTAGAATGTTTGCGCCAATTGCCGCCTTAAGTGGAAATAAGATATCAATCCAAGCAGAGGGGACGCTACTGAACAGACCGCATACCCAGCTTATAGAAGGGTTAAAAGCGCTAGGCATTGAAGTAGAATCTAATGACTGCAAGGCACCAATAACCCTAAATGGCACACTCCACGGCGGAGAAATAGAGCTGGATGGCTCTCATGGGTCACAATTTATTACCGGACTACTTTTAGCACTTCCTTTTGCAGACGTTGATTCTACTGTAACATTAAGGGGTTTAGTATCTAGACCATATATTGAAATGACGCTAGAATTGATGGAGGGTTTGGGGCTAGAGTGCCATCACGAGCAACAGGAGGAGCTAGATGTGTTTTCCATCCCTGCAAACCAATGCTTTGAAGGAGTTGAAGTGGAAATTGATGGGGATTGGAGTTCCGCCGCTGTTCTTCTTGCGCTAGGAGCTCTTTGCGGCAAGCCAGAACTCGAGATAACTGGAATTAGAGGGAGATTTAGTCAAGCTGATTCAGCAATAAAAGGCGCTCTATTATTTGCAGGCTACAACCTTCTTGGAACTGATGGTGGAATAAGTATTTCTAAAAAGAAGCCCAGATCCTTCAATCTCGATTTAACTAACTGTCCCGACTTATTCCCAATTATTGCAGCTCTTGCTGCATTTGGCAAGAAACCTTCAAAAATCAAGGGCGTTGGACGACTAGCCGCTAAGGAATCTAATCGAGGCATAGTTATAGTTGAAGAATTCAATAAAGCTGGGGTAACATGTACAATTGAAGGCGACTATTTATCAGTCAATCCAAGTAAAATAAAATCTTGCAGGATTAACCCAAGAGGAGATCACAGGATTGCAATGGCAGCTGCAATACTTGGTAGCGCAGGTGCTCCAATTGAAATTGAAGACGCAGAATGCGTTGCAAAGAGTTACCCTGCATTTTTTGATGACTTAGCAGCAATTGGTGGAATTATAACTTCTGTTTCAGATTAACTTTAACACATGAGAATTCACCTCATTGCTATTGGCGGTAGTGCTATGCACAATTTTGCTCTTGCTCTTGACCATTTAGGTCACGAGGTTAGCGGATCAGACGATCAAATTTTCGAGCCCAGTAGAGGAAGATTAGAAGCTGTAGGATTGCTTCCTGATAGCGAGGGTTGGGATGAAAGCAGAATTACAGACGATATTGATGTGATAATTCTGGGAATGCATGCAAGAACTGATAACCCTGAGCTATTAAAGGCGCAGTCACTAGGCCTAAAAATCGAATCATATCCTTCGTATTTATACAAAGCAACAGAGGATAAAAAGAGGATTGTTGTAGGAGGAAGCCATGGGAAAACAACCATTACTTCTATGCTTCTTCACTCAATGAGCAAGAGCGGAATAAAAACCGACTATATGGTTGGTGCGCAGCTGGAGGGATTCAATAGAATGCTCGAACTAAGTAAAGACAGCGAATTCGCAGTTATAGAAGGCGACGAATACCTAAGCTCACCTATTGACAGAAGATCAAAATTTCTTCATTATAGACCTCATATTGCTATTATAACAGGGATTGCATGGGATCATATAAACGTATTCCCGACAGAAGAAAGCTATTTGGACACTTTTAGAGAGTTTATCGATACAATAGAACAAAATGGAACTCTTGTTTACTGTGAACAAGACAAGCAGTTGTGCAGCCTGACAGATGAGTGCAAAGAAAAGAGGACAGACATTAATTATATCCCCTACTCAACTCCACATAGTACTCCAGGCATAACGTCTAACAAAATAGAATTTAAAGACGGTACTTTGTTAGAAACACAATTAGTAGGAGCTCATAACTATCAAAACTTAGAAGGAGCAAAAGCTATTTGTAATGAAATTGGGATTTCTAGCACTGAATTCATAAGTTCAATCAATGGATTTAAGGGCGCGGCAAAAAGGCTTGAAGTAATCACTGAAAGAGAAGGTTTCATTGCATTTAGAGATTTTGCACACGCACCCTCAAAGCTTAAGGCAACTCAAGCGGGAGTAGTAGGATCCTTCCCAAACAGAAAAGTAACTGCTGTATTTGAACTCCACACCTTTTCTAGTCTTAATAAGGACTTTTTACCTCAGTATGTGGACTCAATGAATAGCGTCGATAAGGCCATTGTCTTCTACGACCCCAAAGTTGTAGAGCACAAAAGACTGCCTGAAATAAGCCCTGAAGAAGTTAAAAACGCTTTTAATAGAAAAGATTTAGAGGTAATTACTTCAACTGAAGAGCTAAGCTTAAGATTAAAAAAAATGCCTTCTGAGAACCACTGTGTACTTCTAATGAGTTCTGGAAGATTTGGGGGCGCTGAATTGCCTTTTTAGCCTAATCCAACGTCTAAGGTCATCATAACGATAAAGCCACCTATAAATCCGAGAGTGGCAAAATCCGTATACTTATCTCTTTGAGTTTCTGGAATCACTTCTTCAACTACAACGTAAATCATGGCTCCTGCAGCAAAAGCAAGAGCGTAAGGAAGAAGTGGCTCAATTTGCAATACTAGCAATGCACCTAAAACACCTGCAACCGGTTCTACAATTGCGCTTAACTGGCCATACCAAACTGATTTACCTGTACTAACTCCCTGCCTTCTTAGAGGCATCGAAACAGCCAACCCTTCTGGAAAGTTTTGGATTCCAATACCAATTGCTAATGCAAGAGCTCCCGCATTAGTAGCGCCATCAATACCCAACGCGGCACCACCAAATAAAACTCCAATAGCTAATCCTTCTGGAATGTTATGAAGAGTAATAGCAAGAACCAATAGAGTTGTACTATGCCAATCTGTTTTAGGACCCTCTGCCTCATCCTCTTTAAAATTAATGTGCAAGTGAGGTGTGAGTTTGTCTAAGGTGTGGATGAATAAAGCACCTAAAAGGAACCCTGTTGCTGCTGGTATCACTTTAAAAAAACCATCACCATCAGACATTTCTATTGAAGGAGAAAGTAAAGACCAAAAGCTAGCCGCTACCATTACACCTCCGGTAAATCCTAACATTCCGTCGAACCACCTACGGTGCATAGACTTGAAAAAAACTACAAGTGAAGCACCTGCGGTTGTCATAAGCCAAGTAAATATCGTAGCTATTAGAGCTGCTTTTACTGGCCCTAAAGACTCCATCCACAATACTAATGAATCAAACATCTTACTTAATTTCTGCTAATAATTGTTCTACTAATTTCCTAGACCAAGAGTGTTCTTTTGACCTGCCCTTGTCGTCGTTAAACTCAACTAAAAAATTACCGTCGAATTCAAATACTTTCTTCACCTTGAACACGAGTCCCAATCTGATGCTCAAATCCCCCAAGTGCTTTAAAAACGTATCGCTCGAACCTAGCACACCTTGAATACTAGCTATATCTCCCTCTTTAAGAGTGTGAGCTTGCACTAGCTTTCTTCTATCTATCATATTTCCATCCGCATCTGGGATAGGATCTCCATGCGGGTCAAAAGATGGATAACCCATATACGCGTCCAACTTATCAACCAACTGCTTAGACTCCACGTGCTCTAACTGCTCTGCCACCTCGTGAACCTCGTCCCATCCAAAGCCCAAATTCTCAACCATAAATGTCTCCCAAAGCCTGTGTTTCCTCATAAGATAGATGGCCTCTTCCCTACCACTTTGTGTCAGCACAGCCCCTTGATACGGCTTGTATACAATCAAGCCCAAATCGGAAAGAACCTTAAACATACCCGTAACAGATGCCGGTTTTGTTTTTAGCTTTTCGGATATAGACGAAGTACTTGCTTTCACCTCTTTCAAATCCAATGAAAGAATAGCCTTTAAATAATCTTGCCTACTTTTTGATTTATGTGAATCATTCATGATCGAGTACAAACTTATGAAGCAAATTTAGTCACGCCTAATTTTTATAAATTCCTATTTGTGTAAATTGCTACTATGAATGATTCAATTGCAAGGAAGGTTGTCAGCATACTTTCTGTATTAGTCTGTGCATATGGGGTATATCTATTTCGTAATTTACTAGGTTATCTAATGGTTTCAGTGGGTTTAAGCTTTGCAGGCCGCCCAATTGTAGAATTAGTCAGCAAAGTCCAAATCAAGGGAAAAAGACTCCCAAATTCAATTGGAGCAATCGTCGCTCTTGCTTGCTTTTTATTTGCGGGAAGTCTTGTGATAGGGTTATTTGGCCCACTTATCGCGACCCAAGCTGAAGCTCTAGCGTCAATAGACACACAACAATTAGCAGGCGATTTAAAAGGTTGGGTTGCTGTAATAGACCAAATTACACGCCAACTAGACATAGGCCACGACAGCATATCATCCCTTCTCTTTGACTCTAGATCAGAAATTGTTGACTTTGGGTCAGTCTCCAACCTCTTTAGTAACCTTGTCCACCTTCTTGGCACTGCATTTATTGCAATCTTCTCAATCCTGTTTATGACATTCTTCTTTTTAAAGGATGCTAATCTCTTCTACAGAATTATCCTAGCCATTACTCCTGACTCTCAAGTTGAAAAGATTAAAAACATAATGGAGAACTCATCTCGCTTACTGACGAGATACTTCAGCGGGCTTATTATTCAGGTTTCTATCGTTACTATCATGGTTAGTACAGGCCTTGCAATCGTTGGCGCTGAAAATGCTTTAATCCTAGGTTTTATTGCTGGAATACTCAATTTAATTCCGTACATAGGGCCACTAATTGGAGCATTCATAGGCCTATTAATCGTTGCCACTACCTATTCTGGAGAAACTACAGGATGGCTGCCTCATATCGGATCTGCAGCATTGGTATATCTGATTACTCAATTATTAGACAATTTCTTTACCCAGCCATTCCTTTTCTCAAACAGAGTAAAAGCACATCCTCTAGAAATTTTCATTGTAATCAGCATGGCGGGCCTGCTTGCTGGAATTAAAGGTATGATTTTAGCTGTCCCTGGATACACTTTGATACGTGTTATTGCTAACGAATTTCTTTCGGGACATAAGGTTGTAGATGCATTGACAAAAAGCATGGAAGAGAATTAAATTTTCTCACTTTGTAAGGTATAATTAAACTACCTTTGAATCCCGTATTTATATTTTATAATCCGGGACATGCCAAACGACTCAGCTCAAACAAGCGACAACTTATCAAGCGGAAGAAATAGCCGCTACATCTTTGTAACAGGCGGAGTTAGCTCAAGTTTGGGAAAGGGCATCATCTCAGCATCACTAGCAAAACTTCTTCAAGCACGTGGCTATAAGGTCACTATCCAAAAGCTTGATCCATATATCAACGTTGACCCTGGAACTCTTAATCCATACGAACACGGTGAGTGTTACGTAACCGTTGATGGAGCAGAAACTGACCTTGATTTAGGCCATTACGAAAGATTTTTAAACGTTTGCACAACCCAAGCAAATAACATCACAACAGGCCGCATCTACCAAAGCGTAATAAACAAGGAGCGCCGTGGAGAATACTTGGGCAAAACAGTCCAAATCATACCCCACATCACTGACGAAATAAAGAGATGCGTGCAAATCCTTGGTTCTGAAAACGAATTTGACTTCGTAATTACAGAAATAGGCGGTACAGTAGGCGATATCGAATCACTTCCATATATCGAGGCTGTAAGGCAGATGAAATGGGAAAGTCCAGAAGACACCTTGGTGATTCATTTGACTCTAATTCCTTATCTAAGTGCTGCTGGCGAACTTAAAACTAAGCCAACCCAACACTCTGTAAAACAACTGCTTGAATTTGGGGTACAACCAGATATTCTGGTTTGTAGAACCGAGCACGATCTCAACACTGGAATAAGAAGTAAGCTCGCAAGATTCTGCAACGTAAGCCCTGATTCTGTTATTCAATCTATCGATGCAGATACGATATACGATGTTCCTCTTTTAATGAAGGAAGAAAAGCTAGACGAGGTAGTTCTAAAGAAAATCGGAGTTGATGTGGGTTCAGCACCAACTGCTGATTTAAGTACCTGGAACGACTTTCTATATAGGTACAAAAATCCTGAAAGATCAGTAAAAATAGGTCTAATAGGTAAATATGTTGAACTTAAAGATAGCTATAAGAGTATTGCGGAAGCCCTAGATCACGCCGGTGCTGAGCTTAAAACAGGTATTGAATTAGATTGGATTCACTCTGAGCAAATAAATGAAGTTAATGTTGCTAAAAAGCTTGGCCATCTAGACGGAATATTAGTTGCTCCTGGCTTTGGATCTAGGGGAATTGACGGAAAACTAGCTGCAATTAAGCTTGCAAGAACTACTAGTATACCATTTTTTGGGATTTGTCTAGGAATGCAATGTGCTGTTGTAGAATTCGCTAGAAATATGCTTGGGTTAGAAGATGCGCATTCGTCAGAAATTAAGGAATATACTTCTCACCCAGTCATTGACCTCATGATGGAACAGAAGTCTATCACCGATATGGGTGGGACTATGAGGCTTGGAGCATATCCTTGTGATCTAAAAGAAGGATCAAAAGTGCGCGAAATCTACGGAGTTGATAGCGTTGAAGAAAGGCACAGGCACAGGTATGAGTTTAACAACAAGTATAAATCTCAATTTGAAGAGGCAGGAATGATAGCTACTGGTATTAACCCTATCAGTGGATTAGTTGAAATTGTAGAAATTCCTAACCACCCATATTTCGTAGCATCTCAATTCCACCCAGAGTACGCTTCTACAGTACTTGCACCACACCCACTGTTCGTCTCATTTGTTGCAGCAAGCGTAGAAAAAGCCAAATAATTACTCTTTAAACATCTGTACATGAGGAATAGCGTCCTCTAAATAGGTTGCACTACACACTTTAAAGCCCAAATCCTCATAGAATTTGATTAAATATTCTTGAGCAGAGATTCTAACGCCTGAATTGGGCCACCTATTTGCGCACTCTTTTAGTGCTTTTATCATTAGCTCCTTTCCTAAGCCCTTTCCTCTTGCAGATTTAGATATCGCTACCCTCCCAATACTTGGTTCCTTGTAACTAAATCCTGGTTTTACAATCCTTAGGTATGCTTCTACTGGATTTCCCTTTTGAATATCCACGTGTTCACTAAAAATATGCAGGCTATTATGGTCTTTTCCGTCCAATTCAGAGTATGGACAATCCTGCTCTACCACAAAAACATCTATTCTTAAGCGAAGACAGGCATGAAGTTCATCCCTTGACAAATCTTCCCACTCAGATATTTTATAATTATAATGCATTATTTAGGCAAAAATAAAAAGGGCTGCCATTGGGCAGCCCTTTTAAAAAAAGATTAATTTCTATTTTTTAGAAACGGAATCCAAATGAAATACCAGAATCAGCATTCATATCAGAATCGAATTCAACATTTGGGTAAACATATAGTCTATCGCTGATAGCGCCTACCATAACCATTTTACCAACAGAGAAAGACACATCACGGTCTCCATTAACTTCCATTAGGTCGTTAAGGTGTGCACCAAAACCAAATCCATTTTTAAAATAGATTACGTCAGCGTTTACCATGTTCTCATCTCCATCAGCACCAAAACCAGAAGCAATGGTACCTCCAACAATAAGATCATCCTTTACAGCATAACCAATTTCAGCAGTCATTTCAACACCAGTGAATAAATCCATAAGGTCAACTGCATTACCTGCACCAAGGTACCAAGTACCTTCAGGTTGCTCAGCTTGAGCAGAAAGTGTGAATGCTAATAAAGCAGACGCACAAAAAGTAAATAATTTTTTCATAGAACCGATTTTTAAGGTTTTAACAAATATCTTAGATAAATGCGGCGCAAATATATAAATAAATAAGTGGTTTTCACGAAAAAATGTGGAAATCCTTTCAAATAACAGTAAAACCAATGGTTTTACATAAATTAAATAGTTGATAAAGTGTAAAAAATCATCTACGAATAAAGCTATTTTCAAAAAAAATAAACGAAAATGTCTTGATGATTAGTGATGATTAGTGATGATTTAAACACTGAAGCAAAAAAAAGAGGGCTTATTAGCCCTCTTTTTATTATGAATAATTCTTTTAGAACTTCATACCAAGTGTCATTCCAAATGACATATCAGTATCATCATTATCATCTCTTGAAAGAGTCATATTTGGATCCACATACAATCCATCTATCCAATCAAGAGAGAACATTTTACCAACACTTAATGTAGCATCTTCGTCAGCTTCAGTAGCATCTTGAACATCATTCATGTTTAACTGACCGTAGAAACCGTTGTAGAAGTAACGAATACCTAAATTAATAGATGCATCATCACCAGCAGTGTTTTCGTCTCTTGTTGCCATTATAGCAAAATTGTCAGAAATACCGTAACCAATAGTGATAGCAAGATCATCTGTTAGGTTATCGTTGTCATAAGCAGAATTGTATGTAAATCCTGCAACCATGTCGCCCTTAGATAAAGTCATTGAATCTTGAGCTGACAATGTAAATGCCATCATAGCAGTTACACAAAAAGTAAATAATTTTTTCATAAGAACCATGTTTTAAGGTTTGGCGCTAATATCTGGACTTAAAGCAGTATCAAAATAATAGCATTTTAATACCTACTAACGATAAATTGTGGAAATCCGCACAATTACTATATTTTACAATAACTTCAGGAGTTATTAAATCCTATATTTTAAGTGAATTATGCCTAAAAAGAACGTTTTATCAGTAGAAGGACTGAGCAAGAGATATGGTGAAAAACTGCTTTTTGAAGGTTTAACCTTTGGATTAAGTGCAGGACAAAGGGTAGCTATAGTAGCAAAAAATGGGGCTGGGAAGTCAACTTTAATGAATGCTTTATGCGGAATTGAGGCTGCAGACTCTGGTAAAATTACTTTTTCTGGGGATGTGAGCTGGTCGTTTTTAAAACAGGAAACAGATTTTGCCCCAGATTCAACTCTATTAAACACCTTATACATAGGTGATACACCTGCTATTTCTGCTCTCAAAAATTATGAGAGGGTAATATCTGAAGGGATTGAAGGAGAAGCACTACAATTGGCGACAGATGAAATGGACAGGTGTAATGCCTGGAATTACGAGGCAAGGGCAAAAGAAATTCTTGGAAAGTTGAATCTTCACGATCTGAGTAGGACTATTAAAACACTTTCAGGTGGTGAAAAAAGAAGAGCTGCGCTGGCTCAGGTGTTATTAGAAGATTCTGAACTGTTGTTTTTGGATGAGCCAACGAATCATTTGGACTTGGAAATGATAGCTTGGCTAGAAAAGAAATTGGCTTCGAGCAATACAACTCTACTCATGATTACTCATGATAGGTACTTCTTAGAAAATGTATGCAGTGACATTTTTGAACTAGATGACCAAAGTTTGTTTCACTACAAGGGGAATTTTAGCTATTACTTAAACAAAAGGGACGAAAGAAGGGAGAATGCTCTTGCATTTAGAGATAGAGCTAGACAGGCATTTAAAAGGGAGCTTGCTTGGATGAGATCAACGCCATCTGCAAGGACTGGCAAGAGTAAAAGCAGGATTAATAGATTCTACGACATTAAAAAGAAGGCCAAAAAACTTCTTGAGGAAGATCCAATGCACATTAGTGTTATTCCTCAAAGGCTTGGTGGAAAAATCGTGGAGCTTCACAATGTGAGCAAGAGATATGATGAAAGAACACTATTCAAAGATGTTACTCATCACTTTAAACGAGGAGAAAGACTTGGAATAGTTGGAAACAATGGTTCTGGAAAAACGTCACTATTAAAACTCATTACAGGCGAAGAAAATCCTGATTCAGG
>Ga0160422_10000119_pt1 | contig 42689 bp, 41 predicted proteins | sample Fk160mmetaG_FD_108192 | JGI IMG/M metagenome (GOLD analysis project Ga0160422, IMG submission 108192) | Marine microbial communities from the Central Pacific Ocean - Fk160115 60m metaG | ecosystem: Environmental > Aquatic > Marine > Oceanic > Photic zone | place: The Central Pacific Ocean... | reverse complement strand
GAATCCAACCGAAGGATTCAACAACAACAATGGTTGGGCCATGAAAATGGAAGGTGGACGCGGAACCTACGTTGGTCGCCCCCGACAATTCACCGAATTGTCCAATGGCTTGGATGTAGAAACTCGAATTCAGCCCCGAGACGCCTTCGATTACTCCGCTATTGGAGCATTGGTTGAGGTTCCCTCCATTCAAAAGTCAACATATGCAACAGGACCCGGAGGATCTGCTGATGGAGTTATCCGCTTCCAATCACGTACCCTCGATGATGTTGCCATCCTCTCTGATTCAGGACTGGGAACCTTTCATGGCGCGTTGATCACGTCGATGCAAGGATCTGGCGGCGGCATCATGGTCAGTGGCACTGACAACCAAACTGCGTTTGTCGATTGCGACCTTACGACGCTGTACGCCACAGGAAATGCTCACGATCAAGCTGGAGGATTGCCAGTGTGTGTCGTAGGAATCATTGGCGATTCGACCACTCGTCCAACTTTCCACGACGTCAAGATTTATGGAAATGACTCTTCGCAATTTGGAATTGTCTACCAAGAAAATGCTGATTCGACCTGGTCTTTCTGTGAAGTCACCGAGAATGATTCACGGGCTGCCGACGGCACCATTCACGCCGCTGGAGGCAAAGGAACGTTTACCGATTGTATCTTCGCGGACAACGAATCCGGCCGCGGAACGTTCTATTGGGATGCCGAAGGATCCCTTGCATCTGATGAATTCCGCTTCTTGAATTCTTGCTTCATTAAGAACTACACGATTACCAATCTTTATGGTGGTGTTGCGTGGGTGGACCACGCATCAGCTGCTGGCGGGCAGCCCAAGGTGATGTTCTCTGGGTGTGGATTTGTCGGAAACAACGACCTTGACTTCCCCAATCCAACCGATCCTGAGGATTCCATGCTGGAAACCGAAGCCGATTACGCGATCGATACCCCGTACTTCCCGGAGTACCGAATTGGTCTTGACAACTCAAACATCTGCGGCGAACCAACTCCAGTCCTCGAAATTGTCGAATCGTCAGGCGACTTGAACAACGACGGAGAAATCAACGATGCCGACCTGGAAGCTTTGTTCTCGTTGCTGGGTACGTGCCGAACTGATGTCAACAGTTCAGGAGACATTGAATTCGGCGACATCATCGAAGTGCTTTCAAACTTCGGCAACCTCTGCGAGTAATCCAATTCCCATATAAGTTTTTTTATTGAACAAAGAGGTCCCGGATCAAATCCGGGACCTCTTTTTCTTTTCAATTATGACTGGTCATACGAACGTGTCACTTTGCCAGTTTGGGGGGCTCAGGAATAGACATACCGGTTGTTTTCGCCAACCAAAGCTGACTCGACGGCCTTCCCTCAGGGTTGCGGTCTTTCCCCCGCTGGGCAGTCCACATCATCATGGATCCCTTGGGATCAAACACCGGAAGTCCGTCAAACCCATTCGCGTTCGTAATGCGGACCGGATCTTTCTTGACCGACAGGTCACCGGTCAAGGGAAGTGCAAAAACCTCATAGTTGCGGTGCGACACCCGACTCGTCGCATAGACCAACCATTTTCCCGATGGATGGAAGAACGGGGCCCAGTTCACATGCCGATCGGCGGTCAGTGCGAATTCGGTTTGTATACCTGAGGGGACGCCCTCAGCCATTTGCAACTTCGAGACTTGAATCTGAAGCAAATTGTTGCCTTCTCGGTCTGAGCGATAGCAAATGTATTGGCCATCCGGTGAAAAGAATGGTCCCCCGTCGTAGCCCGGTGCAGCAACGATTTTGGTTTTCTTGCCCGAGTCCATGTCGTGCACATACAAATCGGCATCCTGCGTCTCGGGCAAAACACGAGCGTATAAAATTGTCTTGCCGTCTGGGCTCCATGACCCTTCCGCGCAGTATCCGGGCATGTCGACTACTGGTGTTAAGTCAACCGGACCAGATTTTCCAACCATCTGTGGCACCACGGTCTGAACAATCGTCATCTCTTCCGGAAAGGCCCAGCGGTATTTCGATTGTTCACGTTGATAGCCAGGAACGTCAGTGCCACTGGGTGGCACCAAAGTGCAGCCGAAGAGAATTCGGCCTGGCTCGTGAGGATGGAACCAGCCACAAGTGTTGGCGCTGCCCGGTGGAGACACCAAAATGGGTTCTTCAAGCCCAGTGACTGCACCATCCTGAGTCCTCAGCTTGGCGACATACATGGAGTAGTGCTCATCAGGCGATTGGCCCTCGGCTGGCTTTGCCACCGCCTGAAAAATAATCCATTCACCGTCTGGCGAAAAGTACGCCTCCCCTGCCTTGTGAAATGACTCAGCAAAGGTCAACTGGACGTAATCAGTCAAGAAAGGCTCATCCCAGTCCGACTCGGGTGGTCCTACAGGTCCCGCATCAGGAATGACACAAGCGCAGGAAACAATGGCGGTCGGGAGGACACCAGCTGAATATTCATGGGTGTGGGACAGGCCGCATCCGGCCACAAGTAATCCGAGGAGATAACTCTGACGTTGCATGGTGGTCAATTGTAGGATGCCCCCCCATGCAAAAGGAACAATTCCGCCATCGTCACCGCCTGTGGGATCGCCTTGGGATCTCAGCAAGCGCTTTGTGTCTGGTGCACTGCGTGGCCCTGCCCTTTTTGCTTGCTGGCATGCCAGCGTTGGCCCGGTTCGAATCTTCTTTGGGAACTGGTTTCCATATGGGCATGGCGGTGTTGGTGACCGCCACAGTGGTCCCCGCCCTTTGGGGTGGATTCAAGCGACACCGCGATGTCCCCACAGTTGCTTTTGGAGGCTGGGGTTTGACCCTGATCCTGATTGGCCTCTTGGCCGGCGATGGACACGGAGGGCATGACCATACTTCCCATCCTGAGGTTGCCCATCATGCGACCCACGACCATGCCGACCACGACCACGACCATGACCATGACCACGCCGACCACGACCATGCCACCCACGACCATGCCGACCACGACCACGCCACCCACGACCACGCCACCCACGACCATGCCACCCACAACGAAAATGAGGTGCATTCGGAACACCAGCACAGCCTGATGGGCCGTGAAAGCATCTTGACCATGCTCGGTTCAGTGTTCTTGGTCACTGCTCACGTCCGCAACCTCTCAAAGTGCCGCGAAGGATGTCAGCTTGAGGGATGCGATCAGCACGATTGAGGGTCCACCCGTATTACGTTTGGGCAAATCGCTCCCGAAACGGCCCATGAACGGCCAAGGTCAGACCACTCCCTTGCTCATTGACAAACATGGTGTTCCCATCTGGGCTGAAACAGACACCAGTCAGTTCGGAACTTGACAACCGATTGGCCAAGAATGGCGTGCATCGACCTTGGGGATCAATGCGGATCACCCGGTCGTGTCCCTCTCCATCTTCGCTGACAAAGACATCGCCCCATGGCGCAACCACCAAGTTGTCTGCGTAGTGAAGTGTGAGTTTGTCGGGTGACTCGACGAAGAGTTCAAGGCGCCCCGGAGAAGCAACTTCCTGATTGGTGCCTTCAAAAGGACTGGGGTGGTAACGCCAGATCTGACCAATGCGGGATCGACCACCGTTGGTGCAGGCCACGTATACCGAGCCATTGCCCGCCCAAATACCTTCACCACGAGCAAAGCGTGCCGCGCCGTGATTCTCAAAGCCCCGAATTCGAAGGTCTCCGCGAGGCGCGTGGGTGTCGAGCAAATCAACCCACTCCACCGGGAGAATATCTCCGGTGATGGGCGAAGGTCCTGGAGAGTCTTGATCCCAGTTGCGGAGATCTGAGCCAGGGGTATTTTGAACCGCCAGTGCTTGAAGCTTGCCGGCGGACAAATCGCCTTTGACCTTGGGCACAAATCGATACAGAAGTCCATCGTGCTCGTCTTCAGTGAGATACACCACGCCTGTTCTCGCATCCACGGCCACGGCCTCATGGCGAAACCGACCCAATGATTTGAGCGGTTCCGGAAAGAAGCATTCCCCATCGGCATTGGCTGGAACCTCGAAGACCCAGCCGTGGTCTCGTTGGGTGGAGTCGTCATCAACATCAATCCACTCTTCACAAGAGAGCCAGCTGCCCCACGGGGTTGCTCCTCCAGCACAATTGTGGGCCGTGCCGGCCAACGCCAGACGGTGGGACACAAGTGTTCGCTTTTTGGTGTCGTAGACCACTGAAGTGACACCACCAAGGAATGGGTTCTCGCCCAGATCCCAACCTTTGCCTTCGAGCCGCGAGGCTGGCGCGCCTTCATGAAACGGCGACCACCCTTTGGGAGAGCGAACCTGCTCGTGGTTGCGCATCAAAATCACTTCATCACCCGACCCCGAGAAGGCCGCCATCCCATCGTGCTGGCCTGGCACACGAAACCCGTCCGTCATCTGCTCGCCCCGACGAGAAAGGATGGTGTAGCCAAATCCATCGGGAAGATCGAATTGCCCCTTGGGGTCGGAAACCAAACCTGGTCCGGGCCAACCGGGCGGGTTCCCCGCGTGAACGAACCGGTGCAGGCCGCCAAATGCCGCCGCGAAGGTGGCAGTCTGGACAAATGAACGTCGATCAAGAGATGCCATAACGCCATATTAGGCATTTGAAGATCTCGGTTGCTTCCTAGGATTCAGTTTGAGTTCAGTTTGGGTTTAGACCGCCAATTCTTCAAATATGGACTTCAAATGGTCCGATGGATCCCCACCACGCAGGGCCGATCGACGCAACGCGCACGCCCCAGCACAAGCCCTAAGGTTGGCATTTCGCCGGTCAGGATCATGGTCACCATCAAGTCCGGCCGCTTGGGCCATGGCCCGAGGATCATCTGGTGCTCCAGGACCCTCATCGCTTGAAAGCACCACCACGACCGCCAAAGTCCCGAACCGACCTCGCTTCAATCCCGGTCGGGTTTCCAAATCAACGGGCCAGACCGCGCGAACAAAGAGACCAGCGATCTCAATCGCGTGGGCCAAGTCGGTCCAAGACGAAGAAGCGTTCTGGGCAAACATCAGAACAATCCGGCCCCCAGTACGCATACGGGCCCGAAGATTTTGAAACGCGTCCCCAAGTCCAGTGGCAAAGTCGCCCGATTCCAAAGGTTGACCAGGAATGGCCGCGGGCAGGAGCTCGCGTTGCCAAACCGAAAAAAAAGACGACAACTCGTCGTAATGCACGGCGTCGTCGTATGGGGGATCAGTAATACAAAGATCAAAGGCAGGACCCGGAGACCTCGCATCAGCCATTGATCCTTCACCTGACCGACCGCCATGTCCAGGAATTTTCCTGACCACCGCGGACTTCAAAGAGGGCCAAGATCGAACACCAAAATCAGACAAAGGATTGAGGGCGAGATTGGCAAACGTTTGTTCCGTCTTCGCCAGATGGCGGTTCCACATACAAAGTCTCGAATTCCAATTCAACATTCGCCCCAGAGCCAAAGCACCCACCAGACGCTCTTCTGAATTTCGTGCCCGGGATCGAATGACTTCTTGAAATCGAACCAATTGCAACAGTTGCCGCGGAGCAAAGAGGTGATGCCAATGGGTCCAACCTCGCTCCCGTGACAACCGATCGGTTTCTACACCCGGAGGTATGGCCGATTCTGGAATCAAACCAGAATCAAACCAACTTTCCAGAGAACCGGACACCAATTCCGTTAGTGCCCGATCACGCAGGACGTCATCTTGAGTTGGTATAACCCAAACACGATTCCCTCCTTGATGGACACGTATTGCCCAAGGTATTTCTTGCCACTCATTTGGATCACCCACCACCTGTTCGGAATCCCATAGACGGAGACCGTCCCCACGAAGCTCATCAAATCGAATCATTTCACCATCCACCAAGATCCGACCTTTTTTAACGGTTCCACCAATGTGCGGATCATTGGAAGTAGAGAGTGAACCGTCGATGACTGATAACCGGGATCGATGATCGATACGACGTGAAGAAATGCAGTCCACCCCACGAAGACGGCCGTGGTAGAGCGTCATGTCCATAAGTCGGCCCCCGGCGTCGTGGGTAAAACCATCCGCATGCAAACATCGCTGAACTTCTTCGTAGGCCGAAGTCAAAAAACCATGCAAACGCTGCCGATCAGCTTGAGGCAGCGCTCCCAACTGCAGAGAGGCATTGGTCAAAAAAACCGATTGAGGCTGCAAATCTGAAGCGAGGAAATCCACACCCAAAGAAGTACAAGTCCAAGGAACCGATCCACCACCCACAAAAGGATCGAGCACACGCCCCAAAGGGTTGACGGACAAATTGGCCTTGGCCATCTTTTCATCTTCGAGTGCATCCGTCCATTGGCTCAGAATGGAGTTGCTGCTTCCTTTATGGGGGATGCAACCCAAGAGTATGGCCCGGATCAAACTGTGGGGCTTCCGCCCCCACCATTTGCCAAACGAGGGGAGTGGCTGAGCGGCCGCGGAACGACGTTCTCTTGCCGCAAGCTCGGAGACCTTGGCCACCGGAAAACACAAATCGATTCGACGGGTGTCCACGACGTGCGAAGCGTAAGATCCTTTTGATGTCCACGCAGTGTCCTCAGCAAATTCTTCGACCTGAGAGCCCTACCACTGCCGCGAATGTTTCTTTTGATCAGACAAACGCGAGGCGACGTGTTTCTCAATTCTCTGGCGAACCCATTTCTGGAGTATTGATCTGGTCCTTGGTCGCCACCCTGATCCACACTCTCAGCCCCATGGCTGGTATGACCCATTGTCTAGGGGCATCCGAACACGAACGAGCCCTTGTCCCCATTCCAATTGGATGGCCTCACCCCAACGCCGCGGCCCCAGAACACTCTCGAAAGCCACCGGATGACATCCTCACCTTCCGCTGAGCTTCCCGCTGATCTTGTCGAGAGCGTCCGCTCTTCATTGAGTCCTGATCAATTCAGCGGCTGGCTCGCTGCTCTTCCCTATGGTCCAGGCCGGGTGGTCAGAGCCCATACAGGCGACGCCATCGTAGAACTTGAAGCTGAAGTTGGCCCCCTTTCCCCACTTCCTGAAAGCGATACCTCCAGCATTCGAGCCATACGTCCCGATCAACTGGAAGCGGCCAAGGCTTGGCCTGGCTTTCAGGACGGGCGGGCGTGGATGCACACACCGGGAAGCGTCCGTGTCGCCCCTGCACTCGCGCCCCATCCTGGAGATCGAGTGCTTGACCTCTGCGCGGCCCCAGGCAGCAAAGCAGGGCACTTGGCATGGCTCATGCGCCAGCAAGGCGAACTTGTGGTCAATGAATTGAGCCGAAACCGAAGCCAACGCCTACAGCGCAATCTCAAACTCATGAACATCCATGCCACAATACTGACCGGACCCGGTGAATCCTTGGGCAGACGACTTGGCCCGACTTTTGATCGGGTTCTCGTGGACGTGCCGTGCTCAGGTACCGGACGAGTCTGGCTGGGTGAACCACGTACTTGGGGAGAATGGAGTATTCGAGCCGTAAAGAGACTTGCCAAACTGCAACGGATGCTGCTTCATTCTGGAATCGCGGCCCTTAAACCTGGCGGCACACTGGTGTATTCCACCTGTTCGCTCCTCCAAGAAGAAAACGAAGCGGTGTTGGCAAAAGTCCCCGAGGATGTCACCATCGAATGGACAAAGCGGTTCACGCCCGAGCCTGCAGAGCCAGTCATTGAGGAAGGTTTTTTCCTCGCCCGGCTCCGACGCGAGTGATGTGACTGGCACGGCCCAAGAACCGAACCGCCAACAGCAGGAACACCAAGGACAAACCGGTGGCCACGGCCAACTGGTCCTGACGATTGGGCCACACCGCCAAAAACAACAACGTCAAAGAAAACAGGCCTCGCCCCAGGAGGCTTTGAAGACTCAGCATCGTGGCTTTGCGATCTTCACCAATCCGGGAAAGCAAAGCAGCGCGGTGAGGCGCATTGGCCGCGGCCCGGGGCATGCTCCGACCCAATGCCAATGCAACCGCCACGACGGTCATAATTTGATGCTGCACCGCCAGCCACATTGAAGCATTCAGGATTGTGACAAAGAGGGTGCTGAACAACAGCGTCCCAGAGAGACCGAATCGGTCCCGCAACCAAGGTCCCAAGCCAGCGGCCCAAGCTGCAAGCAACATGGCAAGCGTCCAGTGCACTCCGGCGGTGACCCCAACGAGGGCATCGCCCGAAAGATCCTTCAGAGCTGGTTGCAAATATTCCCAAGGAATATGCCAAAGCACAATCATGCCTGCCCACCATGCCACCAGTCGCCACACGGCCGCATCACGCATGTCGTGCAAGCAACGCTTTAACTGCTTGAATGGTGCGGCGGCCTTGTCGGATCTTGGGGGTTCGACCATTTGCAAAAGCAACACAAGCGCCGCAAATGAGGAAACCGCGGTCAGAATGTATGCCAGTCGGGGTTCGACCACCCAACACACACCACCAAGAGCAGCTGCAACCGCCGAAGCCAAAAATCCAAGTCGGCTTGATTGGGCCTCCAAGCGTTCGTATCGTTCCCCGGCTGAAGACTGCAGAGTGTCGTGCAAGAAGGCGGCGTCGGTGCCGCTGGTGAAGGCAAAGCCAGTCGCCAAGAACAGCTGGGCCGTTGCCAACAAAATAAAATCACCTTCACCTGATGCGAAAAACAACAACGCCGAGACCACATGCGCGGCTTTGGAAATCAGGAGGGTGGGACGCCGACCGATACGATCACTGAACCAACCGCTGGGCACCTCCAACAGAACCACCGATGCGTAATAAATGGCCTCAAGCTGGAGCACCTGAACCAAAGGCAAACGATCCAAGAAATACAGAAAGAAGATGGGATACCAGAAGTGCAAGCCCGTCAAAAAACGGTAGGGCAACCACCAACGGATGTTCTGGTGCACAGATGTTTCGGATCGACTGAACAACGTTCAATTATCGGCACAGAACGAAGGGGTTCCTTGGAGATCCTTCCGTTTTTGGTACACAATGAACGATGTGAACAAGGTCACCAACCGGAAATATGGCAAGAACCGAACCTTGAGTCGGATGGCCGAGCTCCAAGGCCGAGCAGATAACTGGGCCAATCGGCTTCGTGGCACCTTCATAGATCAAGGGGTGGACGTTCTTTTTTTGGAAGGATCTGTCCTCGCGGTTGAAGCATGGTGCGACCAAGAACGGCTGTGGCGTGAATGCATCCGCGGGACCATGGCGGTTCCAGACGGTGAACTCCGATTCGTGGAGCGACTGCTGGCTGATCAAGGCTACCGATTTGGACCACCGCCCCGCGATATGGACTTGCTCTTGGCCACCCAGCGCGGCGGAGGTCGTGCCTCACATGCCTTGGTTGACCAAGGCCAGCCTTTCAAACATGACCCACGCAGTGTCAAAGGCCAAAGAGAGCGCGATCAATTTCTTAGCGAGGCGATGGAGCCCATCGCGAGCTATTGGCATCGACACAACCAACTCCATGAGACTGAGCCGAGGCTCGTTGCAGAGTGTTTGGGGCTTCGAACCACGGCCCTCGGCCAATAATCGCTCGAGGATCGCTGGGGCTCATTTTTCAGAAAAGCCTTATTCAGCCATCTGGGGTTCCGGGAGAGAACGCAGCCAGATATTTCGGAACGAGATGGGGTCCCCATGGTCTTGGAAACGGATCGGCCCAACTGGTTCATGATATTCATATGTCGTTCTCGCCTTGTGCCGAGTCGGGCCAAGCAGACTCACGTGGTCTTGCACCAACACCCCGTTGATGATCACCGTCAACGTCGCGGGACGAACGAGATCACCTTCGTCATCAAATCGTGGTCCACGGAACACAATGTCGTAGACGTTCCACTGGCCCGCCGGCTTGATGGGGTTGGCCAACGGGGGAAATTGTCCGTAAATCGAACCTGCCATTCCATCCGCGTAGGACTCGTTCTCGAACGTATGCAGAATTTGAACTTCGTAGCGGTCCAAGAAGAATACGCCACTGTTCCCACCCATTTGGCCGTTCACGCTGCGGCCTTCGGGAAACTTCCATTCGAGATGAAGTTGGCAATCTCCAAAAGAGTCGCGGGAGTGGATGTCACCTGTGCCAGACTTGACCGTGAGGATGCCATCCTCGAATGACCAACGGCAATCTTGGTCCCCTGAGCGCAGGGCCTCCGTACCAGAACCTGCCCCAACCAGCACGACGGCATCAGAAGGGATCCCATTTTCGACCGAAATCACGGGTGGCTTGGGACGATCTTCATCGTGCACCTTCCATCGGAAGCCGTCGTCCTCTGTAGAAAGTCCACTGAACCCACCGGCGGCCAACGTCGACAGGGCGATTCCAATGGTGACAACCGACAATGCACGAATCTGACAGGGCATGAATGTTTCTCCTTGGGGAAGAAGAGATGCTAACGTCAAGGTGATGAATCACGCGACGACGTTTACCGTTGGTTTGGCCGATACCGATGCGTTGGGAGTGGCGTATCATCCCTACGCGCTTCAATTGGCCCAGCGCAACCTCGAGTCATGGCTGGCCAGCTTGGGATTGCCCCTGGCCGAGATCATCAACAACCACACTTGGGCTTTACCAGTGGTTCGGGTGGAACTCGATTGGCACAGGCCCCTGCATCTTGGTACCGCAGGGGAGACGTTTCTGGCTGGCGTAGAGCCGGGATCAAAATCGCTCGTGCTGACACACACGATCCATGCGGGTGATCAAAAGGTCGCCACCGTCAGAGTGACTCACGCTTGCCTAGACCGAACCACTGGTCAAAGCATGATGTTGCCAACGGAGCTTAAAAGCGTCTTACCCTGTTGAAGAAGTCCGTCGCCACACAGGACTGGCCTGAAGAAGCAGAGCGCTGACTGTAGAACGATTTGGCTTCTGTCCCCCCATGTCCGGCAATCGATACACCGCATGCGGGGTGGACCATGGCTCACGATCGCGAGCAAAGGCATCAAGCACTTCTGAAGTTGGCATCCCATCCAGGAACGCCACTGGGACGTTTTGCCATCGGGGATGGGCTTGAGCAAGCACCACCGCTTGACGGACCCCCTCCAAAGCGAGCAGTGACGCTTCCATAGCATCGGGACGAACGTTTTGTCCGCCGCAAGTGAACCCATCATCAAGGCGACCATTGATGATCAAGCTGCCATCTTCAGCCAAACGGCCAAGGTCTCCCGTGCAGATTGGGTGTTCCGAGAAGGGACCGCAGGCCACAACCTCCCCGTCTTCGATAGAAAGCTGAATCCCGGGCAAGGGACGCCCTGCATATCCGTCGGGTTCGCATCCAGATCGTTGACCAATGGTTGCCGCGGCCGCAGTCTCGGTGGCACCCCAAGTGGCGTACAAAGGCCAGCCCAGATCCAGAGCTTGTTGAATCCATGCTGGTGGGGTTGAAGCGCCGCCAACCAAAGCGCAGCGAAGATTTTCAGTGGGGCGAACTCCAGCGTCCAAAAGATCCCGCAGTTGGGTGGGCACCAACGAGATGTGGGTGCATCGCTGAACCAAGTCAGCCGGCTTCCCAGGATCCGCGACTGCAGAAGCCACCAGAGCTCTGACCAATACCGAGATGCCACCAATGTGATCGCAAGGCAGGCACCATCCCCAAGAATCTCCAGGGCCAAACCGAACGGCATCGTTCACCAGAGAGGCCATGTGCATCAGTACTTCCCAACGCAACGTTCTGACTTTGGGCTCCCCCGTGGTTCCACTGGTCCGTAAATGGATCAGGGCGTCGGAAGAAATCTCTCCGGGGACCACCCTATACGTGGGACCTCCCATCGCGTTACGAAGCAGATCCACCTCGCCTTGATCTTGAAGCGTACCCAAAAAACGACTGGCAAAATCAACGCCTGGAGGCAGATCAAAAGGACCAGTCCCAGCGCACAATGCGACGGAAGCACCGCGAACCACTTCGAACTCAAGCCGAGCCGCTACATCCATGGCTGCCATTCCAGTTCAGGCAAATCGACATCTTGTAGCGAAGACGCCATATTGATGGCGGGCCAGTCTTGATACAAGTTTGATGTGCCCAGCCCTTGCGCTCGAGTCAACCCATATTCCTGAGCCACTCGACACAGCACGCCCAAGGTCCAGGGCGACTCAAAACAACTGGTCAAAACCACGTCTCGTTGGAGCTTCTGAGCACAGATGATTTCATCGGCCAACTCTTCAAGAGAGCCCAGTCGCGTAGGCTTCATGACATGGACCCATGTCCCCGGTTCATCCTCATGACGGGAAGCCGTTGGGTCATGAAGCGACTCATCCAAAGCCACCGGAACAACTTTGGCCAGATCAGGCAACCGAGCAGGATCGACCAAAGGTTCTTCCACATATTCAATGCGGTCGTGAGGCAGAGATGCAACCACTTCTAGCACTTGATCCAAACTCAGAAGCCGATTTCCATCCAGACGAAGTCGACATTCTGGTGACCGCTCAAGTACAGAAAGCAATCGAGGAACATCTCGGCTTGGGTCACGGCCAATTTTTACCTTGATGACCGCGCGCGCATCGGAAGGGGGTTCATCATCCACGACCAGAGCGTTCATGGTTGGCAAGGTTCTCGTGGAGTCACACTGCGTCCAACCACTGCCATCCCGCTGGGCTCGAAGGACACTCTCGGCGAAGCGGGCCGACGGCGTGTGCAACGTGCCGGCCGCCAAATCATCCAGAGCTTCCGAAAGAGTTTCTTGATGCAAACCGGGAAGCGGCGAAACCTCAGCCACACACCCATCCACTTCTACAAAGGCCAACTGCCGCTCCAAAATTCCGCCTGCGATTGGCAAAGGGGGAGACATCGGTACCGAAATTTTGGCGCAACGCGTGATCATCCCAGCACCAAACCCAAGGCGGTCAACAACGACCACCCAAACAACGCAGCCGCAGTGGGACCGAGTACGAATGGCTTCAACGCAGGAAGACCCAAGGCCAGCAAGCCTAAACCCGCCAAGGGACCAAGTTTCATGGCCAAGTACACGCTCAAAGCCGCCGAGCCAAAAAGCATTATCCGCCACTGCCAACGCACAACTGTGGGGCCACACCGAACCGCGAGCGTCTTCTTCCCCACCATGGCATCTTCCGCATGGTCCCGGAGATTGTTGATGGCCAGCAACGCAACCGCCAGAAAACCAGGGCCGAACCCCAGCCCCCAACTGACTGGGTTCAATGATCCACCGGCGGCAAAGATCGTCCCCGAGACCGCCACGGGGCCAAACATCAAAAGAACCACCGCATCCGCGGTTCCGCAATAGGCCATGGGGTAAGGACCGGCCGTGTACGCCCAAGCCAACAAGGCGGAGAGCACCCCAAGCGGCGCGTAGATCCATGAAACCGAGAACGCCAGCCAAAAACCAATCCCGACCCCCAAACCCAGCATCAGGCCCGCGGCCCTCCACATGGCTTGAGGTGAAATGCGACCGCTCGCGACGGCACGTTGGGGCTTGTCACCATCCACTCGATCTTGATCAGCGCCCCGTTCAAAATCCGCCACGTCGTTGACAAAGTTGCAACCGATTTGAAAACACAGCGCCGCAAGTGCTGCCAATCCAACGGGAACCACGTGGAATTGTTCGTGGGCCAGCAGCCACCCCGTGGCCAACACCAGCGGCGCAAAGGCTGCTGCCAAAGTCCGTGGCCTGGTCGCGGCGATCCAGTCCTGCATTAGGGCCGCCGAGGATATTTGGAGAAGTCTGGAGGACGCTTCTCGACGTAGGCGTTGCGGCCTTCTTGTCCTTCTTCGCTCATGTAGAAGAGCATGGTGGCGTTCCCCGCCAACTCTTGAAGTCCTGCTTGACCATCGCAATCAGCATTCAATGCCGCCTTCAAACATCGAATGGCGATCGGTGATTTGCTCAAGATCTCCCGGCACCACTGCTCGGTCTCGGACTCCAACTGTTCGTAAGGCACAACCGCATTGACCAAGCCCCAGTCCAAAGCTTGCTTCGCGTCGTACTGGCGGCACAAAAACCAGATCTCGCGAGCCCGCTTCTGGCCAATGATGCGGGCCATGTAGGACGCGCCCCATCCGCCATCGAATGAACCCACTTTGGGCCCGGTCTGACCGAACCTCGCGTTTTCTGAACAGATGGTCAGGTCACACAACATATGCAGGACGTGGCCACCGCCAATCGCGTAACCCGCCACTGAAGCAACAACTGGTTTGGGACAAGTACGAATCTCTCGTTGAAAATCGAGGACGTGCAGTCCAGTGTGACCATCTTCGTCGCCGTAGCCATCGTCCCCACGCACCTTCTGATCGCCTCCCGAGCAGAAGGCCAACTCGCCTTCACCGCGAAGGATGACGACCCCAACCGAGCCGTCCATTCGGGCCATTTGCAAGGCTTCGCGCATTTCAATCACGGTACGAGGCCGGAAGGCATTCCGAACTTCGGGACGACAGATGGTGATTCTGGCAATTCCGTCGCCAGTGGTCTCGTAGCTGATGTCCGTAAATTCACCTTGGGGGGTGTACACCGTCATGACTTCAACTCCTTGAAGAGCTCTTGAATGGCCATCGCCGTGGCCCCTGGTGACTCCAAATGGATGGCATGACCAGATCGTGGAATCACGCGATGGGGAAAGGATTCTGGAGGTACACGATAGGCTTGATCGAGATTTCCGACCACAAAGCCAAGATGACCTTCGAGCTTTGGCACCGGTGTCCGACCTGGTGAAGCGGCAGAAAGTACAGATGCCCACGCATCGGATTGTTGCACCACTGTGGAGCGGCGAGCCTGAAGTTCTTCCCACACCGATGAAGATCGAAGGGCATCAAACAGCGGCTGCTGGTACCAAGAATGGAGAAAACCATGCGGATCGTGCCGAAGCTCTCGGGCTCGCTCATCATCGATTTGGGCCCGTTGATCGCGGGCCTCGGCACCATGAAGTCCAATGCCTGCCGATAGGCCAATTGAGGGTGTCCCGTCTTGGGCAGCCAACATCACCCTTCCTCCCATGGAATACCCAATCCGCACATCCGCCGAAATACTCTGCAACTGAGAGGCCATTTCAACAATTGATCCCCCTCCAAGATCAAGTGGTGTGAGCACCTGCCATGACCAATCTTCGGAACACGCGGCGATCACCCCATCAAAATCAGAAGGGTCGCCAAGGAATCCGGCAACCGCTACGACGGACGGCATACCGAACTGACCATTTGATTGGCTTCCAGCCGAAGCTGTTCCGCTTCCGGGGCCAGCTTGGCGTGCAAGAATCCCGGTGCCCCGGTGGCGGCCAACGCAGCAAATCCTTGAGCAAATGACTCGCGGTCCTCAGCCACAATGGTTCGGAATCCCAAAGCGTTGGCCACTGCTCCCAGATCGGTGGAGCGAGGCGAAACAAAATCTTCCAAGGAAACGTCCGCCGCGAAAGGCAGGTCACGAAAGATCTGCCCGCCTCCATTGTCAACACCCACCAACACCACCGGCAGGTTGGTTTCTGCAAGCTGGGCCAAACCAGAAAGATCGTGCCGGATGGTTTGGTCTCCCAAAAGTGCCACCACCGGCCGACCATCGAGGGCAAGACCCATGGCCGTGGAAATCTGACCGTCAATTCCTGACAGGCCACGTGAAGCGTGAACATCGGCCACCACTTGGGTGGACCACCGGTCCAGTTCGCGCACCGACCGGCTGTTGCCCACCAACAATCTCGAGGTGGAAGGTGTCACCGAACCCACTTGGGCTGCAATCCATGGTTCTGAAAAACCACATTGCTCAAGCGCGGTTTGTCGAGCAGAGTGCACCCTGGAACAAAAAGATTCAACTTCCGAAGGCAACGGCTTGGACGAAGAGTCGAGACCTGTGATCGCCGTGCTGAGGTGCTCTAGACTCGTTTCCAGCACCAACGCTGCCTCGTCATCACCTTCCGTACGACCGCGGTCTGATGGAACAAGCAAACGGTTCTCTGAGTTCTGCGCGAGAAAAGAAGCTGTTGTCCGGTGGGTGGGGCGACCTCCCAAATGCAGAAGGACTGGACAATGCACCTCGGAATCCGCATCAAGCCAACCGCACCAAGGCAATGTGGATTCGATGTCCCGAATGCCAGAAGCAATGTCAGCCAAAACGGGCCATCCCAAAGCCTGCACCAATGCCCGTGCTGCTCGACGTTCACGAGGGCGAGCCAAAGGCCCCACAAAAACCAACCCTCGCTTTTCCTCCATCAACCGATGGGCCACCTGCAAGGTGGCTGGGCCCGGGGCTGAGTCAAGAACCGTGCGTCGACGAGGAACTTCAATCTGATGCACTTCAGGGATCGGGCTTGGCAGAAGAGGCTCGTCAAAGCCGATATTGAGGTGTACCACTCCATGCTCAGCTCCACGCCAAGCATCCAAGGCCAAGCTGGAGGCATGGGTACTGGCATCTGCGACAAGAGAACGATCGACCGAACCTGCCAACATGGCGATTTGATCGCCGGTTTGATTGGCACCGGTTCCGCGGAGTCGAACCGGTCGATCTGCGGTAACGAGCAACATAGGGATCCCGGATTGACGGGCTTCAACCGCTGCGGGCAAGAGATTGGCCACCGAGCTGCCACTGGTGGTTACCACGGCTGCGGGACGACCCTCGACGCGGGCCCAGCCCAGAGCAACAAAGGCTGCCGAACGTTCATCATCAACACGAACCACTTGCAAGTCAGTGTCGCGGGCTGCCAAAGTCAACGCCGCACATCGCGCTCCTGGTGCCAATACCACACACCGGAGACCACAGGCTTTCCAAGTTGCGAACAGCTCGCGAGAGAATTTCAAATTTTCGAAGCCAGAACTATTGGTCAAACCTCACCCCGTTCCGGGCAGTGCGGCACGAGCCACTGCCAGCTTGGCCTCGGTTTCTATAAATTCCATCTCTGGCTGCGAGTCTCGCACAATACCGGCCCCCGCAAAAAGGGTGGCCATTTGGGGTGACAACCGCAAAGAACGGATAGCCACGGCAACATCGTGACCGACCCCATCAAACAGACCGATGGGACCGGCATACAAACCACGGTCAAAACCTTCTTGGCTGAACAGATGAGATCGCGCCATGTTGGTGGGGCGACCGCATACCGCGGGAGTGGGATGCAACAAACCGAGGACCGAAGCGTCATCGATCGCATCATTCAGGGTCAATTCGAGCTGACGACGCAGGTGCCAAAGGCTCCCTGCGGCCGGAACGACTGCGACTTGGCCTTCGCTCTTTCTCGCCTTGGCGATGGGAGCCAGTCGTTCGGTGACCGACCGCACCACCACGTCATGTTCATGGCGATCTTTGCTGCTTGCCAGAAGCTGCATGGCCTCGTCGGCCGAGCGAGCCCGAACCGTTCCGGCCAACATTTCGGTTTGTAAACGTTGTCCGACTCTTCGCGACAAACGCTCAGGGCTCGCGCCGAGGAAGGCGTGCTCACCTGATTCCACCAAAAATGAATAGTGATTCCCGGAGGCCAATTGGTGCAAGACGTATGCCGCATCGATGGGGTCCGAAAGGGCGTAACTGACTCTGCGAGCCAGCACGACCTTTTCGAAGTCTCCAGTCTCAATAGCGCTGATCGCTTCTTGCACCAAGTTTCGGAAATCACAATCTTCTTCTTGCCGGTACATGCGTGCGGTCACTGGGGCACGACGTGGAACCAAAAGTGAAGCTCGTGCTGGTTCAAGGGCCTCCGGTCGCTCACCGGGAAGCAGGTAGCCCACAAGACGCTGGCAACCATCATCCACTTCCAACTGTAAACGCGGAAGGATCCAACCCCTCCGACCAAACGGCATCCATCCAGAGCTGCTTTCTACTGCAGGGTCAAACCGACTCCAAGCCACCACCGCTGCATCCGGCATCAGGCCTCGCAGGGCACTCAGCGTGATGTCATCGATCCAGTCTCCTCGCAAGGCAGCGTCCACCCCGGCGATGGTCCGACCGGAACGTGATTTGAAGGCCACGCGGCGGCCCAAGGCCCGGCCGCAGATCTCTTGGATGGGATCCAAAGGGTCCGGAAGATCAACCACCAAACGTCGCCAACCGTCGCTTGAACCCAAAGCCAGCCGCTGCAAAATGGCCAAAGCGGACGGTAAATCCGTCGCCGAAGCGGTGAGCGTGCGCACCGGACCACTGGCTATCCTCGAGCGGGACATGTGCACCATTCTAGTCCTCCGGGATACCACTCGCCCAGACCGATATTCTCTATAAATCCATGCGAATCTACCTCTCCCTCCTCTGCCTCACGGCCTGCACCACCGTCCCTGGGACTGGCCGAACCCAGTTCAACCTCTTCCCCGTCTCCGAGGATGTCCGGTTGGGAGAAGTCGCGTGGAAAAACACCTTGGAATCAGAGAACGTGCTCCCGGTGTCCTCCCTAGAGCACCAGAGGGTCAATCGCATCATGCAACGCCTGGTGTCCGCGACCCACCAGCGGCATCCCAATCTTGCCGGCAGCTTCAACTGGGAGTGGCGTGTAATCCGAGACGACAGTCAGGTCAATGCTTGGTGCCTTCCCGGCGGCAAGATGGCGGTGTACACCGGCATGATGAATTTTGTCACCAGTGACGATCAGTTGGCCGCGGTAATGGGACACGAAATTGCCCACGCGGTGGCGCGGCATGGCACCGAGCGGTTAAGCCAAACCCAAGCTGCACAAGTGGTCTTGGCCGCCACCGACGGTGAACTCAACGACCGCGAAATGCGAATGGCAGAATCGGCCTTCGGCCTAGGAATAGCGCTCCCGTTTTCTCGAGCCCACGAACATGAAGCCGACGAGTTGGGCATTTACATCGCCGCCACTGCCGGATATGAACCTCAAGCGGCAATTGATTTGTGGCAAGCCATGGAACAGACCACCGGTCGCACTCCAGAATTCCTGTCGACCCACCCAAGTCCAAGCACGCGGGCAGCCAAACTCACGGCCCTACTTCCTACCGCGAAACGCATCCGGGATCGCAGCAAATGACCTTGACCGGCCGACATATTGAACTGATTGGCATTGGTGGATGTGGCATGAGCGGTTTGGCCCGGGTGCTGCAGGCTCGGGGCGCTCAAGTTTCTGGATCAGACCTGGTCCCCAGCCCTGTAACAGAAGCGCTCGAGCAAGATGGCATCCCCGTAAGCACCGACCAATCCGTCGCTTCACTGAAGCCAGACACCGATCTTGTGATCGCGACCGCAGCACTGTCCGCGGACCACCCAGTCTTGGCAAAAGCTTCTTCCCGTGGACTGGAAGTTATTCGCTATGCCGATGCCCTGGGCAGACTGCAGGAAGAGGGTTTTGGCATTTCAATCGCCGGGACCCACGGCAAAAGCACCACTTGCGCGATGTGCTGCCATGCCCTGTTGCACGCCGGCTTGGCGCCGTCATTCATCATTGGAGCGGAAGTCCCTCAACTCGGAGGTGGCAGCCAAGTGGGCGCTGCCAAAATCCCCGTCGGACCTATGGCCGGGCTTCCGGGCCTGATGGTGGCGGAGGCCTGTGAATTCAATCGTTCGTTTCATGCGCATCGTCCAAAACATGCCGCCATTTTGAACGTTGAAGAAGACCACCTGGACGTTTACCACAACCTCGAAGGGGTCATCCAAGGTTTCGCTGAGTTCGCCCGAAACATCCCCGATGCCCAGCTTGGTGGACGACTGCTGATCGCTCATGATGGTGCTCACCGCCGTGTAGTCACGCGAAGCAGCAACGCGAGAGTAGAAACCTTCGGACTGTCCACTGAGGCGGACTGGTCGCTCAAATTCAACGTCGACACACAAGAAGTACAGCTTCGAGGCCCGGGATCCGAATTGCAGTGGCAGAACCCCATGCCAGGCGAACACAATGCCCTGAATGCCGGCGCGGCTGCAATTTTAGCGCTGTGGGCCGGCGCGGAGCCCAGCTTGGTTCAAGAGGCCATGGCACAATTCACTGGGCTTGCACGCCGAACCGAGTTCGTGGGCACCAAGACCTTGAACTCTGGAGATGTTCGGGTTTGGGATGACTATGGACACCACCCAACTGAAATTGACCGAACCCTTCGGGCCCTCCGAGCATCGGAGTCCCCCCGCCGATTGGTCTGCGTCTTTCAGCCCCACCAACACAGTCGAACGCGATTTTTACTCGACGAATTCGCGTCATCGTTCAGCGCGGCCGATGTGGTGATTGTGCCTGAGATTTATTTTGTTCGCGATTCGGAGTCCGCCCAAGACCTGGTGAATCAACACACTTTGGTGGACCGGCTTCGGGCCCTCGGCACCTACGCCCTTGCTGCCGATTCGCTGGAAGAGACCGTCTCTCGATTGGACACGGTGCTTTGCGGAGGAGACTTGTTGGTGGTCATGGGGGCAGGACCTGTGGGAGCGGTTGGACCTCAGTGGGTGCATTCGTCGTGAAAAAATACTTCAATGAGCCACTGTCACAGCACTGCTGGAACAAACTTGGTGGACCCGCCGAGTGCTTGATCGACATTGACACAGAAGACGAATTGGTTCGCGTCCTCACTGAAACATACGCCAACCGCACACCCGTCAGAGTGCTGGGACTGGGTTCTAATCTTTTGGTTGCCGAAGGTGGTGTTCCTGGAGTGGTGATTCGGCTGAAAGGTGGTTTCGCCAACTTTTCTTTCGATGGAGAAGCAGTGCATGCCGGGGGCGGGACTGATCTTCGCAAGGTCATCCCTGAGTCCGTGCGTCACGGCCTCGATGGGTTGTGGCAATTGGCTGGATTCCCGGCGACCATTGGCGGAGCGTTGGCCATGAATGCAGGTGGACGTTGGGGCGAAATCAGCGACACGCTGACCCATTGCTCTGGCTTCCTCCTAGACGGCACCCCGTATCGGCAAAGCGTGGAAGAGTGTCAATTCGGATATCGCCATTCACAACTGCGAGGGATTGTGACCCAAGCCACCTTTCATCTCAAAGCTGAAGATCCGAAGAAATTGCGTCGAAAGCTCAAAGAGCTTATGTCTGAAAAAGCAGTTGCCCAGCCACTCGGAGCGAACACCCCCAGCAGCGGCTGCGCATTTAGGAACCCCTTGATAGGAAATATTCGATGCAGTGCGGGCCGGTTGATTGACGAGGCTGGAGGGAAAGGGATGCGTGTTGGCGGCGCTTCGGTCAGTTCAGAACACGCCAACTTCATTGTGACCACACCCGAAGCAACTCCCGAAGAAGTCATGGATTTGATGAGTCAAGTCCAGCAGCTGGTGGTAAAGCACCACAAGGTGAACTTGGTCCCGGAGGTGGTTCAATGGCCGAATCCCAAGAACCTCTGAGCATCACCGTACTCTCAGGCGGTCCAGATGCTGAGGCCATGATTTCTCGAAAATCCGCCGCCGCCATCAGCAACGCCCTGCGTACGGCGGGGCATGTCGTCAACGAAATGGATCTCCCCACCGATGACCCGACAGGACCCTTGCGTGATATCCCCAAAGAACATGTTGTTTTTCCAGCCCTGCATGGCCCATGGGGCGAAGGGGGCGGCGCGCAAGCCCAACTGGTCGAACTTGGCCTTTCATTTGTTGGGTTTGGTCCCGCTGCCGCGAGGGTCGCGATGGACAAACACCAAACCAGAATGCTGGCCGCTGAACACGGAGTCGCCATCGCAGATGGCGCTGTAGTACATCGCGGCAGCACTTGCCCCTGCCCCCCCCCTTGCGTTCTGAAACCTTTGGATGAAGGATCAAGTGTTGGCCTTGAGTTGCTGCGTACCGATGACGAAGTAACCGCTGCCATGAACAAATTAACCGGACCTGCGTTGTGCGAAGCCTTTGTTCCGGGGCGGGAATGTACTGTGCCGTGGGTTTTGGGACAGGTGCTTCCAGTGGTTGAGATCACCACGGCCACAGACCTGTACGACCATGAGGCAAAATATCTCCGGGACGACACCATTTTCACCGTAGAGCCAGAGATCGATCCCGGAGTGCATGCCGTGTTGGGAGAGGCCACCAAACGAATGGCGGAACGCCTCAAAGCACGGCATCTTGGGCGGGCAGATTTTATTCTTGGCCCTCAAGGCCCGGTGTTTCTGGAATGGAACGCCATGCCTGGATTCACGCCCAGCAGCCTGCTTCCTAGATCCGCTGGACATATTGGTATCTCGCTCCCTGAACTCACAGATCGTTTGATTCAAGCTGCTCATGCCGAAGGCCCAATCAAGCCGATACGTTGAGGTGAATCGCACCAAAGGCAAATCTGCCGCCAATCAAACTTATTGGCCGATGGCTGCTGGAACGATCGTCATCATGCTTGCCATGGCGGTGGTCAACCACAGTGGTTGGAAGGGTCATCGAAGCCCTTTGACAGGATTTCGCATTGAATGCAAACACGTAAATGACAACTCAAGTGCGTTCCGACAGCAGTACCTCGACGTTGTCGGTGAAGTCGTGAGAAATTGGCGGGCCAACGACAAAGCCCAGAATCTTCAAACACTGCAACGCCAAATTATGAATCTGGGTCATTTCAGATCAGCCAAGGTGTGGATCGCCGCCCCGCGGTCGATCAGCATTTCAGTCTTGACTGGCGAGCGAATCTTTGATTTTAACCCTTCAAGCATGGCGAAATCCGCAGGCCCCACCAGCTTTACATTGGCCGGTCTCGTCCCCCTGGCCTCTGAATCCGAAGCCCTGTCGCTTCCAGTTTTGGACGTCAGCACAAGCCATGGCTTCTCGACCGCCATTGAAGTTTTTCAACATGCCAAGGCACAAGGATGGTCCTCGTTCATAAAAAAAATACGAGAGCCTCAGTTAAACCAAATTGAACTGGTGGTCTCAGATGCTTCGGGTGTCCAAGGTCTGGTTGACTTTCGGAGCACACCCACACATGAAGCAGGTACTGAACCACTTTTTGCTTTGAAATTAAAAATCTTGGACAAGCAAGCGATGGTCTACCGATCCCTCACTCCTGGTGGGGGACACTGGCGTATTGAACCACGCGGAATGGTCCGCCGACCTGCGGCATGATCGCTGCTCTTGAACACCGCTGGAAGCAGATGTTGCTGCTGGCCAGCTCGGGCTGGATTCTCCTGTCTTTTGTGGTGAACGTGCTGGCGGTCCCCAATCTTGTCCAAAACATCGAAGCCAATTTGTGGGGCTACCAACAGCATCTCACCAGCCTCTCCTTCGGGCTGCTGCTGGCGTATCCCGTCGCCCGGGCTACGATTGGTCCATCGCCGCGTCCCAATCTTGAGTGGCAATCGTTCCTCATCATGACGATGGTTATACAAGTTGCCCTTGCGCCATTGGGGCTGCTTCTTCAACCGCCAGTTGAAGTCTTGCTGCAAACCGATGCCTGGCTGATTGGCTGTGCGATGTGGGGCTGTGGGACCGGCCGGATCATGCGAGAAAGGCTTCCTCTTGGAGCAGCACTTCTTACGATTCCTCTTATTGCCATGCTTTTTAACTCAGACTGGAGTGTGCCGACGGCGGCTGCCTCAGCAGTTCATAACCCCGGCCATCGCCCACCGCCGCCTTTTTGGCTCGTCGTTATTTCGCTCGGCACAGGCGGGTTCTGCATGACCAGGCCACGACGCCCTTTTCCGAGAGACAACACAAATGATCGTCATACCGAGAAAGCCATTTGATCTCGCGAATGCAACCCCATTGGCCTCACGGGCCGGATTGGATTCGCCCAAAAGTCGGGCCCAACTGCGTGGTCACCAAAACGTTCTTGCTCCGGCGATCAACCCAACGCCTTCTCACTGAGCCGCCGACTGGTTACGGCTTGGCTCAGCTGAAGCGGCGAATCAGTTGGTGTCGATGGCTTCTTCATTCAAGAAGGAATTTTAAATTCAATCAATATCGAACACCGCATTTGGATGTCCGTTGCTGTCATCACAGGACTCAAAAATGGATCGCTGGATGACGAAGAACATCGACTCATTCAGGATGCGGTGGCCGCCGCGATGGGTCTATTGCAAAAGTAGCCGTTCATCACCCACAAGAACTCGATAGGATGTTTACCACCGGTGGGGTGGCAGAGCGGTTGAATGCACCGGTCTTGAAAACCGGCATCGGGGAATCCCGATCAGGGGTTCGAATCCCCTCCCCACCGCTTCATCCTCTATTCAAGCTCTCCTCCTTTCACCCAGGAGGAGTCTTGTACGTACCCGAATTTCTGCAGTGTTGCCCCGGCTTCTTCGTGGAAGAAGGCCCGATCCTCCGGCGAAAAGGCCGCTTGCCATTTCTGAGGCTGCCTTCCCTTAAATCGCCCCATCTGAGATGTGGATTCCACATGAGTAAAGAACGCTCGTGCCAGACGTCTTCTGAACAACGATGTCCACTGAACCGGCAAGGCCACGGGCTTGTCCAAGAGCTCGCAGTCAAATTGACTGCTCAATGTTTTCAGGAAGACTTCAGGTGCATTTTGCACTGACTTGGTGCCAATGGTGTAAGCGCCTTCGGAAGACCACGACTCCAGATGCTTGGCCCACGCCGCCGGACGCGAGAGACCTGTTTGGATTTCAGACTGCCTCAACCAATCAGAAAGTGGTTGTCGCGCATCCTCATTCCGATATTTGCTCATCAAGTGCCAAGAACACAATGCTGATCTGCCGTCTCGATGAACGTAAACCACGGAGCAACGATCACGCAGCCAATCAGCCCATGGTGACAATTCTGGATTTGTACGTGCTCGGTCGAGCCAGCTTTCCCAACCAAACGGAGTGTGGGTTTTGATTAAGCAATGAGAAATACGCCGAAAAGTGCGAATGGCTCTGGTCTCAAAACCCTTATGCATAGGGCTCCCCAACCAGTCCAAATCTACAAATAACGCATCCAAAGGTTCGCCAGGAAACTTCCATCCCCGAGCTCCACGAATGTGATTGCGGATCAGGTCAATTGTGAGATGCGTTCCGGATCTAGGATGACTCCCAACAACGATCGGAGAGCATTCCAGAGACGCGAGTTCTCGAACCAACTGTCGGTAATGCATTGTCGCCCTTCACTTGATAATTTTTTCCGAACGAAGCAAATCAATCACTTTTGCCGCGCACTCCTGGGGAGACGACGTGTGGGTATTTAAGGACAATTCTGCATTTTTAGGAGGCTCATAAGGCTGGTGGATGCCAGTGAAATCTGTGATCTCTCCAGCACGTGCCTTCTTGTAAAGCCCTTTGGGATCTCTTTGCTCAGCGACCGCAAGGGGGACATCAACATGGACCTCGTAGAAAGGCAAGCCTGCTGCTCGGTGTAACTCCCGTACCGAATCCCGTTGAATTTGCAGGGGGCTAATAAAACTGCAAAGAACGAGCAATCCTGAATCGGCCATAAGAGCCGACACTTCGCCAATACGGCGGAGATTTTCTGCCCGGTCAGACTCAGAAAACCCCAGGTCACCATTGAGGCCATGCCTTACATTGTCGCCATCAAGTCGATATGGAAGCAGCGAGGCTGCAAACAACTCTTCCTCAAGAGCAACGGCAACAGTGCTCTTGCCACTGCCAGAGAGACCGGTGAACCAAACAGTGCACCCCAGATGACCCAGTCTGTCGGAACGATCGGACCTGCTGACGGAACCACTGTGCCAAACCACATTGTCTGATCGATTCTTAAACAAAGAGTCACCTTTCCGTTCGACAACTACAATTCCGTAGGACATATTTTAAACTACATTTACCCAAGATTACCATGAACCAGAGTCTTACCCACCTCAAAGCCCTCGAAGCGGAAAGCATCCACATTATTCGTGAGGTGGTTGCCGAGTTTGATAAGCCAGTCATGCTGTATTCCGTCGGAAAAGATTCTGCCGTAATGCTTCACTTGGCCCGCAAAGCATTCGCTCCAGCTGTCCCGCCCTTTCCACTTATGCATGTGGACACCACTTGGAAGTTCCGAGAAATGATCGAATTCCGGGACAGAATGGCAAAAGAATGCGGAATGGAGTTGATCGTTCACATCAATCAAGAAGGAGTTGCCCAAGGGGTGGGACCAATCACCCACGGCTCCAAAGTTCATACGGACATCATGAAGACCCAAGGGCTTAAGCAAGCTCTGAATGAGCATAAGTTTGATGCTGCTTTTGGCGGTGCTCGACGTGATGAGGAAAAGAGTCGAGCCAAAGAACGGGTTTATTCGTTCCGTGACGAAAACCACCGTTGGGACCCCAAAAACCAACGCCCCGAGTTGTGGAACATCTACAACGGCATGGTGCATCAAGGCGAGTCCATTCGCGTCTTCCCACTTTCAAATTGGACTGAACTCGATGTTTGGCAGTACATCTGGCTTGAGAACATTCCGATCGTGCCGCTGTATCTGTCCGCTAAGCGTCCGGTCGTAATAAGAAACGGCGTGCCAATCATGGTGGACGACGACCGACTCCCCCTTGAAGAAGGTGAAGTTCCAGAGATGAAAATGGTCCGCTTCCGAACCCTGGGCTGCTACCCGCTCACTGGCGCGGTTGAGTCTGAAGCAACCACTCTGCCCGAGGTCATCCAAGAAATGCTGCTCACCAAGCAATCAGAGCGTCAAGGTCGGGTTATCGACTACGACCAATCGGGATCGATGGAAGAGAAGAAACGTGAGGGCTACTTCTAATGAGCCACCAGTCCGACCTGATTGAAAGCGACATCATTGCTTACCTCAAGCAGCACGAGCGCAAAGAACTCCTGCGTCTCCTCACGTGTGGCAGTGTTGATGATGGCAAAAGCACGCTTATTGGACGCCTTCTGCATGACTCGAAGATGGTCTACGAGGATCAACTTGAGGCCGTGACCAGAGACAGCATCAAGAGCGGAACCACGGGCGAGCAACCTGACCTTTCACTTCTGGTTGATGGTCTCAAAAGTGAGCGTGAACAGGGCATCACAATTGATGTGGCCTATCGCTACTTCAGCACCAGCAAACGTAAGTTCATCATTGCCGACTGTCCTGGTCACGAGCAATACACAAGGAACATGGCCACGGGTGCCTCGACCTGTGACCTCGCAGTCATTTTGATCGATGCCAGACATGGGGTCCAAGTTCAAACGAGGCGGCACTCTTACATCGTGCGTCTTTTGGGCATCAAACACGTGGTGGTTGCCATCAACAAGATGGACATTGCCGATTGGAGTGAAGAGCGTTTCGAAGAAATTCGTTCCGACTACGCCAACTTCGCGGCCAAACTGGGACTGGAAGATGTCCGTTTCCTTCCGATGAGCGCGCTCCTTGGTGACAACGTGGTCGACCCTTCGGAACACATGCCGTGGTACAACGGCCCCACCCTTATGCATGTGCTAGAAAACGTGCACATCGGTGGCGATCGAAACTTACGTGATTTCCGGCTGCCGGTTCAGTGGGTCAACCGGCCCAACCTCAATTTCCGTGGCTTTGCCGGACAGGTGGCCTCTGGCAGCATCCGGCCCGGCGATGCCATCCGAGTCATGCCCTCCGGGAAGACCACCTCCATCAAAGAAGTTCTTGGCCCCGATGGTCCACTTGAGGAGGCCTTCACTCCAATGAGCGTCACCTTGACGTTCGATGATGAAATCGATGCCTCTCGAGGAGACACCATTGTCCACGCCGAAGCCACCCCCACCATCACCAATGAATTCGAGGGGATGTTGGTTTGGATGCACGAAGAAGAACTGTCTCCTGGTCGCGAATATGTCATCAAACATGGACCGCACCGCACCTACGGAACCGTGGATCGGATTGTGAACCGAGTTGACGTCAACACCCTTGACGAGCACGACGCTTCACGCCTGGCCCTTAACGAAATCGCACGCGTGGCCATTCGCACCAGTGCCCCAATGGTTCTCGATGACTACGAAAACAACCGGGGAACCGGAGCTTTCGTGATTATTGACCGGCTCACCAACGTCACCGTGGGCGCGGGGATGATTCGGCTCACCGGACAAACCACCTCCGCGCATTGGGAAACCGAACCGGGAGCCATATTGGTTCACCAAGGATCCAGTGTCAGTGCAGACGAACGACGCACCAGGTTTGGACATGGCGCGGCGACCGTTCTGTTCACTGGATTGACCGGCTCCGGAAAAACCACCATTGCCTTGGAACTCGAGAGACTCCTCTTTGAACGAAATGTCCACGCGGCCGTGCTCGATGGGCAAGCCATGAGAATGGGACTGAACCGGGATCTTGGCTTTAGTGCTGCCGAACGCTCGGAGAATCTCAGACGAAGCATGGAACTCGCTCGACTTATGAACGGGGTCGGTACCGTCTGCCTTGCCGCGTTTGTCGCCCCCGAGGACCGTTCAAGACAAGCGGCTCAGGAGTTGGTGGGTGCTGATCGGTTCCTTTTGGTTCATCTTGATCCTCCGTTGGAGGTGTGCCGCAAACGAGATGGCAGCGGCCTGTACGAAAAGCAAGAAAGCGGCGAACATGCTTCCATCCCAGGCGTCACCCAGCCTTACGAAGCACCTGAATCACCAGACCTTCGTATCGATACCAGTTTGATGTCCTCGTCCGATGCAGCGCAACTGGTGTTGAGGCTTCTCGAGGAACGTCAGTTCATCAAAGACTGATGCGCGTCCTCCACTACGAACCTGCCATCAGACTTGAGCTTGGCGGCGTGGTTCGCGCGGTGCTTGACATCGCGACAGAGCAGGCAAGGTGTGGGGTTGATGTCACGCTGGCCACCCACGACGCGACCGATGTTCCAGCTGACTTTCCGGGCAACGTGCTGGTTCTTCCAGGCCCTGGACCGCTCGGTCGACTTGGTCCAGGTAGCGCCAAAGCGGCACCAGTCGTTTCTCGTATGGATGCCGTCCATCTTCACGGCATGTGGTCCCTGGCCAATTTGCAGTGGGCCGATTTCGCCAAAGAAGCCAACTGCCCATATTTCATCAGTCCTCATGGCATGCTTGACAACTGGTGCATGAACCAGAAAGCTTTCAAAAAAAATCTCTTTCTTCGGATTGGCGGCAGAAGATGGCTCGAGCATGCTTGCGGGGTGCACCTCACCGCAACTGCAGAACAAGAGCAATCCAGAAGATGGGCGCCAAAGATGAGAAGCTTTGTCTGCCCACTCCCTATGGATATGGCGCCATTTCAACAAATACCTTCACGAGAATTGGCTGAAAAAGCCGAGCCGGCGTATGCCGATGGTTCACCCGTAGTTTTGTTCCTGTCACGGCTGCATGAAAAAAAGCGTCCCGAACTGCTTATTGAAGTGGCCCGCGAACTGCAGTCTGAGGCAACAATCGTTCTGGCTGGGGACGGAGATCCGAATTACGTTGAATCCCTTCGAAAACAGGCTTCCGACACCACGGTTCGATTTCCGGGCTTTGTGCGTGGAGAAACCAAAGTTGCGATGTACGGTCATGCCATGTGCTTTGCGTTACCTACCAGTCAAGAGAACTTCGGTTACGTCCTGTTTGAAGCGCTGGCGTCCGGCGTTCCCGTTCTCACCACCAAAGGGGCTGACACCTGGCCCGAAATAGACAATTCTGGAGGCGGCATGGTTCTTGAACCGAGCGTCGACGCATTTGCCAACGCCATTCGGCAGCTGATTGCCTCTCCAGAGAACACGAAGCAAATGGGCGCTCACGGCCGATCTTGGGCGCTTGAAAACTTGAATGCCGAAGTGGCCACCAAACAGTTGCTCGACCAGTATGTTCAACTGAAAGAGGAGAAGGGTTGAGCCAAGCCAAGAACAATGGATTCATTTTGGCGGCCTGCCGAAAGATGTCATCAAAAGCCAATCGGTTGCTGGCACCGAGATTTGCTCGGTCCCTCGGCTACATCCTGGACAGCGAATACCCCAAAGCAGGGGGAACTTGGTTCGGCAAGATGGCCGCAGAGATTCTTCAACTCCCCTACCCAGAGCACAACGCCTTCCCTACCGGATGTCCATGTGTTCTGCACAACCACTGGCACTGGGCCCCAGGTCTTAAACCAGCTTTTTATCTCAGCCGTGATGGGCGGGATGTCATGGTCTCGTTGTATTTTCATCGCATTCGTGAATTGAAGGCTCAAAACCCGGTAGCAGAAAGACGATTTGCTAAGAGATACGAGAAGCTCTTTGGAAAAGGATGGGATCCGGACAACACCATCCGCAACATGCCGCTGTTCCTGAAGGATGAATTTGCCTACCCACGTGACAGCCGAAAGAATTGGCGTGATCATGTTATGGGCTGGCATGACGGCGGACGCGGCCGAGAAGGTGTGGTCTACCTTTCGTACGAAGAACTGCTGGAAAATGCACCGGAAACCATGACTCGTGTGATCACCGAAATCACTGGCACTCAACCTGATCCTTGGCTGGTGACCCAAACCACTGAAAAATACGATATGAGTCGGCAGACCGGTGGACGTCAATCTGGAGAAGAGGATCGTTCATCTTTTATACGCAAAGGTGTAGCTGGAGACTGGGTAAACCATTTCACCAAAGACACGAGCAAGCTATTTCACAAATTGGCGGGCGATGCACTCTTGGCCTTGCAGTACGAAGAAGACCCCGACTGGTGGAAGAGAGTTTCCTCCGCAGAAGATTGAGGCGGGACAAAGTAAGACCAGCAGAGATTACGACACCAAAGGCTCTCGAAACTTGAGAAGTCTTCGACCAAGCAAACCAAAAATCAGCACGAAATAGCCACCGCCACATAAGATCAGCCAACTTACACCCTGGGGCTCCCACAGGGGAAGCAGCAGCGGCGATGCAACCAAAGTCGCCGCCAGGGGCCATATCAATGAGCTACGGATATGCACCAAAAATCCTGGACGTGCCTGCTCCAAGCGTATGGGGATAAACAACAGCTGGGTCAGAGTCGTTACCACGACCAACACAATCGCAGGAATTACCAAGACTTGGCCCCAAACCCCAGCTGCCGCAATGATGATAATTGGCTGAAGAATCCCAGAAATCGCAACAAGCCGGGCGTAGCGTTCCACCAACCCAAGTCCGTAGAAGACGCGAATCCATCCATCGGCCAGAGCGCGAACCATCATCTGAATCACGATCAGACGGGTCACCAAAGAGGTTGAATCCAACAGTCCTGGAGAGCGTGAAAACACCGGCCCCAGCCAGACCTCCAACAAAGTGGGGGCGGCAATGAAAATCAAAATCCCAACCGGAAAAGTAGCCGCGGCTTGGATCTCTGTCACCCTTCTCAGCCAAGCCGAGATCCTATCTGGTCGATCTTTCTGGATTCGAACCGTTACAGCATCCACACCAGAAACAGTGCCTTCAGCCAACATCCGGGCATACGCCGACAAGCGAATGGCGAATTGATATGGAACCGTTGCCGCCATTCCGAGCAAAAGATTGACCAACAAAGCCACCACACGAACGTTGAGATTCAAAAATAAAACAACCAATGAATTCCATCCGAATGTGGACAGAATCTCTTGCAGTGCTTGTCGAGAAGCAACCGAGAACACCGGCCGGGCCAAGGGCTCCAGAATTGCTTGGGCGCACACTGCGAAAACCACCACGCTCACAGTGAACCAAGCATTGAGCGATACGAACTCAGCCAACTGTTCTTCTGCTGAACCTAACGAAGAGATGCATAAGACCGCAACCAGACTTGCAGTACGTCGGGCGAGCAACACCAGATTTTGCAACACGAACCGCTCTCGAACTCCGAACAAAGCCTGAAACGGAGAGCCCACAATGCCCACGATGGCCGCCAAGGCTTCGGCCAACACAATTTGTCTCGCCAGTCCGGAAGTTCCTTCAGGCAAATCCAACACGTCAATGCCGTACCAAAGAAATGAAAAAATCAATCCGGCCACTGTGGCCAACGCTAAGGCCAGCAGTAAGGCGGTTGAAAAGATCGGGCGGAATGATTCGGGGCCCGCGTGCCAAGCTCGCCCAAGCTCGCGAACCAACGATCGCTCAGTAAGCGTGAGGAAAATCCCCGCGATCCCCACTTGAGAGCCAACGAGGAGCCACAACGCGACCAAATCTGGTCCAATTCGTCCCCCGAGAAGCCGAATCAACAACAAGCCGGAAAGAAAGCCGATACCTAATCTGGCCAGATTGGAGACAATACGGATCATGAGTTCAAGTTCTTCTCCATGTCGTGTACCTGACTTTCTCATCATCGGCGGAATGAAGTGCGGATCCACGACGCTTTTTCGAGATCTTGACGCGTCTCCAGAGATCCTCTTTCCTGTGCATAAAGAGCCTCACAACCTTCTCCACGACAGTGTTCTGACAGAAAGTGGGCGTTACGAATACAGCAACCTGTACAAAGGAGCGAAAAAAACGCAACTGCTCGGAGATGCCAGCACCGGTTACACGAAGCTTCCAACCCATACCGGAGTGCCCAAAAGAGCCAAAACAGTGCTGGGGGCGGATGTCAAAATCGTTTACATCATTCGCAATCCTGTCGACCGTATTCAGAGCCATTATCGCCATCTTCTTTCTCGCCCAAACGCGATGCAATCCAGCTTTGAAGAGGTCTTGACTACTTACCCAGAAGTTCTTGAATATTCGTGTTACGGAAAGCAGCTCCAAGCATGGCGGGAACATTTTGATGAAGAATCCATACTTGTCCTCTGCCTTGAGGATCACCAGCGGAACCGTGTGAGCAGCACCGATACAGTGTGTGCCCATATTGGGGCGGAACCTTGCGGGCACCTGATTGATGTCGAAACGGCATGGAACAAAAGCGACAGCAAGCCTGTGGCACGGGGTCCGCTTGGACCGATCGTGACCTCAAACTTTTATCGTCGGTACATCCGCCCACTCCTTGGAAATCAGTCAAGAGATTTTGCCAGAAATCTCCTTTTACCAAAGGCGAAATCAACAGAAGTAGCTTGGACTGACTCAATTTGGGAACAATGCAAACAACGACTTTCTGAAGATGCTCAACTCTTGCGAAATTTGACCAACGATCAGTTCGGCACAGCTCCCGACTGGCTCAAGCCACCCATGATCAAATCCCGATAAAGAATCATGTCTTTTTTCGTCGGCCTTCTGTTCCTCATGCAGTCGCTATGGATTGTTCGAAGAATGATTGTTGATGCCATAAGAAGAGATGTGGAACTCCTTTCACTAAGAAACATGTTCCTGCTCGGGTTTCTTAATTTTGTCAGCGCATCCGCGACGACAAGCTTGTTGCTTGGGGATTACGGACTCATGCGGATTGACTCCCCGGGGATGACTGGCCTTTTGATGTTCGTTCTCTCCTGTGCTTTTTTGTACCTCTTTTTAAGGAACTGGAGACGAAGCCGTATTGCTGACCGGATCTCACGATTCGGTTTCCGGGAGAGAATTGTTTCAAACATGGGCCTGATCGCCACGGCCTGGGCCGTAGTCGGGGTTGCCTTCCTCTGCAGATTCCCCCTTTCGGTCATTCCCTTCGTAGGCATCGTCACTTCGATTATTGCTGCGGGAATGTTTAACGCAGCCGTCGGAATCGGCGCCTGGGCATGGATGAAACAGCCGTTGAATCCTGTCTACGGTTTCAACTTCATCGGTCTTCTTTTGGCCTGCAGCGTGTTGCTCCTTGCTGGAGCTTTCGGCCGCCGGGAAATTCTGGGACTCCTTATTTCCGTGGCTTTCGCCGCGTATTGGGCACGTTTTCGTTTTTCGGATACCACCGGGCTGATCATCAGAGTAGGAATACTTGCTTCGCTGGCCTTTGTCCCCATGGTGTTGTTTACTGCCACTCGAGGTGACGACCGACGTGAGCGAACCGGTGCCGAGTACCTCACAGCATTTGTTTCAGTTTCACCAGGCGATTTTGCGGAAGCAAGCAGAGACCTGCTTAGTGGGCAAATGGCTGCGGCCAATTCAATGTGGCTTATTGAACACATGGGAGACACCCATCCGTACGACTTCCTTCACTCACTTCGATACATGGTTGAGAAGCCAATACCTCGGATGTACTACCCGGGAAAAACCGACGGTTTAGGGCACACCATTGTTTCCGACGCTGGAATTTACGGCTTTGCCGACTCCTTCACCATTGGCCCCGGCATCATTGGCCACGTGTGGAACGACTTTCCATGGGTCGCGCTTTTTCTTTACCCCTGGCTCTTGGGGCTGGCGTTAGGAGCACTTGACCGCCTCATTCTGAGGTACAAAAATGACGCATGCATGATTGCGATATGTGCTGCTGGAGTTGGCCACATTATCGGGATGCCGAGAGGCGACCTTGGCAACTTCGCGTCAAACGCGTTGTTTGGTGTCATTGGTGCCTTCATTGGCCTGCAGGTCGTCTCTCGCTTGTTTGGTCGTTCCAAAAAACGCGACCGCAAGACCCTTGAACCTTGGAAGCAATGGCGTGGGCTACCCTATGGTTAGACACCACGGTGATTCATGATTAACCAAAGCAATCTTCGCAAAGCACTCTCCACTGTCTTGGACCCCGAATCAGGAAGAGACTTGGTGAGTTTGGGCGTCCTCCGAGAACTCCAAACCGATCAAGACACCATCCGCATTGAACTGGACATCGCATCCACCGACGAATCCGTGCAAAGCACTCTGCGTTCAAGCATCTCGACCGCGGTGAGGAAGCTTGCCGCAGAACTCGGCTTACGGCGCGTCCCGGAACTTGAAGTGGAATTTCTGCAAGCAGGAGAAACGCCCAACCCCCTGCCCTTGGTGCGTTCCGTCATTGCGGTCGGAGCTGGCAAGGGAGGCGTAGGCAAAAGCACCGTTTCGGTGCATCTGGCACTGGCGTTGGCTCGAATGGGCCGCAAAGTTGGCATCTTGGACGGCGATATCTATGGTCCCTCCCTGCCAACCATGCTTGGTCTTCAGGAGATCCCTCCCAAGATTGATGGCAACACCATCGTTCCTTTTGAAAAAGACGGGCTGAAAGTTGTTTCGATCGGGCGCTTGGTAGAACCCGAAAAAGCCTTGGTTTGGCGCGGCCCCATGGCCCATGGAGCTTTTCGCCAACTCGCCCTCCAAAGCGACTGGGGTGAACTGGACCACCTCATCGTCGATCTCCCCCCCGGCACCGGTGATGTCCCGCTCACGTTGGCCCAACTCTTGCCGCTCACTGGTGCGGTTGTGGTCTGCACGCCCCAGAAGGTCGCCCAAGACGACGCCCGTCGGGCCATCCGAATGTTCCAGCAGTTGGGCGTCTCAATTCTTGGCGTGGTGGAGAACATGGCGGGATTTACGGCCCCGGACGGGACCACGATCGATCTTTTCGGCAGAGGTGGTGCTGAGGAGATGGCCGCCAGCATGAGCCTCCCCTTTTTGGGCAGGCTCCCAATCCACCCAGAACTGGCGGCCCGAGGGGATGCTGGTGAACCCGCTTCCTGCCACGACATCGAGGGGCTTGGAGACACTCTCCAGAGCCTTGGGATGGCTTTTGACCACCGCATCCGCATGGCAGAACGTGGCGAGGATCGCCCCACACTGGTGATCCGCTGACCGCGGGCCCGTTGACACCACCCCGGTTCTGGCTACAATGTCGGATTCCCGCAAACCAACGGGAGGAGACCCCTATGCCCCGTCAAACCACTTTCCTGAAGGCTGGTACCCACGAACCCAAATGGGTCGTGGTTGATGCTGCCAACGTCCCACTCGGCCGACTGGCCGCCCGGATTGCGACGGTTCTCCAAGGCAAGCACTCCCCCAATTGGACTCCGCACGCCATGAGCGGGGACTACGTGATCGTAATCAATGCCGGCCAAGTGGCCCTTACTGGCCGCAAACCTGAACAGAAAATGCGAAAGACCTACTCCGGACACCCAGGTGGTCTGAAGCACATCCCCTACGGCTGGATGCAAGAGCACCGTCCCATCAAACTCGTCGAAGAAGCGGTCCGCCGCATGCTTCCCAAGACTCGACTCGGCCGCGTGATGCTGTCGAACCTGAAGGTTTACGAAGGCGCTGAGCATCCGCACCAAGCCCAGCAGCCAGTTGCCCTCTAAATCCATTGAAAGACCTTCCGAATGACTGAAGAAATCAACGCAACTGAACCCGCAGAGTCCGCCACCATCACTTTGGGAGAGGCTCCAGCGGAAACCGCTGAAGACACCTTTGTGCCCCGTGAACCAGCCGCCCCCGTCCATGGATGGTGGTGGGGAACAGGACGACGCAAAGCCTCTGTGGCTCGAGTCAGAGTGCAACCTGGAAGTGCCGGCGTCCTTTGCAATGGCAAGCCATTGGAAGAATTCTTCTGCACTCCGCGTGACCGAAACAATGTGATGGCAGTGCTTGAGGCCACCAACATGCTTGGGCAAGTGAGCGTCAAGGCGAACCTCACCGGTGGCGGCACCACCGGGCAATCCGGGGCAATGGTCATGGGGCTCGCACGGGCACTTCTCGGGTATGACCCATCCGTCGAAGCGGTGCTGCGTGAGCACGGGTTCCTCAGCCGCGACGCCCGCCGAGTCGAACGGAAAAAATATGGTCAACGCGGCGCTCGTCGTCGCTTCCAGTTCTCCAAGCGTTGATCGCTTGAGACTTCATCAAAAGTTTTCCGCGGCGGCCGACAGGCCGCCGCTTTTTACGTCCCCGGTCGAAACGGTCCCGCCGCTTGAAGTATCAGACGTTGGTCCTCGGTGCGCCCCCGGCGGCCTCGATTTGGGCACAGTTCCAACCATGACGAAGGAGCATCCTGATCCAACCCAAGCCAGCGTGCTGCTACAACACTTAAGTCATCCGAGAGAAGATCTCTTTGGCAGCCAAAGCCAGGAAGGGCGGGGCCAAAAGGATCAGATGGATCCCAGGGTCGCATAACCCCATGCTGAGCACGTTCAGCTTCAATCCGAAGACGACCAGCAAACCGCACAGACTCTCCTGCGAGGATCGCAGCAAGGAGCGCTGCCAAAGCGCCATCTTGTTGTGCTGGCCCAACGAAGCACTTGGGATACCACCAACCACAACGCCTCAACACATCCTCCGCCTCAACTATCAAATCGAATGGGCTTGACGGATGCAATGCCACAATCATCTCGTGGGCGGCCCAACGGTTTTGGACAAATTGATGCACCGCCTCCGGACCGCCAGAAAGTCTTGGAGGTGCCACAATTTCATGGTTTGTGTTCATCTCCTGCAACCGACGGACCCGATCACGCTGCACTCGACGCCTACGAGTGTCGTCAGAAATGCCGGCATGCTGGTTCCAACGATGCGGTGCGATACCCCATCGCCATGCGAGACCTGCGGCGCGGTCTTCTTGGGCTCGATCGCGTCGCCTTCCCTGATTCTTCCAGCGACGCAAAGTCTCCCGAGGAATGTGCTTTGCTTGTTCCGGAGTCAGCAAACTCAGCCGCTTGACCTCTTTGGAGTGCCGAAATCCCCGTTTGGTTCGAAACGGACGAGCTTCGAGGAACCGATCGGCCTCAGGACCAGACACCAGCAGTTGCACCTTTCCATGGCATTGCGACCACTCAAAGACAAGCCCTTGGTCCCGCCATCGCCGTACCGTTCGCACATGCACCCCAGCATGAAGGGCCAAATCCTCTTGCGTGAAGTACTTCACGCCAGAATCCACCTGAACTGGCGCCTGACGGGAAAGTTGTTCGAGCATTCGCGTGAGATCAGCGACCAGAGCTTCCCGTGCAAGCAAAGCATCATCCGCTTGACCGAGCTGCAGTTGCTCCCGGATTGGATCAAGACGAAGAAAGGGGACGGTTGAACTGGCGCAGTCTTGGACAAGATCGCGGAGGACCATTTGAGCACGTACACGAATTCTCGCTGGCGCTAGCCCCAATTCACGGGCAAACACCGCCATCACTTCGGTCTTGTACGCCGCGCTCAGCGGACACCTTCTCGGATAGGAAAGGAGGTTTCGATTTCTGCGTGCCCATCGACGTACGCCCGAGGAACCGAGGGGTGGATGCCGCAAGCAATGGCGTAAGGCCGAAGCCCGGCTTGGGTGGCCAATCGCACCAAATGGTTTGGGGCTTGGCGGTCGGGGGTAATGAGTTCCACCCGATCACCAACGCATGGTGACAACCCAGCGGCCAGCGCGGGGCCCAGATCCACAACAGTCTGGTCCATATTGACGGCTCCCGCAACAGGAACCCATGACTCGCCTTGAGGAGTGATCAATCGCACTTGAGGCGCGATGTGGCCGTCGCGACCCGAAAGGAAGGGGGACCACCCCGCGGCGTAGCCCACCGGAACCAAGCCAAGGACCGAGTCTCGGTCGGCGGTCCACTCTCCGTGGTACCCCACCCGTTCACCTCGGGCAACCCGCTTGCAAAGACGAAGGGTCGTGGTCCAACGCAAACACGGCTCCAAATCAAGAGCCATTGGGAGTCGGCGACCATCACTTAGGAATTCAACCCCAAACCCAGCCCAAGCTTGACCCACCCGCACCATGTCCGCGTGGGTGGTGCGATCGCCCAGGGTCGCACATGAATTGGCCACGTGGACAATCAGGTCCTCCGGCAAAAGTCCTCGAAGACGCTGGACCTCGCCCCGCACCATGGTGTGCTGGGCTTCGGTCAGAGCGGCATCACGGTCTGAACTCACGAAGTGGGTGGAGACTCCAGCAAGTCGAACACGAGGCTCTTCTTGGATGTCACGAACCAACTTTTCAAACTCTGGAAGAGGAGTCCCCCCGCGGCGAAGTCCTGTGTCCATTTCAAGATGCAGCGGGATAGGCGTCACATCTGGGGTAAGCACACTGCGGATGCGATGCCAATGATCAAGACCGTGAACGGTGAAATGAACCCGCCCCTCGTTGCAAAATCCCCGCAAGGGTGATCCACGAAGGTGAACAGGATCTGGACCCAGCACCAAAATGGGGCAACGAATCCCGGCCTGCAAAACGGCAAGGCCCTCATTGGCGTCGTAGACGGCCAACATGGAAGCCCCAGACTGCTGGAGCACCCGCCCCACTTCCGTGGCCCCCATGCCATAGGCATTGCCCTTGATCACAGGACAAATCTTGGTTTGAGGTCCCACCAGATCCCGCAAACGCCGGTAATTGCGGCGGATTGCCGCGACATCCACTTCTAAAAATGAGGCATCCATAAACAAGGCAGAACCTTTGAATCGATCGTACCATTCACGAAGAGGTTCTATCGACCTCCCCGATCCCATGCACATTGATACTGATGCCGAAATCTTTCGGACGGAATCAGGCTTTGAGGCACTCGGACTCCGCAAAGAGATCCTGACTGCCATCGGAAAGCTCGGCTTCGTTCACCCCACCCACATTCAATCGGAACTTGTTCCGCTTGGCGTTGCAGGGCGAGATGTCCTTGGACAATCAAAAACGGGAACTGGAAAAACCGCGGCCTTTGGTTTGCCTCTCCTTCACCGTCTCGCAGAAAAACCCAGCCCGTTTTCAGGCTTGATTCTGTGCCCCACCCGAGAACTGGCCATCCAGATCGCCAAAGACCTCCAGGATCTGGCCGGCGACCTTCCGGTCAAAATCATGCCGGTGTACGGCGGACAACGCATGAAGGTGCAGTCCGACAAGCTGAAAAAAGGGCCCCATATTCTGGTCGGCACCCCAGGACGGGTTATGGATTTCCACCAGCGTGGTGAATTGCCTTACGACAAGATCCAAATGGCGGTGCTCGATGAAGTGGACCGTATGCTCGACATTGGCTTCCGAGATGACATTCGTCGCATCTTGGGATCCATGACCCAGAAGCATCAAACCATCTTTGTCTCGGCCACAATTTCCGAAGAGATCGAGCGACTTGCCCGAAAGTACCTCACCGATCCTGAACGTCTGACCCATGCCGGCAAAAGTCTCACCGTCGCTCGAGTTGACCAACAAGCGTGGGAAGTCAACCCTTGGGACAAAAGTCGGTTGCTCGCCCATCTGATCAAAAAGCACAAGCCCGAAGTCACGATTGTGTTTTGCCGGACAAAAATGGCGGTGGATCGCACTTCGAAACATCTTGCCTCCCGAGGTATCAAAAGCGAAGTCATGCACGGTGACATCCGCCAGTCAAGGCGAAATCGCGTTCTGGAAGATTTCAAGACTGGCAAGGTCAAATTGCTGATTGCCTCTGACCTGGCCGCCCGTGGTATAGACGTTGACGGGATCACCCATGTCGTAAACTACGACATCCCTGACAATCCTGACGACTACGTGCACCGCATTGGTCGGACCGCTCGAGCAGGACGTGAAGGGAACGCCTGGACGTTCATCTGCCCCGACGAAGGCCATCTTTTGATGCAAGTAGAACAGCTCACCAACGTCCACATCCCATCCAGCAAACCCGATGACTTTGAGCCCGGACCGATCCCGGAATCGGTACTTCGACGCCGAGAAGAAGAAGCACAACGGCTGAAAGATGCTGAAAAGAACAAGCGGACTCGAGGCCTGGAACTCCCTGATGAGTCGAAAGCATCGGACAGCAACGCCTTCCCTGGTGGTGTGGTACCCAAATCCATGCCGGGCCGACGCATGGGGGGCCGGATTCGCACCCGAAGACGATGAGTTTTGTTCGTGTGCATCCTGAAGTGCTTTCGGCTCTGGCCGAACAGCGACCGGTTGTGGGCCTGGAATCCGCAGTCATCACCCACGGACTCCCCCAAGAACCACGACCGGAACTCCTCCAGAAATTGGGGACTCCATTCGCCGAAAAATCAGATCTTTCCGTCAACTTGGCCTTGGCCGAAGTGATGGAAGAGACCGTCCGCGCGTGCGGCGCTGTCCCAGCCACGACCGCCGTGATCAAAGGCGAGTTGGTGGTCGGGCTGAGCGAAGCCGAACGACTTGATCTGGCCCATCACCCGTCCCCGCTCAAAGCGGCCCCCCATCGTCTTGCGACCATGATCGCCACCAAAGCCTCTGGAGGTACCACCGTTGGTGGTGCCCTCATGCTTCTTCAACATGGGCATCCCGATCTCAAAGTGTTGGCCACTGGCGGCATTGGCGGGGTGCATCGAGGTTGGATCAACCGACCGGATATTTCAGCTGACCTGACCGTCTTGTCTCGCACCCCCCTGATGTGCGTGTGTGCTGGGGCCAAAGTTGTTCTGGATGCCGTCGCAACGTTTGAAGCTTTGGAGACTTTGGGGATCCCAGTCCTTGGCTGTGGCTGCCGTTCATTCCCCAGATTTCATGCCCCAGGAGATGGGACCCTCCCCATCCATTCTTGCTCCCCGCAAGAGGCGGCACGAATCGCCTTAGCCCATTGGAAGATCGGTTCCAGCGGGATCTTGATCACCCAATCCCCCCCCGCACCTTGGGCGTTAGAGCTGGAGACACTGGAAACAGTGACCCAGCAAAGCGTGGCCTCGGTCACGGCCTCGGGACCTGACGCCACACCCGCCCTGCTCAGCGCTTTGGATCAAGCCAGCTCGGGACGAGCACTGCTCGCAAACTTGGCACTGCTCCGGCACAATGCAATCTTGGGTTCGGCTCTGGCCACCGAACGCCTACAGCTCCACCACCATGACCTCTGAACCCTCCATGAGCGACACCGATACCAATCCCGGGTCAACCCCCCAAGATTCTGTCCTGATCACTGGCATGGCGTCTGAGGCCCCAGACCGGAACTTCTCCCTCCTGGAGCTGGCTTCTGGACTTCCGGTTCAAGAAGACCACCCAGTCCGCATCCCTCAAGGCATGGTGGAGGAACTCAGAATTCGCCATGGCCATCTCCTGAAAGCCGAGGTGCAGCAGCGCACCATCCGGACAAGGCGGGGAAAGAGGCAACGCCGTGAGGTGACAAAGGTCCTCCAAGTGGAGCATCTTGATCCCAGCATTCACTGCACCCGACCTTCTTTTGAAGATCTTGTTCCCATCGATCCCGCCCCCCGGCTCACGCTCGAGCATGAGGGGGGCCCCATCTCCTCGCGCATGATCGACCTGTTCTGCCCCATTGGCTTTGGCACCCGCGGCCTGATCGTGTCACCACCAAAAGCAGGGAAGACCACCTTGCTCCGTGATATCGCCACCAGTGTTGCCGTCAATCACCCCCAAGTCCGCATCATTGCGGTGCTGATCGATGAACGCCCCGAGGAAGTGACAGAGTTCACTCGGCATGTACCCGGCGAGGTCTTGGCCAGTTCCAACGACATGGATCTGGAAACCCACACCGATCTCGCGCTCTTTGCCTATGCCCGAGCGCGACGACTCCTTGAAGCAGGTGAAGACGTGCTGTTTTTGGTTGATTCACTGACTCGATTGGGCCGAGCCTTCAACAACGACCGCAGATACGCCACCGGAGGACGAACCATGTCGGGTGGCATCGACACCATGGCACTCGATTGGCCCAAGCGAATCTTTGGTACCGCCCGGAACGTCGAGGGATCTGGATCTCTCACCATGCTGGCGACGTGTCTGGTCGACACGGGTGGGCGAGGTGACCAAGTGATTTATGAAGAGTTCAAAGGCACCGGCAACATGGAGTTGGTGCTCGATCGCAGTGTCGCCGAGCAACGCCTCTTTCCCGCCATTGATCTGGCTGGTTCGGGTACTCGGAAGGAAGATCTTCTGCTGTCGGAAGGGGCCCACCAGACCATCACAGCTTTAAGGCGAAGATTGATCAACATGAAGCCCCCGCAGCAGGTGGCTCAGCTGCTGAAAGCAATGGAGCGGGTCCCCAACAACGACATGCTGGTGCGTGGCGGACGTCCCTCCGAATAGACCACCTATCCACCATTCCTAGTCGAGTCATCGGCCCTGATGTTCAGGATCAAGTTCATCTCAACCATGCTGATAACCACGGAAGAAGAGATTCGGAGCCCAACCTTTAATGGTGCACTCATGCGAGGCTTCTGCCTGCATGCTGGCACATCAAGTGCATTGCAAATGTACCCACCCGTGCCAATCACGAAATTGTGAAGGCATGCTGGGGCCAAAAAAAGCCCCTGCCGGTTGGCAGGGGCTGCTAAGAGTCATTCTTGGTCCAAACGGTCGATTCTCAGAGACACAAAATCCAAGAGAATCTGGCCGGTAAAGGTTCAGCCGCGACGACGGCGACCGAGTCCGGCGAGGCCGAGCAGGGCCAAGGCGCCGGGAGCAGGAATGTTGTTCACCGAGAAGGCGGCGTTGGTCAAGTCGGTGCCGTTTGCGTTGAAGTCG
>Ga0160422_10000118_pt1 | contig 42707 bp, 59 predicted proteins | sample Fk160mmetaG_FD_108192 | JGI IMG/M metagenome (GOLD analysis project Ga0160422, IMG submission 108192) | Marine microbial communities from the Central Pacific Ocean - Fk160115 60m metaG | ecosystem: Environmental > Aquatic > Marine > Oceanic > Photic zone | place: The Central Pacific Ocean... | reverse complement strand
AAGGCAAAACGTAATGGCTAAAAAGTCAAGCAAAAAGTCTTATGAACTTAAGATGCTAGTACCAGAAGAGAAAAAAGAAACTGGAACTAGATATTATGTTAAGAAACCTACCAAGGGAGAGAAGAGGCAAGTGAAACTGAGAATGAAAAAATTTGATCCTGTTCTTAGAAAACACGTTTGGTTTAAAGAAGTCAAGATGCCTCCACATTCAAAATAATGCAATGCAAGTGGCTAGATAATCATATCAGTTTAGAAAGTACAGGGCAAATACGACCTTGTTGTGCTTGGAGAAACACAGGCAAAGAAGTTACAATTACCAAAGACGCACCAACATACTATAACAGTACAGATTTTTACAAAGACATTTCTGGTAAACTACGTCAAGACAGATGGCCAGATGGTTGTACTGATTGTGAGCTAGAAGAAAAGCATGGCCAAGTCAGTATGCGACAAGAAGGCGAAGAGATATACGCCAAACAAGGTTACACAGATGCTGAAGTAAAGTTTGGTAACCTGTGTAATTTAAAGTGTGCAATGTGTAGTCCATATAACAGTAGCCTTATTGATAAAGAGTACTCAGCGATGCGGAAACAGGGTTTAAAGCACGAATTAATTAGGAGAACATCTCCTATGATTAATACATGGTATGAAGATCAAGAAATGATAGAACACATCGCCAAACAGATGAATCAAAGAAAACAGATTAGATTCACAGGCGGTGAGCCAACCATCAACAATTATCTTATCAACTTTCTAAATGCATTGACAAACAAAAGAATTGCAATACAGATTACAACAAACGGAAACAATTGGCCAAGCAAATTATATGATGCTCTAGAACCGTTTGACAAAAAGAAAATAATAATCAGCATAGATGGTTATGGAGAACACAATGAGTATATCAGATATCCATCTAGATGGAAAAAGATTCAAAAGAACATAACTGAAATGAAAAGATTAACAAACTTAGACTTAGGTATTGCTACCACTGTTGCCAGTTACAATGTTCATCTCATGCATGAACTTGTAGAATGGGTAAGACAAGAAAAGTTTTATGAACATATTTTTTCTCCTGTGTGGGGACCAAGTATATTCCAACCTTGCAATGCCACAGACGAACAAAAAGAATCATTCAAAAAACTTGCTGACAGATATATTCCAGCAAGAAAAATATTACCAACTGTTATGAGAGATGGTAAGGGCATAGAAAAAACAATAGAATACTTTAAACTATTAGACTCGCATAGAAAAACAGACATGGAGATTTTGAAATTAGTTGCGAAGACATGAGTTGGCATATAGGTAGATGGGGGTATCAAGCAATGGAATTACCACAGTGGCATCATAAATGGGATAAGAAATTTGCATGGTGGCCTACTCGGCTAGACTGTGGAAACAATGTTTGGTTTGATCATTTCTTTGTCATGCAAACCTATATGCAGAATCCCTACAACGGTGCCAAGGGCTATGTTGTTCAAAAAAAGATTTCCAAAGAAGATTACATTTTACGTTTACTGAAAAGATAAATACTGCTTTGATGCAGTACATCAAAAAGAAATCCAAAAAACGTAAATTCAAAATGCCTTCCTATCCCAATTGGGGATATCAAAAAGACAATCTACTAACTCAATACATTGAAACTCACATTAATCCGGACAAAGAAAAAAAAGTCAAAAAAAAGCCCCGGTCTAAATGGAACTAGATGTTCCTGCCGGGGTAAACAAAAAAGTTTTGTTTGTTAACAACGCGAAGTCTCTGTAAACTGAAGATTTTTAAAACATTTTTAAACGCATCTGCGTCGTTCCTTCTCTGCTTCGCTTTAAGTAAAGGCACTCTTTATATCCTAACTTTTACAAGTATCACGGAAGCCTTTTTGCCTTGCAAGTATATGTAGTTACCACTGACATTTCATGAATAAAACATCAGATAACAGTTAACACTAGTTGAATTCGACAGGAAATTGTAAGAAAAAACCCTCTTTATATAGGTGAGCCATGATGTTTCTCAGCTTTTCTGTGTACACCACGCCAAGTTCACTCCAGGCTGTCAAATGTGACGCCAAATTTATACCACTCATGTAGTTGATGTCTATTTGATGTTCTCTTTCAGCTCTAAAACTCTCGTATGCAGGATGTCTATTCAGTATGTCAATGTAGTTGATCACACAAGAACACCAGCTCTTGTACACTCTCACACCCCATTTTGCGTCCGGATTACCTTTGGCTTTCAAATGCGGAACACTTTTTAGATCCCAGGTTCTAATTCCAAACAGATTGTTGCCTTCCACAGCAAATCTTGACTTTCCCCACGCCGATTCATGTGCCGCTTGGGCAATGATCAGGTCCACAGGTATCTGTTGTGCAAGAGGATATTTGTCAGGGTGTTTGGTATACAGATGATGCACACATTCATAGATCTTGTGTGCGAACTCTCTTTGATCATCTTCGTGACCATGTGCCTGCGTAATCAATGGAGCAATCCCGATCAGGATTGCAATGACGATTGCTCTAATCTTCATCATAATATATTTAGTTACATAGTACATGATTTACAGGATTTGTCAAGTGTCAAAGATACCAACTCTGTTGGTATTTCTTCACTAAAAATGGAGGTAAATTGGTGGTCGGCGGCCCTCAGAAGTGGGTATTTCCCATGCTAAACGCCGGGCCACTTCAACGGTGCACACAGATGGACTTCGTCTTGACAATCTAGTAGACCGTTTCACAGGCTTCAAGGCTACATCTACCGTAGATTCATGAACTAGATTCCACGACTTCTCACACCATGCATAGACAGTTGCCAAGTTGGATCAAGTCTAGAACACGTTTGATCACCTTGAATCCACACTACCAACAGCATGACAGCAATCTAGATCAGCCTCTTCCGCCTCTCAACGGTGGCAATGACACAATGAACTCACGCTCAAGAGGGCGTGGATCTTTCCGGCGCGATCACATACATAGTTCTTGCAAATTAGTACTCGCATACAATTTGGCGTGGACAATTTTCTCTACTATGAACTGCTACTGTATCCTTTACATCATTAGCACCTTCATAGTAACAGATATCATCTAGTCGTTGGACTAGTCTACAAGCTGTAGTTTTCTTACGTTCTCTGAGTCCTTTTCTGAACTGTTGTTCAAGTGACCATTGTGGTTCGTAGTTGTAGTTCTTGCCGCCTCTGGCAAAAGAATCAGATGGAAGTAGAAGCATTACTATTACCAGGAACGCCAGTTTCCCTCTGTTATTATAATATAACCTATCCATGACACTAATGCGGCACAGAGTACAATCAATACTGATATTGCGACTCCATTAATAATTGCTTTCTGTCTTTCTTGTTGTGCATATATCTGATCTTGTCTCTGCTTTCTGATCTTTCCTTGCATACGAATCAGTTCGTCCCAAGCACTCAAACCATGTGTTAAAATTATCCATTGTTTAAGTTCTGCCTCCATGGCTTCAGCTTTCTTTTTAGCCGCAAAGGCATCAATTGCTTCTTCTTCTACTGACTTACTGAATACTAGTTTCTTGAGTAGTGGTGGTTTCTTTGCCATTTTATCTGCTTGATGTACATCAGAGATAGCACCCATCCATCTTCCGATATCGGAGTACATGGATTCTATATCGCGACCTACCTGAAAGCCTGATTTGATTGTGTTAAATGCCGCGGTTGCGGCCGCTATGGCTGTAATTGGATCTATTCTTAATACCTCTCTACTCTTCTCTAGCTACAGGTATTTATTAAATCCAATAAGAAAACTGCTTTCTTAATAGTTCTTTTTGTCTTCTTTCTAGGTCGTAGTGATCAACTGACTTGGCAAGATATTCTTCTTCGTAGTCTGCATTTGACTTTGGAAACTTCATTAGCATTTTAATAATTGCTTTAAACATTTGGCTTCTCTCCTCTTTTTATAGACCAATAAGCATGAACAGGATCTTTTGAATATTCAACACAAGCTAGACACCATATTGGATCTCTCTTGTCAATTTGTCCTACATACGATGGCCCAAAGGCTTTACCGAAACTTCTGAAAAAACTTATTATTGTACTCATTTCTTTTTATTACTCCTTAACTAACATAATGTAAAGCATTTAGAAACATGACACCTGCAACAATTCCTAACATACCTACTATAAATAAGATCGATTTGGCAACATCTAAGGCTGTTTCTTTTACTTTGATTGCCTTGGTTCCTGAAATCAGATCATTCTCTTCATCTGTGTATGGCCACATGATAAACTCCTTCTATAAAATTGTATGATTACTCACTACTATATATGCATTTAATCTCAAAAGTCAATATCTAATTTTTGCAAGGCTGTCATGCTATTTTGTAAACAATCTCATTTACCCTACTTTTTTTGAGTCTAATTATAAATACCTTTGTAAGCAACCAATTTCACTTTAATAGGAGAAAAAGATGCTCAAAGTATAGCAGAGTATCTCAACGACAAAATGGCAAAAATAATAAAAGATTTGAACCACTGGTTCTTAGATATTATACACTACTTCGACAAGCCTCATTACGAGCCTTCAAAACATTACTTAAGAGGTAAGTCAACAAAGGATAGCGATTACAGAGATAAGCACTAATGGATCCAGATAGAAACGACAACCCATATGAGTTTCTTTCCGAAGATAGAGATCTGAAAAATAAAACCCTTCCACCAGCTGACCCAAAAATGTATGTATTAATTGTGCTAATATTGGTATATTTCCTTTCAAAATTAGTCGTATAGTACGATAAATACATATTAGATGAATTATATTATACTATTATTCTTTATATTTCTTGTAGGATGTTCTGGATATCATGCAGAACAATTAAAAATTAACGATACTTTTGTTATGCCAAAAGTAGAAACATCACCTGAAGAAAGATACGTTGCAGATCAACATCCAGTTGAACCGGTGATAGTAAAGGAACTCAATGATTAAAATAGTGATACTTGCTTACCTTATGGGTACATACCCAATGGCTACTCAGCAAGAATTTCAAATGTATGGTAATTTTTCTACCATGGAAGAATGTAAAAAAGAACTAAACTCACAAACAAGAATGACTGGTGTGTATGATGTTACACATGATTTTGTATTACAAACAGAAGCAAAATATGATTGGGTAGTTGCGGCGTGTGTTGATGAACGTACTGGCGACAGGGGTGCTGAAATATATCCTACATATGATTACGGTAAGCCAGAAGGTGTTGACGAACTTTTAAATACATTAAAAGACGCTACTCCTGGCTTAAACGTTTAATTAATTTGCAAGTGGGTTCGTTGCTTTTAATCTGATTTGCTCAATTTTAGAATCTTGTAGCTCATTCTCTTTCTGTACGATAGCAACATCTTTTTGAGCTTCTTTTAATTCTTCCCATATCTCTTCTACATCTGCCCAAAGTTCATTGATGCCTTCGTCTGATTCTGAACTCATTTTGTCTTCGATAAGTTTTATTCTATCGATAACTTCAACTCTAATATTTGCAATTTTATCATTTACGGGTGTAAGATCAACAGTTTGATTAACAACATAATCTTTGTTTTCTATTGCTGATAGTCGTGTGTTAAACTCTCCCCAAGCATAAAATCCACCACCAATAGCACCAATAACACCAATTAGTGATGCGTATGTTGATAGTTTATCTAGCATTTTCATTTTTAAGTACCTCTAACTCGGCTTCTAGCCTACTAATTTTATCTTGTACAATATTTAGTTTCTCTGTGTGTACAAACATAGGATCATTAGTTTGATAAGCAATTAGTGTCTTATCTTGATATATGGATCTACCATAAGCATCTAATATTGTATCTTCTGCATACCAGTCTGGATTATCTGGCATTTTTCTTGTATCATAAAACTGTGTTTGTGTGTACTCTGTCATATCTGGTTGATCTTCTATCATTGCCTGCTGTGTTACTAACGATATAACTTTCAATTTTTGATCAACTGTTTTTAGTTTTGATTCTAATTTTTTTATAATTCTTTCTACTTTTTTAGCAATCTCGCTAACTTCTGACTCTATTTCTCCGTCAACACTCGTGTCTGTATTTCCTGCTTCTTCATCGCCGGTGTTCGCTTCACCATCTTCCACTGACTCCTCCACATTACCACTGGACTCTTCTTGCTCAGCAGAGCTCTCTGTTGTTGTTTCCTCAGACTCGGTATTACTCTCTTGACTTTGGGTTTCGGTAGTTGTCTCTTCGTTACCAGCTTCTGATGTCTCACTAGATGTATTTGTTTCACTTTCGGTTGTCTCCGTTTCAACTGACTCTTCACTAGTATTTACTGTTTCTGATTCTGTAGGCGTTTCTTCTACTACAGGTTCTTCTTCTACAGCTGGTTCTTCAACTGCTGTTTCTTCTGTTGGTGTTGCAAATTCTTCTGTGACCATTTCTGTTACTGATTCAAAAAACTGTTCTTCTGTTATACCTTCTTCAACAAGTGCCTCTTCAAATGTTTCTGTTAATCCTTCTTCTTCAAGTACTGCTGTAAAGTTTTCTTCAAATGATTCTTGAAATACTTGTTCTGTAATTTCTACTGTTGGTTCTTCTATTGTAGGTTCTACTACTTCAACTGTTGGTTCTTCAATAGTAACCTCTTCTACTCCATTTACTACTTCTTCAATAGGTAATGATTCAATTATTTGTTCTACTTCTTCTACAGTTTCTTGTGCTTCTTCAATTTCTTCTTGTGTTTCTTCTGATATAGGTGGTGTTGGCGAATAGTCTATGTCTGCCAATGTCATTTCCAATGCCGCACCTAGCAAGTTTGGTCCTACTCTACTAGCTGGAGTATTATTACCATCTATTCCTCTCCATTGCCAGTCAAAACTTCTTGCACCTTCACCTGTGTGGGTTACTGTGTCTTCGTGTATGGCTGTGTTACCATAGTAACCGGCATCTGTATTTCTATTCTGCTCTACCGTGGCCAACACGTTACCACTTGCGTCTTTGATCTGTACTCTGACTGTAAATGTATCTCTACCTACACGTGCCTGTCCACATTGGTAAGCAGATCCTTGCCATTCACAGTTTTGCGTTTCTGTGGTTGACTTTAGTGTAACACCACCATCTAGCATATCTGTATCTGTTGTAGTAGTTCCACCGTTTTGTTTTGTTACTGTGATATTTTCTAGTGATCCTGATGTACCTATTGTTAGGTCGCTGTTTGCTTCTATATCTTTTGTTCCACTTGTACCGAATTCGTATCCTGCACCATCTCTCACATCAAAACCTTGATTGGTTGTGTTAGTATTATTGTTCGTAGGACTTAATTGTTTTCCACTACCAGAACAACCTACACCAGGGACACTTGAAGTGGTAAGATTATTGTTACAACCTGTGCCGTTGGGTAGTAGGTTTCCTGACGTGGCCGTTTCCGCATAAACGTCTGTGTTTTGAATAAATGATTGAATAGCCAACAACGCCAAGACAAAGAAAAAACTTTTTACAATATGTCTTGTCATTAGAAGGCTACTCCAAATAAGATGATTCCCGTGACCAAGAGGATAGATTTAATTAGTCCTGGGACTTTTTTTCTTCAAAACCCTCATTGTCAACGTGTGGCTTTGCTGGTGGTACTATAACTTTATCACCAAACTCATCATGTACAGCTGGTAGTTCTTCTACAGTAACTTCAGCTGGCATTAATGATTCAGCATCTTTAAGTAACTGTTCATTCATCTGTATCAACTCTTTGATTGTTTTTTCAAGTTTCTTATTCTCTTTTGCAATCGATTTGATGTTAGTTTTTAATGACTCATTCTCACCAATGATACCTTCTTCTTTTGCAATTCGCTCATCAATTTTTAAACGATCGTCCATTTTCTCAACATACTTGTCGTAGTCTGGTCTTTCAATATCGTATTTGTTCCATTGTGCTTTAGCGTCTTTACCAATTTTACCTTCAAATGGACATGGTGTTCCTGCTTGTTCCATTGCTTCAAACACTCTTGGATCCTGACAGAGCATTGCCACTGCCGCTACCTTCATGCCATAATCATTTAAAAGTTTTGAAAGTTTCATTCTTTCACAGTTCATGTCTCTTGTTGTTGCCCCACCTGATAAACCAACGCCTGGTAATTGAATACCACCTGACTTACCAACAGCACAGATATCTTGTGAATATGCACTCATACTTGGTGCACCTGCAGAAGGTACCGGTATTGTTGAATTGTTGTTTGTTGTGTTAGTAGTATCGTTGTTTGTTGTAGTATTATTCGAAGAACCTGACTGATAAGTGTTTGTAGTCTCAGCCGAATAACCACCTGAGATTGTAGTATTACTACCTGAAGTATTTGTTTGTGAATTGGTTGTTGTACCTGAATTGGTTACATCAGCCCAAGTCGTACTCGCAAAAATAACGATCGCCATTACAGCAATCGCTGACATAATTCTATTTAACATGGTCGCACTCTCTCTGCTTTTTATAACTCTTAACTTGATAACAGTTAAGTTATTAACTGCTAATATTTATAAAAAATGGGTGTTAAAGTAATAACTAGTTTTTATGAGTTCATAGATATAATCTATTATACTTCTTTGTAAAATTGTATGTTGATTCCATTCTTTAACCAGTTTGTAAACTTAGGATTGTTCATACTGGCGTGTACTTGACAAGCATCAAACAACATGATATCTCCTACTTTGTGATGTAGTATAGTTTCAATGCCAAATCCTCTAAAGTTTTCTTTGTCTATGTGTGGAAAACTGTCATTGTTCCAATCATTATAATCATGCTCACCATCTAATGGCTCACCTAGTATATCAACTAGTCCATCATATGTTTTTGCAAGTTTGTAATCAGATTCAGCTGAGTCGCCAAGTCGATCAAACGTTACAGAATGACCTAGACGTCTTTGCTTCATAAATGCTGTTGAAGTAAATTCATCTGGATGATGTGTAATAAACAAAGGCATAACTACACTCTTCCAAGGTATAAGATTTTTGTACATATTGTATCTTGATTCATCATGTATACACTCTTGTTCTGTAAGTAAATCTACATGACAATCATGTGGTTGTGTAGTAATATAAAAATTACCTGTGTGTTCTTCAGCATAATCACCTAGTAGCTCTTTGAACTTCTTTTCTACAAACTCTACATTCTCAAACAAATCATTTATAGCAACCACAGGCTGAATATTTGATCCAGTGGCACTTGCTTTTACTCTTTTTGCATTCTGAAATTGATATTCTAACAATGTTTGTATTTCATCTTTAGTCCAAAACTTATCTACACTTTTGGCTACTTCAAAACGATCTACTATATCTTTGTGATATTGTTCGCAATTTTCTTGGTACTTTGTTTTATACATCTTTAAATTCCGGTATCAGTTTTCTAAAGTCTTGATTTCTTATGTTGTCCATTGTTTTTGTATGATCAATAAATTGTTTGAAAAGTTCTGGATTGCTACGTTGTCTTAATCTTGTTATAATATAATTTACTGCTTTAGAGAATACTTCATCTTTGAAATCATGATTCTTTAACTTTTCAATTAATGGTTGTTTTATATGTTCTGGTATATTTCTTATATCTAACATCTCTGGTTCGTCAACTAATATCATACCAATATAACCTTTTGGATAACATTTACTTTCCTGAATAAACTTTAGTATATCTATAGAATTAAAAACATTATAGGAACTAATACATGGTGTAATATATGTATTGTTACGACTTTTTTCTTTTATCATATTAAGTACTTCATTGAATGCATTCCATTTGTGCGGGTATCTAACATAGTCATAAGTATCACCTACTCCGTCCATGCTTACTGAAATATGATGTTGTTTAAATTTAGATATGTTTTTCCATAGCTTAGAATTTTTTGCTGTTGCATTAGTAACCATAGTAAAATTAATTTTATCAGAAAACCCTTCGTCTACCATGTAGTCAACTAATCGTAACACCTGTGGAATAATAGTAGGCTCACCACCTGTAAACTTAATCTTCTTTAGTGTAGGCAGTTTCATTCTTACCCAATCATAAAACTTGTCATCAAGCCACCATTTGTAATCACGTTCTAAATGTTTTTTGGCTTTTTTGTAAGCATCAAGGGTATAAGGATCAGCTATGGTATCTATGTTGTTATCAACTTCTTTATATAACTGACTTGAGTTAAGTGGACTACACATTCTACATTTCAAATTACATAAGTTTCCTAGTTTTAAATCTAAAAATCTTATGTCTTTTTCTATTTCATCAATTGGTCCTAAATTAAAAAGTCCTGTTTGTCTTAAACTTTGAATGTCTTCTTTTTCTTTATTCCAACAAGTTGAGCAGGCACTATGTTTAACATTGCTACGTAAAGTTTGTTCTATCTCATTCCATTGATCAGTTTCAGTTACTTCTATAGGATCATTAAACTTATCATTTTTTGAAATTGTATCTCCTATTTCATGATCAGTTCTTAACTCACAACAAGGCTTTACACTACCATTCGGTTGTATTGTTAGTGAATGGTAAACATGAGGACAAATAAATTTACTTGATGATTCTGGTGTTTCCATAATGTATAACCTTGCAACCGGCTACATCGGGACACTTTCTCCATGGGTCAACAATAACTGAACCTGCAGGGAATATCATTTCTGTTTTCTTTTCTGGATCAGGATCTAAACAACCTAAGAAAGTTGTTTCAGGATCGTGTCCTAAAAGATATGTAGCTGGGCCTAAATCAGCCGGTGGCTTATCGTTTGTGTATGGATCATCATAATAGACTTTGGCACCATGCTTTTCAACATAGTAACCTACAAGAATGCTGTAGGATCCATCTTCATAATGTACGTGAGGCTTATATGCTTTACCAACAATAACTACAGGTAGTTTGTGTCTTAATAACTCTTTTGCTAGGTTTTCTGCTTGTACTTCTCTTGCCATCATAATAGCATCAAACATATCGTAACCTAGTCCTAAATTTTCAGCCATATATCTTAAAGCAATATTATCTCTCGGGTGGCAAGCACCTCCATCACCCATACCTGCTGTCATGTATCTTGGACCCATAATTCTTTGATCTGATTCTTTCAATGCATTTGTTACAACATCAACATTAATATTTCCTTGTTTTTGTGCAACGTCTTGAATCATGTTTACTAAACTTAACTTGGCAGATATAAATGTATTGTAGAAGATCTTTATACATTCACACTCGTCCCAAGTACCAACAATATATCTTGGATCATTTTCCATCATAGGTTTATAAAAATCTATAAGTTCTTTTGCATCACCTGTTTCTGATCCGTCATCTGTACCAATCATTAGCATCTCTGGATTAACAAAATCCCATGCTACTGTACCCATAGCAATCAAATAAGGATTGTAAACAAATCTTGCATTTGTTATTCTTGGTTCTAGTTCTTTACGTACTGTGCCTGGAAGTACTGTAGATATCAATACAACCAGTTTACTTCTATCTGAATATTTGTTTACTTCATCCAGAATGTTTTTTACAATAGTATAATCAAAATCTTTATTTGGTAAGTGATGTGTTGGCTGTCTACCATCATACATTGGATCATGTGGTGTAGGTGCCGCAACAAAAATCATATTAGATTCTTTTACTGCTTTTTCAATTGAAGGTACCATTTCAAAATTGCTTGGTGATCTTGGTAGGACATCATATCCTACTGTAGGATAATGTTTTGCCATTACTTCAGCACAGGCTTGTCCTAGTTTGCCTACACCAATCATTGCTACCTTTGTTGCTGTTTTATTAATAACTATTGTTGGTTCTTGTTTTAAAGAATCCTTTGCTGTAACTACTTTTTTATTTTCCATTATGAATATACCTTTATATTGTGTTTCTGCTCAAACCTATCAGCATCTTCTCTTGTATTTACTAATGGTTCACCTTTAATATTTAAGCTGGTGTTTAAGAGCATTGAACAACCTGTCTGCTTTTTCCATTCAGCTAATAGTTGGTAGAATCCAATGTTATCTTCTGGTGATACTGTTTGAACTCTACTAGATCCATCTACATGAATGATACCAGGATACCTTGTTGGGTTTTTTGCGTAACCTGTAAATTGCATATAAGGTGATTGATCAATTGGCAGACTAAATTCGTTTTCACAGTCTGTAGAAAGTATAGCTGGTGCAAATGGTCTAAACTTTTGTCTTTGTTTTACTTCGTTTACTTTATCTTTTACATTTGGGTTTCTTGGATCTGCTAGTAATGACCTGTTACCTAATGCTCTAGGACCAAACTCTGCTCTACCATTAGCAATTCCAATTACTTCTCCTCTTAACATAGCCTTGATTGGCTCTATAATAGGATACTCTCCACTTATGTTTGTACCTAAGTAAGGACCGTTCCATTCTACTGCATGATTATATTTTAACAATGCGGCTCCAAGTGAGTTACCTGCATCTCCTGGGCAAGGCATAATCCATAACGAATCTACAAGTTCAGCAACATAACTGTTTGCTACACAATTTAATGCAACACCTCCACCATACACAAAGTTTCTTACTCTGTTACCTGTTAGTGCCATGGCTTGTCTAAACCATTTCGTAACTCTTCTGTGTATTACTTCTTGAATACTTGCCGCTAGGTCTACGTCTTTTGCACTAGGAATATAATCTCCAATACCAATGTGTGGATTTATTTTTAACTGTGTAAGTTTTTCTGGATTAAAGAAATCAGCCTCTATTTTTCTTGCATGATATGGCTTACCAAATGCCGCCATACCCATTAATATATACTCTTCTTCATTTGGCTTTAGACCTACTCTCTGTGTGAAAGCTGAATAAAGAAGACCTAAAGAGTTTGGATATGATTCAGTGTGCAATAATTTTAACTTATTTGGATATTGATATAACCACATTGAAATACAATCCCATTCTCCTACTGCATCCATAACCATTACAATAGCATCTTCAAATGGAGACGTAAATGCTCCTGCGGCCGCGTGTGCTTCATGATGTCTAACATAGCTTATTTTTGGAACTTTTTCAAAGAACTTTTTTAGATAAGGTTTTGGTAGTGTGTCTTTACCAAATACTTCTTTCCATTGTCCTGCCCATGCTTGTCTTGTTTTCTTTAGCCATGGCTTTTCATACCAAACTATTTCATCTGGTTCTCCATAAGTTAATGCCTCTTCAACTATTTCATTGTTAAGATAAGGATCATTTTTTATTCTTGAATATCTTTCAGAATGTGCCGCAAATACTATTTCACCATCACGCAAAACTGTTATTGCACCATCATGACCTAAAGCTGTTATACCCCAAATTATCATTTCTACTCCTACGGGTGTGCTGTCCAAACAGTCATACCTAATTTTGTTTCTCCAAATTCCATTGCTCCTGATACGTGAAGTTGCGTACTGTCCCAAGTTAGAGCATCTCCAAGTTGCCAATCATATATGTCAAATATTTCCATACCTTTTATTAGATCTCGATCAACATGATTTAGATACTTATCGTAAACTTCATCACTGATTAGATCTTCTGACTGTAAGTTTTCAATATAGTTTCTTGTTTGTTCATTATCTCTATTCCAATTTAAACAATCGTTTCCAAAATAAACATTGTCAAAAAGTACTGTACTTGTTACTTTAGATTTTATTTGTAAAGGAAACACAATAGTTCTCCATGGATAATATTTGTGCTGTTCGTTCTCTTCTAGCCAATTCCAAAACTTGTTTCCATTATTTGTTGGTGCCGCAACAGGCTGGGTCTTAACTAGATTCCAATTGTCTGTATGTACTGTATCCCACTTCCTACCATCGTTGTGTACAAGATACATTCTGCCTGCTATTAGTCTCCATGCTTTTGTTTTTAGTATTTCATTTACATAAGGTCCAACAATATGCCCTAGTTCTTCCCACTTCCACGGAAATCTTAAAGTTTTACCTTTACCATGTTTGGCTCCACCACCTGCTGATATTTCTCTATCTGCTCTGTTCTCTTGCCAAAAATCAACTATCTGATTTATATCAGACTTGTCCATAAAATTTGTATACTTGCTTGGAACCTTATAATTCTTTCTCATAAAGTCAATATCTTCTTGTGATCTCATTCTTGGTAATTCATTGACTGTCCACATTATTATACTCCTTTTGTAGTATTTATTGTAGGACAAACTGTGATATCTTTTACTCTATGTGGTTGTTTGATAATCCAATCAACAATATCAGCAATATATTCTGGTGACATTTTTGTTTCAGTTACATCTTTTATTCTTGGTGTATCAACATAACCTGGTCTGACATTTGTTACATTGAAACCTTTATAAAATAATTGTTCTGATGCTTTATCTAATGCCGCTTTGTATACTGGATATCTTCTTTTATTTTTCTTTATTCCGTCAGCAGAGTTACTTGATATGTTTATAATGTGTCCTTTAAATTCTTTGGTTAATTCATATAATAATTCTATTTGTGCATTGTCATAATAAGCATTATTAATAAAGACATCACAGTCTTTTGATTCACGAGCAATACGAACTCTGTGTCCATATAAATCTATGTCATACCCAGTAGCACGTGAAAATCCAATTGCATCTGGATATCTGTCAAATATTGCTTTACCTATGCCTGTTGTGTGTCCTGTTATTGCTATTTTCATTTTATGTCCTGATACAGATATGGATTATATTTCTGTAAATATTTTTCTGCTTTTGCTATCTCTGGTATTATAACATCTCCACCAAAGATTGTCGAACCTACATTTTGCCAATTTTCTTCTGTGATATAAAATTGCCTGTCAAAGAACCCAGCTGGTACTATTTCAACTCTATCATATTCTGGATCTTTTCCAGGTATTGGATTGTTTAATCTATTTAACATTTTCTTTTTGTGTTCTTCATCTCTATATTTTGTATGATATATATTTGAAGCATTCTTATTAAGAACTAACCATGCTTCAGTTAGATTACCCATCCGTAGTCCTAGCTTGGCATAGTGTTCATCACAATGATGTACAGTATTATCAATTAGGTATGCTGTCTTAGATTGTAAATTTGGATAGGCTACTGTCTCGTGTCTGAACTTACCAAACCTAAATAGTATACTTCTTTTATCTTTCTTTATAGGATCTACTGAATGCCATGTGTAACAGTCAGCAGGAATAATATAACAAAGATTCTTTTTATTCTTTACTTGTTTAATCTTATTACCATGCTTACCTAGTAGCCATACACCTTGATCACTGTTGTCTAAATATATTTGGCAAGTCATTAACCATCTATAGTTCTTTAAATCATTATGTATATCTAAATCTGAACCTGGTTTATCATGATGAAAGTTTACATAAAAACTGTCATGTGATACGTCAACCATAAACACTTCGTTCTTTATTTCAGGAATACTTTCTAATATTCTATTATACAATGGAATAAGTTCTGGTTGATCGAAGTCAGGATGTTCATTGAAGTACTTGTCTATTTCTAATTCTAGTACTAGATTTTTTGTTACTTCATTGTAGTTGTTTGTGTTTCTAAACTGTTCTTCACTAGGAAAGTTTTTGTCGTGGTAATCAAATACTTCTTGCGATAAAAAATTTTCCCATTCGTAATGAATAAAAGGAGTTGAATGTCTTATCATTTTTCTCTTACTCTTTCCCAACAACCATCAAACTGTTGATTAATTTCATCACTAGCAAATACAAAGTGTACTCTTGGTGGACCTCCATTTATAAATGTGTGTCTTACACAGGTGTTTACCCAGTATAGATGTCCGTCTACTGGAATATGATATATTTGTTTGTTCTCTTGATCTGGAAATAAGAACATTGAATCTGGATTTGTGTCTATAGCGATATGTATTCTAGGTGCTCTATCTCTGTGTATTGAATATGCTGTTTTAGACATTAGTTTCATTAGCCTACCTCTATGTGCTTTTAGATCAAAGCATATCTTTTCAAATATTGTTCCTTGAAATGTAGGATTGACTATTGTAAATTCTCTTTCTTTTTGTTTCTTATCTTTTTTACCTAGCTTACCACAGCCGTCTTTATAAAAGTCTTCACATAACTCACTTCGTTGTACACAGGTTTGATGTGTTCTATTGCCTGGATCATCGTGCCCAAACCAATTATGTTCTCGCAAGTCTACAGAAACTTTCTTCCAGTCTTTAACCAACTCATCTATATCATATTTGAGATCTAGTTTTTCAAATATTTTTGTATTATTACCCTTTTCCATTATAACTTTTATCTCCAGGCCATAAAGGCATCTGTGCGCCTTCTTTTCTTTTTGGTATTTTACTATCAGCTGATGATACACAGGCAGGAGTCATACACTTCTGCGGACCATCAAATAGTTTAAAACCGGTTTCAATATATCCAAGTGGTTTGTCCCAACATGAATATGATCTCTTAATAGCACCATCAGGCTCTCTAATAATTATTCCTCTGTAACCTGATGAGCATTCCCAACCTTTGAACTTATTAAATTCAAAAGCATTAAATCTCTCTGCTTGATCCATAAAGTATGGTTTGTTTTCTTGATCTCTAAACTCAACTTGAAAGTGTTGTGGCACACCTTGTGAGTATGTTTGTTTTTGGAATGTTCTATCGTCATCTATTTTAAATGTAGGTTTTGGTCTTTCAACATTCTCATTTTTAACTTCAGTAAATCCACGCTGAGGCATTCCGTTATATAACTTCTCAAGCATTTCATCCGAGTAGCCGTGGACGACCTTTGATGCTGTAGGATCTGATTGAGGTTTGAGCGTAACATTAATACCTCTGTTGTGGAAGTATAATGATTCTTCCCATAGTTCATTAAACCATTGGGGTACCATGACTTGGTTAATGGTAACTTGTACATCCCATTCTTGGGCGAAACATAGTTTGTCTGCAAAATCTTTTCTCTTTTCTTCTGTGTTTACGTGTTCTCTATGATATGAAGCTGTAATACTAGCTCTGTGAAATGGTGATACTGCTCTGACATAGTCTTCGAACCACTTCATTGGTCGACTACAATTACTTGTCATGTGTACTGACGTGTAATTGGTATTGTCTATATCATTAGCTAGGTGCTTAAGGATATCGAGATACCCAGGATGAAAAGTAGGTTCACCACCAGAGAGGCTAAAATGGAAACTATTAAATCCGCGTTCTCTTGCTTGACGTTTAATTTCATCAATAGTTTTGAGGCATAGTTCAGTAGGTCTATGATCCTTTCTGTCTGAACGAGCGTACGGCCAACAGTAACTACACCTGTAATTGCAGAACCTACCAAGAAGCCAACTAACAGTAAATAGATCACGGTATAGTAAAGTACGTTGCCCCACACGGACGAGATCATCGAACGGAATTTTTGTAAAATCATATTCGCTCCATTTTAAATCGGCCATCTAGAATCCTTGTTTCTATTAACATATAATATAATACAATATTTATATGGAAAATACAACGGTTATTTTTTATAATTGGAAATCATATGATCAAATGGAATAGGCCTTACCTTGCCTGGATGTATCTCTTGAAAAGGTGCCACTGATCTTTTGGCATTATTATATCCATAGCAAGTTATTACAAAAGGAATACCAGGAATATCAAAATATCTTTGCATATATTTCCAATTAAAACAACCACAAAAAGAGCTCTGTATTCCAAGACTCTGTGCTGTTAATATTGAATTCCAACAACCCAATCCAAGATCTAAATAACCAGTATCATGTATATCCCATTTTGACTTGTGATCAAAATACCAAACAACAACCAACGGTGCTAATACTTGAGGATTAATATTTCCAAATCGCAAACCTTTCTTTCTCCATCTATCACATTCTTCTTCGCTTTCAGGACAAGGATAATCTTCTAAATCTTTACAGCAGGTGGCAATGTTGTCGTAAAGATACTGCTTGTCTTTTTCGTTGTGTACAATAAAACCTTTGTGTTCATATCTGTGTTGACATGATGGTGGTTGAGTAAAAGCATTTAGTATCTTCCAAATATGCTCTTCCTTCAAGGGTTTATCTTTGATATTATGAAAATCAGAATAATTTCTTCGAGTTTCATATAATTTCTGTAAACTATCGTAATCCATGTTACTTGCTCTTATCAAAATAATCTGGGTCTTTGTATGGATCTTTCTTTTTAAGTATTCTATTTACGTTTGTGTGTACAACATTTTTAAGCTTCTTCATGTCCATATAAATTTCAAAGTCAGCTATCTCTTCAGAAAACTTTTGTGTAATTGCATTCCAGTCAATCTTACCTTGATGTGGTCGTGTGCTTAATATATCAGTCTTACTCATCATTACAGTTTGACCTGTTTTCATTACTACTTTGATTTGATCAACAAACTCTGCTGGAATATCTGTTGGAAATACTTCTTTCATCATTTCATCAAAGTCATGATGATCATCATCTGAATTTAAGGGCTTAAATGTTTTTGAATACTTTTCGGTCATAATAATCCTACTTTGTATTATTTATTACATTTACAAATGTTTCTAGCTTGTCTTTTAATTCTGGATTGTACTTTTGTGGCTGTTCTAAGAACCGTACGAGCTTGTTTATTTTTTTATCTAAACTATTTTGTGTCCAGTTGCCATCAATATACTGTGGTATGACAATATCTTTGATTCTGTTTGCGACTGCATCTCTTTCCCATTCTGGTACTGCTTTTAATGATAGATATTCTGGACCAGTTACTTGTACAGGAACTATGTTTTTATTTCTTGGCGGTAGGAATTCTGTTTTCTTTAACCACCATAACATAGTATTTGGTAGATCCCTAAATGTTACAGAATTAATTGTTGTATTCATATAGATTCTAATACCTGTTTTTTGTGCGAAGTCAACATATCTTTCTAGGTTATGTTCTAGCATGGACCATTTTGCAGGATATCTCATCTTCTCATATGATTCTTTGTATCCATCGACTCCTATATAGATTACTACTTTACCTGTAATTTTTTTGAAGTATCCTAACAATTCATCATCAGGAAAATTCATACCATTAGTAAGAAAACGCATTTCTTCTAGATTTTTAAGTGTGCCTTGCTCATTAAGTTTTCTAAAGAATGGCAAAGTTAATGGATCACCTATAGGTTCACCACCATTGATTCTTAATATTTCTAATTTAGACAAGTCAGCATTATCAAAAAAGTTGCTTGGTATTCCTAGCTCTGGTGTATCTGAAATTTGTCTATCATCAAACCCATGCTCAACCAGTTTCTTATCTAGGTCAAACCATGAACTAGAAAACTGTGAGTTGCAATGCAAACACTGAAGCTCACACTTGTTACTAAAAGATACTTCTAGTGATCTAAGAGGATTGTCATATATGTCTAGCTTGTCAGAAAACTTCTCATGCCCAAATTTATTATTCTTAATAACTCTTAAGCTATCAATACCTTTTGAATCATTTGAATCTTGGTCATAACATTTCTGACAGCCAAGCATAGGTTTATTTTGTGATAGTGATTCTTTTAAATCAATCCATTCAAAAGAATTTCTTACATGATCAACAGCATTCATGTCTACGTTTAATGTGTCGACCATTAATGCTTTTTGTTCTTTACGTTGCTTACTACTCATACGATATCGGCTACATGGATTGAATGTTCCATCCGGCCGAATCGTGATGTGTTGAAAAGGAAGAACGCAGAAGTGCTTCATTACACTTTTTCTTCAACTGCTTTCTTTAACTTTTCTTTTGTAGTTTTTGTTGGTCTTCCACGTGGTCTTTTTGTTGTGTCGTTTATACCTGGAAATATTTCTTCAGCTTGAGCTCTTTTTATTCTTGCATCTTCTTCTAAAAGTTGTGCTTGTATAATAAGATTCTTAGCGATACCTTCTTTATCTGTTTCATCGCTTGGGTTTTCCATGGCGCCTGCTTTTGTGTTCTTTTCACTTACTGCTGGTGCTTCTGGATAGCTAACTTTAGCTATAGCATTTTGATCTTTTAATGGAATACCTTGGCTTGGTGTTGGATATAATGTTACATCTGACACTGGTGTTCTTCTTAAAAAACCTTTTGAGTGTAATACCTGTAACACAGGGTTTCCATCCCAAAACATTTTCCTTGCTAATACATCTGATAAGTTATTTGTATCTTGTGCTTCTGCAGATTCGACAATCTGCATAATGTTATCATGATACTTGTCTGGCATTGTTTCTGTTTCAACTATCAAACAATGTTCGCTATCATCTGGTAATTGAGGAAACACGACCACTACTTTTCTTGTTGTGCTATTGAGTCTACCTGTATGTTTCATAAGTTCCTCCATAAACTATTCATTTGTAGTTTCTTGTTTCTTCTCTTCGGCTTTGCCTTCTGCTTTTGCTTTGCCTTCTGCTTCTTGTTTTGCTTTTTGTTGTTCAGCAATGAACTGTAAAAAGTTTTTTAACTTGTCTACTGCGGCACCTACTTGTGATAATTCAGCGGCTCTAAATGCACCTCTTGATGATGCAAGATCGATCACATTCATTAAAACTTGTAAGTCTGCAATCGCTAAACCTGGAGCACCACTGGCACCTGTTGCTTGAGTTGGAGCCACTGCTTCTGGTTTTGCGTCTTGTGTTGCGTCTGTCATGTTATTCTCCTGTTATATCTAAAAAGATCTTTTCTTTTATTTATGCATTAAAACATATTATAATGATCTATGCTACTATTTTAACAAGTTTTTCTGGCCATTGCAAGAACTTTTTCCAGCTTTCTTGACGAATTGTTATAGGAAGTTTCTTTGCTTGGTTTACAAGATCCCAATAATCCGGTACGTATGGTGTGTTGTTTGGTAAAGGATACAGTTTATTGCCTTTGTCAATGTTACAAGTTTGGCAAGCCGCAACCACATTTTCCCAATGTAAATGTCCACCTTTGCTTCTTGGAACTACATGATCTAAAGTCAGTTCTTGGGTGTCATGTCTACAGCCACAGTATTGACAAGTAAATAGATCTCTCAAATAAACATTGGTTCTACTGAACTTAGGTGTTTTAGGAAAGAAATGATAGTCATAAAACATTAAAACAGATGGCAGTTTCATTTCAAATGATGGACTACGAATAACTCTGTCTTCGTATTCTTCAACGACTCTAACTTTATCAAGATATTTTAGTTTGACTGAAATATGCCAATGCACGGCCGATATGGGCAAATAAGATATTGGGCGACCGTCTGCATTTAATAATAATGTATCTGACACTGGTTATTCCAAAGATGTTTGCTTTAATACTATTTATTAATAACCGTATGACGGATATGTTATATAAGCATATTATACAAAGAATAAAAAAAACTAAATATTAGTATGTTAAAGATAACCAAAAATTTATTATTCACTTTGATTTTGGTTTGCATCTCTTCATTAAGTTTTGCTGAAACTCCTAATTTTGATTCAGTAGGTAAAGAATTACAGAACCCTAGTTCACCAACAGTTGAATTAAGATTGCTTTCAACTGATGATGTAAAAGAACTTAAACTTGTTGAGAGTTGTAAATTTTGGAGTCATCAAGCTCAAGTGGCATTAAACTTTGCAGAAGTTGTAACCCAAGACTTTGCTAGAGATGAAAGGTCATCTACAGGAATCTCTATGGTTAGTGAAAGGTTAAAAGAAATTTCACAAGAAGTTAATGACTACTATCTTCAATTAGTATTAAGACATCAATCTTTAAATACTGATCCTGTACAGTTTGGTTTTATAATGAAACAAGAACAACAAGTACTATACCAAAGACATTTAGATATGCTTGGTAATGGTTTAGACAAAGAAGCTATTAGACTTCTAATTCATTATATGCTTACCGAAGTTAATAACTGTTATAGTCAGCTTATATCTGATAAAGAGTAATTGTATTTTTTTTAGGACCTCTGAATTTCATTCGAAGTCGAAATATTCGACAGAGCTTTTTTATTAGAACAAGATCTGTATCTAATGGAATATTTTTTAATGCCGCTGGATTAGGATATTCATAGTTACCATCAGTCTTACATAAATGCCTGTTGACAAAATCTTGTTCGTCTTTTGATAACATAAAAAGTCTTAATGGATCTAGTGGCTCCATTAAATGCTTACCAAACCATCATATGTTTTGGAATTAAGTTCATTACGTTTTATCATTTCTTCAACTGCTTCATGTGGAACACAATAAATATTTTCTGGTGGCTGATTTGGATATGCTTGATACAATCTTAGAAATACTGCGTCACTATTATTCTTAAAATATGTTTGGCACTCTGCTATTGTATCAAACTCAGGTTGTTGAAAAACAAATATATCTTTGTTACCATTTGAATATGTAAAGCTCATTATTGCGATTAAAAGTATTTTGCTAATCATATCTTATGCCGCCTCTTCGTCATAATGTACAGTTACACCAAATGGTGCCTGTAGTTTTTTATCATGATTGCTATGTATGATCCATAGTGTATCACAATAATCTTCATCACCCCATTTGCCCCATGGGTAACCATCTGTAAACACAATTAGTTTCTTAGGATTGACATCTTCTTTTTTCATCCACTCCCAATTAGCCATAAACTCTGTACCACCAAAGCCAGCTGGCTCATAATCAAGTATGTCTTTTTCAGGAGTAAACTCTTGCGGATTGTGTACTTCAGTATCAAAACTCCATACTTTGATCTTGTAATCTCTGAAAGTATCCATAATACTCTTTATCTCACCTAAGAAGTTTTGTAATTGTTTGTTGCTAATAGATCCTGATGTGTCTATTGCTACACAAACATCAATTGATGGTTCTGGCACTAGTCCAGGAAGTATAACTCCTGTACTCATTCCTTTTCTAGAAGGTCTCATAAATGAGTAATCATCTTTTAATGTACCAGTTATTTGTTGATCAAGCATTTCTCTCCAGTCCATTTTAGGTTCTGTAAGATCTTTGATTATTCTATCTAGTCCAGAAGGCATATTACCAGCACCTTGCGAAGCCTGTGCCGCCTGTATTACTGCCTGCTTAATTTCATCTTTAAGAGCTTTCTGTTCTTCCTTAGACATTTTAGGAATACCGTTAGCATCTTTTTTACCATCTTTACCATCGCCATCTTTACCATCCATAACAATATGGACATCAAGTGTTTGTTGAATAGGTGGCTGTGTTTTCATTAGATGATCATATACTTCATATGAACTCTTACCTGCATACTTACGATCATACAATCCAACTTTAGGCATCTTACCAAGACCCGCTTCTTTTAGTTGTGCATTGATCACATAGTCCGCCGCCATGTTAAAATACTGAGGATCTCTATCTCCTCTTGCTTCTAAATGGTCATAAACAACATGAAGTACTTCGTGTCCTATAACAAATAGTTGTTCGTCTTTGTCTAGTGTACTCCAAAAAGTTGTATTGTAAAATAAGTTTCTACCGTCTGTTGCGGCAGTAGGTATGCCTAATTCATCAGCATTTTTAAGTTGTAATCTTGTAGCAAGGTTACCAAAAAATGGATGTTGCAATAACATCTTAATTCTACCTGCTATAATTGACTCTCTACATTGTTCGTCAGTTAAAACTTTTTTAGGTGGTTCGTATGGTAAAGCATCATGTGTCATTATTTTACTTCTCCTACAATATCAAATGCATATTGATCCCACGGCTCTGTTGTTGTTGCTTTTAGTTTAGAAACTTGAACATCAAGCCCAGGATTAAGAACTTCTAACATAGCTTCTTTCACGGCTTCAACACCACCAGCTGGCGGATGATCTACCCAAAGTGTGCCATATTGCCAATATGCAGAAGGAACACCTATATCTGACTCTTGCCATTTTTGCTTGATTGCTTCAATTGTTTTTGTTTCTAATCCCATTTTAACCTCTCTTTGCATTGTTTATATTATATATAATAGCATAGAATGGGTTTCTGTCAACCACTTTTTTAATTATTTTTTGGCTAAATCGCCTAATAAAACTAAGGCTTTTTCAAGGTCTTGTTCTGCACAAATAGTAGAAAGTTCTAGTGCCGTTTCTAATTCTGGGTGTACATATAGTCTTCCATAATTACGCCACTGGACATTTTGGGTATTCTGGATTATGTTATTTCCGAAATTTCCAGAAACATTTATTTCAGTATCATATTGATCTAAATCTATTAATAGTAATTGTCTTACTAATCTTTCGCCTTCGTCTTCATCTGGTAATGCTTCTATGACTTGACCTATAAAAGGCTTTTCAAAATTACCATGTAAAAGATCCAATACCTGTTCAGATATAATCATGCCACTTAATAAAAAAGCACACTTCTTGTATCCTAGCTTTTTAAATTTAAGTAGTTGACTATTGATCTTACTTTTAGAATCTATGTGTACAATATTGTGTCCACCGAGTTTTTCAATTTGATACTCTGATAGTCTACCAAGATCGTTTTCTAAGTTGTCTGGATCAACGTCCATGTCTTTGTTAAAAATTAAAAAACATTCATCCATGTATTCATTTTTATTTGCAATATATTCTCTATTATTTAAAGGTAAGCTGAATTCTACTGCAAGGTGGTGTTGATAACAGTTTAGGTTTTTGTTATTGCTATCTAATACTCTAAAAGATATCTCGTTATCTAAATACTCAACTATGACTTTCTTTCTAGCTGAACCTAAATTAACATTCTTACCTACTCCCATCATTACCATTGTAGCATCAACAGGCATATTATATTTTTGTGCCACTAAAGTTTTCATAGGATCAGAATGAAATAAAAATCTAATATCAGATATATCTGCTTTTAATGGAACCTTGAAATTGTTGCTTTTGTCTAAAAGTAAAAACTCTTTTGCAAGATCATGTATTAATGGTTTGTTACTCATTTTGATGCTACTTGTATCTTTCTTATTATGTCAGATGGTTTACAATAATACTCTTTTTCTAACCATTCTTTTTCTTGCTTAATTATTTTGTCACCATCATACGAATGATCTCCATTGCCATTTGAGAAGGTACAATAGTTCCACACTCTTGCAATAACAGGAACCTTGGTTATTTTTAATTCAGGACAAATCCAAATACGATGATTACCTTCATCAAGTCTTATTCTTCTACTCCATACACCTACAGATAAAATTAAAGGATCTAACACTCCTGAATCTTCTAATGACATTCTTAGTTCATTTTCATAATCATCAGTCATAGGTGACCATGACGGGTTAGCCCACTTGGCTATGTCATCGATAAAAATATATTCTACTCTGGAATCTTTTAGTGTGATCTCATCTTCAATCTTGGACATATAACTCCTCTGAATCAAAGTTTGTTTGATCAGTGGCTACAAACATCTTGCTACAATAACCGCAAACTACATATCCTTCTTTGCTCAGTGTATAATACACTCTAGGATGATCGGCTTGGCAGGCTATCTTTGTTGTTCGTACCTCTACTCTTTCTAGGTCTTTTAAGTTGTCTGGTATATTAATAACCATACTGTTATTTAATACCTATAAGCATGAATCTAGTGTACTTGCCTAAATTTATACCACCTTCAAATAAAACTGTACTTAATGGTGCTATTTCTTTAAACTCCTCTACGTTTTGTACACAATTTACGTGTTCCGGTAATTCAGAATAGTTGTTGACTTGTAACACCACTTTCTTTCCTTCTGGAATTAGGTTCCACCATGATGTCCAATTTCCTATATGTTCACAAGAAGTGTTTATAATTGTGTCTGGTTCGTCAAATAATTCTTCTTCGTCACCATTACTTTTGATAGTTGTATAATGGTCTCCTGACAATTTTAAATCTAGTATATCTTTTGTTGATGCTTTAAACTTCCAATTATCCATTACATATGGTCTGTTAAGTTCTTCTGCTATCTTGGCACAAGAAGGATCTATATCAAAAGATCTAATCTTGTCTAATGTGAAACCTTTTTCAAAAAGTAAAGATGCTAAAGAACCATACCACCCAGCACAGATAAAAACTGTACCTAATCCTAAACTTGTTTTTTTGAGCTCGTTGATGAGCCACATTTTAGATTGTAGTTGTCCTCTGGAAAAACAATCATGAATATCAATGTCAGGATATCTTTCTTCTATTTTTCTTATTGTTGTTAATAGATGTGAGTCTATAAACAGTTTTAATATCTCATACATATGAGTTTCATTTAGTAGGGCTTTTCTGTATAAATCTATCTTGTCATTATTTGGATCTATCTTTTCAAGGATTCTAAAAACACTATGTAGATTCTTTTCTAAAAAAGCTCTTCTGAGATCTTCAGTTGCAATACCTAAACCACTTTCCAACAATCTAAACAAGCTATGACCATTTACTTCCATAGTTGTTTTTCTTAATTCTTCTACAAGAATTTTTTGTTGTGATAATTCACCAAGCACTCTAAAAATACTTGATTCATCTTTGTCTAGTATTGATCTACGAACGTCCTGTAATACAGTAACGTTTGGATTCATTAATTCAAATCTATCTAGTATTTCTTTTGGTTGAAGCATTCTATACCTTCTATTTGATATTTTTCATTCTTTGGTATCCATCCCCCAGGAGGGTCTTCTAAATTTTCTAACGGAAACTCTGCCCACATCATTTCAAACAATTGATCATGATTAAAAGGCAGTTCTACGTTTTCCATTTCTCCATTTAATACTATAGCACTTTCAATTGAGTTTCGCAAGACTTCTTTGTTATATTCTAGCTTTCTTTGGTAATCCCAATACTCTTTCAAGTCGTAGTATTCCTGTTTTGGTATGCTCATATTATTAATTATGGGGCTTACCACTAGAATTATACTCCTTTAAATAATTGCTTTGTACAGCCTCTTTTACTCCTGTCCAGTACCTTTGAGCCCATTTGCTCTTAGACCCCTTTATACAGGCGTTTAAATTGGTTATACGGGTATAAAAACGGGTGTTTATACTCTGCTTAATGTGTTGATCTAACACATCTGAATCTATTGTTTTAAGTTCTTTTATCCAACTCATCTACTGCCTCCACGTGTATTCCTTTTACCCAATGATACCATTCATTAGCTCTCTTCTTTGATTCCATGTGTGTTGGATCCTTTGCCCAATTTTTTACTGCTTCTTTGTCTTTCCAACATGAAATTGTAATTTCTACGTCTCCTATTTCTTGACTATCAATTGATATAAATCCTGGTAACCTTTCTGCCATTTTTCTTAGAGCAGAACTTTTCTGCTTGTACTCTTCATTTAAATTTTTTATCTTAGCAATAAAGAATACTTTTATATGACTCATTCTTTTCTTAGCTTTCCGTCCTTCCAGATTCTACCAAATGTATAGTTTTCATCTCCTCTATCAGGAAAATAATCTTCTAATGTACTATCTCTTTCCAGATCAACTGTTACACAATGTACTCCGCCATCCCAAAAGTATCTATGTCTAATTTTACTTACTACTAATTCAACTCCTTCTTGCTTGAGTTGTGCTTCTAATTCTTTGCTAGGACCTGAACTGATTATTGTTTTTTCATTAACACCTAATGCATTAACATCAAAGTTAGTTTCAAAAACGTATCCTACAGATTTGTTTAACCACAAATCAATAAATTCATGTAGAGAATTATTACCTTCTTCATTAGCTATCCAATACTTTTTAAATCTATGTTGGCTCTTTTGATCTTTCATCTTTTTAAATGCTTCAGTATATTCATTCTCTGGTCTAGGAGTATGAATAACTTTCCACCCTGGATATGTTTCATTAAACTTTTCTACATTAGAATCTGAAATTATCAATCCAGGTTTTACTAAACACATTGTACCATCAGAGTGTCCGCCGACTTCAACAATATGTCCTCTAAAGTTTGTATTAAAATTTTTATTATACCAAGGAATAAATTTATCTTGAAAACCCATACTATCGCCATTTGTAGGATGTGTATCAATCATTAGATCTCTACCAGCTCTCATAACTGATGGTGCTTCAAACAAGTATGGTGATTGAATGAAGTCTTCACAACCGGCCCATGGAGCATCGGTGGTATCATAACTAGATTCTGGTGCTGTTTTTACTAGATGATTTCCTATAACAATATAGTCATCTCTTGGCGACATAAATGGTTTAGGTACGTGACCTTTTTCTTCCATAAATTGTTTTACGCCACTATACTTTTTATAAACTCTTTGTAGTTCATCTGATCTATATGTTTTCACTCCCATTTGCTGAAGTGTTTTTTCAAGGTTATCTAGATCTTCTCTTGTTTCTTGATTTATTCGTGATAGCGAATCTGCTATTTCTGTATCTGGATGATCGGCAAAAAAGTCTGTTGGATATACAGAACCGATTAGACACTTCTTTAATGGATCCCAGTGATTAAAACTTTTAAAACCGAATTTCATTGTTACTCCATTAATTGTTGTTTTCTTTTTTTTCGTTCTTCTAACTTCTTGTTGAATTTATTTATATCATGGTACCAGTCATCGTCAAGATCTTCTTCTTCTTTTTTATTGGCTTCTACTCCATGAACGTATAATAACAGTCCCATGAATAGAACTGATACTATACTTCCTAGAAAAAATAAACCTATACCGTAAGACACTTCCATAGTATTACCATTCATCGTAGATGCTCTCATCATCATACGGAACAAATTCTACGTCTTCATCATGTTGATCATCAACACATTCTAAACAGATCCACTTGTCAATATCTTGAATGTGTAAAGATTTCTTATCACAGTTTTCGCAATAAGCTCTTTTTTCATAAGGTGATGCCATTAGTTTCCTCCTCCTTTAGCCTTATTAAATTCGCCACTATATGCTTTACCACTAGTCATCCATACTGTCCATAGTTCAGTTGCGATCCAATAAAGTTCTTCATCAGTAAATGCTTTGCCTAATCTTTTTGATTTTAGAACTTTCTTAGACTCGCCGTATGCAATGTGATTATGATAACAACCTACGACTATTTCCTTAATTAATTCTACTGCTTTTAATTGTTTCTTGTTATAATCTTTTTCTTCTGGTAAAGGACTTATTGGTATCATTATGCCCACCAACTTATTTTTTTCTTTTTGTTAGGATTTAAACTCCTAGCAAGTTTTCTTACTCTTTCCATATGCTTTTCAAACTCCTTTTTTTCCATATCTGGTAGTACAGAATAAAATCTAAGATACTTTGTTACCATACCACCTAAGTTGAATACTGCTTTTTTAATTCTTCTGTAAGGAATATTATCAAACAAACTGAAGTTCACATAGGTAACCATGGGTCCACCATATGTGATTGATATTAATCCTAATTTGCCATTCATTGCTCCAGGCACAGGATATCCATAGTTCTTGAAATACTTGCTACCAGGAACCAATGCCCTATAACTGAAAAACCATTTAGGGTGTAATACCCAGTCCACCCAATTCTCTAATATAGAAGGCATTCTCAAATTGTGACATGATCCAATTAGAAACATAACATCACTATTTTCTAGTCTTTTTCTATAATCTAATACTAATTGTGGTGGTGGATTTATATCTGCATTATAAAATGGTAATTGTTCTTTTTCATCAAACAAGTTTACTAAATCTATTTGATGCCCACATCTTGTTGCTTCTTCAATAAAGGTATCTCTGATAGCCGCATTGAATGAGTCTTTTGTATTATGATGTCCAAATATTATGCAAATTTTCATATTTAAAAGTCGTAGTCAATTCCATTTAATGAATATGTTTTGCCATCAAAACCTTTATCCATTTTTTCCTTGTCAGTCATTTTATCGCCATTGACTCTAACTTTGGAACTGAACTTTTTCTCTTCCTGTTTTGGTTTTTCTTTTTTCTTAAAAATGTTTTTTATAAACTTCACAGAGATCTCTCTTTTGTACTATGGCATGATGCACAATTATTTACACCATTATGTGGTAGCATCATTACTTTTGTTGTATCCATTAATATTGGTTCATCACACCCGCCACCAATAGATCCATCACATTCTAAATCATGTTCTAACACACTTACCCATTTAGTTGTTACTGTGACATAAACTACACCACTAGCAATTAAAATTGCTACCAGCAGAGGTCCCCATGAATTCCATAGTCCTTTCATTATTCTTCCTCTCCAGAGTGATGTGAACATACCCAATGATCTTGTTCTGTATGTCTAAAGTCGTTTTCTTCTAGATAATGAATTTTTTCTTTGCCACAGTCTTCACAGAAAACTATTTTTTCTCTTTCAAAAGTAAAAGGGTTAAAAGTTTCCATTATTCGTCCTCTGGTTGATATTTGTAAGTCCATGGTGGCTTGAACCTAATTATTAAAACAGCCAAAGCAATAATGGCAATCGCACCTGCTTCGTAAAGCAATGTGATTGGATCCATTTCTTTGCCTTGTAGTATTATCAATCTTGCTAGAGCCGTCATTGCAATAAACAAAGGCAATGTGATCGGTATTCTATTACTTGCATAGAACACACCAACCATTCCTAGCACCTCTGTATAAATGAACAACAATAACAAGTCAGCTAATTTAACTGTACCAATTTCCCATATATGAACTAGTTCTTGTCCAGTTGCAACCAGTGTTAATATAGCAATCAAGGCCAACAGACCTTTTTCAATTGTAATAATACTTTGAGTTGCGGTTGATTTAAGTTTCTTATTCATGCTCTCCTCCTGGATCATTTGGATCCAGTTTTACTTTTTTTAACTTGCCTTCACCAGACAGATACATTACTTGATTTCTTGCTCTTCCGGGAGAGTGATAACCTTTCTTAAAATAAAAGGCCTTTGGATTATGTTCAGCAACCTTAAATGTTGCTACAGTTATGATAACACCTGCTACGAAAATAACGTGAGCAATCGCACTTACACCAAATGCAAATACTGAATCGGCAATCATAATAGCAAAAATCGACGACCACATAAATGCTAATACCTGCATCACCATGTGTCGAACTTGTAAATCTGGAATATGTCTTAGAGGATTAACTCTATGATCCATAATTGCATTCCAACTATCATATACAAATTGTCTCATAATAATTCTTTCCTTCTTCTCTCTTATTTAAATAGGTTCGGGGAGGTCTAGTGACTTATAGTCAGCAGAGAGAGGGCGACCTCCCCTAACGGTCAGCTTATTGTATTTCAGACAACAAGTTTCCGTATCTCTTATAGAACCTGTCGAAGTTTTTCAACTCCTTTGGTGAGAATGGAAGTTGTGCCTTAAGAGCACTTCTGATTCCAAGTATCACCATTTCAGGTTCCATGTTATCCATTAAAAAGCCTAGGTAAGTGTCGGCGTAATTGTGCCACTCTTTAACCTTCTTAGACTTTTCAGCTTGGATAAACAAATCCTTAAGCTCGTATGTAAGAGCCGTTGTCAGCGAGTACATAGCACTCACATCTTTATCTTTAAGACTCTTAACTTTGCCTTTCAATATATCTGATGGATTAGGCATCTTAGAAGAAAGTTTTCTGTGAGCTTGAAACTTCACAGCCAAACCTTCGCCAACTGAACCTGCTATCATATCAGTTAATATTGACTCTGGCATTTCATCATCAATTAACTCTGATACGAAAGTCCAAGATCTTGGAGTAGCAAAACCCCTAGATGAACTTCTTGGATCAAAGTCATATAAATCACTTTTAGCAAATGTTAAGTAACCTACAACATCTGCATGGATACCTTTACCAGTTGCCCATGTCTGCCAATCTTCAAAGTTTGGCGCCATTTCAATATGAACAAATCTGTTCGCAAGTGGTGATGGCATTCTATAAGTAACACCTCTGTCACTTTCTCTATTACCTGCGGCAACAATCGCACAACCTTTTGGTAATGTATATGCACCAATCTTTCTGTTAAGAATAAGTTGGTAAGCGGCCGCTTGTACTGATTGTGGAGCGGCATTAATTTCATCCAAGAACAATATATCTGTTGATTTTGGATCTGTCGGAAGGTCCGAACTAGGTGCCCATTCCATTTTACCAGTTTGTTGATTGTAGAATGGAATACCTCTTAAATCTGTAGGTTCCATTAAAAGCAATCTCAGATCAATAACGTTTCTAGTTGTTTCAATACCGATCTCGTCAACAATTTCAGACTTACCAATGCCTGGAGGTCCCCAGATCATTACTGGTCTTTGTTTGCTGATTAAGTGTTTAATTTCGACCTTCGCATCTGCTGGTCTAACAGTTCTATACTCTGCTACGTTGTTTCTCATTTTCTTGTCCTCTCTCTTTGGCATAATTTATATTTTAATAATAGCATCATATAGCGATCTGTCAACCACTTTTTTCCACTTTTTTTAAGAAAAAAAGTCTAGTAAATTCAATGGTTTAAGTAAAATCACCACTCTTTGGGCATTTTTTCATGGTCTGAAACATACCTAGATTTTGCCCAAATATCCATATCTCCTGAAGATAATTTGAATTCAAATGCATCTCTTTTATCAAATAGTACTAATTTGGCATTTGAGGCATAATATGGATAAAGTAGTTCTTTATCCAAATAGAATATGTGCATAGATTTTAACTTGAAATCATGTGCAAATGGTATTGGATATATTTTGAAGAATTGTTTGAGTACTTGTAAACCGGTATTGTTTAATCTCAAACTAGTTGAATTGGATCCTTTTACTTGATATAGGTGATCCAGTTCTTTTTTATCTAATTCTCTGTTTAAAGTTTTCTTGTTTAGATAATTGAGAAGTTGTTGTCTTGTTATTTTACTTCTTTGACTCATTAAGTACTTCTCCAGATTTTAAAACATGAACAGCAAAATCTTCACATTTGAATAACTTGTTAAGTCTCTCTGCTAGATTGATTGCGTGTCCTGAATTTGAAAAGGAAACTTTCTTGTACTTAGGTCCTGGGTATGATACCAATGTGTTTAACGATCTAAGATTAATAGGCTTACCTTTATGAAATACTGCATATATGGCGTCTGCCTTTAATACTTGTTCTGCTTTATATGTTTTTGGATTTGTGAAATCCAAAAGTACATCTGGTTTTGGTCTACTCATATTTTTTATCCTATTAACTACGTATATTATTTATCTTCTTTATTATTGTCAACCACTATTATACGTAAGTAATAGTCACTGTTACAACACCGCTTGTTGCGTTATTGTGCGTTATTTTAGCTTTGATTTCAAGTTCTGTTGTTTCTGTGCTTGGATACACGTATCCTGGTGTTGTTGTATATTGTCCTACATCAGTTAGATCATTTTGATCTTCATCTTGGAATTGATCAATATCAGTTGTTGTACCTACACTTAATTCAGGTGGATTACTTTGTCCTGCGTATGCTGTTCCTACATCAACTAATACAGATACTATTCTTGATCCTGGTGACAGTCTTCCTACTGTTACTGTTCTACTTGTTCCAATACCTCCAATCTGTCCTGCTGTGAAAGTATATGATATAGAACTTGCATCGGTTGATGCAGAATCTTCATCGCTGATCTGTACCCAGGCTGATCCATCATATAAGAATAGTGCCCACTCACCTTCTCCTGTGTTTACAACATAGGCCATATCACCTTGTGTTACACCAACTGCGGCATCTCTATTTGCAAGAGTGGCATAAGTTGTAATAGAACCTGCTCCTGAACCTTGTTCAACGTAGAGACCTAATGCATATCTACCATTGTGTCCAGATATGATTCCTAAGTCTGTCATTGGTGTTCCTGTTCCATTTTCTATAATAATTTCACCACCATCATCTCTTTCTAGTTTTATTAATGCTGAAGGTGTTGCTGGATTGGATAATGGAATACCCGAAATAGAGTTTGGTCCACCGAAGCCAACGCCACCAAAACTTTCACCTGTTCCGTTTACTATTGTAATACTACCACCTGCTGTATTTGTAATAACAAGGTTTGAACCATTTACTGATGCTGTAATATCAGGAACGTTTGCGGCATTAATATCTGTAACAATATCGTTTACATCAAATGCTGTTGTTCCAAACGTTGCTGTACCTGACGTTGTAGTTGTCAAGTTAACTGTCACTCCATTAATGGTAAAGTCACAAGGTGGTCCACCACCTACAATACCATATGCTAAACCAACACTAGCTGAATCTGTTTCTACTGCAAAAGGTCCTGTTCCTTCAACTGCTGTAACTTTGTGAGATGCTGTTGATCCATTGATATCTGATACTGTTGATGTTACATCTGTTCCTGTGAGTGTAACTGTTACATCATTAATGATTAATGTATCGTTTGCTGTAACTACTGGATCTAATGCTGTACCTGTTATTAAACTTGGAACTGCGTTTGCAATTTTTAAGAACACAGGTTTACCTGTATCACTTGTTGTTAAGTCACCTGATCCATCAATAGTTGTGTAAATGAAATCACCTACAAGACCTGGTAGTCCTGGAACAAAATCAATTACACCTGTTTGTGGTCTTAATAAAAATTTGTTTGGTCCTGGTCCTGGATGTGTTACTGTACCAATAACTCTGTCTCTACTGGCCGCTGTTACTTTTTCAATTTGTCTTGTCGTGGCATTCGCGGCCACAACATCACCTGTTTCAAATCCATGTCCTGATTGATCTAGTTCATAGTTTAGTTGTGGATTTAGGTATTGGAATCTTGAATTTAAGTTTGCATAAAAGTCTGATGATACAACAGATAGTGGCAATGGATCAACCATAGGATGACCATTTTCATTAATCTGTATTACAAGTGCCGCACCCGGTACTGAAAATATACCTGAACCTGTAGATGATCTAAATGTATTATATCTTAAAATATCTTCAACAACACAGGTTACAGTAGTGTTTGTCTTTGCTGATATTTCTATAATTTTGACTGCTCTACCATCACTGGCTCCAACAACAAAATCACCAACAACAATATCAAATGCATTGAATTTAAATGGTGTTCTTGTTAAGTGTGATCCGTGATCAATACCTGCTGTTGCTTGTAAAGTTAGTGTGAGGTTCCAACGATATGCTCTTGGTGATTGTCCACCACTCCACCACTTGTCATCAGATGTGTTTTGGTGAGGCCATCTTGCATTCTCTGAAAGACCACTACAGTTGACTGGTATAACTTTTGCTGGAACATTAAGGTCAATGGACGATGTTTTATATGCCATTTAGTTCTCCTTAACTGCTCATTTGTATCATTACCCAAGCATGAGTGGCCGCTGGTGGAAATCCGCCTTTGTTTGCACCACCTGTTCTATCTCTAGAACAAACCAGTGTTAATACTTTATCTCCTGCACCAAAGACTGTAGGTGAACCTGCTGAGCCTCCACCTGTTAATGTTCTTGTTGTCATGTTCGAGTCTACTTGGTTAATATTGTATACATTAGAATCATAAACATATCCGTATAACAATATTGATGTTGGAGGATAGTTATAATTTGCTATTGTAATTTGTACTGTACCTGCTGATGCGTTTGTAACTGTTACAGATACATTTGTTGAAGTGTCTGAAATATTGTTAATTGAACCATCATTGTTGTAATTAATTTTAAAGTACTCTCCTGTAGCTGATCCACCGCCGCCTCCACCTGTTGCATCTGCCGCCGGTGCCCATTCAGAACCTGACCATTTTAATACTTGTCCTGTGCTTGGTGCTGATGATGATACATCTGTTAAGTCTCCAAGTACAGTTGCTCCTCCTCCACCGCCGGAGTTGTCATCGCCTGCTACAAATGATGATCCATCCCATTTTAGTACTTGCCCTGATGTGATACCTGAAGTATCAACATCTGATAACGCACCAATTGATGATGCACCAATACGTGCATCTGCTCTAGCATCTGCTCTAGCATCTGTGTAATATAAGTTTGTACCTTCTGCTAAATTGGTTGTTGATTTTGTTGCAAGTCTATTATCAAAGTCTGAATTGAAACTTGTATACTCCGCTGGTACATCAGTATTATTTGCTAGTCTAATCCAAGCACCGCCATGTGCAAAGTAAGCCGCTCCAGTGGCGTGTACATGAGCAAACATACCATGATAAGTTGATGCTGATGGTAAGTCGCCTTCTGCTGAATAAACATTAGAGAATAAAATTTTGCCTGTTGTAGTAATATTATTACTACCCATATTCAAGTTAGTGCCTTGTATCGCTGAAATGGCATCTGAATCTGTGTAACTTGATCCACCACTGATAGTTGTGAAAGATAAGTTGCCAGCTCCATCAGTTACAATGGCTTGTCCATTTGTACCATCTGCTGTTGGCCAATTTAATCCATCAAGTACAATGTTGCCTCCTGTTGGATTGATTGTGATGTTTCCTGAATCTGTTGTAACTGCTAATGATGATGTTGAATTAACTGTTGGTGTACCTGATCCTGATGTTGTAAAGTTACCTGCCGTTACTGTATCAGTTGATGCATTGTAAGTAAATCCTGAATCACCTGCTAGTGAACCATTATTGTTATACTGTACTTCTGTGTTATTACCACCTGCTGATCCTACTGGAGCATTTGCCGGAACAAATGATGATCCGTTCCATGATAATACTTGACCTGATGTAATACCTGCTGTTGATACATCTGATAATGCATTAACTGATGCGTTTGAAATTCTTGCATCTGCTCTTGCATCGGTATAGTATAAATTTGTACCTTCTGAAATCTGTGTTGTTGTAGATGGTATAGTTGGTGTGTTTGTTAAGCTGTTGTAGTCTCCATCAAACGCATCAGTAATACCAAAGCCTGCTATTGTAGTTGGCTTGCCTGATAGTGATGCCCAATCACTTGCTCCACCTGTGTCATCACTTGCTACAAATGATGATCCGTCCCATTTTAAAATTTGTCCTGTTGTAATACCTGAAGTATCAACATCAGATAAGTTTGTAATACTTGCCGCATTTATTCTTAAAGTTGCTCTAGTATCTGCTCTAGAATCTGTGTAATATAAATTTGAACCTTCAGCAATATCATCAGTTGTTGATGGTATTGTTGGCTTGTTAGTTAGGTTATTGTAATCTGTTGTTCCTGCCGGGCCTTGTGGTCCTTGTGGTCCTGTTGCACCATCACTACCATCTGCTCCATCTGATCCATCTGCACCTGCTGGTCCTTGTGGTCCTTGTGGTCCTTGTGGTCCTGTTGCTCCATCTGATCCGTCAGCACCTGCTGGTCCTTGCGGGCCTGTTGCTCCATCTGATCCATCTGCGCCAGCTGGTCCTTGCGGGCCTTGTATACCTTGTATACCTTGTGGACCTTGTGGACCTGATTGTGGATCAACAAAACTGAAACTTCCATTACCATCTGTTTTTAATACTTGATTAGCTGAACCATCTGCTATACCTAAATTTAAAATTGTTGAAGGTATAGTTGGCTTGTTAGACAAGTTAGTGTAATTTAAATAATATGATCCATCTTGTCCATCAAGTGTGTCAGCATCAGTACCGCCACCGCCTGTAGTTGCATCATCACCTGGTGCCCATTGTGAACCGTCCCACTTTAATACTTGTCCTGTGGTTGGTGCACCTGAACTTACATTTGATAAATCTGCCAGTGCTGATGGTATTGTTGGTTTGTTTGTTAAATTAGTGTAGTCGCCATCAAACGCATCTGTTATTCCATAACCAGCTATTGTAGTTGGTTTACCTGTTAGTGAACCAAATGCGCCATCAAACAAACTTGGTAGATTTGATAATGAATTATAGTTGCCATCAAATAAAGTTGGCTTACCTGTTAAGTCTGCGTATGCACCAGAGAATAAACTTGGTTTGTTTGTTAGGTTGTTATAGTCGCCATCAAATAAACTTGGTTTATTTGTTAAGTTAGCATAGTCTCCATCAAACGCATCTGTTATTCCATAACCAGCTATTGTTGTAGGCTTGTTAGTTATGTTTGCAAAATCGATTGCCGAACCTGATACATTTCCTGGAACAAAGTTTGTTCCATTCCAAACTAATGCTTGACCATTTGTTGGTGGTGTTGTTGTTGTATCAACATCTGATAAGTCATCTACACTCGAAGGTATAGTTGGCTTACCTGTTAAGTCTGCGTATGCACCAGAAAAAATTGTTGGTTTGTTTGATAAGTTGTTATAATTTCCATCAAATGCATCTGTAATTCCGTAACCTGCTATTGTGGTTGGCTTACTTGTTAATGATGAGAAGTTACCATCAAACAATGTAGGTTTGCCTGTTAGGTCTGCGTATGCTCCTGAAAACAGAGTTGGTGTATTAGATAGATTGTTGTAATTTAGATAGTATGAACCATCTTGTCCATCTAATGTGTCTGCATCTAGACCTCCGCCGCCTTGTGTTATATCATTTGCAGGTGCCCAGTTACTACCATCCCATTTTAAAACTTGTCCTGTGTTTGGTGCCGCAACACTCACATTTGATAAATCTGATATCAGTGATGGTATACTTGGCTTGTTAGATAAATCTGTGTAAGATCCTGATGTTGCTACAGCCTCTAAATCTGCTGTGTTTGCCTTTGTGGCAATCTGATTTGTTATTGTAGTTGCAAAGTTTGGATCATCACCTAGTGCCGCCGCTAGTTCATTTAATGTGTCTAAGGCACCTGGTGCTGAATCAATTGCTTCAGCAATTTTTGTATCAACATAATTTTTATCTGCTACTGTTGAAATTGTTAAATCTGAAAACTCTAAACCATCACCTAGTGCATTTACTTTTACAAATTTGTTTTCTTGTGATGTGTAATTAGTTGGTGTATCATCTAGTGATGTAAATGCAAATGTTTGTCCAACGATTGTGTTTGCACCTGTTCTAGTTAATATTTGTCCTGAAGTAATATTATTATCAACATCAGCCAAGTCTGCTAAATTGAAATTACCAATTGATGTTACTGATCCTGATGATGTAGCATGACCATGAATATATGTTGCATAGATATCTGAGAATCTAAATGAGTTTGAACCTAATGAATAAACATTATCCGCCGCCGGTGCAGAGTTGTTGTCATATCTTAGATATCTGTTATCTGATTCACCTTTTGAAAATACATCTAAATTTGTTCTTGATGTTGGCTTGTCTGATAATCCTGCTAAATTGTCTGTCTTTTGTAAAAATACTGTATTGCTTAATCCACCTAGTGTAGATGCATCTACATTTGGTCCTAGTGCTATTTGAATTTGTGTTGCATTGCTTGTTAATAGAATTCCAGAACCTTGTTCTAATGATTTAAATTGTAGGTTACCGTTAGCATCTTCACTATCGTAGATGCCATGTAGGTTACCACCTGAGCCTAAGTTTGCTCCGCCCTGTGCTGATGCATTAATTTGTAATGATGTTGCATCTGCTGATAATGTAATTCCGGCGCCTGCAACAATAGATTTAAGCTGTAAGTTTGCACCAACTTTCTGTGCATACAAGCCTTCACCTGAACCTAAGTTTTCCGCGTCTGTGGCTGAATCTGTCGCTGATGACGGGTTTGCATTAACAAACTTCTGCTTTGCTTCGTCATACACCAACGTCTGATTAGAGGACGGGGATTGTACGTCAAATAATGTACCTTGTTCTGAACTAATAGCCATTCCTACTCCAAATATATATTTGTATTGCAATTATTTATCTTGAACTACATTTTTAGTAATTCATTAAAATCTTGTCAATACTGCCAGAATTAAGTGTAACTACTGCTCTTAGGTATAAAAAATTTCCAGTGAATGTATAAGCATCAACGACTGTTTGTGCTGTATAATCAGCTTTATCACCGTCTTTAAGTTGTAATTTAAACCAATCGTTATCTGTAGGCTCTGTGGCTAAGGTTGCTTGAATCTCGACGCTACCTGTAAAATTGTTAGGATAGATAGCAAAAGTGTGAACACCGTCTGTGAATCCATAGAAAGAATCTCCAGGAACCTTGTCACCAGTTACTGAAGCCGTTGCTGTAGATGATAATAAATTTACACTAGTTCTTGACATATATGTATTTATAATAATAATTAATTAACGTCTATCGATACTCCAGCGGATAGTGTAATACCATCGGATATTTTTAATATGTTTCCTGATGCATCAATTGTAATTTCATAATCTTTAGTTTCAGTTTCATAATCGTTTGTAGCTGACAAATTAAAAGTATATGTTCCTGGTACCGTTGTTGTACCATCTAATATTGCTGTTGATGTATCTAAACTTGTACCTGTTGGTATTGATCCAGATGCAACACTATAGGTTACTGTATGTAGTTGTTCTGAAGCCGCATTTCTGAATTCGGCTGATAGAGTGTAATTAATTGTATCTCCTTGTGAAATATTTGATCCGGCATTTATATCATGTGTGCCAGATGTTCCATTGCCTATATTCCATGTTGTTGTATAATCCTGCCATGGAGTATAAAGTTGCTTTTGATTATCAGCATCATTTGTAATTGGCATTGCTGTAGTAGACATATTTGTTAACCAGTTCTTTGCATCAAACTGATTTGTGTTGCCTCTTGCTTTGTCCCAAGAGTTTATGTCTTTACTCATGTAACAAGCCAATGCACCTGTTACTTGCGGAGATGCCATTGATGTTCCTGATAATTTATAAATGTAATAATTTGAATCTTGTGGATGTGCTAATGGTGTTATTGAATTTGCATTTGGATCTGTGTAAGCACCTTGTATATGTTGTCCTCCTGCATATATTGTTGTACCTGCACCATAGTTTGAAAAACCAGCTCTTGCATTCGAGTTATCACAGGCCGCTACTGCAATATCAAATTGTAAACCTGCAACATTGTTAGTTGCATTTGATGGTGACTGGCCTCTGTGTAAAGGCATGAAGTATACCATTTCACCATATGGTCCATTAGGTCCTACTGCTGATGTTGTGTATGTCATTGTTTCACCATTATAATAATAATTGTAACCTACATCATATAAACTCATTACGTTGTTGGGACTGTCAACTGCAAAACTATTATTACCTGCTGAACATACTACTACTGCACCTGCATTGGCTAAATCTACAATCATACCATCTACTGTAGTATTTCTTACAGGATGTTCTTCACCTGAGTTTGGATGGTTGTAAGGATAGTCAAGTGTTGTGCCCCATGAGTTGTTTACAATAGTTGGATTAGGTTCTGTTTTGTTTAGTACCCAATCTTTGATTAAAAAATAATCATTGATGGCATAGGCGTCAGTATAGCCTGCCCCAAGAGCTAATTTAAATGAATATATATTTCCTGCCAATGCCCAGCCATTGTATGAACCTGCGGCTATTGATGCAACGTGTGTTCCGTGTCCTGATTGGTCGCTGTAATGGTTAGGACCTTGTCCAGCTGTCCAATTAATCTGTTGTAACCTTCCACCAAATTCAGGATGGTTTGGTGTAATACCTGAGTCAGCAATAACTATATCAACATTTGTGCCATCGTATTGATATGTATAATTGTATGCTAGTGATGTATTTCTTTGTGTATGTCTAGCTAGTCCCCAATTATTGTGATTGGCGTTTGCCGAAGATGAAGTTGATGGTGTTAATGCTCTACTACCATCTTCTTTATATTTGATTGCTTTTAATAATCTGTCTGAATTTATTGATTCTACTCTTGGGTCATTTTTTATTGCTACTAATTCATTGTCATCTTCAATCTCAACTTCAAAAGCTCTTGATGAACCTAGTTCTTTAGTGACTTCAACTTTACGTGATACAGGACCTTGTCCTTGTGTGTTTAAATCATTCTTAATTTTTTCTAAATCTTTTTCAGACTTTACAGTAATGGTAGCTTTCATGATATAACCCTTTTATTTAAACTATTTATTATTTTTCCAAAAGCCAAAAAAAAAAGGCGACCCGAAAGCCGCCTTTTAATTTTATGTGTGAACTACACGGATTAGTAAGTGAAGTCAGCCACTGTCGCACCTGTTAAGTCGATGCTGTTTGGACCTACATCGTTACCTAATGCTCTAAGAGCCGCTTGTAATGATGCCGCTGTCCAACCTGCCGCACCTGTTTCAAATGCTACTCTGATTGACTGATTGTCTGCTTGTAATGTACCCATTATTACTGGAGTACCTTTAGTTGCCATTTCTTCATACATTTTGTCGATTGCTTCGTCAACACCAGTTTCTGCTGAAATGTTTACACCTGCATCGATATCAAAGTGTACCAAACCTGAGTTCGGTTCACCTACTAGCATCTGTCTACCTAAAGTAGCAGAGCCATGTGTTCTACCTGGACCAAATCCTGCCATGATATATTCTCCTTTAACTATAGCGATGTTATATGATCACTGCGATCATTTGTGTTCGCCTGTGTTAATATTTATACTTTTAGTTATAAATTATATGGTAATATAACAGAAATAACAGGAATCTGCATCATTCTTTCAGTATTTCCTATCAAATCGTAGTTTGGCAATGTAGTTAAATCTACTTTTTTATTTAAAAAAGATTCAAAACCATAGCCTTCATATTTGCTGTATGGAGAGTTTAATAACAATGTCACCTGCGATTCTGTTTTTGTTAGTTGATATAATCTATCGAAAAAAGAATTCCAATGTGAAGGCATCCATACTTTTTCTTTTCCATCTTTGTTAAAATATCTATGAAACTCACTTGAAATAAAAAATTTATTTGGTTTCATATGTGCATAAGGAAAATAAAATTTCTTATATCTAATATCATTTGTTCTAGAAGAATAAACATTCACTCCTATTGCATCAGACAATGATTTTGAATCTCGTTCACGCTCATCTTCCACATTGCTTGGCAGTCTGAATGTGAAACATTGTAAACCCAGCTCTCTACATATTGCTTCAAGTATACCTGATGTTTCACCAAAATCTACTATGACATCTGTAGGAACAAGGTCTGTTGATAAAAGGTAGTACATTGCTTGTCTAAAAGACTTTTCAATGTGTTCTTTTGTTTGTGTATTGCCTTTAATATAAACATCAGCTAGTCTAGTCGTTACAATATCTTTTGCTCTAATAATTTTGATAAAAGAAGAATAGTT
>Ga0160422_10000117_pt1 | contig 42724 bp, 45 predicted proteins | sample Fk160mmetaG_FD_108192 | JGI IMG/M metagenome (GOLD analysis project Ga0160422, IMG submission 108192) | Marine microbial communities from the Central Pacific Ocean - Fk160115 60m metaG | ecosystem: Environmental > Aquatic > Marine > Oceanic > Photic zone | place: The Central Pacific Ocean... | reverse complement strand
TTTTTTTTCTCTGCTTTTTTTTTTTATTTTTTTTTTTTTCATGAATATTATTTTTTTTTTTTTTTTTTTTGGTTCGTGGCTCCTCCCCGTTTTTTTCTTTTTTTTTTTTTTTTTTTACTTATTCCTTCTCGGAATCCTTCTTGTAATGCACTCAAATCGTCTTTTAAAGTGTCTTGTTCACTTTCTATATTCGATTTAATTCCCTTTATAATCTTTTCGAAGTTATCATAAATGTCATCAAATAGTGTATTTATATTTTGATCTTCACTCTTTATCATCTTTATAAACAAAGTAGTCAAAGTTACACATAGTAACATCGATGCTGCAATTCCATAATAACAAAATGCTTTGATAAAATATGAAGGTGTATAAGATGAATAATTCATAAATCCTAATATAGTGTGTATAGACACCAACGGATATATCATTAAAAATAATAATTTGAAAAATACTAGAAATGGAGAAAAAATACTAGAAATAATGCTTAATAATGTATCCATTGTAAATGTAAATTTATTATCATCACCAAGTGATATTGATGCATTTGTATTATTAAACTTAACCTCAAAACATTTTTTATCTTTTAATCCATCTAGTATATCATTTCCATTATTTTTTATAAATGTTGTCAGCGTAGTTCTATCAATCTCATCTTCTATATTTTTTGCATTAGTATAACTGTTCTTTAATTTTTCATTTAAATTTACATCTTTTTCTGTATAATAATCTATTAAATATATATAATCATTTATTAAACTCTTACATGTTCTAGTTGGTATAAATTCGTTTTTCTCGTCATTTTCTCCAACATCAAGAGATTTATATTGTCCATCTTTACCTTTCAACTTTTCTAAGGTTTTGCTAATATTTTTCTTTACAAGATTTCCTTTGAATATTAAATTTTTAAATACGTTTTTAATCGATGTTACATTGTTTTTAAATATATTATAAAAAACCCATATGAATAAAAATGATAATAGCTTATTGAATATAAAAGGCTTATCACAAAAAGTCATATTCATGATTGGATTAAATAATTCATTGATTAATTGCATATTTCCATTTACATTACAACTTGTATACGCCATTATATAAGAAATTAAACCGTATATCGTTAACTCTTTTGATGATTTTGATTTATTTGAATCTATAAATTTTTTAGAAAAAAAATCCATATTTTCATAACTAATACGTTTTTCTAGATAGCTTTGAAATTGAGTTTCTTTACCACCACATTTCTTTGTAATATTATATGGATCATTTATGGAGCAATAATTATTGTCACTATTTGTATTTTTTGCGCCAATGTTATCTGCTATATCTATAAATACATTTTCACCAAGGTTATAATTTTTAGTAATGTTTGTGGTAACTAATGTTGGTTGATAAGTATTGTTTTTTGGGTCAAAAAAAACGTAAGGAAATTTGTTCTCATTATTTGGATAAAACAATCCCGATGGATATTCTGAACGTAATTGTAAATTAACAATGATACATACAGATATGAATAATAATACAATATCATCAATTAAACCTAATATAGTTTGAAATATGTCGTATAGAAAATTTTTAAAACGAGAATATAGCTTATCCTGAAAAGAATCACTTTTATCTTCATTATTACTAAAATATGTTTCTTTAATATTATCTAATACATCAAAAATATCTTCTATTGTAAAGCTAAAATTATTGGTGGAAGAAGTAATCTGACTTATAATTTCATCACGAATCAGGTAATAATTCTTTTTACCATACTGTGTTTCTAGATCATTTTGCATAAATATTAAATCACTTTTAGAAAACACTTTCAAATCCTTATTATCAACTTTTTGCGTAATTCCATATTGATATTCACTATTTTTATTTTCACTATAGTATAACTTAGTATCCTTACTTATTCTTGGACTCAAATCCTTATCATTAATGACATATAGTTTTAAATAATTTCGTATACCTCTTATCATTGATTTTAAATCTTGTGGATATATTGATTTTATTTCAGGATTGAGAATCATATTATATTATATAATTATTATCTTTATTGGTATAATAATTATATAATTTATTTTATTTATCCAAAATTATTGTGTATTTTCTAGATTTGGTCTACATTATTATCACGAATGGGACACATATTTTTCCATAAGTGACCAAATTTACATAAATCTAATAAAGACAAAAACACAAATACCATTAAAGATGTATAATTTGTTGGAGATGTCTTTGTTAATGTATAAATTTCAGTGATAATTAATATATGAAATAATGCTCTAACAACAATCGCACTATTACTAATATTACAAAATAGGTGTTTAATGTATGACATATAATCAAGGGTTAATGTTTTTGTTATACTAAATGACATATAAACAGATGTAATAACTGGCAAAAAAGATAAAAGAATATTGATTGGAGAAATCATTAAAATTACTAAATTATAAATAAGAATTTTGATTGTAGTCCAAATACTTGATACTTTTGAGCAAGCTGTTTCATTATCTTCGGTGGCATTGCTAAATAATTTGCTAGCAATAGTATCTCCTTGTCTTCCAGCTTTTTGTCTGTCAATCCAATCTTGCTTTCTTTCTGCTGCTTCTTCGGCAAGTTCTGACAATTTTTCATCCGCTTTTTCTTTTTGATACTCCAACTCTTTTTCTTCCGCGCATGATTTTTTACACTTCGCGATATCTCCCTCATAGTATGACATTGTACCAGTTTCATCGTAGTCCAGGTCATCTCTGCGATCGCTCCATGTTGTAGTACTAGTACAATACCTACATTCATCTTCCCAAGCATTTCCACTTTCACCTCCGTAAGTAGTCACGCCTTCTCTTGTGACAAATAATTTCATTATAGATGATTTTAATTTAGACCATATAGATTCTTTATTTATGGTTGTAAAGGATAAAGGTTTTCCATAATTTTTACATAATTTATTTTTACATATTTCATATGTTTGAGGTATAAATGATTCTTGTAAAAGACTAGATTCTGTATCTTCGTCTAATAAATCAACAACATCATCCATATCTGTTATATTTTTTGTTAATTTAGTTGTACTTGTTGTAATTAGAGTTGTTATCGTTGTAATAAAGGAGTCATATAAATCATTTAAGCTAAATGTTGTATCTGTATTTGTTTCATCTAATGCATTTTTAAATGTTGCGTATATAGTCCAAACGCCTGATACAAATTCTACTGCCACACCATAATAACAAATACATTTGATAAGTATAGAATTAGTATAGCTAGCAAAATTAAGGAATGCTAATAAACAAAAAAAACAAGATATTGGATATAACAACACAAAAAATAATTTAAAAAATAAAATAAATGGAGAAAATATTCCAGATATAATTTTTAATGCACGAAATGTCATAGGAAAGGTAGTCACATTATCATCTTCATCTTTATTAACAGTATTAACGTAAAAATCATCATTTTTATAAGCCATTAATAGTTTATTCATTAAAGTACTCCACGACTCAGAAGTAGTTTTGAAAATAATATAAAAAATGAATACAAATAATAACGAACATAATTTATTGAATAAACTTGGTGTTTTTTTAAAGGTTGATTCAAAAATAGGCTTACATACTTCATTTATCGAATATAATACACCATTTGAATAACTACATGAATAGGTTAATACATAAAATAACATGCCATATAAAGTAAGTTCACTAGTCAATTTAGATTTATTCAATTCAATAAATTTTTTTGCGAAAAAGTTCATATTTTCAGGTAAAATTTTATCTTTAAAGTAGTCAATAGGTATATTTGAGTCATTATTATTACATACAGATGTTACACTGTATGGGTCATTTATCATACAAAAATTATCATCTTTATTATTTACACCTGGATTCACGGATGTAGTTACATTTTGGAATACAGGTTTTCCGACTTTATAATCTGGGCTAGCTATTATAGATACTAAGTTTGTTTGATTTTTATTTGATTTTTTATCATAATATACATATGGAAATTTTGTTTCATCATTTGGAAAAAACAATCCGGAATGTAATTGAGAACGAAATTGTAAATTAGCAACAATACATACCGAAATTATAAAAATAATGAGTTTGTCTCCAAAATCAAATAATGTTTCTACTACGGTATAAAATATTGGATTAAATATATATTTTATTTTCTCCATTAGTGTCTTATCTTCATCTTTTAAGGTTTCATTCAATGTTGTAGTATAATCCGGTTGTATTTTTTCTTTCAAAATAATTTTTGAAGCATTAATAATATCTATATTTGTAAATGTATCTTTACCTATTGTATCAGCAATTTCATTTTTAACACTAGTCCAATATTCAGAACTTTTATCTGAATCCGAGTCGTATGATTTAGTACTTGTTAAATTACGGAATGTACTATCTGGTATAGATGTAACATCTCCTTGGATAATGTCATTTGTTTTTTGTAAAATATCATATACAATGTTATTAAATGTATCTTTATCCATTTCATCAACCATATTCTAATATATATACTATAAATATTTATCGTGCAAATAATAAACCAGCATTACCTGAAATAAAACGAAGAACATTATATCTTTCTTCAAATAAATGCATATCATATGTATATAAATACAAAGGTTCTTCACGTGTTACGGCAATTACACCCCCGTCAGCATCACACAACACGGCATGTTCTACATCAGGATCTACATTTGGTACGATAGTTGTCATTTCAAATTCAATTGTTTTAAATCGATTTAAATTCATTGCTCCGGAAGGTTGTAAATAATTTGTTGTATCTAAACAAAAATTATAATGATATAATCCTAAATCATTACTAGAATTAGTTCCTCTAAATTTTTCAATAAAACGAAAAACACCTTCATCTAATTCCGTTTCTCTTAATTTACCGTCAATCACAATTGAAAATGAATTTAAAATAAATTTTTGATTTTGTATTGAAAATAAAGGCGTATTTCGATGATTGGTTGGAATTCGCATATAGGTATCAATTGTTTTATCTTCTTGAATAATATCTCTTCCGGGTCCAATGTTATTTACATTTGGTATATCATATGGTGTACTATTTTCACTTTTTATTAAATCATAAGGTAAAAAAGAACTTTCCCAATTGGTGTAATTACTCCATTCATTTCTTAAATAAGCATCACTTCGACGATAAAACCATGTCCAATTAGAAACTAATGCATTTGATTCTAATTTTATTTTTTTTGTTCCAACAATATTAATATATTTATTTATTTTTACATCTTTAATAAGATACTTTTGTTCGTTTAATGCAAATACTTTACTTTCTTCTTGTGTTAAAAATCCATAATTTGCAATAATATGTACATCCGCATCCCAATTATTTGTTTTATTTAAATATGAATCTTCGTTTAATTCAATATTTGGAGGTGGTTGTAAAAAACGATATAATTCGTGACGTTCAATCGCAAAATCAGGTTGAATTCTTTTGTATAATTCTTTTAATCTAGCCTCATAAATATGATTTACATTTTGTACTATTGTTTCGTCCAATGTTGAAGCATTTATATTGTTTATAGTAAACATTTCTTTGATAGGTCTTAATGTAATTTCAATACTAAGTTCACTATATTGTAAACATACAAGAGGCAAAGCCATTTTACTATCATTCATAAACCATGGACATAGTGGAACATATATTTTTCGTCCACGTATAGATGGTTCTTGACCTGTTATATTTGGTGTATAAAACGCATTTGGATACGTATTATTTCGCTTGCCTCCATAAAATTCAGGATGATGAAGTTCAACTGTATTGCCAATCATGTTATTGAAAATTTTTTTCTTTTCTTCATTAAAATCTCTTTCAGCAATACAATTAATATATTCACCATTGTACTCTTGAATCAATTGCGTTCCAATAAGAATTCGAACACTTTTAATCATATTTGTACCTAAATTTTCAATCCATTTAAAATGATAAGGTTTCCAACAATCATTTGGCATGGAAGGTGGCAATAATGTACTCCAAATATGTGGAAGTGAAAAAACAAAATAAGCATCCATTAATAATTCAGCATGACGAGGAACTTTGAACACATATTTAGACTCTAAATTTGGATTTAAATCTCTTGAACCATTGTAATCTAGACGGAATTTTTGAATACCAAAATTAGTATGTTTAGCATAAACTGTTTTAAAAAATGTTTTTGTTGGATTTCCAGTTAAAATGATATCCGCATTTCCACAAGCAATAATATTTAATAAACCTCCGGGCATCTATATATACTTGATAGATAAATTGCGATAATTTTAAATACTTAATATAATATATTGTAATATATTAGAGAAGTAATGTCATCATCTGTTGATATTCCAAAATCCATTGTTAACACTATTAGAAATAGTCTATCAAAAAGCAATGATACGCTTCCGGGTTCAATCGTAAATACGATTCGTTCTAGTCTAACAAACTCTCCAAGAAGAAGAAATATTACAAGATTGGCAAATCCATTAAATGTAACCACATCAAATGTAAGACCATCAAATGTAAGACCATCAAATGTAACCACATCAAATGTAACACCATCAAATAATAAAAGAAAGAAGAATACACCTCCATCAAAATTCTCAAATGAGAGTATAAATAGAAAATTTAGACAATATGTAAATGATAAAACACAAGATGGTTTAACTATGATTCGAAGTATAACAAATTTTCATAATTATTTATTTTTCTTTTTCTTGTTTCTTATGTTAATTTACTATATTGGTAAAAAATTAAGCAAAGATTCTGAAAATTGTAATATTATCCAAGATAACCGAACAAGTGGTACATTAGAAGTGAATGAGTATTATAGTATTACAGATTTAATTTCAAATGGATATCTTAATGGAAATTTACAAATAAAAGGTACATCTTATCCGTATAATTATAAACTTAAAGATTTCTATATCAAAACCGCATACAACTGTTTTTGTAGTGGAAATTTTAAAAATGATTTTGTAAATAGTTGTGCAATGAAAAATTGTGCTTCTTTTGGCGTACGTGCGTTAGATATGCAAATATATAGCAAAAATCAAACTCCTATTGTAGGAACAAGTATTGTAAACTCAAATACATATAAACAAAGCTACAATGATATTACTTTAAAAAATGCATTATCCTCTATACAACAAACCTATTTTGTAAATAGTACATTTAGTGTTGGAGATGGAGATACTGCTCAGAATAATCTAAAAACAGACCCATTGTTTTTAATTTTAAGATTATATTATGGAAATAATAATAAACAATCATTTCAAGATTCGGATACGCAGCGAAAAGACAAACAATTTGAGTTTTATAATAAAATATACAATATTCTATTGAGTACATTTGCAAACGATAAATTTGCATCTATGCATCTTCGTAATAAATATCAAAATACATATGATCGAACGATCCACACTCCAAATATATCCATGGCAGACACACAATCAAAAATATTCATATTTGTGATTTTAAATGATGTAAATTATGAAACGATTCAAAAAAGTAATTTAGATAAAATTGTTGATTTATATGGAACCGATTTTAACGCGTATCGTATCAATGAAATATTTGATTCAAATAGTGCATATGATATTAATAAATACAAATCACAAGATCAGTTGTCTTTTTGTATGCCTGCTCTAAGTGGTTCGAGTGAAAATTATGATTTTATACCGTCAATGAAAAAAGGCACGCAATTTATAGGAATGAATTTTCAAACTTATGATACATATTTAAATTCTTACAACAATTTTTTCATTGAGCAATATGGTACAGGACAAAATGTCATAACAAGTCCTTATATTAAAAAACCGGATCATATGATTCGGTTTCCATTGGATATAACATTGGATATATCATTGAACGATTAATATAACCTTTTTTCTTTTTAATATATAATGGATATTGAATATTTAAAAGATTCAATTCATGTAAATGAAACATTACAAAAAAAGGATAAAAAAAATAATTATTTAAGCGATGCTCTTTTACATGTTGTCGAACAATTTATGAAGAAAAATAAACGAATTTGTTATGGCGGTACCGCCATTAATTCTATTTTGCCAAAAGAAAAACAATTTTATAATTATGATGTTGATATTCCTGATTATGATTTCTTTTCTCCAACCGCATTGGAAGACGCAAAAGAACTGTGTAATTTATTTAAAAAAGAAAATATCTTTCATGTTGAAGGAAAAAACGCCATTTCTTTTGGAACGTATAAAGTATTTGTTAATTTTGTACCCATTGCTGATATAACTCAAATACATGAAACGTTTTATCATTCATTGTTAAAAGTTTCGCATGAAGTAAATGGTATCTTATATACACCTCCTTCTTATTTACGGATGAGTTTACACCAAGAACTGGCGCGTCCAAAAGGAGATATTACACGATGGGAAAAAATTTATCAACGTATGCAATTGCTAAACACTTATTTCCCCATTCTCATCAAACCGATTTCAAACCGACAACATATGTATATTAACATATTTACAAAAGAGTTTAAACGTGTATATGCGAGTTTGTTTGATTATTTTCATAAAAAAAAGGTTATATTTTGTAATTTTCATATGGTGTTATGTATCTTTAAACAATACTTTAAACAAAATACATGTAATAAAGAAAAAAATGATTTATTTATTATTTATAGCGATGATTTAAATGAAGTTATTAAAGATATAAAAAAATTAAAACTTTCGGAAATAAAAATCAAAACGCAAAATTCAATATATAAATTCATAGGAGATTATGCATTTGTAAACTATAAAGAAAAATGTATTGGTATTTTATTTCAAACCAATTCTTGTTTATCTTATATTGAAACAAAAATAGATGGTATCCAAATACGTATAGGCAATATTGATACACTTATGAACCTTTATTTTAGTTTTATTCTTATGGAAATAAAAGAAATTAATAAAACGTTTGTTTATTATATTGTAGCCGAGTTGAATAAAATAGTTGAATCTTATCAAAAACATATTAAATCAAAGTCAAAGACAAAAAAAATATTAAGCCGATTTAATCTTCCTTGTTTAGGCGAACAAGAAGATTTACCAAAAATATTGAGAACCCGCCAACGAAAATACAAAGAGTTAAAAGATAACAAAAAATCAATGGAATATAAAAAATGGTTTTTTAAATATACACCAAATTTAGAATCAAAACAAAAGACAACGGATAAAACAATGAAACACACGAAAACAAAAAAAAAGAATAAAACAAAAAAAAAGAATTAAATATATAAATAGATTTATTCATATCATGGAACGTCCGTCATGGCATGAATATTTTTATAATATTACGTTATGTACCGCAAAACGGTCACCTTGTACTCGTTTACAAGTAGGTTGTTTATTTGTAAAACACAATCGTATTATTTCACAAGGATATAATGGATTTTTAAGCGGTCATCCTCACAAATCTGTTGTAATAAATGATCATGAAATTGCTACGATTCATGCGGAACAAAATGCGATCATTGATTGTGCAAAACGTGGAGTATCGTGCGAAGGGGCAATTGCCTATATTACACATTATCCATGTATTCAGTGTTTAAAAATGATGGTTCAATCTGGTATTTCTAAAATATATTATATAAATGATTATAAAAACGAGTACAAACTCGTTGAAGATCTAGATATAAATATACCTATTATCAAAATGACAAATGAAATGATGCTAAATCAACAAAACGAACACATATAAATAGTAGAATTGCGTAAAATAAACTATATAAAAACATTCCAATTTTGTTCATTTGATTCATTTCTGTTTTTAAATACGAACCAAAAATTTGTACAAAAATATTTAAAATATATTTTTTAAATTTTGGATCCATAAATACGAAAAAGAAAAAGGTTGCTAAAATAATAATCTTATGTTCTAATGTTAAAGTAAATTGTTGTGAAGGACTAGGAGATGGAGAAGATTCCTTTTTTTCGGTTGATTCTAGTTGATCTTTAAATCGAACTCTTTTTTCATTTGCTACATTTTGAAGAACTGAATTTGTATCATGTTGTCTATTTTCCGTAGATAAATTCATATTTTGGATTACTTCTTCATTGGATGCCTCATTTTGTTTGGGAATAATAGGCAATTCGTTGATTTGTGTAGTATCGATATGTTCAGCCATATAAAAAAGAAAATAAATTATATTCCTTTTTATAACTTAAATGCTTTATATATAAATAAGCTCTCCCTTTTTATTTTTACAATCGATCATTTTTTCTCGAACTTGATAACATTTTTCATTGTATTTAACAACCTTTTTATCATCTTTAAACTCAGGGCCTTTATATACAAGACATGAACGACTATCGCAGCTCATTTTAAATAATCCAGCAATACCTAATCCTAACATGATTGAAAATAATTTCATTCCTTCGCTTGATTGAATAAATTTATCTAAACGAAGCATATATACATAATGATTATATTTAATATTCTACTTTAATATTTACAAAATCTTTGGGACAAGTTGTTTCATCTAATTCATATTGAAAACAATTATTTGTTTTATCTACATAGGTATATTTTTCTAAATTAGTTGGATTTGGATACAACACGATGACCTTTTTATAATCATTTGTTAAATAAATATATAAAATGCCAATCGCAAAACTTATAAAAAAGTAACGAAAGTTGAAAAATTTGATAAACATATACATATGGTATATATATTAAATTTTATACAACTTGTTATTAGACAATAGTTGAACTTATGCCAACATAGTAAACATTATTCTTACTTCTTAAATAATATCTTTATAATATATTTAATGATTGGGCACCGGGAGCAATTGCATTACATGAATCGTTTATGGATAATGTGCCTAAATTTATATCATTGCTAGTTGAATTAGGATTAATAGTGAAAGAACCTGAACCACTTCCACTTGTGATACAACTTCCATTATTTGATGATATGGTAACAGTTGCGTTATCTACATCTAAGTTGTCGTTACCAACACTAATATTTGCTTTTGATATATTTTGAACTCCATCTTCATTCAAATCGGTTAGAGATAATGTAAATGTACTATTATTTGTATAATCATTTGATTCATTTACATTTTTATTTGTAAAGTATTTAGTTGATATATTATTATTATTAGTATCATGTAATGACAAAGTATTTAATTTTGTTGTACCTGCATCTTGATTATATTGTGTAGTTACAGTTCTTGATGGTAATAATTCATATACCATTTGCCGCCATGTGCCTCCACAAAACTGACTTTTATTTCCTGTACACTTCTTATTACAACCCCCAGACCCGTCTTCTCGTTTTGTTGTTCGTCCGTATGGATTATGAAAGGTATCACTACAAAAACATTCTCGTGCATATTGTAAACCCATATATTTATATCCATAACTTTTACATTTTGCAGCACATACTTCTTTACTAAGTCCTGTATCATCTCTAAAATATTCTGGATGTCCACCACGTGGTTGTAAACTACGAGGTCTACCATCTATATAACAACCTAAATATGTGGTACCACCATCGACGGTTGTTGTAGTTGTTGTTGGTACCTTTGATTTGACGGTAACGTCTACATTTATATCATCATCCAATGGTTCACGTGCATTTACAAACATAACACTAATACAAATAACTATAATTAAAACAATATAAATGATTCTTAATTTCTTCATTATCATAATATATATATATATTATGATATTATCTTTATGATATATTTAATGATTGAGCCCCTGGTGCATTTGCATTACACGAATCATTTATGGATAATGGTGTTCCAAAATCAATATTGGTTGACGAATTTGCAGGCATATAAGTAGAACTAATTGTATAATTTCCACTTGTGATACAAGTCCCATTATTTGATGATATATCAATATATGCGTTATCTATATCTAAATCATCATCACCAATACCAATATTTGCCCGAGATATATTTTGAACTCCATCTTCATTCAAATCGTTTAGAGATAATGTAAATGCACTATTATTTGTATAATCATTTAATTCATTTACATTTTTATTTGTAAAGTTTAAACTTGATATATCGCTATACATATTATCTTCATTTTTCTCATATAATGACAAAGTATTTAGTTGTGTTGTATCTGCATTTGCATTAAATGATGTAGTAGTAGTTGTGGAAGAGCCTATTTTATATACATCTATAATGTCATGCCACCCACCTGTACCTCCACATGTTTGACTAGGATCTCCTACACACGGTGTGGTACATTCATCTTTTTTTTCTGCATATGCTTTCTTACATCTATTTTTAGCTTTCGATTTTTTTCTATTTTTTCCACATTCTTTTCTTGATTTTGCTCTATCAAACATATCACTACAATAACACATAAAACCTTTTTTTAATCCAAAATAGGTATATCCGGCATCTGCACATGTATTAGCGCATACTTCCTTAGTAAGTGGTGTGGAAGAAGCAGCATCAAAATTCCAATGTGTATTACTGTATCCACCTTCACCGTCAGGCGGAGTCGCTTTATTATTACTTGGTCGTAAGAGATTCCAATTCCAATCAGTAAAACAACCTTTGTGGACGTGCGAATCTTGATAACTTATTTCATATGTTGGTACCTTTGATTTCACTGTAACGTTTACATTTATATCATCATTCAATGGTTCACGCGCATTAACAAACATAACACTAATACAAATTATTACAATTAAAATAATATATATGGTTCTTAATTTCTTCATTATCATATTATATATATATAATATGATTTTCTTTTTCTATTCTAAATCAACTACATCAAGAACAGGAGATTCTTCTTCTTCATATTCTGTAATTTCTTTATAATTTTCAATCAAATCCACAATATCTTTACCATTTTGAATATATTCTCGCAATGTATCTTGTTTAGATTCATTATCTTCATATTCTTTTAATGATTCAATTAAGAGTTTTTGATTTGATTTTTTGTCTTCTATTTCTTTACGAAGCATTTTTTTATTTTTTTCTTTCAAATTCATGATATATTGTTTTTTTTCCTGAATTTCATCAAATTTTGTTTCGTTCGGTTCTATTTTCTCATTTAAATATGTTTCATATTGACTAATGTTTTTATAATCAAATAAAAATGAATATTTAATATCTAATAGTTGTTTTCCTATATGTTTTAGTTCTTTATCATACGTTTGTAGTGTTTCATCAATATTATTTTTATGTATTCGTTTTACTTCAGTTACAATATTAGAATTTTCTTTATTTCTTAGTACAAATTTATCAGGATAAGCCTGATATTCAATTGTTCTTTTTTTGTTAATTTTCGCTGCTAACATATATTTGCGATACGTTTTAAAAAAATCCAATAGTTCCATAAATTGTTCTTTATTTTCAGTCATATATACTAATCAAAGGGAATATTTGTTATATATTTATTTTTTATATTTTGAAATTTTCGTAAATTATATAAAATATAATCTCTTTTTTCATTTTCCTTTTTTGTTCGTTCTTGAATATTTGTTTGACCTTTATATTTATAATAAAAAATAGTTCCTAATACTAAAACAATAAAGCAAAAACAAATAATGTTAAATATTATACTGTAATAATTCATTTTCAATGTATGACATTGTCGAAGATTGTGATGTAGCACATCTTTCACTTGATGTTCAACCAACCGAGGATTGTACATTATTGATAATAAATATTTTTTGTTTGACTTTTTAATAAATTATAATCACATATATTAATTATGGCAAATAGCTCAAAATCATTTGCTTCAAATATGATTTCTCTTCATTTATGGATTTTATTTTCATTTGGAATTATTAAATGTTTTGTATTTGATACTCAAATCAAAGATATGCATAAATATACAACCATTGTTATTGTATTATTTTCCGTTTACTTTTTTATTTATTTATGGTTTTGGAATAGTTATTTAACAAGAAATGAAATCATTTGTGGAAATTATGATTTCAATGTAGCGGCGTATTCTACAATTGTACCCTATCTTTTTGTATATGGGCTTGGAATGTTATTAGTTCAACAATTTCCTGGATGGATACGTAGTTTTTCAAATACATTTGGATTAACCTTTATTCGAATGGGAGGATATGATGAATTTATTAAAGATTACGTAAATTACAGTAAATCAACACAGGAGGAATCACAAGGAGAAGTAAGTGATATATATAAAAGAATTTATGAAAATCCAACCATTTTTATTAATGAATTAGAATTAGATGATGAAGCGGTATTTATGAATCATTTAAGACAAGTCAAATTTGATACATCAGATCCTAAAAAGATTAATAATTTGAAAAAATTTATTAATATGAAAAATAGTATTGGTACATTTATATGGATGGCATTATTTAGCATTATTACTATTTTAACAAGTCAAAATACCTTATTAAGTCAAAATTGTTCTAAAAAAATTGTAGAACAAAAAAGTTTCAATGATTATATAAATACTCAATTAAGTAATTCAGATGCGCATTTTGGGATAGAGAATAGTGAATAAAATATAGAATGATTTATTTATTAAAAAATAAATCATTTTTAAAACCATAATCCTTGTAAATGTTGAATATAAATTACTATAAAATAACTAAATATTGCCAAAAAAATACTAACAATCCATAATGTAAATACAGTTGTGTTCTTATATCCAACGCCAAATTGTCTTAAACAATTTTGGTTATGATTATATATAAATGGTGGTTTAGAAATGATTACAATCATATAAAGAGAAATAAATAAGGTAATTGATAAATATAGTTTTTCAATATTCATTCTATATACTTTTAGTATAGAAAAGAAGTTTACAAAATAGACTAGTCTTCTATTATTTCACCTTCTTCATTAAAACGATCATCTCCATCTTCATTTATAAAATCATCTTGTTCTTCATGTAAAATAGCTTCTATTTCATTCATTTCATAACGAGAATCATCGAAAAAATGACCATCGTCATCCACATACATTTCTCGCATGGCCTCTTTTACTTCATTTGCTCGTATATCTTCATTTTCATAAGAATCTTTGTAATATTTAAATACTTGTTTACCTTTACCGTAAGACCATTTACCTAGTCCTAATATTTTTTTACTATTTTCAACAGCTCGATTTTCTTCGGTCATTTTTTCGAAAGAACTAATGACCAACTTTTTTTCACTTTCTTTTAATTGTTTATTTACTTTTTTTGCGTACGAGTATTCTGTATTATGGAAATTTTGTATTTGTCCTAAATACTCGTATATACTTTTATTTACATTTTGAATAAATCTATCATTTGAACCTAATTTTTTTGTTTTAAAATCAAAAATAGTATACCAAAATAATAATGTATAAAAAACACAAGAATCATAGACCACTTGTAATGATTCTTTTTTTTTGAATAATTCTATATTTAATATAGATTTCATCGTTTGTAATGTTTTTAAAAATTCTTTTTCTAATTCAAATCCGTTGGAAGATTGTATAGAATTAAACATCGAAAACGTTTCTTCATGTTGACTATGAATAAGTTGTTTATGTTTGTCGGCTAAATCCCAGTGTTTACATAATACCGATTTTTTTAATGGAGTATTTCCACTTAATATAATTTCAGGTATAAATTGTAATAATGATTCGTTACATTGTTTTAAAAAAATAAGATAATGTTCGTTTTGTATTGATGTTTGAAATGAATCTAAATAGGATTCTATTTTGGATAATTGTTTCAAAGAAGATGGTATTATTGTTCTTAAATGAGCATGAAGTTTACTTTTTATGAACTTAATTTTGTCTATCATAATTTGTTCAATATCCTTATTTATTAATGGTAATTCTAAATATTGACTGACCTTTTCAATCAATTCGTCATTTATGAAGGAACGATTTATAGAACTAATTTTAGTAGCATTTGTTCTTGCTTGTAATTGCATCGCCGAAATCAAATGTTGAATATCATAAATATAACCATTTTCTTGTAATACCAATATTTTTCTTTCAATGCTATCATGTTTCCTATAATAGTCTTCACTTGGTTTTTCTTGAATAATAGAAGATAGAAATTCCGGAATTGGCATCTGATTATCGAAATTACCATAATGTATCATGTATGAATAAATTAATATTTCATCATTTAATGATTGAATCATTGTATTTTCTTGAAGTTGGGGTTGCGGTGATTTAACTATACTTAGGTTTTGTGGTAAAATATATGTTTCATTTAAAGAAATAAGAATTTCATTATACTCTTGAATATAGTGTTTTATTTTCTCCCATTCGGATTGTTTTGCCTGTTTACCTTGACATAAGTAATCAGAAATAAAGTCTCCATCATTACAACAATAATTTATTAAAAATGGATGACCACTTTTGGTATTTAATAAAGGAAGCTCGCCTTCCATATTTTTCTGTATAAATTCATGTAATCTCATATTTTGAAACATTAATAAATCTTGTATTTTATGATATCCTGTTAATGATTTGTCATTTTTTCCTGATGTATGAACGTCCATAGGTTTTAATACAATCGTCTTTAAACTTGGATAAAATTTCGTAAATCCTTGTAAACGAACATATTCATCATCATTTGAATCATAAGATTTTCTAGTTTCATACACATTACGTTTTTTCATTATCATAGAAAGAACAGCTGGATTTGTCATAACATATATGCGAATATATTTACATAATTCACTTACGATATCTTGTTGTTTTAAGGATTTAAACGAATTATAAGGAGGATTAGAATTTTTCTGAGATATCTTGTATAAAATACAACTAACATATTCAACACCTTTTATGTTTTCATAAGATTGTTTTAATGGATACCCTTCAAAGGTCTGAAAACATCCTGGATAAGAGTCTTGAATTGAAAAATCATTACATTGAACATATGCTAATAAAAATCCTAAAATCGAATAACATTTATGTTTATGTATTTCTATTTCTTTTTGTTTTGTTATCGATAATGTATAAATTTTATATATTTCTTTGACATATTCATTATAATTTTCACCAAAAGATGACCCTAATACTTCAAATCGAATACCTATAAATGTTGTAAATGCGCGAATTAATGGTATAAATCTAGATTCTTCCGGAGTTAAAATTGTTTCTTTTTTCATTTCACTAGTGTCTTTTTCTTTTACTGCGTCTAATGTAATTTTAAATCCATTTTCATCATAACCATAATTTGTATCAAAATAAATAGGCTGAATTGTAATTCCACTTTTTTTATGTATCCATGCATCTCCACTTTCACTTAATGTGCCTTCATGAACACAAATATCTTTAATAGTCTGTTCATAATTGTCATTTGTTAAATAAGAAACACTCAAACGATGTAAAAACTTGGGTATTAATTTTGTTTTATTCAAGGAACAAAAATACCAATCTTCGTCGCCAACATCAATCGTCAATAATTCTATAAAATCTTGTATCATTTCATATTTTTCTTTTAAATCATCGACAGATAAGATATCATACATCATGTTAAAATAAGGAGATGGTTTAATGGTTGTTAAATATTCCGTTAGATCAAATGTTTTTTCTTGTGTTTGTTTTAATGTATTATATTTTAATACATGACGTATTTTATTATTGTTTAACTGTAATAAATTCTTTTTTAATATTAATTTATAATCACTTGAATATTTTTCTTGTTTTTCTGATTTTATATTTAATTCATTGTGCATTTGTTGAATTAAGTTCAATGCGTAATCATTTAAAAGAGTTTCTTTTGATTGTTGAATATCTTCATTTGTATTTTTTATACGTAACACTTTCTTTTTTCTGGCTTTTGCTTCATGATCGCTCAATAAAACCCATTCTTTATTGGAATAAACAAAATATTCCTCAGTTTCTTTAACATAACATTGTTCTTGGTCTCTTACTTGTAATTCAATTAATTTTATGATTAGCATATCAAATAAATCTTTTCGTGTTGGAAACAATTCATTTTGTATTTGTACTAGTTCATCTTCTCCCATAGTAGAGGAATATGACAATAACAGTTTTTGTAATTTTGTATTAAATAATTCAATTGGTTCCGTATATGGCTGTTTTTGAGATTGAAGATATGAATATAAATATTGTACATTATTCTCATAGCCAACATCTGGATCTTTTAAAATAATACTTCCATTATCTTGTTGAAGTTCTTGTAAAGTTGTATATGTTTTTACATGTAATCTTTTCTTTGTATTTCCTTTTTGTGATACTTTACCTACTTCTTCTTGAATGGACTGAATGATTTCATTTATTTCAGAATCATCTTTAATGTTTAGATCGTTATTTTGTTTGCTATATTCATACATCGCCATGATACCATAATCAATATGATGAGCATGAATAATCTCGCTTGGATGACCAGTTTGATATAATGAAGGTTCATTATAATATTCACATAGTTTTGTATATACATCGCTAAAATGACTAAATTCATATGGCTCATATGTAATACTTTTCCATTCTGTTTTTAGTTTTTGTATTTGTTGTTTCATTAACCGACTATTTTCTTGAATATATCGCATACACCAACCCATATCTTTTACATGAATTTTTTCCATTTCAATTAGACTCAATTTGCGAACAATATCATATAGGTTCACATCTGTTGGTTCTTTTAAAACATCGTAAATTTGTTTTGGATTAACATTTGTATGTTTTATAAATGCTTTCCAAGATTCTCCTTTTTGTAAAATAGAATAAGTATGTATCTTTGAACCACAAAAAGAATCACGAGGTTTAATTTGTACATTTACTTTCTTGGCTTCGATTTTATTATGTAAATTTTGAATTGTTTTCAATAATAAAGTTTCTCCATGTTGTATATTTCCTTGTTGTTTTATTTTCTCACATGAATGAAAAAGTATACCATTAATAATAATAAATGGCGGTGCGTTTTCTAATGTAATAACACCTTTATCTAATTTTGTGGAAGAAAACGGTAAATCTTCGTCATCTTCTTCACTAGACCAAAACCAAAAGGGTGAATCGCGAATTGGAGTTATTTTTCTATATTTTTCCAACTGTTTTTCGTCATCAAATAATAAATTATCCATAAATTCCATTTGTTGCTTTTGTGTTTTTACATTTTTTACTTGTGTTAAAATAGATTCATTTTCTTCCTCATCGTCATCATCGGTGTATGATGTATTTTCAGCATGAGTGGTTAAAGGATAAAAAAGAGAAGAGTTTAAGAACATAAATGAACTATATACTTGATTTTGTTCCAAAGATTTAATAAGAATACCTTTTTCCAAATCCGTATAATGTTCAATTAATTGCTTATATTTTTCAATTTCATTTAAAATATGCGTTTTATGTTTTTGTTTAAGAGTTGATTTGTAAATATAATCACTCACTTGTTCTTTCATGTCATACACATACAACGTATCGTTATCAGGTTCGTCATATAAATCTATATTATTGCTTGTTCTTTGATTATTTTGATTTGTTTTTTCAATACGAACAAAACGGGTTTTATCTAATCCAGCATATTGAAAATCAATGTAATACAATTCTTGACTTTCATAGTCTCTAATTGTTATCATATCATTTTCTAATTCTGTAATAACTCCATTCATCATATCAAAAGAACTTCCATCAACAAATACAACATGGATTGGGGTACCTGGTAAAAGAGAATTTATTTTTGCATATCCTTCCGTAGAATGATGATAAATTATTATTTCTTCAATCTCAATATTATCTTTGTATTTTATTTTACCATTTTCGATGAGTAAAGTCGTTTTTTGTAAATCTACATTTGAAATAACATCGATGAACTCGTTACAAATATAAGAAATGAAAAATAAATCTTTTGAAAATGTATCTGATTTGTCTTTTATTTTTATAATTGTTCCGTATGTTAATTGGGAAAAAGTTTCGTCATTCATCTTATATATTGTTTGAGAATTAATTTTATTAAGATTTTGTTGAAAATTCTTTTTGAATTGAAATTATAATTCTATTTATAAATTGTACCAATTCAATAAACTGATTTACAATATTTGCTTCATCTTGTTCGGTTTTATATTTAATATAAATATAAGCTTCTTTTTTAGTTGGATGCTCTTTTTTAAATCCAACAAAAGATACATATTCTTGATACATGTTATAAAAGTGATTTTCAATGATTTTTCCAATGGTATAATCATCTTCTTTAATCTCGAAAATGTAAAATAAATCTTCTTTATACAAAGAACAATACGTTTTTTGTAATTCAACTCTTTGTTCTTGTGATAATGTGCCATCATTTGACAATTGGTCATGTTCATGCTTGCGTTGAATTCCGCCACTTTGTTGTATCATATAATTGTTGATTTGGGATAATCGTGATAAAATGTATTGACATGCTTTATAGATCAATACATCGTTGTCGTATATACCAATCGTTTCAACACTAAATTCATATTGATTTGGTTTAACACATCGTTGAGCATCAAGCAACTTAAAATCTTCTTTTTTTACTTTATCACTAATTTCTAGTAATTTTGTCGATACTTCGCTTTCATCTATAACTGCTTGATATGCACAATGATTTACAACATTCCAACAAGAACATTCTAGTGCGGTACCTTGATCAATATTTGCGACAAAATGTATACTTTCATTTTCTTCTTGGGAGTTCTGATTTGGATACAAAATACAAATCAAAATATATTCACCAGAAATTGGATCAGGTGGGAAAAAGGTACGAGCACCATCTTTGATTGGTTTTTGAGATGTTTTATCAATAATATTCAAATGTTCGGTGGTTACATAAATTTGTTCTAATGTATCATTTGTCATATTGAGTTCAACTTGATATAAATTACAGAAACTAGAAAAGGTTGATTCATCATGGTTCATAATGGGTATACACGAAATCCGATGTTTAAGATATTCATTATTAAATTTTGTTGTATTTTTCTTAATATTAATTTGATTGTCTTTATCTGGGAATCCTCTAAATACTAATGTGGGTATGTTACTCGTGATTACGCGCCTTAGTCCATTTATAATCGATACATCTATATTATCAATTATAAAATGTAACCGACCGCTTCCTTTTCCACGTTGTTCAATATCTTTACTCAATATAGTTGGTTCCATTTGTCTATTTTATATAGCATGTATATTTATTTTTAATTCAATTTTTTCGCTTATTTTTAGTTTTAAAAATATATTGTATTTCATAATGCAACAAAACAGTTCATACGTCGTTCCTTCTTATCCTCAATTAAATCAACCCCAACCTCCAAATGAAAAAATGACACCAAATAAAAATAATTTAGGAATTGTAACACCAAAACATCTTCTATTTTTTAGTAATTTATGTCAACATAGTAAATCATTGTTAAATGAGATGAATACAAAAGGAATGATACAAAAAGTAAATTTAATTTGTATAGACAATCGTATTGTAAAAAACAATACAACATTTATTGTTCTCCCGAATCAACAAGAAATGCCATTACCACCCATGATTAATAGTGTTCCAACATTGTGTATTTTACCGAATCATGAAATTTTAAAAGGACGTAAAATTATTCATTATTTTGAACCTGTATCAAAAACATTACAAGATGAAAGAAGTAAAATGAATAAAGAACCCAACCCATTTAGCATGAATGGAGATACTACTGGATCTTTTGGAGTGTCAAGCGATCAATTTAGTTTTTGGGATACAAATGCCGAAGAATTAAGCGCATCTGGTAATGGAGGTACAAAACAAATGTATAATTATGCGTCTGTATACGGGCAAGAACAAGAACAAATCTATACTCCACCTGAACAAACCACTACAAATCAACCTATGTCTATTGAAAAGTTACAACAACAAAGACAAAATGAAATTTAAAAATAAATCACATAATAATACAATGAATAAAAGTGAAAAAAAGGAAATATTTAAACAATTTATTGATACTTATTTTGAATTATTAGAAGTGATCAAAACAAAATTGGATCATCATAAAGACTTTAAAGTATTTTATCTTAAAAACTATGCTTTACGAAAAACAAATATTAAATTATTTATTAAAACATGGTACGAATCAATTACATGCTTGTATTATACTCGCATTATTAATGGTGATATACAATATTTTTTAGATAATGGGGCTTCTATGATGACAACAAATACATTTAAAGAATATTTTGATTATTTTAAAAAAATATACGAAACCTTAGACAATACCATTGTCAACTCTGTAAAATCTATGGTTCAACGTTTAACACAAGCAAGTTTTATGTATTATAATTAGTTTTTGAAAATAAGATTTAAATAAAGAAATAATATAATTCTCATATGAACACATTTGAAGAATTTAGTAAAATTATCAACGATTTTAGAAATGACTTAATGACTGTATTTCCAGAATTGAAGCCTCAGCTTACGAACTTAGATATGAATCAATATTTTCATTATTGTAAAGATCTATATCCGGAAAACTTCTTTCATATTTTGTATGAAAATGATGAATTGTTTGATGATGAACAAGGAAAATTTTTATTACCTGAAATAGATTTTTCGGTTCTTATGAAAGATGAATCATTGAGCGAATCATCCAAAAAAACGATTTGGAAATACATTCAACTCATTTTATTTTCTGTATGCAATGAATTAAAGGATAAAAAAAATTTCGGAGATGCAAATTATTTATTTGAAGCAATTAAAGAAGATGAATTAAATGAAAAAATCGAAGAAACGATGAAAGAAATGAAAGATGTGTTTATGAACATGGATACATCCAATAATGAAAATATGGAACATATGTTTGAAAATATGATGAATGACATAAGTGGTGTTGAACACATGTTTAATGATGCATCATGTGAAAATCCATTTGAAAAAATGTTTAACGGAACATCATGTGAAAATCCATTTGAAAATACAATGGATGCGGATAAAATGAAATCTCATTTATCAGACATTTTAGGCGGTAAAATTGGAAATTTAGCAAAAGAAATTGCACAAGAAGCTTCAACTGAACTTGGCATTGATGATACAATGGACGAAGAATCGCAAAAATCATTTATGAAAAACTTATTTAAGAATCCAGCAAAACTGATGGATATTGTTAAAAACATTGGTTCAAAATTAGAATCTAAATTTAAAAGTGGTGAAATCAAAGAAAGTGAACTCATGGAAGAAGCCAAAGAAATCATGGGAAAAATGAATGATCTCCCTGGTTTAAAAGAAATGATGGGATCAATGGGTATGAATCCTGGTGGAAAATTTGATTTTAAAGGAATGGCAAATAAAATGCAACAAAATATGAAAACTGCCAAAACCAAAGAAAGAATGAAAGAAAAACTAGAAAAAAATAGAGCAAAACAACAACAAGAAGCAAATCTTGGAACCATACATAATGTAGGAAATGAAACATTTGTATGGAATGATTCCAATAGTAAATCAAATGAACCTTTACAAAAATCAAAAAAACCACCAGTATCCAAAAAGAAGAAAAATAAGGGAAAAAAAAAGAAGAATTAAATATATATAAGTATTAAAGATGAATGACCCATTTTGGATAAATGAACCATCTATATTATTTAGAAAAGACAAAATTTTACAAATATGGCCTTATGAGCATATGTCTATTCCGAGTAAACTCAATGCATCAACGCGATTTGTCATTTTAATCTCTTTATTTGGATTTATGCTATTAAATAATTATTTAATTTTATTATTTGGAATTGTATTATTATTGTTGCTAATCATGTTAATGTTGTATATGAAAAAGAAATATTATGAATCGTATGAAAATAATTTACGCGAAGATAATAAAGTATTTACACCCAAAAATCCTTTAAATAATGTATTAGTTTCCGATTATACTGAAAATGTAGATAAACCAAAAGTAAAATACCCATATAACGAATCACAAGAAAATGAAATTAACAAAAGTGTGAAAAATTTTGTTTTAGAAAATAATAAAGACAATAAGGACATTGGAAATATTTTTGATAATGTAGTAAATAATTTAGATTTTGAAAAATCAATGCGACAATTTCACATGAATCCAAGTACAACCATTCCAAACGACCAAGGTGATTTCATAAAATATTGTTATGGAGATTTATATTCAGAAAAACCTTTAATTATTTATTAAAAAAATATATATCTTCTATATAATAATTATGAGTCAAATGGTTGATTTTATGTTTAACAATCTTTCACGTATTGGTCAAGACCCATATAATCATACACAAGATGCAGCCATGAATAATGGTCAATCGTCTTATATGTTAACAAATTTGAATTCAAAAAATGACGCGAATTCGCTTAACATGATGACTATATACCCAACGATGAATTTAAAATCGTCAAATCAACTTGGACCTGCTGGATATAATGTAGATGATTCTACAAATTTAATGAAATCAAAATTAACAAATACAAACTGTAAAATCAGTTTACAAGAACGTAGCTATTTAACGGTTCCTTATTTAGGAAAAGGAAATATAGATGTCGGTCTTGAAAATTCATTAAAATTTGGAGATACATTGAAAGAATCTAAAAGTAGCGCACAATTAGGAGAAAAGACACAACAAGATTTAGAAAAATATCCATTAAATACCGATATTCGAAAAAGTTTAAATAACCCAAGTCAAAGAATAGAAGAAAGTGCTGTAAAAGGTTGGGTTCGTGGTGGATTACCATCGCGCGAAATATACAAAAATAAAAAATTACAATGTAATTAATAAGTTTTATATATAAAATATTATTTATATATAGAAATGACAAGTACACAAAATTGTAATTATAAATACAATTATGCGTGTGAAAAAAAACAAAGCTCTGATCTTTTAGCCTATCGTTTAAATTCTGTTTTTTCAGAACAAAAAAATCCAGCACAAATGGCGGTACTCGGCTCTATTCCATCTAAAATGAATGCACAACATTTTTCATATAACTCAATTGATGTTGAAAGTAGATTAAGGGGAATACAAAGTTGTAATTTAGAAGGCCCATCCTTCAATCCTGAATTAAAAAAGAAAGATTTTTACACTCAAACCATGTTTGATAACAATTTAAAAGACAATATTTATATCCCACGTCCATTTTACCATGATTCATCATCCAGAAAAGGATTTCATAACATTTAATATTATATATATTATTATGTATATATAATGTCATTTACACGATTTCACGACGACCCAAATCGTATTCAAAAGACAAATTTAGAAACAAGTGCAATGAATGATTACACATTTAATGTGCCCGGAAATACCAATAAAAATAGTGTTTATTTTAGCGACCCACATTTAAGAATGCAAAAAAATGGAACAACTCTTTGTAGAAATATGGTGAATATAGAAAGCGAATTGCGAACTATGGACAGAATTTTAGAACGAGATCACAAAGAAAAAAATAACTATATGAAAACGCAATCTGTAAAGAACTATATTCACCCTTCTATAATATCTAAAAATATAACAAAAGAATCAAGGGCAACGAATCCAGTATGGACGCTTAGAGAAGTTACGATTGAACGTCCGCAATATTTATTTCATGATCCACAAATGAATACATCTATACCATTTGAATCTTATTTAGATACAAATATTTTAGAAAAAGACTATTATAAAATAAATTGTTCTAAAAAAATATAAAATCTTATATATAGTAAGATTTAGATGGCACAAATTGCAATTCCAGTATTATTAGTTGGTGTAGCTTATTTAATGAGTAATGATAAAGACGATAAAAAATTTGAAGAAGGGTTTACTGAACTTTATGATGATACGAATAGACATAATGATGGTTGTAAAGATGATATGCGTGAATTTAAACCTAGTAAATCAAAAACAACCATAAATACGAATAATCAAGAAACGCTAACACAATATCAAGATAAATATTATATACACAACGCATATAATAAACAAAATGAAGAAGAATTTCAAACATTAGCAGGAAATATAATCAAAAGTAGTGATTTAAATCACAATAATACTCAAATGTTTTACAGTGGGAAAACACAAGGATATAATCATGATAATACCACCGTTTTAGATAATTATACCGGCCGAGGTACTTTTGATATTAAAAAAGATGAAACAGCAACGTTTTTTAAACCTGAAAGTAATCTACAAAATGTATATGGAAATCAAAATCAAAATGATTTTTTACAATCTCGTGTAAATGCGTCTCATCGTCACGCAAATACAAAACCGTGGCAAGAAATAAAAGATACGCCTGGAATTGGTATGGACTATCATGAAATAAATCAAGAAGGAATGAGTAATTTAGCAAAAAATCGTGATATGTATACTCCAAAAAATGTAGACGAACTTAGAGCAAAAAACAATCCTAAAATGGTGTACAGTTTGGAAAATCACGTAGGTCCGGCAATTAATCCAATTAAAAATAGTGGAATACAAGGAAAAATTGTAAAACAACTACCTGATACAACATTTGTAAATAATAGTCAATTGGGAATGATTGCTCAAACAACTGGGCCCGGACAACCCATGCAATTACCAGAACAAATGATGACTGCGGAAAATAGATCTTCAACGTCAGTTGAATATTATGGGGCACGTGGTTCTACCTTAGACAATACATCATATGTTTCAGGACAATTTATGGAACCTCATAAACAACAATTATGTTCCGATACTCCCATAAATATGAGTATTCAAGGAACACATCCAACCAATACAATGAATTATAGTAAAGATTCTTATAGTGTATTTGAAAATAATAGAAGTACAACCGATGATTCTTATTTTGGTGGCATTGGGCGATTAATTTCAAATGTTACGGAACCAGTTGTAAAAGGATTGAGACACACAAAAAAAACAAATGTAGTGACAAATTCAAATCCTAGTGGAAATTTAAATGGAGGATATAAACAACCTATTGTATACAATCCAAATGAAAATACAATGCCAACAAATCGCGAAATGTATGAAAAAGATGTTCCATTAAAACATTTAAATGTTCAAAATCAAGATGCGACTGCTTACATGAGCACCCGACCATTGTTGAATGATACTCAACGTAGTTCAATGAATCAAAATCAAAGTGGTCCAGCCCAAAGTTCCCACCAAGCAAATAAAAATTATGATGCTGAATATAATCAACGAAATAAAACAAAAATTACAGCAAGCAATGTTCATAGTCATGGTAACATTGGATTATTTAATAATAAAATCAAAATGCTTAATACAGACAAAGAACTATGTAATGATCGTCAAACACCATTTTATAATCCTATAATGGCGAATTATGAACACCCAAGTGAACGTTTGGGTGAATTTACAAGTATGCCACAATCTTATGAAAATAGAAATTCAGAAAAAACAGACTCTTCGCTATTAAAAGCTTTTAAACAAAATCCATATACACAATCATTATCAAGTGTATAAAGATTATATAACATAATCCAAAAAATAAGGATGTAATTCTTTGATAATGTCCATATATAAAGGATCATTATCTAAGGTCAACCCTTGATAAATAATATCTCGTTCTGGGTATTTACGTATAACCATTTCATCGTTTTCAATATCTACTTTATATTTCATTTTAACCATATTATCTTCAAATCGGGTAAACATAAGAAATGGAGATGATTTAAATAATAAAAAGGCATGTCCTATATTATTATCAGGATTGGCAATCTCATTTAAATAATAGTACCATTCGTCATATGGATGCGAATCAAATGTTGCGCAAACAGATAATGATTTTTCAGGAATAGTTTGATTATAATCATGATCTAACACATAATTATCACATTTATGAATCTCATAGTGAATTTTTGTTTTTTCATGATTATGTACATTTGAATTTAAGATTGTTCTTTTTCTATTATCTTGTAGTGAACAAAACATGGGTTCTAAAAAATACAAAGCGCCATCTAATATATAAAATTCATGAAAATGAATAGGAATTAAAACAGCACAATGACATATATGAGGAGTACCTTCGACCTTAAATATATTAGGAACACTAGCACCAATAATATAACTTTTTATATTAAAATTTTTTTCTAGATACATTTGAATAAAATAACAAAATGAAATACAAGTTCCACTATTAAATTTTTGTACACATTTTTTAGAGTGCTCATGTTTATATAATAAATAAGGAAAGGTTGAAAAACAAATATTATTATACATCGTTTCTAATAAATCATTTATTTGTTCTTTTTTAATATTTTGATTGAACAAATAGACTTTATTAAAAATACAATCTTCTTTCTTCATTATTATATAAAAATATATAAATAATTGTTTTTTGTTTAATCTATGGAAAGTAAAAAGAAGCAACTGAATGAATTGATTCGTTTTAATAATATTCCAAATTTATTATTTCATGGACCCTATTTAGAAGGAAAAGAAGAATTATGTAAATATTTTATAAATACGCTTTATCCAAATCAAGAAGAGTATCAAAAATATGTGTTATGGATAAATTGTTTATATGATAATGGAATACAGTCCATGAAACAACATATTAAATTATTTGCTATGCAAATCATAAAACAGAATCAATCCATATCATTTAAAGTAGTTGTGCTTCAATATGCGGAATATTTAACCCATGATGCACAATATTGTTTACGACGAACAATTGAACAATATAATAAAAATACAAGATTCATTATTTTGTGTGAAAATAAACATAAATTATTACAACCTATTTGTTCTCGGTTTGTACAAATGTATATAAATTTAAATCTTCACAAAAAAAATTTTCAAGTTGATTCTTCTTTTCGGTATCCTAAATTTAAACAATTGATGAAACAATATGAAACATGTGAATTTAAAGATTTATATCAATTAGCTTGCTTATTTTATAAAGAGCATTTTTTAGCCATTGAACTTTTACAAAAATTCAAATCACACCCTCGTTATAACGAAGTATATTTTTTATTTAATTCATTTCGTAAAGAAACAAAAAATGAAACATTGAGTATTTTTTATCTTTTAAATGTTTTTCGTAATAAATCACATATTCAAATCTTTTCCATATAATAATGGAAGATTACAATTCTAATTTACTGAATGATTCGAAAAATGAATGGTCAATTCGTCTTATGAATATATTATGCGGACATGTCATTGATGGATTTCGTTCTATTTTCAATGAAGCCATTGAACTATGTGAAAAAAATGAAGAACCGGAAAAATATTTAATGACATTTCAAAATTTTTTATCAAGAATTCCAAAATGGAATCAAACAATGATTGATACAGAATGTACCCGAATTAAAGAAACTACAAAATGTGATTTTTTAGATGATTTAATTACATGTGTACATGTAATTCAGCTAAAAATTTTGAGTTGTGTTCGCACAAATAATTCGTGTAAAAAAATAGACATTGATATTCCACGATTTGATACATTTTTACATAATGTGTACATTAATATTGCTCGTAAACTTTATTCTAATATATATTTATTTCAAGTAGATATTAGTCCATTAGAACAACAAAAAAATAATAGGGAATTTGAAAATATTGTTCAAACTAGTATTATGAATACAATTCGTGATAATATTCCAATTGATAAATTATTGAAACAATATATGGATGAAACACAAGATGATGAAATTGAAGAGAAAATTATCAAGAAAGAAATAGTACAAGAAGAAGAAAAGAAAGAAGAACCTATTGTTACGAATAAATCACAATCAAATGAAGATAAAGCAGAATCAAATGAAGATAATTCCGAATCAAATGAAAACATTACATTTAACCAAAATGTAGAAAAGTTTGATCCTGTCAATGGAGTAAAATCACAAGAAAATATTAATTTTGAACCAAAACCTGAACCGGAATCATCTTCTTTTGATAGTGATGACGAATATGATGAAAATGAAAGTATAAAAATCGGAGAAACTTTAAATATGACTTTTGGTGAAGAAAAAGAAAATAAACCATCAGTTCAGAATGATATTGTACCCATTGATTTAAATGAATTGGCTTTAGAAGAAGAGTCTCCAAAAAAAGACATAATTGATTTAGGAATTGAAGAAATTAAACTGTAATTTCGTTAGAACTCTTTTTTAAATATACACATCAAATTTAAATGGATTTTCTAAAAAGTTATTTGTTTTTGAGTTTTCTTATTTCATGTGTATATTTTATTATTAAAAGCCTGTTAAATAGAATGAATAAAAACAAAGAAGAATACGAATTTGTTCGTAAATCATTATTTAAAGATACTTTATTATTATTTGTTATAACTTATTTAGTTTTAGTATGTAAAGATCAATTATTGATTGTTGGTGAAACGAAAACTCAAGTATTTACAAATGAACCAAGCTTTTAACAATATAATGATTTAATATATAGATACTATAATGATATATCCAAAAATCAAACCCACAATTACTCCTTTTAAAGATAAAAAAAAATGGCATTTATTTGACCCTAGTTGGAATGCACCACATTCTATAATTGTATTTGATGAAAAATATAAACAATATGAAAAATTAGACAATACTTGGTTTTTGTGTGGTGTACGGAACGGACATGTTCGATTAATTCATAATGATCGTATGACTATTGTGGAAAGTATTGCAAAATGGAAAGTAGTGGAGCATTTATTTATTGTGTGTCCTAATTCATGTAAATGATATTTATAACTTGTATTTAAATATAGCTTATTATATGTGTATATGCTTTTTGATTACATGGGAACATTTCCTGCTCCTGGTCCAAAAGAGTCGGCTCGACAAATTCGTAATTATATTTTAAATAATCATCAAAAATTATTTAAAATTAAAATAAAATCATTGAAAATCAACGAACATATTGATATTTTGGAAGATATTGCGTTTGAATTTTGTAGTACATATCCAGCTGATTATGATATGGGATATTGGCATTGGAGAGGTTTACACACTTGTGCCGAAATTGTAATTCAACAATATATTTCATATATAAATAGAAAAAAAATCATTGCCATTGTAAAAACATGCGCCTTTTTATTTCGTATTTATCGTAAAACATGTGAAGAAATGTATAAACCAACTGGTTCATTTGAAACGGAAAAGGCACTTATATGGAATTCTTATTTACGTAATCTTGAATAATACAATCTAAATCAACAAGAGATTCTTGTTGTATGTTTTCAGCGGAACATTCGAATTTTTGTAAACATGGATGTTGATATTGATTTTCGGGTATATGTTTGTGTACAATTTTACTAATCATTTTATATAATTTGAATCCTGGATATTTATCTTCACCATTTGAACGATATAACATATTTCTATTATTATCATCATATAACCATGAAAAAATTAAATCATAAATAGGGGCAGTATCTCTATATTTTTGAATGTTTTGAATATCATCACATATAAAATCAAACATACTACACGCCAAACGACATAAATCAAAGCTATAATTCGGTTCAAGAACTGGTTTATTTGGATTATAATATGGACCAAAATTATATTGTGTATAAGCAGTGCCGTTTGATGAAAAACTATCACTACACATTAGTTTGTTATTATATGTATAAATAGATCTGCCAAAATCAATGATTTTATAAATTTTTCCAAATGTTGGTATTTTATACACTTTTCCTTTTATTTTATAAGATAAATATTCTTGGTCGGTGTGAATATACATAATATTGTTTGTATGTAAATCATTATGTGTAAATTTAAATACTTTTTGATACGTATACAACATGGTTACAATTTGGAAAATAGCGCTTTCTAATTGCTCATGATTTAGTTCATTTTTTTCAAGAAGACTATCAAATGTATTTTCACATTTTTCAAGTACAACTACTTGGGTAGGAATTTCATGAATCACTAATGAGATTTCTTCTTCATCTTCGTCATCGTCTTCGTCGCTTTCATCGTCATCTTCGTCGTCTTCATCGTCATCTTCGTCGTCGTCTTCGTCGTCGTCTTCATCTTCATCTTCATCATCTTCATCATCTTCATCATCTTCATCATCATATTCTTCATCATCTTCTTCGTCGTATATACCTTCTTCATCACTTGTATGTACAACATCACTTAAAGAATCTTCATCGTCATCATCTTCGTCACTATCACTACAATCACTTAAACAATCATGCATATTAATAGAAATATCTTCTCCCAACGTTGATATTTCTTTTATTTCTATGTTTTCCGAATTTGTATTTGATTCTAATGTAATTTCTTCAATATCGTTTAATAAAATATCATTTTGAATATCTAATGTTTCTTTTTGATTTGACATGAATAAATTTGAAATGTTTGAATCTTCAAAAGAATATAACTTGTTGATATTTTCATTGAAAAAATTTGAATCACATAAATATTCCAAATCGTCGGCAATATTTATTTTACAATTCTTCTTTTTACATATGAATTGGTCATAGCATGGAATTCCATGAGGAAAATTAAATTTATTTGAAAAATCACTAGTTATATAATAAAATAAACTGTCGACATATGCATAATTATTAGGCTCATTTATATATTGTTCGTATTTATCCATAGTGTTATTATTTTCCCTACATGGCAATATAGATGTATCACTATTTTTATATTTTCCAATTAAATATTTTAAAAAATCAACAAGAGTAATATATTTTACAAATACTTCTTTTTCTTCATTTTTTGACGTTTTTATTTTAAATACATTTTCTGTTTGTCTTTCTTCAAAAGATTTCACGTCGGAATTAAATGATAAATCAACGTAATGTTGTAAAGGAGTTTGTTTCATAATGTCTACAAATTCTTCATTTGAAATTTTATTTAATTCTTCGTATAATTGTTTGTTCATATTGTATTATTTTATATTTTAGAAATGATTTTTTAACTTATATTTCGTTTTTATTCATTGCTTTAAATATGACAATATGTTAAAGAATGACCTTAGAATTAAAAAAATTTGATATGAATTATATCACATTTAAAAAAGAAGAAAACAAAGGTCCGGTTGTTGTATTAATTGGAAGACGAGATACAGGAAAAAGTTTTTTAGTTCGAGATTTACTTTATCATCATCGGAATATTCCATTGGGAACTGTAATATCAGGAACAGAAGCGGGAAATGGGTTTTATAGTAATCATGTTCCTAAATTATTCATCCATGAAGAATATAGTACTTCTATCATTACAAATATTCTAAAAAGACAAAGAGGTGTTCTTAAAGAAGTAAATAAACAAATACAAACTTATAAACGGTCCAATATTGACCCCAGAGCATTTGTTATTTTAGATGATTGTTTGTATGATAATGGTTGGGCTCGTGACAAAATGATGCGATTGCTTTTTATGAATGGAAGACATTGGAAAATAATGCTTATTATCACCATGCAATATCCACTTGGTATTCCACCTACATTGCGAACAAATATTGATTATGTTTTTATATTACGAGAGCCATATATTGCAAATCGTAAGCGAATTTATGAAAATTATGCCGGCATGTTTCCAACTTTTGAATCATTTTGTCAAGTCATGGACCAATGTACAGAAAATTTTGAATGCTTAGTTATTAATAATAATGTTAAGTCCAATAAACTACAAGATCAGATTTTTTGGTATAAAGCAGAATCTCGTAAAGATTTTAAGTTGGGTTCCCGAGAATTTTGGGAAATGTCCAAGAATTTAGGTTCAGATGATGAAGATGAACCATATGATCCAAATTCATATGTTCGAAAAAGTAATGGTCCTAAAATTAATGTGAAAAAAACAAAATGGTAATTTATATAAATGAATCTAATAAATCAAAGCTTTTGCTAAGGGATAGTTATCTACAAGTATTGATTTTTGTACAGTTCCCATTCTATATACACTACATACTTTGACATCTTCTATGATTTGTTGACCAGATTTAAAATCTATATTTATAATTTTATTATTATCATTATATTCTATAATTGTATTGGATAAAACATATTTAGGGACTAATAATTTATGTTTTTCATAACGTTGTGATTCAGATATAATATCAATATCACGTTCTTTTAACAATATTTCAATAATATATTTCAAAAACATAGAATATTCATCTAAAAATACATGTATCATTTGTTGCATTTGATTCGTCCAAAACCGGTTACACAACATTTTGGCAGAATGATGCCTGTTTGTTTTTTTTTGTATATTACAAAGACGTTTGTCTTTACATAATAAAGAAAGGTTATTATTATGTATAATAATTGGGTTTATATATGGTAATACATGATTAAAAAAAATATCCTCCATTATATTTGTCTAATATATTTATCTTAATTAATATATTTATAAACATAAATATATTAATCATTTTTTTAATTTTTACTGTCCTGACTACTTCGAACCATAATGTGGTGATGCCACTGTTTCTCCATTGGCATTTGCAATTGTATGAAGAACACCTATTGGTTGCTGGTACTCGTCATTCACCCATTTCCCCTTATACTCGTTGCCGTACGAATCCGTGAAGGTGCCAGTGCCATGCATGTTGTTTTCAACCCAGCCCCCCTTATACTTCTCGCCTGTATTATACGTGTAGGTGCCCTTGCCATGCTTCTTGCCATCCACGAAGTCCCCCTCATACTTGGCGCCGCTCGCATACGTATAGGTGCCCTTGCCAGTCCTCTTGCCATCCACGAAGTCCCCCTCATACTTATCGCCTGTGTTATACGTGTAGGTGCCCTTGCCATGCATATTGTCATTAACCCATTGCCCCTTATACTCGTTGCCGTACGAATCCGTGAAGGTGCCCTTCCCATGCTTCTTGTTTTCAAACCAGTCCCCCTCATACTTCTCGCCTGTATTATACGTGTAGGTGCCCGTTCCAGTCCTCTTGTTATCCACCCAGCCCCCCTCGTACTTGTCGCCTGTATTATACGTGTAGGTGCCACTGCCATGCCTCTTGTCATCCGCATTGATTGTCCCCGTGTAGGTTTCACTACCGTACTTCTTGTCAATAACCTCGATAACCTCGTGCATTTTACCATTCTTAGAACCACCTCCCTTTGTCTTTTTATATTTCTTAAATAGTTTCTTTTTTGTATTTCGTTTCTTTTTTTGTAATCTACGTTTTGTACGTTTTGTACGATTTGTCTTTTTATTCATTATATATTTTACGTATATTATTATTCATTCTTTTCTTATCATATTTTAATAAGCATGTCATTAAAAAAACATATTGTTGATACAATGAAACAATTATATAAAAAAAAATACATTAGTATTCGCGATGGAAATGTTAGTTTTAAACCGAAAAATGAAAATTTCTTTTTGATTTCGGCTGGTTCGGTTAAAAAGAATGAACTAAATGTAGACCAAATATTGAGGGTTGATTTTCATGGTAATGACTTATATTATGATAAATCATATAAATATCAGCCATCGCGTGAAATTTTAATGCATTCGCTTTTACAGTCTCACGAAGAATATAAAGATAAAGATACATTTGTAATTCATGCTCATCCTCCAAATATTATTTCTTATATTGGTATTGAACAAAGTAAACAATTACATACTATAAAACAGTATTTTCCTGAAATAAATATTGGTTCAATTGGTAATAATGTTCCCTATTTTGAGGCAGGAAGTACTGATTTAGCAAAAGATTGTTTCACAAAACTTATATATAATGATGTAGTTGGAATGGAACGCCATGGTTCGCTTTCAATTGGTAACGATATCGAAAAGTTATTTGAAGATATTGAAACATTAGAATATTATATTGATATTTATTTGAAATCAAAAAATGAATTTTAAAAAATGTTAATATAATATAATGATACTTGTTGCTACATTATCTATGTTATTTGTATTATATTATGGTTATTCATTTTTTGTATTTAATAAATTACGTGAAAATTCTTGTAATTGTGAAAAATTAAATACATTTAAAAAATCCTTTTCATTTCGGTTTTTATTTTGTATGTCGATTCTATTTTTAATTTATAACTTATCTGATTTTTTTAGAATCATGGTGAAACAAATGAATGGAGGTAGTAAAGTTGACTCATTATATACAACAACATTAATGGTTATTAGTGCTGGTTATGCATTATCTTTTTTTTATGATTTTATATTAATTCGATTTTTTAATTATATGAAAGAACAAAAATGTCCATGTCAAGTGAATCATAGGAAATATTTAAAAAATATTACATATGTGAAATCAACTATAAATATTTTTATTTATCTATCGATTATTACAAAGCTTGATAAAAAGATATTTAAAACCGCACTTAAAAAACATAACAAGAAATTAGTTTAATTTTTCTTTTTCTTTTTTCTTTTTCTTTTTTTCTTTTTCTTTGTATTGTTGGTGGAAGTTTGATTTACGGATTCATTACTTAATGTAGAAGACACATCTGAATTCTCATCATCCAAAGACGGCGGTGGAGGTGGAGGACAAGGTGGATCTTGTAATGGTGTAGGATAATGAATTGAACTTTTAAAACAATCTATCGCTTCTTTAACAATTCCTTCAACAACATCAGATATTTCTTCATCGTGTGCTTCTGGTATTTTTTCATCATGTGCTTCTGGTATTTCTACCTCATTATCTAGTGGTATTTTTTCATCATGTGCTTCTGGTATTTCTACCTCATTATCTAGTGGTATTTTTTCATCATGTGCTTCTGATATTTCTACCTCATTATCTAGTGGTATTTCTACCTCACTAGCTAATGGTATTTCTTCGTCATGTGCTTCTGGTATTTCTTCATCATGTGCTTCTGGTATTTCTTCGTCATGTACTTCTGGTATTTCTTCATCTTTAGTTTCATGTATATCATATGTAGGAATCGTTGATGAGAATTCAACATCACACTGGTCTTCTTTATGATGACATATTTGTTTATAAAATAATTCAATCTTTTCCAGATATTTATGTAATAAATTATTATGATATTTATGAAAAACCTGAAGATAGTTTTCATGTAAATCATTGCTCATTTTCAAATGATAATTCATATATTTTTGATTAATTACATAATTATCTATATTCATACCTAAATGTAGGTGTTTTCGATGCTCCATTATATTTGATTCATTTTCCATAAACATTTCATTAATATTTGTTAAAACTAAAACAATATCTTGATGTATTTGATTAATCAAGTTAAATTCATATATTTTAAATGGTTCTAAATCTTTATAAATTGTATAATTTTTAAAATGATGCAATTCTTTTACTTTATATAGTTGAGTTTCGGTTAATTGAGATTTTAAACTTTCATAAATCATTGAAAATAATTTATAATAATCTCCATATATCCGGTTGTCAATAAAATGATACAATTCAAGCATATTTTTATGTTCTAACTCTATTGCTTTATTTTGAAAATGGAATGAATCTAATCCAAAAAAATGTTCATTTTCTTTTGCTATATACGTTAAATAATTTTGGCGAATTGTCTTCTTAATCGTATCAATTTCTCCAATTTTTGTTTTTATTTTTAGACGTGTTGTTTTTAATGTATCGAAACTGAGTTCAATTGTTTGTGAAATTTTTGTATCCATATACATATAATGGATGATAAAAAAACTACACACACAAAGGCAATCATATGGACAAAAGACCATGAAAAGATATTAATTGACTGGGGAGATAAAGCAATGTGTTATCGATGGCTTCATGCAAAAAGTCATAATATATTTAGCAGGGTGAATACTTATTTTACGATACCCGTCATTATTATGAGTACTTTAACAGGAACTGCTAATTTTGCCCAGGATCGTGTTCCCGAAGATTATCGTGGTTATTATTCTATGGGAATTGGATTTGTTAATATTTTAGCAGGAATTATTACAACGATTCAGCAATTTTTAAAAATATCCGAATTAAATGAAGCGCACCGAGTAAGTTCCATTTCTTGGGACAAATTTTATCGCAAAATTCGGGTGGAATTAGCAAAACCACCTGATGAACGTCAAATTGTATATGATTTTTTAAAGGCATGTACCGAAGAATTTGATCGTCTTATGGAAACCAGTCCAACTATTGAAAAATCTGTTATTATGCTTTTTAATGAAACATTTAACAATGATACACTTGATGAAGACAAAAAAGAGTTATTTAACCAATTGAAGAAACCGGAAATTTGTGATGCTTTGGAATCGGTTGCACTTGCCTTGTATCAAGAAGATGAAACGGAAAAAAAACAAACCGACTTTAAGAAATTAGTAAATGATGTTGTTATGAACATCGGAGAAGCATCCAATGACCAAGCTCGAATAATGAAAATGAAATTAGTCGATGAATTTGTAAAAAATTTCAAAGAGGAAATGTCGCGATATCCAACAAAACAAGAAGTATTACAAAATTTAATACATGAGAGTATTCAGTTAGAAGAAGATATTGTTATTGAGGTATTACAAACCTATTTAAGTAATGAATTATCAAATAATGAGGAAAATGTATAAAAAATTGATTCATGATACTCATTGAATGCTTCGTTTATAACAATAGAATGGCTAGTTTACTTCAAGAAATAAATGCGAATGAAAGAGACAAAGATATTCGTTTTCAAGAAAAAGGACATATTTATTATGTAAAAGGGAAAAAAGGTTACACATCTGTTACAACCTTGGTACATAACGCATTTCCAAAATTTAACGCCGATAAAATTATAGATACGATGATGGCGTCTCCCAAATGGTCCGAATCTAAATACTTTGGTATGACTAAATCAGATATTAAAAAACAATGGAAAGTCAATGGTCAAGAAGCCGCAAAAATGGGTACAGCAATGCATTTGATGTTTGAATATCATTACAATCAAATTCATCCAGAAAAAATCGAAACCTACAAAGATACAATTGAATATTCTTATTTTAAAAATTTTATAAACGATCATCCAGAACTGATTCCTTATCGCACAGAATGGACTATCTTTTATGAAGAATATTTGATATCAGGTTCTGTTGATATGGTATTTTATAATGAAGATGATAATACATACAGTATTTACGATTGGAAACGTGTAAAAGAAATAAAGAAAACTGGGTTTGGAAAAACATGCTTGATACCAGGATTGTCACACATTCATGATGCTAATTATTGGCATTATTGTTTTCAGTTGAATATTTATAAATTCATCTTGGAATCAAAATATGACAAGAAGATACGAGATCTACATCTTGTTGTCATTCATCCAGAAAATGAAAGCAATAATTATGATAAAATAAAAATGCCAATTTTACCCACGGATGACATTTTGAAAATATTGCCTAGTAAAACGAATCCCTGAACGAATTAGTGTTGTAAAATCATAATCAATAAAAACTAATCCCATACAACCAATTATAGCATAAAAATGAACCAACATGTGAATAATAAACCAATTTCGTTCATGATGATAACGTATATATACAGCATATTCAAATAACCATATTATTAAAATCGATAATAAAATACCAAATATAAATACAATTATAGTCATCTCCATCTTATTTTTCATTGCCATATCGATTGTAGAAATCAAAAAATACATAAATATAACTTTTACCCAGTTGTGATCTATATATTGATACAATTCTTTTGTTGGATTTCCCCATCTTAAAATAGATGTCACTAATATAGATAAAATCCAAAATCCCAAATCATAACGATTTGTATATATACATAAAAAAAGTGGGATTAGAAAATAATGACTGGAAATATATAAATAATAATGATTGATACATATAAAATGTTGTTTATTGTATTTCATGTATATTATTTATAAACAATATTCTTATTTCATATGTAGAACGAGTTCATATATATGAAATGATTTAAAGTATTCTATGTATAATATAATAATGTTTTATAGTACACAAACTATTGTTTCTATTTATACAATAATACTATTTATATCTTATTTTATGTATTCTACTTTTGCCTGGACTCCGCATAGTTGGAAAGATAAAACATGTTCGCAATTGCCAAAATATAAAAATATACAAAAATTACAACAAGTTGAATCCATTTTAGCATCTAAACCTCCATTGGTTATTTCACCGGAAATAGATAATTTACGAAAAGAACTATGTGAAATTGAACAAGGACAACGATTTTTATTTATGGGAGGAGATTGTGCCGAAACATTTCGCGAACATTCTACACAAACTATAATTAATAATTATCAATTATTTATTTTATCCAGTATTGTTTTAATGACACAAACAAATAAAAAAATAACAAAAATAGCAAGAGCAGCTGGTCAGTTTTCAAAACCAAGAAGCAAAGATTTTGAACAAATTAATGGCGTAAATGTGCCATCTTATAAAGGAGATATGATCAATCGAGAACATATTCAATTTCGCGAACCGGACCCTTATTTAATGATTCGCGCGTATCATCAAAGTACAGAAACCATTAATTTAATTCGAGCTCTTAGTTATAGTCATAAATATTCAAACATTAATATTCAAAATTGGAAAACAGAATTAATGAGTAATATTTACCAAATGAATTATTTAAATGATGTATTAAATGAATTAGAAAAAAGTATACACTTAATATCTTGTTTAGAGTTGGAAGATTCGGTTAATATGAATAATGCTCAATTGTATACAGGACATGAAGGGTTGCTTCTTCATTATGAACAAGCGTTAACAAGACAAGATAGATTTACCAATAATTATTATGATTGTTCATCACATTTTGTTTGGATTGGAGAACGAACTAGACAAATTAATCAAGGTCATGTTGAATTTTTTCGTGGAATTCGTAATCCAATTGGAATAAAAATTTCCCATAATATAAAACCTTGGGAATTAATTGAATTGATTACAACCTTAAATCCAACAAATGAACACGGAAAAATTTGCGTGATTTCTAGAATGGGACCTCATATCAAATCGTCTTTACCAACCTTAATCGATATGGTAGAAAAAGAAAAATTAAACGTGATTTGGGTTTGTGATCCGATGCACGGAAATGGTAAAATTGTAGATGGTATTAAAACTAGATATTATGACGATATTATTCAAGAAGTAGATTCTTTTTTCGATATTCATTATCAAAAAGGAACAATTCCGGGTGGGATTCATTTGGAAATGACAAGTAAAGATGTAACAGAATGCTTAGGAGGAAAATATATGGTAAATCAACAACAAAATAAAAAATTTCTTGAACAAAACTATTTATCATCTTGTGATCCGCGACTAAATTTTTTCCAAACCTTTGAATTAATTGAACATGTGTCAAATCGGTTGATTTAATTATGATTCTTTTTTACATTTTAAACATAGTGGAATATAAGATTCCGCATTAGGTAAAAAGACTTGGGTATCCAAAGAAGTACGATGACTTACAATAGAAGGATTATTACATATTTGACATGTTCCTGTTAATTTTTCAATATAAGAACAATAAGGAATAAGCATTGTGGTTTGACCAAATAATTCCATTTTAAAATCGGCATCAAGACCATACAAATAAACATTCTTATCTTCATTCAACCATTGAATGACATGTGATTTCAAATCAGGGAAAAACTGACATTCGTTTATATAAATATGTTTGGTTTTTATACATTTTGTAAAATAAGTTTGAGATAAACGTTCATAACACGATTCATCATACAAGTATTCTAGTTTTGTGGTTTTATAACACTCATTCAGTTCAATATGATTATGATTTTCTAGAACATTAATATCTAACTTTATATCAGTTTTGTTTAATTCAAAATCAATGGCAATTTTATCTTGACATGAATTTGAATTAAACATTTGAATCATTTTACTTGTTTTACCAGCATACATTGGACCTATGTAAATTTGTAAAGTCATATTGTATTGTACATCATTTCTTTATTCAATATATCAATCAATTTTATTTCAATTTACTTTGTATATTCATCATGATTACAACCCTGTAGAACCCAATCCACTGCTACCACGATTCGTTGTGGACAAATCATTATCGGATTCAACCATGACAATTTTAAATGGTTCAAGAGTTGGAGTACAAATTTGAAGCAATCGTATCCCCTTTTCGCATTTTACGGGCATATTTGAATAGAGAACATCAAACATTCCTATCAAATTTCCTCGATATCCACTGTCAATAATACCTACATTGTTTGCCAAACGAAATTTGGTTTTTGAAATACTAGAACGAGGATACAAATAAAAGGCACTAGGAATAGTCCTATTATTTACCATTTTTACCATTTCACATTTAATATTGAAATCTATTTTATTCACTTCAAATGGAACTAATTCCTGTTCTTTTGGTACCAATATATCAAACCCACTATCTGGACATTGATTATATGGATCCATAACATAATCGTTGTGTTCTTGAATACGTTTATTATACAGTTCAAATACAGAATTACTTCTTCTATTTATATAGATATAAAGAGTATATTGAAAGTATGCGTGCTGTGTTACGGATTCAATCGTTGCCATATTTTATAATAAGAATGGAAATATTACTTTAAATTATAATCAATTTTTTTCGCGTTTTTGTTTTTGAAGAAAATCATATACTTGACATTTTGTAAATCCTCCAAGCCACAAACTATATAAAGATAAAAAAATAAAAACACATATTGGATTTGTTGCGATTTGTAGTAGTTGAAGTGTATTTGTTTCGCTTGTATTTGTAACTTGGATTTCATTTTCATTTTCTACAAAAACGCATGGAATATATGGTTTATGTATGAAAGAACGATATGGTGGAATTTGATAGTGTATCAAAAACATGTATATATGTATACTATACATGTTTACATGTATTTTTAACTTATTTGTATATCAAATAATGTCATTTTCATAAATACATCATTATATAAATCCGAAGAAGAAATCTCATCCAATGTTTGAATCAAAGAAGGTTCTTTTGCTTGTTGTTTAATA
>Ga0160422_10000116_pt1 | contig 42842 bp, 34 predicted proteins | sample Fk160mmetaG_FD_108192 | JGI IMG/M metagenome (GOLD analysis project Ga0160422, IMG submission 108192) | Marine microbial communities from the Central Pacific Ocean - Fk160115 60m metaG | ecosystem: Environmental > Aquatic > Marine > Oceanic > Photic zone | place: The Central Pacific Ocean... | reverse complement strand
TGGGCTCGCCCTTGGGGTAGCTTTCCGGATACCCGGCGCTGGCGAGCACCACCACCATGGCGTAAGCATCCTTGAAATTGACCTTCTCTGGAAGTTCGTCGCCCCTGGCCGAGGCAAGCAGCAGGGGCACTAAATCGTCTGCCAGAAGGGGTAGGATGACTTGGGTCTCGGGGTCCCCGAAGCGGACGTTGAACTCCAGAACCTTGGGGCCATCCGCGGTCAGCATCAACCCGACGTAGAGGGTGCCTCTGAACTCGATTCCCTCTGCCCTGAGACCGGAAAGGGTGGGGCGAACGATCGTTTCCTCGTAGTCGCGCAACATCTCCGGGCTGACCAGACGAGTCGGGGCATAGGCCCCCATTCCTCCGGTATTGAGGCCCTGGTCTCCCTCTCCAATCTTCTTGTGGTCCTGGCTGATGGGCAGGGCGAGGTAGCTTTCACCCGAGCAAATGAGGTGGAGGGAGGCCTCCTCTCCGTCGAGGAATTCCTCGATGACAACCTCCCTGCCGCTTTCCCCGAAGCTCGAGCCGGCGAGCATGTCGCGGGTCGCCGCCTCTGCCTCCTCAAGGGTTTGGCAGATCAATACCCCTTTCCCTGCCGCCAACCCGCTTGCCTTGACCACGATGGGGAAGCTACAGGTCCCAAGATATTCCAAGGCCGCCTCGACTTCGCTGAAATTTCCGTACTTTGCGGTGGGGATTGCGTGGCGGGCGAAAAAATCCTTCGAGAAAGCCTTGCTCCCCTCCAGCCTGGCGGCTGATTCATTGGGGCCATAAGCGAGTATCCCGACCGCGTTGAGGGCATCCACGGCTCCATTGCAAAGAGGAACCTCGGGGCCTACGACCACTAGGTCGAAGCCTTCCTCTCTCGCCAATCCGATGATGGCCTCGTTATCGTCCACTCTGATCGGGAAAGTCTCGAATTCGGCGGCCATCCCACCGTTGCCTGGGGCCACCGCCACCTTGTCCACAAGCGGGCTCTGGGAGCAGATCCTTGCCAAGGTGTGTTCGCGACCTCCGCTTCCCAGCACGAGTATCCTTAGGTTTTCATCCGTCATTCATTTCGATTTTCGGAAAAGTGGGCTCAAGTCGAGACAAAAGCAATATTTTCGAGCTTTAGGTGGGTTTTTGGCTTTAGGAATGTTTCCTTTTCTGATTATTTTCGATCATGCGGGTATTTTTCATTGGGGTGTGCGGGACGGCGATGGGGAATGCGGCCGTTCTGCTCAAGAAACTCGGCCACGACGTGGCCGGTTCCGATGCCGGAGTCTACCCGCCGATGTCCGACGTTCTCTGCGCTGCGGGGATTGACTTGTTCGAGGGCTTCGAGGCCGATCCCATGTTCGACTGGAAGCCCGATCGGGTGGTGGTCGGGAATGCCGTCTCGAGGGGGAACCCCCAGGTCGAACGTCTTCTCAGCGCCAGGGAAATCCCCTTTCTTTCCCTTCCCCAGTTGATCGGAGAGGATCTGATCGGGAACCGACCATCCTTGGTGGTTGCAGGTACCCACGGAAAAACCACTACCACCACCCTGGCCGCCTACGCTCTGGAGCAGGTCGGAGCCTCCCCCGGGTATCTCGTCGGAGGCGTGCCCCTTGATCTTGCCTCGGGCAATGAACTGGGGGGAGATGGTTCTCCCTTCGTGATCGAGGGTGACGAATACGACTCCGCCTTCTTCGACAAACGCAGCAAGTTCATCCACTATCGTCCCCATATTCTCGTTCTTAACAACCTCGAGTTCGACCATGGGGACATCTTCCGCGACCTGGAGGACGTTTCCCGCAGTTTTTCGCATTTGCTCCGCATAGTGCCCTCCGACGGATTCGTCCTGCTCAATGGGGACGACCCGAACTTGCTCGCTCTTCCGCCTGCTCCATGGACCACTCTTTTCTCCGTTGGCGAAGGCAAGGCCAACGACCTTCGTATCGCGGATTTCGAGGAAGACAAGGACGGAAGTCGTTTCCGCTTGCTCTGGCGCGGAGAAGAGATTCAGGTCGTTCAATGGGCAATGCCCGGGCTTTTTAACGCCCGCAATCTGGCTATGGCCTTTTTCTCCACGGTTCTCGCTCAGTCGGAGAATCTCGACCCCGAGGATCCCTTCTCCACCGCCGCCCTTCCCGATTTTTCCGCCTGCCAAGGGGTTAAGCGACGGCAGGAAATTCTCGTCGAGAAAGATTCCCGGGTAATCCTTTCCGACTTTGGGCATCATCCCACGGCAATAGAGGGAACCTTGCAAGCCTTGCGGGCCCGATGGCCCGATTATCGGATCGTCGCCTGTTTTGAGCCGCGTAGCAACACCGCCGTGACGAACGTCTTCCAGGACCGTTTTGCGGATGCCCTTTCATGCGCCGACGTAGCCCTGCTCGGGGCCGTTCACCGGGCCGAGAAGATTCCCGTCGACAAGCGCATAGACACCGGGGCCATGATCAGCCGCATTGGGGATGCCGGTCGGGAGGGGCATGCCTTTGCTCAAAACGACGAGCTTGCAGATCACTTGGAGTCCAAGCTCGACGACCGACGGACTCTGGTAATTTTCTTTTCCAATGGCTCTTTCGACGGGGTGATCGACCGTATTGCCCGGTTTAGCCTTCCCTCCTCCGGATGAGTGGTTTGTCCGGTGGGTATACGAGGTTTTTCGAGATTGGGATTCAGCAAAGGTCGGTCTGGTCGATCAGCTCTCGGGTAAGAGGATGATACCTAGGCGGACTTGAGCTTATGGACGTCCAGAAGTTCCTCGATCCATTTGCGGTGGGGGCCGGAAAGTGTTATTTCACCAAGTTCGGGCCGTGCGACCCAACGGTATTGCCGGGGGAGGGGACGTTTCTCCATGTACCGGGCCGATGCGCCGAAGATTTGCTCTTCATAATCGACTTGTCCGATGGTCCGCTTCCTAGTGACGAGATGTTCGGCTTTACGGGCAATCTTCCCCATGTTTTCGGGGAGCCTTTCCGGTAGCTCGTAGATGCCCGCCAAGCGGGCGGAATCCATGTCTGCGGAGTGGAGTAGCAAGCCGTTCTCGGACTCGACCCAGTACCTCCGAAGCTTTTGTCTGGATTTCTTCCTTTTGGTCAAGTTGGGAAAGTTTTCCGCTCCTCCGGTTTTTGCTCCCCGGCAATGGTCGATCACCGGGCAGGAAAGGCAGAGGGGGGATTTGCGATGACATACGGTCGCACCCAGTTCCATCATGGCCTGGTTGTAATCCCCCGGACGCCGGGTATCGAGAAGGTCCGAGGCAAGGGGACGCAGTTTCCTCTGGGCGGAGGCTCCGTCCTTAAAAAGTTCGCCGTGGGCAAAAAGCCGGGTCAGCACGCGGACCACGTTGCCGTCGCAGACGGCCTCGGGGCTACCGAAGGATATGCTCGTAACGGCCGACGCCACGTAGGGCCCGATACCAGGAAGGGATTGCCAGGATTGGGCATCTTCGGGAATGCCTTCCCAAGAGTCGACTTCTTTGGCTAATTTGAGAAGGTTGCGGGCTCGGGAATAGTAGCCCAGGCCCTCCCATGCCTTGAGGACTTGTTCCTCAGGAGCCTCGGCCAAGGCTGAAAAGTCGGGGAACTGTTTCATCCATCTTTCGAAGTAGGGCAAAACGGTCGAAACCCGTGTCTGCTGGAGCATGAATTCGGATACAACGGTCTTGTACAGGCTGGGTTCCGAGCGCCAAGGGAGTTTCCGCTTGTGCTCATCGTACCAGGCGAGCAGAGAGTCGCGGAAGGACTCGAGCGTGTCCTTTCGCTCAAGGGGATGCCCTAAAATGACGGTACTCATGCTTGGCGGTTGCTTTTTCTCCGAGTCTTTTCCAATGATATCGCGCTAATGGCAAGCAAAGGTTCAAGTACCGGAGGAGACGAAAGGAAGAAGAAGTCGATGTACACCCTGAAGTTGACGGACGGGCAACTCGATAAACTCGGCCAGGCTCTTTCTTCGCGCGGTTGGCCCGCCAAGGAGGTCCAGTATGCCCGTCATGCCTTTGAAGGGGATCAAGTCAAGGTCGTGGCCTACGAGAGCGGGAAACTCGTCGTGCAGGGCAAGGGTACTGAGGATTTCGTGACCAACGTTCTCGAACCCGAAGTGACGGGCGAGTTCCTCCTTGGCTACGAGGAGGTCAATAACCCGGAATGGTTCGAGCCTCACGCCGGACTCGACGAGAGCGGCAAGGGAGATCTCTTCGGGCCAGTGGTGACGGCCTGCGTGATAGCCGACGGCGACATGGTCCGCTCCTGGATGGAGGCGGGCATACGGGACAGCAAGACCATTACGGACGGGGCCATCCTGAAGATGGCCAGACAGATTGCGTCGACCCGGGGTGTGGTCGTGAAGACCGCCTTCACCGGCATGCTCAAGTACAACGAACTCTACGGCAAGTTCGGGAACAATCTGAACAAGCTGCTCGCTTGGCTGCATGGCCGGGCCCTCAATGATGCCCTTGATCTCAGGAAGCCCGAGTGGGGATTGCTCGACCAGTTCACCAAACAGCCCCTTGTCCAGAAATACGTCGAGGGTTCGGGGTTCGACCTGCAAATGAGAACCAAGGCTGAGGAGGATCCGGTGGTGGCAGCGGCCTCGGTCATAGCCCGCGCAACCTGGCTCGACCAGATGAAGAAACTCGAAAAAGAGGCCGGGTGCATCCTCCCCAAGGGTTCGGGATCCCAAGCCAAGGAAGCGGCCGTCGGGCTTTTCGAGAAGTTCGGGGAGGAAAGAATGGGGGAGTTTTGCAAATTGCATTTCAAGACCGCCTACGAGGCTATGGGGAAAACCCCGCCGGCCAAGAAGTCCTGGAACCCGAAGTGGCGAAAGTAGGCGGGAGAGACGCCATGCCAAACCCACGCTGGACGTACGATCGCAAGGAGGCCAAGCGTTCTCTCGGAATCGTCGGGGTCGATGAGGCCGGGCGTGGTTGTCTGGCTGGCCCTGTGGTGGCCGGTGCGGTCATCTTGCCGGCCGAATTCTTTCTCAAGGCGGGCAACCGCAAGTCTTGTGCGGGAATGAACGATTCCAAGCAATTCAATGAGACCAAGCGGGAGGAACTCCATGCCGTCGTGCTCGGTATGGCCGAGCGGGGGGAATTGTTCTGCGCTTCGGGAGAGGCTTCCGTGGATGAGATCGAGTCGGAGAATATCGTGGGAGCGACCTGCCTGGCTATGAAGCGCGCCATGGAGCGGGTTTCCTCAGGGAGTGGTCGGGTTTGGTCGCCCAAGCCCAAGGCGGAAGGTGAGCTTTTCTCGGGATCCGGTTCTTCGGTTGACGAACCCGGTTGGGTCGTGCGGGTGGATGGCCGGCCCATGAAGAGGTTGCCCTACGAGCACGAAGGCTTGGTCAAGGGCGATACCATCTCCCTAGCCGTGGCTATGGCCTCGCTCGTTGCAAAGGTCGAGCGGGACCGTATCATGAGAAAACTCTCCGATGAATTCCCCGTCTACGATTTCGCCTCCAACAAGGGATACGGTTCCCCAAAACACCTTAGGGCTCTCCGGGAAGTGGGGCCTACTGGTCACCACCGCCCACGTTTTCTGGGCAAGTTGCTTGGCCCGGAGGAGGAGGCTCCCGACGGCCAAGGCTCGCAAAGTCGGTTGAGTTTCGGGTGAAAAGTCCCTAGTGTGGTCTCCTTCACATGATTTTGCTAGGAGTAAACGTCGATCACGTCGCCACCCTTCGGCAGGCCCGTTACCGGGACGAAACCAATACCCATGGCGGTTTCGTCGAACCTGATCCCGCCGCCATGGCCTGGTTGGCCGAGGAGGCGGGAGCCGACGGCATAACCATGCATGTCCGCGAGGACCGCAGGCACGTTCAGGTGGAGGACGTTCAACGCTACCTCGAGCGCAAGAAGACGAGGCTGAACCTTGAGGTTTCCCTTTCCCCGGAGATGGTAGAGTTGGCCCTTTCTCTGAAACCGGAGAGCGTCTGCCTGGTCCCCGAGAACCGCAAGGAAGTAACGACCGAAGGAGGGCTGGACGTAGCGGGCAACCTCGAACGTTCGCGTGAGGTCGTCCGGGCTTTTCTGGATGCCGGCATCCCAACCAGTATGTTCATCGACCCAGATCCTTCCCAACTGGAGGCCTCGGCGCAGATCGAATCTCCTTGGGTCGAATTGCATACCGGGAGCTTTGCCCGGGCTTGGCTTGAGCCCGAATGCAGGAAAAAGGAACTGGCAACCCTGCGCCAAGGCATGGAAATAGGAGTTTCCCTAGGTTTGCGGGTCAATGCCGGACATGGGATCAACTACGAGAACGTGGAGGGAGCCAAAACTCTCGATCGGGTATACGAGTACAACATCGGCCACAGCATCGTTTGCCGAGCACTCTCCACCGGTTTTGCCGAAGCGGTTCAAACCATGCGCCGTATGCTCAACGAGTGAGCGAATTGCCCTCCATTCCTCCCGGATCCAATGTCTTGGGCGTGGGGATCGACCAGATCGAGGTTTCCCGCATCCGCGATTCCCTCGATAAGCACGGGGCTCATTTCCTGGACAAGATCTTCACCTCTGGCGAGCAGGCGTACTGCCGGGACAAGGCTGATCCAGTTCCTCATCTGGCCGCCCGATTCGCGGCAAAGGAAGCTGCGTCGAAGGCATTTGGTACCGGGTTCGGAGAGGAATTCGGCTGGCTGGACAGCGAGGTGCACAACGATGAGCAGGGCCAACCGATCCTTCGGTTCAGTGAAAAAGGCACGGCTCTGCTGAACGAAAAGGGAGCAAGCGGTGCCCTCGTCAGCCTGACTCATCTGGAGTCGATCGCTTCTTCGATCGTGGTTCTAGTTTCTTCCTCATGAGCTCGTTGGCCCTCGATCCCGTTCTCGGTTGCTCCGAAGCCCTCGCCTTCGAGAAATCTTTTTTCGAAGGCGACGAAGAGGGCGAGTGGAAGGCTATGAATCGGGCCGGTGAGGCGGTTGCGGAAGCCCTTCGGATGGATATGAGGTCAACAATTCCTCAAAACGACCGTTTCCTCGCGCTGGTGGGCAAGGGGCACAATGGAGGGGACGCTCTGATAGCCACCAAACACCTGCTCGAAAGCTTACCCACCAACGTCAGCGCGGTTCTTTGGCCGCTCGTCCCTTGGGATGAGTGCCGTCCCAATTTGATCCGGGCCTTGGAGGAACTCAGGGAAGCCTCGGGGGAGAGAGTCGAGGAACTTCCCTGCGTATCCGAATCCGATGGTTCCGATGACCTGGAAAGGATTCTTGACTTAAAGACAAGGGAGGTTGGCTTCTCCGCAACTTTGGACGGTTTGCTCGGCATGCAGGCCAAGCTGCCCCTGCGTCCTCCGCTGAAGAACTGGATATCCCTCCTTAACCGCAGGGAGGATTTGGGCGTGCGCATCGCCGTAGACCTGCCCACCGGTTTGGCAGGTGACGAGCCGATCGAACATGAGGATCAAATCCTGCGGGCGGACTTCACCTACTGCACGGGGATCGTGAAGTCTCCCGTTCTGCGCTCTGCGGTGGCCGATAGAGTGGGGCGCCTGCGCTACCTTGACCTCGGCTTTTTCGAATCTCCGGATTCAGCTTCCTTCGACGCCGAGAACTTTGTCCTTAGAAACTCTGCTCTCGAGGCCATTCGGGCCTTGCGTCCCACCGTCTGCGACAAGCGCTCCTTCGGTCACCTCTTCCTCCTCGCAGGCTCGAGAAATTTTGCCGGGGCTGCCATGATGGCTGCTCAAGCCGCCCTCAAGGCCGGCGTGGGGTTGCTTACCGTGGGCATCCCCGAGTCCCTGCACCCCGCCTTCGCCGCCCAAAGGCCCGAGGCGATGTGGATTCCCCTACCCGAAACTCCGGACGGTGGCTTGGCTCTTGAGGGTTTGGGCAAAGTCAGGCAATTTCTATCCAAGGCCACGGCCTTGGCCACCGGTCCGGGCCTTGGGACGGAAGGAGAAACCCATTCCCTGGTTCGCGAAACCCTCTCCATTTTCGAGGGTCCGGCCGTGCTCGACGCCGATGCCATGAACCCGAAAATTCTCAACCATGTTTCGTCCCCCGAACGGCTTGTTCTTACCCCGCACGCCGGTGAATTCGAGCGTATCTCGGAGGGTTTGAACCCGAGAGAATACGTTCGGGAAAGGGGAAGCGTCCTCGTCCTCAAGGGGCCGCATACCCAGGTGTATACTCAGGATAAGCGCATTCATTGCCTGGGGGGTAGCTCGACTCTTGCCCGAGGAGGGAGTGGTGATCTGCTGACCGGGATTATCGGTGGTCTCCTCGCCAAGGGCCAATTCGATTCCATGGATAGCGCTCTCCTTGGTGCGCGCTGGCATGCCCGGGCAGCCGAGATACTGACCCTTCTCCAAGGCCAGGAGGCGGTCTTTGCCACCGAACTTCTCGATTACCTGTCCTGTTCCTTTGAAAATGACTTCTGACCAACCATCCCTTCTCGTCCTTGCCGCGGGCATGGGCTCGCGCTACGGCGGTCTCAAACAACTCGATCCCGTGGGCCCGAATCGTGAAACTTTGATGGATTATTCAATCTACGACGCCAAGCGGGCTGGCTTCTCCAGGGTCGTCTTCCTGATCCGTCGGGAAATGAGGGAAGACTTCGAGGATCAAGTCGGCCGCAAATACCAAGGCATTCTGGAGGTGGACTATGCCTATCAGGACAAGGATGATTTGCCAGGAGGGTTCGTCTGCCCTCCGGGTCGCGATAAGCCGTGGGGCACGGGACATGCCGTCTGGGCGGCACGGGATGCGTTGCAAGGGGTCCCCTTTGCCGTGATCAATGCGGATGACTTTTACGGAGCCGAGACCTTCACCGAGCTGATGAAGGCCTTTTCCGACCAATCATCGCCCGAGGGAATGCTGGAGTGCGCCATGGTCGGCTTCCGCTTGTCCGAGACCCTCTCCGAGCACGGCACGGTTTCCCGGGGGATTTGCCAAACCGAGAACGGCTATTTGCAATCGGTTGAGGAATGGACGGAAATTTCTCAAGAAGCTGAGATCAAGGGTCGAAACCTCGCCGGGAAAGTCCTTTCCCTCACCGGGGAAGAAACTACTTCCATGAACGTCTGGGCCTTCCCTCCTCATGCCTTCCCTCCACTTCGGTTGGGTTTCTCGAGATTTCTCGAATCCATGCCAGACCCGCTCAAGTCCGAATTCTACCTGCCCGCCGCGGTGGACGAATGGATCAAGGAAGGGTCGGGTCGGGTCTCGGTCCGCCCAGCCAGTTGCTCCTGGATGGGTGTCACCTATAAGGAAGACAGGCCTCGAGTGGAGAAATTGATATCGACCTTGGTTTCGGAGGGCGTTTATCCCTCGCCCTTGCTCTAGCTGAAATCAGGGGTGATCTCGATTTGTTCACCTGACTTGACCTCGATCTTCCCCCCTTTGTCAGGCTCCTCGTCGTTGCGGAATACCTGTACGGTAAGGGCGGCGTTCTTGCGGGGTGGGGTCCAGGCCCATTTCCCGATCTCGATGAAGTTCATGGGCACGCCCTCATCCCAGTCAAGTCCTGCTCCTTCCCCCCGCAGGTAAGGCTTGTTGCCGATGCCTATCATGACGTTGGCTATCACGGACGTGGTCCCGCCGGAGGTGGACTTGGGCTTAGCCTCCTCGGTAGGTTCGACGGCTGGCGCCTTCTCAGCCTCATCGGCCAAGAGGGCATCGACTTTACGGAGTGTCTCCTCGGGAGCGGGCAGGTCCAAGGCGAGTTCCTCCCCGCCTTCTTCGCCTACGCTTTCGGTAACCGGATCTTCCGGTGGCTCCGAATCGTCTTCCCGAGGCTCTCCGTCCTCGTCAACTCCCTCTTCGTCATCGGGCTCATCGGTTACTTCTTCCTCAAAGTCCTCGCCTGCCTCTTCCTCTAGGATTTCCTCGTCTGGAATCTGAATCTCCGCTTCCTCATTTTCGTCAGTTTCCGGGTCCTCTTCTTCCGGTGTCCCGGTTTCTTCCTGAGCCTCGGGTTCCGGTTCATCTTCCTCCGGCGTTTCTTCCTCGGGCTCGGGAATAGCCGGATCCTCTTCTTCCTGTTCAGCTGGTTCTTCCTCCGCTATCTCATCGGGCAAAGCTTGGACCGTTTGAGGGATCTCGGTAGGGATTTGATCGACGGTGGCCTGCAGGCTCTCGACTTGCTCGGCCAATCCCTTTAGGGAGACCCCGAGTTTCTTGATGGACTCGTTGGCCTGGGCGATCGCCGGGTCGGGCTCAGGCAGTAGGGGAGACTGCTCGGTGATTTCCTGCAGTGCTCGAAATTTCTCCAAGAGCTCCTCTTTGGTTTCCTCCAGTTCACTCGATAGCCTTCCCAAGATGGATTCCTTGTCGCTGTCCGGAGAAAAGGAGTCGGATAAGATCTTGTCGACGACCGATGGAACCTTGTCGACCTTGACGGCAAGGGTCTCGAGGTCGCCCCTCATCTCCTTGATGTCGAAGTAAGTCTTTCTGTGCAACTCCTCGTCCTTGCGGTTGGCGGGATCGAAAACCAGATAGAGGAACCGGTCAAGCAGGTGGGGAATGAAGACGAGGATGGAAGCAAGGGCCGATGCCAGAATACAGGTGGTAATCTGCCACTGGTCGAGGACGCCGTCTTTTTCGAGGTGGAGATAGGCGAAACCCAAAACCAAGCCGACGATGAAGAAGGCGGAAAGGTAAAAGGGCCACTTCGCCACCCCATCCTGGGCTTCGTCGTTTTCTCCGTATTCCATCACCATCTCGCCAATGGGTAGTACTTATTGATTTTTTTCACGAAAGAACCAAGCGAAAAACATTCCCAGGGAGGCTTTTGCTAGCCCTTGCTCCGGTCGGGGAGGCCGATCTTGCGACAGACCTTCGACAAGACCTTGTAGGCTCGTTTCTGGGCAGCCTCCGCCCCTTGGGCAAGGACGGACCGTAGGTAGGTCTTGTCCTGAATGAGTTCCTGGTATTTCTCCCTGACCGGTCTGAGGGACTCGGTGATGACTTCGGTTAACTCCTCCTTCAGGACCCCGTATCCCTTGCCCGCAAAGTGCTCTTCCAGTTGGTCAATGGTTTGCCCGGAAAGGGCGGAGTGAATGGCAAGAAGGTTGGATACTCCCGGTTTTTCCGGCGAGGCCCGGATCACCGGTTCGGAGTCGGTAACCGCGGAGGCGATCTTTTTTCCTATTTGCCCGGGCTCGTCGAGGATGTAGAGGGTGGCCCGCTCGTTTTCGTCGGACTTGGACATTTTCCTGGTGGGGTCGGCCAGGGACATGATTCGGGATCCGGTCTCTCCAACGTAGGCGTCGGGCACCACGAAGGTTTCGGAGAACTGGTGGTTGAAGCGCTGGGCTAGGTCGCGGCAGAGCTCCATGTGCTGGCGCTGGTCCTCGCCCACCGGAACGAGATCGGCGTTATAGAGAAGGATGTCGGCGGCCATAAGGACGGGGTAACAGAGCAGCCCGGCGTTAATCGATGCCTGGGCCCTTGCTCCATCGTGAGTAAATTTGATCTCCTCTCCCTCCTGCTCTGCGGCCTTGAAGCCGAGCTTGGCCACCTTGTCCTTGAATTGGGTCATGCGTTGTAGCTCCCCGATGGGGGTCAGGCAGGTGAGAATCCAGGCGAGTTCGGTATGCCCGACGACGTGGGACTGGACGAACTGGTGACATTTTTCAGGATCCAGTCCGCAGGCGACGTACTGGGCCACGCAATCGAATACGTTTTGCCTGAGGGTGGACGGTTTGGTGGGGGTGGTGATGGCGTGCAGATCGACGATGCCGAAGTAGCACTCGTGGTTCTCCAGCATGGTCGACCAGTTACGGACGGCACCGAGATAATTACCCAGTGTCAACTTACCGGTCGGCTGGGCGCAGGTGAGGATGACCTTCCTCTTTTCCTCTTCGGAGATAGTCATAAAGTCGTTAGGAATTAATTGGTTGTACAATTGTCATCATGGCAATTTAATGAAAGGACAAACATAATTCTCAATTTCCCCAAATTATGGAAACAAAATCCCAAGATTCCATCCAGGATGACCTAAAGGATCTTCTGAAGCGCTGTCCAGCGGGTACTTATGAGGCAGCCTTGGCTTTCCGTCAAGACAAGGACGTCAGCCAGATCGAGACCATCGTCATGGGGGTTATCGACCGTCATCTCGAGCCCGAGCAGCGCGAGATTCTCTCCAACAGCGACGATGACATGCGCATGTACGAGGACCTGGGGATGGACTCCCTTACCATGCTTGAAATCGTCATGCTGGTTGAGCAGACTCTGCAGGTCAGCATCGACAACGAGGAACTGCGGGACCTGCGGACTATTGGGGACGTAAAGGCCTATCTTTCCGCTAAGGCTAGGGGCGAGAAACCGCCTACTAGATCCAAGACCTACCGGATCGAGGAAATCGCATCCTTGATGCCCCATCGCGAGCCCTTCCTTTTTCTCGAATCCGTCAAGATTGACGGCGACGAGGCTGCCGGAACCTATCGGATCTCGGGCAACGAGTATTTCCTCGAGGGGCATTTTAAGGAGAACCCCGTCTTTCCGGCCTCCATTATGATCGAGGCCCTGGGGCAACTTTGCGTTTTCTTCCTGCTTAGGGGTGAATCCTCCTCCCTCACCTCCAAGGTTGATCCTTCCACTATTTTCTTTACCTCCTGCGATGGCGTCAAATGCCGCAGAATCTGCAAGCCTGGGGACGAATTGTCCCTCAAGGTCAGGGTGTCCCGAATCCGCCATCCCCTGGCATGCTTCAAGGGCGAGATTACCGTCGGGGACGAGCGCACTTCCCATGCCGAGGAAATCAAGCTTGCCTTCGACTACTACCCCGTAATCGATGCCCAGGAATCGTCCCCTTCGGTTGAGGCGGGAAATCATGAGGACGCCCGGCATTCGTCCACCTCCAGCAATGGCTCCAGCCAGAAGGAAGCGGAGGCGGAAACGACCCCACGGTTCGTCAAGTACGTTCCCGAAAATTGAACGGCTGGAGGTAACCTCCTTTGCCGCTAGCATGCAGTGTCGGGTAAGGTAGCCTTCTTATACGCCACCTTCCCTCGCCCGACCGAGACCTTCGTTCGGCGCGAGCTTAAGGCATTGGGTGATCAGGGTTTCCACCCGGTCGTTCATTCGATCTGGAAAGGAAAGTCTCGATGGGAAGGCATTCGAATCCACCGCTTCCGCCTCTTCAAGCTCTGCACACTCTGCTTCTGGATTCCTTTCTGGGCGTTTCTTAAGCCGCGGGCTTTCGTAGAAATATTGAGCGTTCTATGGTCCAGGCCTTGCCCGAACCTGCAGAACTGGAACGAGACTTTTCTCGGCCTTGGTTTTGCGCTTGTCGAAGCCAGTGCGTTCAAGAGGGAGGGATACTCTCTTCTTCATGCCGTTTGGGCCACTATGCCCGCAACTGCGGCCCTCGGCATAAGCAAGCTCACAGACATACCCTTTTCCATGGGGGCCCATGCCTATGACGTTTTCAGGCATGGAGGGGACTGGTTGCTTTCCCTGAAGTTCGAGGAAGCTTCTCTGGTGAGAACCACCTCAGACTCCTCCGCTCGCAGGATCAGCCAAATGGGCGTTGATTCGGGTCGGGTTAAACTGATTCGCCGGGGGCTTGGCCACTGGCCGCAGAGAGATTCCTTCGAGCGGGTGTCCGCCTCTCGCCTTGAGCTGCTTAGCGTGGGTCGACTGGTTGAAAAGAAAGGTTACTTCCAACAGCTCGAATTAGCCTGCCTTCTTGAGGCCGAAGGCCTGCCCTTTCGTCTGCGCATCATTGGTTCGGGTCCCCTCGGAAGACTTCTGGAAAAGGAGAGCCATAGGATGGGCTTGGAGGAAAAGGTGTTTTTTCTGGGAGCCAGAAACGAGGAACGGACCAGGGCCGCCTTTCTCGAGTGCGACGTCTTTCTGTTCACGGGGGTCGTGGCAAAAAACGGAGATCGGGATGGCATACCCAACGTCATTCCGGAAGCCCTTTCGGCTGGTTGCCTGGTTCTGACCTCGAACATGGCGGGTGCATCGGAGGCGATCGAGGACGGGGTTTCAGGCTATTCATTGGATCCTGAAAACCTCGGTCCATGGGTATCCCTATTAGGTGAATTCCACTTGGCTCCGGAAAAGTTCAGGCCGCTTCGTGAGGCCGCCTGCGCAAGGGCGCGCGAAGCGTTCGACGTACGACGGACCGCACGGGAGATGCGGGCCGAATTCGACAAACTTGCCAATTGATCATGGGCAACCCGAAGGTAAGCATTATCATTTCCGTATTCGGTCAACTGGAGCACACCCGGCGTTGCCTGGATCAACTGTCTGAAACCCTCGCCGGGAAAGTCGATTACGAGGTCATTGTCATTGATGACGCCAGCCGGGACGGCACGGTGGAATTCCTCAAGGGACTGAGGGAGCCCTACCGGATTATTCTTAATAAGGAGAACCGAGGGTTTGCCAGAAACAACAACTTGGGGGCAAGGGAGGCCCGGGGCGAATACCTCTGCCTCCTCAATAACGACGTCTTTGTCCGGGGAGACTGGCTTTTGCCCATGCTGAAGGTCTTTCGGGAAAGAGAAAAGGTGGGCTTGGTTGGAAACGTCCAGAGGTTGTCGAATTCACTCCGTTACGACCACATGGGGGTTGTTTTTTCACCTGGAGGCCTACCAAGACATTATGGTCAGGGTTTCCTTCACAGACCCTTTAAGGGTGAAACCAGGCGATGGAGCGCCGTGACCGCCGCCTGCTGCGTCATGGAGGCTGCCGTGTTTGAGCAGGTGGGTGGGTTCGACGAGATTTTCATCAATGGATGTGAGGACATCGACCTTTGTCTTCGCTTGGCTTTGCGAGGATATTTCAATTACGTCGTTCACGACAGCGTGGTGGATCACGTCAAGTGCGCCAGTGAAGGGAGGAAAACCCACAACTTGAGAAACACCGAGTATCTTCTCGATCGATGGGGCGAAAGCATCCGGCGGGATCAGGCTTTGAGTGACAAGCCACTTTACAGGAGGATGTTGCTCTTCGGCCTTTTGACAAGACCCTGGACGATTTTTTCCTGAGAACCGAACGGTAAGAAACGATTTTCTGTTTTTAAGGGTCGGGAAATCCCCCGTCGCAATCCATGACTATTCGTTTCAAACCGCGATGGGTTCGCTGATATTTGGTCAGGTTTATCGGCTTGAAATGGCTTTGCTTCAATTTTTTTCTCTTGTATTTACGGTACTCCACCTCCACTTCGTCGATCGAATTGATCATGAAGTTACTGGGGGGCGCGACTCCGTCCGGAAGTATGGCCTTGATGTTGGATTTGCGTTGGACTTCCATTGGGTGATTGATCCCCAAGAATAGATTTTCCGATAAAATCAAATTCCTTTTCAGTTCCACCAAATCCTCGTCGTTGAAATACGAGAGTTTGATTTCCTGGAGGAATTCCCCAAAAGCTTTGATGTGGTCGAGGCTTACCACGGCCATGTCCATGGTAGGGCTTACTTGCGGGTTCAGGACCGGGAAGCACTCGAAATCGAAATCCACTGATCGCAGCATGGACGTGACTTCACTATGAAAACCCGCTCCCATCCTGACCGTGGATGGAAGCAGGAACCAATGCCTGGTCCCCTCGTAATCACGGTGGTTCTCCGATAAGAAAATTGCCTGGGTGAGGTGTAGTCCGGAATAGGTAACCTTCCTGACCTCGCAGCCCCTGTAGAAAAGCGTTTCACTCTCCGCCTCCTGAGAAGAAACGAACAAGACGTTTCTTTTGTCGATGCCGTTGGATTCGATATCGTCAATCAATGAATCAATGGACGAGTAATAGCTTCTGCAGATTGAGAACGCGTACCCCAACTTGTTTGCCTCATCCATGCCATCGGGATGCTGGACGGATAAAGTCATTCCAGTGCCGTTATTACCGAAGAACGTTGGCTGGCATCCTTCAAATTCGTGATTTTGCGTAGACGAGGGCTTCCTCGATCAGATCCAGGTCCTCGTCGGTGTGTCCGGCGGAGATGGCGGTGCGGATCAAGTCCTTTCCGGGGGGAACCCCAGGGGCAATGGAGATGATCGAGTAAACTCCTTTTTCAAGGAGAGCCTTCCAGAAATAGTAAACCTTTTCCTTTTCCCCCAGGACGATCGGGATGGCTGGGGTTTCACTCTCCCAGGTATCAAGTTCCAGCCCTTCGAGGATGGAACGATAGCGTCCGAGGTTGCGCTGCAGGCGCTCGAGGTGCTGGGGTTCGTCCTGCATGACCCCCAGCGCGGCCTGGGCGCAGGCACAGGATGCGGGGGATAGGGCGGCCGAGAAAATCGTCTGCTTGGAGGTGCTTCTCATGTAGTCGATGGCTTCCCTGCTCGAGGCCACGAATCCTCCCGCCCCGGCAAGCGACTTGGAGAAGCTTCCGCAGATGACGTCGACCTGCTCGTTCATCCCGAAATGATCGGCGGTTCCCCGGCCCTCTCTTCCGAGAACTCCGAATCCATGGGCATCGTCCATCACGACGAAGGCCTTGAATTCCTCCGCGAGTTTTGCGAAATCGGGGAGCTTGGCAATATGTCCTTCCATGGAGTAAACCCCTTCCAAGACGAAAATCTTCTGCACGGAGTCTTCCTCGCTTTCGAGGATTTCACGAAGGTGGCTGGGGTCGTTGTGGGCAAAGCGTTCGCATTTGGCTCCACTGAGCTTGATTCCGCTCCAGAGGGAGGAATGAAGATTCTTGTCGGCGAAAACCATGTCTTTGCGATCCGCGAAGCCGGTTACCGCGGAGGCACAGGCCAAGTAGCCGGCGGAGAAGACGTGGCAGGCCTCCTTTCCCAGGAAATCAGCTAGCTTGTCTTCCAGTTCCCGGTGAAAGATACGGCCTCCGTTGGCAAGGCGGGCTCCGGTGGTGCTGCTGCCCCATTTTTCAATCGCCCGCTTGCCCGCCTCCTTGAGTTTGGGGTGGTGGGCCAAGCCGAGGTAGTCATTGCTCGAGAGCATGACGAATTCCTTCCCATCCTTAAAGACGCGGGTTCCTTGCTGCTGCTCGAAAACATGGTAGTAGGTGTCGTATTTCAGACGCAGACGGGTTGCGTCATCGGAATGAATCCTATCCCAGAGCGGGCTTTTCCTCCTCTTTAGAAAGGGCAAAGGCATAATCATTCATCATACCCACACGGCTTGGGCCTTGAAAGGTAAAAAGCCGGGCGGGAAAGGTTCCATGGTTGGTGAGGGAACCAACCTGAGCAAGCTTCCTATTCGGTCCTCTTTATGACGTGATAGCCGAAGCCCGTTTCCACGACTTCGGAGACCGCATCGACCTCAAGGGCGAAGGCAGCCTCGGAAAAGGGCTTGGCCATGACCTCGAACTTGAACTTGCCGAGGTCGCCCCCCTTGGTCTTGCTCGGGCCGTTTGAATGCTCGCGGGCCATCTCGGCAAAATCCTCGCCCTCGCTCACGATAAGGCTACGAATCCTCTCGGCCTCGGCCTTGGCTTCCTCCTTGCTTCGGGTGACGTCGGCATCGGCCCGGTCGGCTCCCTTGTAGGAAATGAGTATGTGGGAGGCCTTTACCTCCTCAGGTCGGGCGTCTTCTTCCTTCTCCTTGGGCTTGACGAAATCGCTTCGGTCGAGGCGGATTTTCTCGTAGACTTCGTTGGGGATGACGTAATACCAACCGGCTAGGTTCTGGTTGAGTTCCTGTACCCGCTCTATCGCCTTGGCCACCTTTTGATCGAACTCTCTCTGCTTGCTTGCGTTCGATGATTTGATCCGGGAAATCTCAGCTTCCCTTTGGGTCTTCCTGACCGCGAAATCGTCCACCGGCTTGCTTGCGTTCTCTTCATTTGCGGCCACGGCTTGACCGACTGGAAGAGAAGGGGGAGTGGTCGGAGGGGCGGAAGGTGGGGTGAAATTGGGCGGAGGACCGGGCGGCTTGAGGGAAGGTGGTTTTCCCTTGTCCCCCTGGTCTCCCTTTTCGCCTTGGGTTGAGTTGGAATCCGTAGGTCCGGTCCCATTGACGTCGGGTGCAGTCAAGGGTGTGGGGACCGCTTCGAGGGCGGGTGGATCGAGAAGGCTCTCGTTGACCCGGGCAAAGGCATAGATATAGCGACTGTCTCCGGTTGCGTTTTCCTCGTCCTCGGGACCCCGATAGGTTTGTCCGAAGCGCAGAACGTATTCCACGCCGTCCTTCATGCCGACCCGGACCTCTCCCTTTTCGGAGACAACCTTCAGCATGGGCTTGCCGTTGGGGTATGCCTTGGGCTTGCCGGTTGCATCGAGCTCGTTCACCGGTTGGAACCCTTTCTGCATAAGGGAGGATGCTGATTGTACAAGCGCCTCACGGTTGTTGGCGTCGACGAATTCGTTGCCTTTGAGCAGGCTGGAGGCAAGGACTTCCGGTTTTCTTTCCACGTCGATGATCTCCAGGTCGTCGAAGGCGTCCTTCATTTCGTCGAGCCTGTCCTTGTTGAGTTCCTCTTGTTCCCCCAGAGCGGAACCGGAGAGTTTCCAAGCCGAGTCCTCGTAGTCGAGGGTATGCACGGTTGCGGGAACGAGTTTGCCCTCCTTGATCTCGAAGTTATCGAAGGTGACGCGCTTGACGTTCCATTTGTCCAGATCGAGGAAGTCCCTCTCGACCCAGTCCACGAACTTGGTCGAGACGTCGTTTACGTTTTGAACCTCGGCCATGAAGACGGTGTTCTCCTGGGGTTTGCGGACGTAGTGCGTGCCGGGCAGGTTCTCGACTTCATTCCCTATGATGAGCCTGGCCAAAGGGGATCCCTTGTCGTTTTTGAGGGCGATCATCTTACCAATCCCGCGATCTCCGGGTACTGCCTGACTTGGATCCAGAACGCCGAAATCGGCATGCTGGCCCGCTCCGTCTCCCGCCGTATCCAAAATACGGAGGTCAAAAAGAATCGTCGAGACGTCCTTGACCTGATTGTCGGCATTGGCTGGGTAGTCGGGCCGACCGGGCCGCCTGATGACCCACCCGGCGACATCCTTGACGATCTCGAGCGATTTGGCGTCGGACGAATCTTCATCGAACTCGGCGATCTCAATCCCCGTTGCGGCCATGGGGTCGAAGGTCTCGAAGAGGGCTTGTCCCATCTTGCTCTCCTCGCCGGCGGAATCGTCCGGTTTCTGGGAAGTAAGGTAGGAAAGAATCAGCGCTACAACTGCGATTGCGCCGAAGGCGATTGTTTTGATTGTTTCGTTCATGAGTCTCAGAAATCTGATGAATGCTGAAAAGTGGAGCGTGGAATCAGGACCGGATACGGGATGCAACGCTTCCTTGAACCTCGGCGAAGCGCTTCCTGATGAATACGAAGATGGCGATCAAGAGAAGAGGAATGGGAGGCAGGAGAATAGACAAGAATTTGATGGAATTCTGTTTTGTTCCGATTTGCAGATCCCTGGCTCGTTCGGCTTCCTTGATCTTGGTGTTGGTTTCCCTTTGCAGTTCGCGTTGCCTTCTCTCGAGGTTTTTCTGCAGCTTGGCGCCCTCGGTCTGGAGAACCTGCATGAACTGGCCCTGGGTCATCGACCCTTGGCTTTTCTGTACCTCGGCCAGCGATTCGTTCAGCTTGCGTTGTTCCTCCTGAAGAATCTTTTGGATGGATTCCTGGGCCGTCTTGATGGTTGTGGAGGCAACCTCCCGGGCCGCCTCGATGCTCTGCTCGAATTCCTCCAAGGTGCGGTGGAGACGGCGCCTGTTCCTGATCTCGAGCAAACGTTCCTCCTTGGCGAGCTGGTCGATCAGGTTGAGGGAGAAAGTGACGTTGTCGACGTCGAGGGGGAACTCGGAGTCCGGTCCCCGGCTTCGGATGTTGAAGAAGGGATCGGCCAAGCCATCGGCATCGGCGACGAGGATGACGTTGATTTGGCCCGTTTGGTTCCCATCCTCCACAGTTCCGGTAATGGCGGCGGCGAGGACTTCCGGATTCCCGTTGCCGGGGAAGAGAGTGCGTTCGGGGTTGAACCTGCGGGGCGAGCCGAAGATGCCCCCCGTCCAGAAGTCGTCGATACTGGTTGAGCCGGCAAGGTTCCCACCTCTTGTCCGTAGGAGAGGCTTGAAGGTGAGGTTCGCCTTGCCCCGGTCGTAGAGGCTTCCGGGGCAGGTAAAGAGGCAGTACTGCAACTCCGAGGTCACGGGCCCATCGTCGAATGAATCCTCGGTGCCTCCCACGTAGACGAATTCGTCGGGAAAGTTTTCGGAGGACCGTTCGATCTTGGGGAAGGGGTTGTAGGGGTCGCGCAGGATGCGCTTGCCAAGGCCGTTCAGCCGAGTTTCGGCGGGGGAAATGATCTGTTGCTCAATGCTTGTCCTGATGGGGTTGCTGTAGTCGAGTTTCTCGATCGAGGTTCTCAGGCTGGTCAATTTGAGGCTGTCCCAGTCGCTCGAGGAAAGAGTCGAATTGGCCTTCAGGCGGGCGTCGAATTCAACGCCCTTTTGCACCAGGTTTCCAATTGCGGTGAGGAAGGATCCGATTTCCGGCACTTGTTGCCGGAGGGGGGCGAGGTTGTAGTTGGCGATCCTGGAAATCTCGTCGAGTTCCTTGCGGATGGCGGCCAAGCGCTCCTTCGGTTCGACGTTGAAATGAACGCCCAAGAGATCCCAGAGCCTGTTCAGGTCACCTTTCTCAGGAGGGGTGGGAGGGGGCTGTCCCGGACCGCCCTGCTGGTTGTTTCTACGAGCATCGTAGGTTCCCGTCATGCCACCCTGTATGAGGGGAAGGGGATCTTCGAAGATGGCCGTGGGCACTCCCGCCTTGATTGCGTTGAGAAGCTCACCCAGTTTGGCGTTGTCGAGGGTGGAGGGTTGAACGACCATAAGGGCATCGTAATCTCCCTTCTTGATATCGCCGCCCGTTACCTCCTGGACGTCGTACTGCTTGCGGAGTTCGGTGATCACTTCCCACGGAGGGGTTCCTCCGCCCATACTGATCCCCATCATTCCCATTCCTGGGGATCCCATGAGCGGGGCATCGGTCGTGAAAATGCCAAGTTTCTTCTTCTTCTTGGGCCCACTGACGGCGGTCACGCTTCTCATGATTTCATATTCCACGGGCAAGCCCTTGTAGAGGAAGGGAATGTTTTGCTGTCCTCCCTTGCCCTTCATGAAGAGTCCCAAGTAAAGATCCTTCTGCCAGGGGATCGGCCTTCCTCCTTCAACCACGAAAAGGGGAGGGTTGGCCCCATTCTGATTCTCGATACCGTATTTTTCGGCGGTCGCCGAGGCATTGTCCTCGGGTGTGATGATGTGGACGTCCACCGAAACGTTACCGCTCTCCCGCTCGATTTCCCGAAGGGCGGTGAGAAGATTGATGCGAGTCTGGACGTATTGCTCGGGCATGGCGTCCGCGGGAGAGACGAAGGCGTCGATCTCTACCGGGCTGTCGATTTCATCGAGGAGGTCCAGGGATCCGTCGGACAAACTGCTGAGTTGCTCGGAGGTGGCGTCTATCCTGATGAAGTCGAAGTTGTTGGCTAGCTTGGTAAGGCAAAGCGCGATAACGACGGCGGAGGATACCCGAACCAAATAATGGCAAGTCCTGATCCTGGAATCAGGTCCTCCCGACCAATGTCTGCGTCCAATGAGAATGGAGGAGAGATAGAGCATGGCCACGGCAAGGGTCAGGAAGTAGGCGATTCCCGAGAAGCTGATGATCCCGCGGCTGAAATCGAGCAGGTTGGTCGATACGGCCCACTCCCAGTTGGGAAGTAGAGCGATGGGGGCGTTGAAGGCCACGCCGAGCACAAAGGCAACGGTCAGATTCCCCGTCAAAAAGGAAGCGACCATTCCAATGGAAAGCATGGCTAACCCGACGAACCAGTAGCCGACGTAGGTGGAGAAGAGAAGCCCGAAATCAGGGTTCCCCAACTGAGACAGGACCATATGGTTGGCGCTTAGCGAGACTGCCAGAGAAGCGGTGAAGATGGCTACGAGACCCAGGTATTTTCCGATCACGACGTCTAAATCGCTGCCCGGAAGTGTCAGGAGGAGCTCGTCGGTCCCTTGTCGGCGCTCGTCCGCCCAGACGCTCATCGTAATGGCCGGGATGAAGCCAAGCAGAATGTGGGGAAGAAACTTGTTCAACTGGTCCAGGTTAGCCAAGTTGGAATCGAAGAATTCCTTGGGCCAAAAGGCGGCTAGTCCGCTGGCAAGAAGAAAGGCGCAAATGAAGAGATAACCGCTGGGGCTTCCGAAGTAGGACGCCAAGTTGCGTTTGAAGACGGCTAGGATGGCTTGAATGTTCATGGGAAGGAAAGGTTCTTTAATGGAAAGGTTTAAAACAAAGTTCAGACGTAGCGAATCAGAGATAAAAGCTTCTCGGACTAGCCGGCGGCCGGCATGCTGGAGAAGGCTTTCTCAGTCGGGGCATCCCCCATGGTCTGCTTGTTGAACCAACCATCTAGGGAAGGTTCGTCCTTCAATTGCGCGGGCGTTCCCTCGAAAATAAGCTTTCCATTGTTGATGAGCAGGATGCGGTCGGCGACCTCGTGGACCTCCTGCAGGATGTGGGTGGAAAGGAGTATGGTCTTGCCGATGCTCTTGATGGTTTTGCGAACCTCGAGGATTTGGTTCGGGTCGAGTCCTGCGGTGGGTTCGTCCATGATCAGGACGTCGGGGCCGTGCAGGAGGACGTTGGCCATGCCCACGCGCTGGCGGAAACCGCGGGAGAGTTTGCCGATCGGTTTGTTGAGGACGGTCTGGAGGGAACAAAGCTCGGTTGCCCATTCGATCCTCTCTTTTTTAAGGGAGGGACTCAAGCTCCTGGCGTCACCGAAAAAATTAAGCAGGCTCAAGGGGGTCATTTCCTCGTAGAGGGGACCGTTTTCAGGGAGGTAACCAATGCGGTTGGCCACCTTTTCCCGATTCCGGGCAACCTCCATCCCGCAAACCTTGGCCGTGCCCTCGGAAGGAGCCAGGTAACCGGTGAGCATCTTCATGGTCGTGCTCTTGCCCGCGCCGTTCGGTCCGAGAAAGGCGACCACTTCGCCTTTCTTGATACTGAAACTGAGATCGTTTACGGCAATGAAGTTACCGTAATACTTGCTGAGGCCTTCAGTCTCTATCATTACTTCATGATTGTTTTCGTCTGTCATGTCGTGGTGAGTTTTTTGGTTGAGGGGATCAAAGAATGGCTTGAGAGCAGTCTTTAAGTTCATCGCCTTAGGCGAAGTCGAAAGGGGTATTTGTGCAAAGAAAAATAGGAAATCCTTTCTTTGGTTTCTTTCAAGAATAAAAATCCTTTGCAAAACCTTGAAATTTGACCATAAATTGAACCAACTTCTTCGATCATGAGGAAATTCATCGCACTGTGCCTTCTCTCCCAGGTTTGCGTCTTCCCAGGCCAAGCCCTTGAATCCTTGCCCGACCTCTCCGTCGAGTCCCTGAACTCGAGTTTCCTCGCCACGCCCGTTCGTCTGGAGGACTTGGATGGGGCAGCCATCGTCTTGTTGTCGCAAAAGAAAAATTCCATGCCGCTCCTCTATCCCCGCGAACATTCGCTTCTCCACTGGATGGATACCGGCGACAGAAACCTGCTCACTCTCAAGGATTTCCTCGAGGATCCGACACTTTTTACCAAACCCGAGCCCTTTCTCGGAAAGAACCTGTTCATAAAGGAAAACACCAACGCCGACGCCTCGGTTTCCCAAAAAACGAAAGCCCAACCCTCTCGTTGGGGTTCCAGCGAATTGGTGCCCCTTGGCCCTGAAAAGGTTCTTGCCGATGACCGTGAACTTCGTGCTTTTCTCGAGAATAACGAGGATGATCTATCCCTTGAACCGGAACAAACCGCGCCTTCCCCTGAAGCCGTGACCTCCGTCTCCCCCCCCACGAACCACCTCGCTTCGCCCCTGCCTCGGGCTCGGCTTCCCGCTCGGAATGCCCAGGGAGAATTTACCGATCCCGAGATGCTGGAGGAATACCAGCGAAGGATCCAGACCTCCACCTTGGGCAGGATTATGGAAAAACGCGGCAATTCCAGGGAAGGGTTGTTGTCGTCCAGTCTCGATGCAGCGGCGGTTCTCAAGCTCAAGGCATCCAAGCCCACTCCCGATGGCAAGGTTATGCCTGCCCAGGCGTCCGATTTCTACCTTACCACCAGGGACCTCAGGGAATTGCTCAAGCACATGGACGTAGACCGTGAACTGGCTGGGGAAACGAAGTCCGTTGCCGAGATATGGGCCCATGCCGAAAAGAACCTCGATACCGATCCCGAGGTGGCGCTGAGCGTCAAGTCGGTTCTCCTGCAGGCCAAAGTCGGGAGGACGCGTACCAATCCCTTTGGCGAGGCTTCCCTTAGTGGACTGCCTCCCGACGACAAGTATTTCCTGATCGGCATCGACAAGGATGAGAAGACGAACGTCGTCACCATCTGGTCCAAGGAAGTCGAGGTCAATCCTGGTGAGAACGTCGTGGAACTAAGTTCCAGCGACGTCATTTATCAGGATTGAGGCCGTCATCTCGGCTTGGGTAAAATTTTTCAAGTAATTCTCGCCATTGGATGCGAGCCCTTGTAAGTACCTTTTCTCCATCCCCAAGTACGATTATGCAAAACCAAGAAATTCTCCAGCAGGCCGCCGATCAGGCTAGAGGCCTTGCCATCGATGCCGTTCACGCATGCAGTTCGGGCCACCTCGGGCTCCCCCTCGGGGCCGCAGAGGTAGGGGCCGTATTGTTCGGCCAGGACCTCAAGGTAGACCCTTCCGATGCCGAGTGGATCAATCGTGACCGATTCGTGCTTTCCGCCGGGCACGGCAGCATGTTCCTCTACGGTTGGCTCCATCTTGCCGGATACGATCTGTCCCTCGAGGAAGTGAAGAACTTCCGCCAATTGCACAGCAAGACGCCCGGCCACCCCGAGTTCGGGGAAACGCCCGGCGTCGAGTGCACCACCGGTCCGTTGGGCCAAGGAGTCGGCAATGCCGTGGGCATGGCCATTGCGGGCAAGATGGCCGCAGCTCGTTTCAATACCCCGGAGCACCAGATCTTCGACGGTCAGGTAGTTTGCCTGGCGGGCGATGGCTGCCTGCAGGAAGGGGTGGCCTCGGAGGCCGCCTCGCTCGGTGGTCACCTCGGCCTGGACAACCTGACCATCATTTACGATTCCAACGACGTCACGCTCGATGCCATGGCCGACGCCACCCAGAGCGAAAGCGTGATCGACCGATTTGCCGCCTACGGTTTCGAGGTTGAGCGCATAGAGGACGGCCATGATCTGCAGGCCCTTTCCGACGCCCTTGCCCGGGCCCGGGCCAACAAGAACGGAAAGCCCACCTTCCTGGAGGTCAAGACCCTGATCGGCAAGGGCATTCCCGAGGTCGCGGGCACCGCGGCCGGTCATGGGGAAGGCGGGGCCAAATTCGCCGAGTCCGCCCGCCGGGGACTTGGTTTGCCCGAGGAAACCTTCTACGTTTCCGACGAGGTTCGATCCTTCTTTGCCGAGCGCAAGTCGGTCCTCCGGTCCCAACGTGAGGAGTGGGATGAAATCTTTTCGGCCTGGCAGGCCGTCAACCCCGAAAAAGCTACCCTCCTGCAAAGCGGCCTTTCCCGTGAATTGCCTGCCGACCTCATGGATCAGGTGGAGGTCTTTCCCGAAGATGCCAAGGTTGCTACCCGGGCAGCCGGTTCTCAGATCATCAACGATTTGGCCAAGGCCTGTCCCCTCCTGGTAAGCGGATCGGCCGACCTTCACGGCTCGACCAAGAACTACCTCAAGGACATGGGTGACTTTTCCCGGGATGACCGGGCCGGGCGCAACCTTCTTTTTGGTATTCGCGAGCATGCCATGGGGGCGATCGTCAACGGAATCGGCTACTATGGGATTTTTCGTCCATCCGGGGCCACTTTCGCGGTCTTCGCCGACTACATGCGCGGATCGGTCCGTTTATCCGCCCTCGTCGGTCTGCCCATCTTTCACGTATGGACCCACGACTCGGTCGGGGTAGGGGAGGATGGCCCGACCCACCAACCCGTGGAGACGACAAGCGGACTTCGACTTATCCCCAACCTCGACGTGATCCGGCCGGCCGATCCCGAGGAAGCCGCCGGGGCCTTTGTGGCCGCCCTCCAGCGCGTCGATGGTCCGACCGGACTCATCCTTACCCGCCAAGGCGTTCCCAACCTCTCGCAAATCCCGGTTTCCGAGCGCCGCCAAGGCGTCCTCAAGGGGGGCTACATCGCGCGGACCGAGGAAGAGGAGCTTGAGCTCATTATTCTTGCTTCGGGCAGCGAGCTTTCCGTTGCCCTGGAGGCCGCTGAGAAGCTTGGCCGAGGGGTGCGCGTGGTTTCCATGCCATGCATGGAGCGCTTCGACCGGCAGGACGAGTCCTACCGGGAGTCCGTTCTTCCCAAGGGTTTCCGCAGTCGTTTGGCGGTGGAAGCCGGGGTCGGGGATATCTGGCGCAAGTACGTCGGCCTGGACGGCGTGGTAGTGGGCATTGACCGCTTTGGCATTTCCGCACCGGGATCAACCGTCATGAGCGAGCTTGGAATCTCAGTGGAAAACGTGGTCAAGCAGGCTGCGCTTGCCGGGCTTGGTTCATGATCCACGGTCTCGGGAAGCTCCTCGTCTTCCCGTGCCTTGTCCTGCTTCCCTTTGTTTTTTCTTGTGCACCGGCAAGCAAGCCGGGTCACTCTGCCGGAGAAAAAGCACTACAGGAAACGACCCTCGGCAAAGGGGAATCTTCCGGTGCGTTTTCCTTGTCGATTGCCTCCCCCAGGGTCGCCTATTACCTGACCGGGCCCCAACAGGCCAGGCCGCCGGACGGCTATTTTGAAAAAGGGACCCGCGTCAGGCTCTTCTCCGGCGCGGGGAGCTACTCGGTGGTTGAGAGCGAAACCGGGGTTACGGCCTACGTCCCGACTGATTCGCTTGAGGAACCACGATAAACACCCTTGCTAAGGAGGATTGGACGAGCCTTAATCGACGGAGTGAAAAAGCTCCCCATCATGCGTTTTGCTGTTTTCTTCCAACGTTCGACTAAGGTTTTCCTCATTTTTCTCGCCACTTCGCTTTCGGTCGCGGCGGATCATGGTTTGGACGAGAAGGCGTTGTCTCAAATTCCCCAAAACCTGCAGATAATAGTCGATCGCGGGCAAAGCACCGGCATGGTCGCCTTGGTGGCCCGTAATGGAAAGATCGCGTCCATCGATGCGGTTGGTTGGCGAATCGTGGGCAAGGAACCGTTGGAGACCACCGACGTTTTTTGGGCCGCCTCGATCACCAAGTCGTTCGTCGCAGTCGCCATCATGATGATGGTCGACGAAGGGCATCTTCAGCTCGACGACTTGGTGGAGAAACACATTCCGGAATTCAAGGGGCAGAAAGTGAAGACCGGAAAGAAGAGTTCGGACACGGCCAAGTATCCATTGACCGTTCGCAACTTGCTCAATCATCTTGATGGTCTCCCGAAGAACCCCACTAGGAACCGGGCCACGAAAACCATCAAGGAGCGTGTCCTTAAAATCGCAAAGGATACGCTGATGTGGGAGCCCGGGACGAAATGGAATTACGGGGGAGAGGGCCTTTACGTCGCAGCTTATCTCGTGGAAAAGTATTCCGCCATGCCATACGCCGAGTTTCTGAAGACCCGCATGCTCGATCCTCTCGGTATGAAGAACACCTACTTTACCATCAAGAACGTGCCCGAGGACCGGGCGGTCAGCAAACACAGCAAGCACAAGAAAGGCAGATGGGAATCGGAGAAAATGCGTGACTTCTCCTGGAGCACGGGCGGCAGCTATTTCGCAGTGGATGGCGGCTTCTTCTGTACCGCCGAGGACTTGTTTCCTTGGTGCCAGATGCTTCTCAACGGGGGTGAATACGGCGGTGTCCGCTACCTCTCGGAGAAATCCGTCCGTGAACTGACGCGCAAACAAACCGGTGAGGTCAAACCTGCCGGACACGGTGCCGGAAACTTTCATGCCCTGGCCTTTCAAGAGGCCGTTGAACCACAGGGCCCGACCGCCGCACTAACCAAGGGGAGCTTCGGAAAAGGCGGATCCGGGGGATCCATGACCTGGATCGATCCCAGCACCAAGACCATTTACATCATGCTCCAAAACGCATGGGGTGGAGATAAGAATCTCACCCACACCACCTTTCTCAATACGGCCTCCAAGGCGATCCCTTCTAATTGAAGCCTTGCCGTCAGAGCCCCGATGCAAGTCTCCGCAGAACAAGCTGACGTGAAGAAAATCCGAATGTCCTTCGCCCTTGGGGTCGTCCTTTTTCTTTGCGGGCTCTTGCTTGCCTTGCCAATCGTTCATGGTGCCGAGGAGCGTGAATGGACAAATAGTGAAGGGAGGACCATTCGTGCGAAATTCGTCTCTGCGAATGCCCAAACGGTGACCCTTTCCATGGGGGGCAAGGTTTACGTCCTCAAACTCAGCTCCCTAAGTTCGGAATCCCAGGCTTTGGCAAGCGAGTTGGCCAAGGCCCAACCCGCTTCCCGTTACGTCAAGGCCCGGCCTCTTTCCAAAACCCAGCAAAAAGTGGTCGAGCAGGCTTTAGCCGCCAGTTTTTCCGAAGTACGTAAAGAGGATTACGATTTTGCCGAATTGTCCGAATTCGATGCGTTGTTGCCGGGTAACGAAGAGGTCTTTCGCTCCCTTGTCTGGAACGCTTACCGCAAGGGTGCGGCTCTTGATGAAATGCAGCCCGATCACAAGGCCGGCAAAGTGGTTTCCGGCGAATACGTCAGCCCGTACGTCGTTCGCAAAGTTGGCAAGATGCCGGAAAGTGGTTGGCCATTGGTCATCGCCATGCATGGCGGGGGCAAGGCCCCCAAGGCGCTTAACGACAGCCAGTGGAGGGTCATGCAGCGTTACTACAGGGATCATCCCGGTGAGGGGGGCTATCTTTACCTCGCCTTGAGGGCCCCGACCGATGCCTGGAACGGGTTTTATACCGGCTACGTCTATCCGCTTGTTGCCCGGTTGATCAGGCAGATGTTGGTTTGCGAGGGAGCCGATTCGGACAAAGTCTTCCTCATCGGTTATTCGCACGGTGGATACGGGGCCTTTGCCATTGGCCCCAAAATGGCGGATCGCTTTGCCGCCATTCATAGCTCGGCGGCGGCCCCTACGGATGGCGAATCCTCCCCTAAGAATCTCCTCAATACGCCCTTTACCTTCATGATCGGTGAAAGCGACCTGGCCTATGGCCGTCTCAAGCGTTGCCTGGCCTTTGATCAGGCGGTTAAGGACCTGCGTGGCGCTCGCAAGGAAGCTTACCCCGTCCGCATGTTCCTGAAAAAGGGCTTTGGGCATGGCGGTTTGCCCGATCGCGACCATCTGGAAACCATGATGCCGGCCGTGCGTAACCCGATTCCCGACTCGCTCGTTTGGCAACCGACGGATTCCGTGGTCGGTCGCTTTTCCTGGCTGGAGATTCCCGCTCCCGCCAAAAAGCAATTGGTTGAGGCAACCAGGACGGGCAACCGTTTCGATATTAAGCTGGAGGGAACCGAGTCCCTCAACCTCTATCTCGACGAACGGATGGTCGACTACCGCAAACCGGTGGTGGTCGAAGTCAACGGGAAGACCGTCGTCGACCGCTTCCTCCGCCCATCCATGGAGGTCCTTTGCCGGACCCTGTTGGAGCGCGGAGATCCAAAGCTTGCCTTCACCTCGAAAATCACCATCGAGGCAAAGCCATAGAATCGCTCATCCAGGAAATTCAAAATCCTCCGGACGCTCTCTTTTCTCTGGCATAATAATCCCCGTGCCAGTAAGCTTTTCTAATGAAATCATTACCCTACCTGTTGTTTGGGCTCCTGTTCGGATCCTTTTTGTGCCTTTATCAGGCCCCCGCACTTGCCAAGTCTCCCGTCAAGACGGCCGAGGCCAAGCCCCCTTTCCAGGAAGTCTTCAAGAAGCTCGACGCCCAAGTGCGGCTTGCCCTCAAAAAGGATCGGGCCGGGGGCTTGAAGGAGCTCGAGAGGGTCGGACGCAAGCTTTCCAAGGATTACCCTGAGGAGTTCATGCCCTATGCCATGCTCTCCGCCGTTGCCCGCATGACCCCGGACCAGGAAAAGAGCCGCAAGATTCTCGAGCAACTGGTGGCCCTTGACTCCAAGGACCCAAAGATTGCCCGGGTCGTTTCGCAAGCCAAGGGGCAGCTTAAGAAACTGGAGGCTCTCGGCAAACCCGTCGACATGAAGTTCAAGGCGTTCGATGGCCGCAAGGTCGATCTTTCAAAAATGAAGGGAAAAGTCGTCCTGATCGATTTCTGGGCCACCTGGTGCGGCCCTTGCGTTCGCGAGATTCCCAGCGTCAAGAAGACCTACGACGCCTTGCATGAGGAAGGGTTCGAGATCATTGGGATCTCTCTCGATAGCGACAAGAAGAAGCTTGAGGATTTCCTAGCTAAGAACGATATGCCCTGGCCCCAGTTCTTCGACGGCAAAGGTTGGAAGACCAGCCTGGCCCAGGAGCACGGCATCAGCAGTATCCCCGCCATGTGGCTGGTGGATAAGAAGGGCAACCTCGTTGACCAGAACGCCCGGGCCGGACTCGAGCAGAAAGTCAAGAAGTACCTCGCCCAGTAAGGCCTGTTGGGGAAACCCGCTTCCCCCCTCGTGACGAATCACTTGCCCAAGCTCGTCGGGGTTGCCTTGGTGTTTCTTGCCCCTTCGATCTGGGCGGGCAAGTTGGACGAGGCTCTTAACCTGGAGAGGGATTCCTGGTACCCGGTTTTCGTGCGGATGGAGGACCAGCTGATCGGCAAAGCCGGTGAATACGACGCATTTTGCCGCAAGCGTTCCAAGATCCCCCGTTCCCGGAACCGCGCCGAGGTAATCTCAACCTTGCACGAGAAGGCCGACCAATCCTGGGACGCTCTGGAGGAAGTGATTGAGGATCTAAGGCAAAAGGATCGGATTCGAGAAGTCCGCCGGTTCTGGATCGTCAACGGTTTTTCCTGCCGGGCCAAGGCCGGTGCAATCCGCCGGCTCTCCATGCGCAAGGAAGTATCCTTCGTCTATCTCGACCGTTTCGCAAGACCCCCCGCCGAATCGGAACCGATAGACGCAAACCGGACCAAGCGCATGCAGACCGTCCTCGAAACCTGGAGCAAAAAGGAACCCGAGTTCATCCCGTCCCTGAGGATACCCTGGAACGTCCGCGAAATCGGTGCCGAGCGGGCATGGAAGGAGGAAAACGCGACCGGTAGGGGCGTAAAGGTGGCGGTGATCGATTCCGGCATCCTTCCCACGCCTTCTTTGGTGCATGCCTTGGCCAAAAATCCAAACGAGAAACTCAACGGCAGGGACGACGACGGCAACGGCTTGATCGACGATCTTTTCGGTTATGACTTCAACGCCAACACCGGCTACGTACTGGAAAACGGCAGAACCATGTCTCACGGCAGTTGCTGTGCCGGGATCATCGCCGGCCGGGCTTCCGCCCGCGGGTGGCAGACCGGTATCGCCCCCCAGTCGCGACTTCTTCTGCTCAAGGGCGCTTTCGACCTGCGGTCCATGGAGTATCTTCTTGAACAGGGAGCGGACGTGGTCTCCATGAGCTACATGATCGTGGGGCGTGAGCTTGGCCAGGTTCGCGGGCTCTTCAGGAACGCCTTCGAGCATCTTGGGGCGGCGGGCGTTCTTGCGGTGGGCGGAGCCGGCAACTACGGGTCGAAATCCCGTCGGGCCCTGCCCAGAGGTAAACAGATCGGGCTGCCCAAGGACATACCCAGCGTGCTCGCGGTGGCGGGCGTGGACAAGAACCGCGTCCTTCTGCCTTTTAGCAGCCAGGGCCCCGTTTTCTGGGAGGGTGTGGAGTTCTTCTCCGACTATCCCTCCGACAAGCCCCTCGGCAAGCCCGACTTGACCGCTTTTCCGACTGGGTACCCAATGTGGAGCGCAAAACCTTCAAGCAGCTCGAGAAGAGGATGGAAGGAAGTAAGCGAAGCCGAGGGAGCTTCCCTTGTGATCGGTCCCGCGGGCAATTCCTTCTCCGGTCCCCATGCCGCCGGGGTGGCTGCTCTCATTTTTTCAGCCAACCCTGAAATCAATTCCTGGGAAGTGAGCGAAATCCTGCAAAAGACCGCTCAAGATCTCGGACCCAAGGGCCGGGACAACATCTACGGCGCAGGCCTGATTGATGCTCTTGCCGCCGTGCGTGCGGCCAAGAAGAAGGACTAGTCCTTCAGTCTCTCAAGGACGTCCTTGGCGACGATTTCCGCCAAGGCCTTCGAACCGTGCGGAAAATAGTGGACGTTGGCCTCGCGCATCCACTCCTTCATGTTCTTCTTGCTCGGGGCGTAGAGGTCGAGGGTGGGCACGCCGTGTTTTTTCATCACCCGCTGGGCCGCCTCGTTGAACTTGACCGAATCCCCCACGTAGCGTCCCTTTGAACCGGGTGGGATGGGCGTGGTGTTGCGCCAGACCAGTTTCTTGGTCGATTTCTTCATGCGGGCGACCAGTTTGTGCAAATTCTTTTCGTAGTCCGCGAGCGGGACCTGAACCTTGCCGCCCTTTTCCTTGGGAAAGAGGTTTTCCCCGTTTGGGCCCATATACTTTAGGTCGTGCAGACCCCAGTTGAAATGGATGAGGTCCCATTTTCTCTTTCCGAGCCACTTCTCGATTTCGGCAATTCCCTTGGTGGTCGGACCCCCGTTGGTCGGGATCCGGTGCAGGTTGACCTTGTCCTTGAGCAGCGCCCGGGTGGGAAGGGTGTACCCGATGGAAATCGAATCCCCGATAATCAGGACGTTGGGTAAGCCCGCCACCCCCTCGATCTGGGCCATCGGGCTGACTCGGGTGGTCTTTTTCTTCTCTTGGGCGCCGCCCAAAGTAAGGAAGATGATGGAAAGCATGGCGGCTAGGATAAGGTTTCTTGAAGTTTGCATCCGTTCAACAAGAACCATCTGGGCTTGCGAATCAACAAGGAACAAAGGCTGGCCTTTGGACTTTTTAGGGGCCTCTTGCTGTGCTAAGGATGAGTAGTGTTTTCCTTCCTGCGATTTTTGGCCTTCGCCTTTCTTGCCCTTCCCCTTCCAGGGGATGATTTTCCCGAGCTTCCCAATACCGAGTCGACCACCGATGCGGATCCGCCTTCCGCCGAGGAGAGCGCCAATTCCTTCATCTTGCCTGATGGCGTAGGGGTCAAGGTCTGGGCGGCCGAGCCGGCCGTGCAAAACCCGATCGGGATGGCTTGGGACAAAAAGGGCCGGATGTGGGTGGCCGAGAACTATACCTACGGGAGCCGGAAAGTACGCTTCGACCTGAGCCTGCGCGACCGGGTGGTCGTACTGGCGGATGAGGATGGGGATGGCAAGGCGGAGTTTCGGAAAGTCTTTACCGACAAGGTGCAAATGCTGACCAGTGTGGAGGTCGGTCGCGGTGGCGTTTGGCTGATGTGCCCGCCCAACCTGCTTTTCGTTCCCGATGCGGACGGCGACTTGGTTCCCGATGGCGAGCCTGAGGTCAGGTTAGACGGCTTCGACGTCGGGCGGGGAAACTATCATAATTTTGCCAACGGGTTGCGCTGGGGACCGGACGGATGGCTCTATGGCCGCTGTGGGCATTCCTGCCCTGGCAAGCCGGGTGTCCCGGGAACACCCGCCGAGCATAGGGCTCCCATCGACGGAGGGGTCTGGCGCTACCATCCGGAACGCAGGGTGGTGGAGGTCCTGGCTCACGGTACGGTCAACCCGTGGGGGTACGACTGGGACGAGCACGGGGAGCTCTTTTTCATCAATACGGTCATCGGGCATCTCTGGCACGTCATCCCGGGAGCTCACTACCGGGAGTCGGGAAGCGGGTCCTCCCAGAATCCCCTCGTATTCGAGCGCATGGATCAGCATGCCGATCATTTTCATTACGACGTCAACCTGCCTTGGAACCGATCGCGGGCGGGTGCGGCCAATGGTTTCGGGGGAGGACACGCCCACGTCGGGATGGCCATCTATCAGGCGGATCACTTTCCCGAGTCTTGGAAAAACAAGCTTCTGACCTGGAACCAGCATGGGCGTCGCATGAACGTCGAGCGCCTGGAAAGGGTGGGGAGCGGATACTTGGGCAGGCACGAGCCCGACCTCTTCCTCAACTCCAGCGAGTGGTTCCGGGGAATGGAGGTGAGCGTGGGGCCCGACGGCGCGATCTACGGGCTGGACTGGAGCGATACGGGGGAATGTCACGACCATACCGGGGTCCATCGGACCAGTGGAAGGATCTACAAGTTCTTTCATGGGAAAAATCCGGTAGCCGATCTTTCGGCCCTGCAACGGGCGCCACGTGAACCGGAGGTCGTTCTGCGTCACCCCAATGCCTGGTTTGCCCGCCAATGGCTGGGGGCTCTTTCGCAATCAGCTCCGACCCATCATAAGAAAACCATTCAGGTCTGCGAAAAGATCATGAGCGATCAAAAGGAGCCGGCGTCCCTCCGCTTGCGCGCCCTGTGGGGCCTGCATGCCATGGGTCAGGCGAGGCCGGAAAGTTTGCTCGACGATCCGGATGAACACATCCGCACCTGGGCGATACGCCTGCTGAGCGACGAGTGGCCCATCGACACCCTCTTCGGACCAAGGAAAAACCTTTTGCCCAAGGGGAACCCCGACCTGGAAAAGAAGTTCGTCCAACTGGCGAAGAGCGACCCTTCGGGCTTGGTTCGCTTGGCCCTTGCCTCGACTTTGCAGCGCATGCCCGTCTCGAACCGTGGCAAATTGGGCAAGGCCTTGGCCGCTCGCCCGGAGGATGCGGAGGACCACAACCTCCCGAGGATGGTCTGGTACGGCATCACGCAGATGGCCGAGGATGATCCGGATGGCTTGCTCGAGGTGGCCGGATCCTCCTCATGGCCAAACCTGCGGGCTTGGGTTGCCCGGGCCATAACCGAACGATCCGGGGAGCGACCCGAGGGACTGGAAGGCCTGCTCGAACTTGCGGGCGAGCAACCCGACCGGGCCGAATCCATCCTTTCGGGAATCGAGCGAGCGGTGAGGGGAATGAAGAAGATCGAAATGCCCAAGGGATGGAGGCAGGTTACGGCAAAGATGGGGGTGAGCCCATTAGCCCTAAAGCTGAGCGTGCTGTTCGGGGACAAGGAGGCAACGGTGCGGATGGAGAAGGTTGTGACCGACGATAAAGCCGATCGGGAGGTCCGTCGGCGGACCCTGGGAATCCTTGTCGAATCGGATTTCCCAAGCCTGAAGACCCTTTGCGAAAGCCTGCTCGATGACCCCGTCATGAAACTCCAGGCGGCCCGTGGGTTGGCCGGGTTCGAGGACCCGTTGATCGGAAAAAGGCTGAGTTCCCGTCTACTTGACTTTGAAAAAGGGGAACGAAACGAAGTGGTCGAGATTCTCTGTGGCCGGGAGGGATGGGCCGCGAGCCTTCTTTCTCAAATCGAGGACGATCGGCTCCCCAAGTCCATTATCTCCCCCTATCATGCCGCCCAGATCCAGGCCCTGAAAAGCGATTCCCTCCACAAAAGGCTCCGGGAGGCATGGGGCGTGATCCGGGTCACCCCGGATGCGCTCGCCACACGCAAGGAGGAATTGCGCCGGGAGTTGAACCCTTCCCGCCTCGCCAAGGCGGACCTTAGGAATGGTCGATCGCTCTACCTGCGGCAATGCTCGGCTTGCCACGTACTCTATGGCCAAGGCGGCAGGTTGGGGCCCGACCTGACCGGTTCCGGTCGATCCAGCCTTGACTACGTCCTGGAAAACGTGGTCGATCCGAGCGGGGCCGTCTCCGCCGATTACCGCCTGAACGTTTTGGAGCTCAAGGACGGCCGCGTTCTGAGCGGGATGATCACGGGGCAGGACCGGAATTCCCTGACCTTGCGCATGCCGGACTCGCAGACGGTGGTGAGCAAGTCGGCTATCGGGTTGCGCCGGGCGTTGCCCGAGTCGATTATGCCCGCGGGCTTGCTGGATGGCCTGACCAAGGAGGAACGACGCGACTTGGTTGCCTACCTGATGCACCCCGTTCAAGTCGACCTTCCCAAGCCGTGATCCGGCTTATGACGTAGAGAATGATCGACCTGCGCGCGGTAGGCATTAAGGGATTGCCTCCATTAGCAAATTTACTACTGTCGTTTTCACTCCAATCAAGACTACCCTAACCTCAACTCCCGTTTTCGAGTTATGAAACTAGAGACCCAATGCCTCCATGCGGGCTATCAGCCCGATTCTTCCACCAACGCCTGCGCCGTACCCGTCTACAAGACGAGCTCCTACGTTTTCAACGATACCGAGCATGCGGCCAATCTCTTCGGCCTTCGTGAACTGGGCAACATCTATACCCGGTTGATGAACCCCACCACCGACGTTCTCGAGCAGCGCGTAGCCGCCTTGGACGGAGGAGCCGCCGGTCTGGGAGTCGCATCGGGTACCAGCGGGGTTTTTTACTCCATCATCAACATCGCCCAGGAGGGGGATGAGATCATTTCCGCCAACAACCTCTACGGCGGTACCTATACCCAGTTCAACGACATCCTTCCCAAGTTCGGCATCAACGTAAAGTTCGTCGATCCAAACGATCCTCAGAACTTTGCCGCCGCCATCACCGACAAGACCAAGGCCCTCTTTTGCGAAACGGTCAGCAACCCGGGACTGGACGTGGCCGACATCGAGGCGATCGCCAAGATCGGTGCGGACAAGGGCATTCCTCTCATCGTCGACAGCACCTTTTCCACCCCCTACCTGACCAAGCCCATCGAGCATGGAGCCGCCATCGTGGTGCACTCCTTGACCAAGTGGTTGGGCGGACACGGTAACGGGATCGGTGGAGTGGTCGTCGATTCCGGAGCCTTCGACTGGAAAAACGGCAACTTTCCTCTCTACGACGAGCCCGACAGCAGCTATCACGGTCTGCGCTGGGGTCACGACCTGCCCGAGCCCCTGGCTCCCCTGGCCTTCATCCTGCGCATGCGTACCGTTCCCCTGCGCAACCTCGGGGCCTGTCTTTCTCCTGATAACTCCTGGCAGTTCCTGCAGGGAATCGAGACTCTTCCCCTCCGCATGGAGCGTCATTGCGAGAATGCCCTCGCCGTGGCCAAGCACCTCAAGTCCCACGACTCCGTCGAGTGGGTGCGTTTCCCCGGTCTGGAGGACGACCCGATGCATTCCCTCAACCAGAAGTACCTCAATGGCAAGGGAGGCTCCATGGTCGTTTTCGGAATCAAGGGGGGGGCCGAGGCGGGACCCAAGTTCATCGACAACCTTCAGCTTTTCTCCCACCTCGCCAACGTCGGGGATGCCAAGAGCCTGGCCATTCACCCGGCCACCACGACCCATTCCCAGCTTAACGAGGAACAGCAGAAGGCCGGCGGGATTACCCCCGAGCTGGTCCGTCTTTCCATCGGGATCGAACACGTCGACGACATCATAGCCGACGTTGATCACGCGCTCGGCGAGGCCACGGTCTGATCCGAAACCCTCGTCGAACTTGGTTTCATGGGCAATAGGATTGCCCTCCTCTACCTGATCGTTCTTACCGCGGTCATGGCCGGTGCCTTGATCTACGGATTCACCTTGGGCGATTTCCTGGATTTCGAGGAATTGTTGGAAAATCCCTGGGGGATCGTTTCCCTCTTCGACGTATACGTCGGATTCTTTTTCTTTATCGGCTGGATCGTATACCGCGAAAGTTGTCCCGGGATCATCCTGGCCTGGTCGGCCGCCATCCTGTTGGGCGGGAACCTGGTCAGCGGGATCTATGCGTTGATCGCCCTCTTGCGCAGCAAGGGGGATGCAAGGACGTTCTTCCTGGGGCAAAGCCAAGCCTGCTCCGGCCAAGCGGAAGAAGCCTAGTCCTCTTCCGAGAGGTTCTTGACGTGGTCGAGGACCCGCCGGTGGATGCGGCCGATCAAAAAGTCGGACCATGCCTTCCAGTAGAAGGCCGGCCACATGTTGTGCTTGTACCAAGTCGTGCCGGTCAGGCGGGTATTCCCTCCCTCCATCCGTTCCAAGAGAAACTCGCCTCGTTTGCTCTCCAAGTGTCCATCGAGATGGGGAGGATGAATGTCATAGGGCGACAACTCCTTCATTGGCGGGGGTTGGGAAACGACGTCGAAGGCAAGCCGGTTGGGTGCGTCCCAGACCGTGATCGGTTCCACGAAGGGACCGGTCGTGAAGTTGCAGTGGCGGATGGCGCCCACGCCCGTACCTTCGATGGTGGCGCAGGTCGGGCAGGCGATTCCGAGCTTGAAGATCCAGTCCTTCGCCGGGGGAAGATCGGAAAAGCTGACCACGTTGATCCAGACTTTCTCGGGCGGGGCCTTGACGATCACCTCGGAACGAACCGAGAAAAGAGGAGCTTCGGGAACGATTTCTTTTTCGAAGCCCATGAGGAGAAAGGTAGCGAGGAAGAGGCCAAGGGACGGGTTGTGGGGGATGGCCCCATTCTGGATCAGATACCCGACCCATCCGCCCAGGAGGGCCATGGGAAAGGCGATGGGGGCCGCCATGGCCAGACAAATGATACCCTCGAGGGCGAAGAGAAGGAGAAGAAGAGAGGCAAAGACTACCGACAATCCGGCTACCGTTAGGCTCTCCAGCAAGCGGCGTTTTTCGTGATGGGCATAGGTTACGGCGGAGGCCAGGCCCATGACGAACGGGAGACCGACGAAGGTCCCGAGCCCGTAAACGATCGGATCCACGAACAAAAGTACGAAAAGCAGGATCCCGATCCCTGCCGAAAGCACGGCCACAAGACCGGCGCAGGCCGCCTTTCCTTTGGGGATGAATCGGTCGAGCCAGGAAGCCTTTTTGCCTTCCGGTCTCCTGTCGTTCTTCACGCCCTCGGTTTTGGCGGGTCCCGGCAAAATCGAAAGGAGAAAGAAGAACAGGAGATTGATAAAGGGAATGAAGAAGAGAAAGCTTACCCAGATGGGCCAATGGAGGGCCCGGAGGCGTTTTACGGTAAGGACTATCCCGACGTAGATAAAGGGCAGTGCGAGAGCCAGGATCGAAAGGATTGGGGAAACGGGGCCGGAAGTGTTAAAGAGGTCGGATTCCGGGAAAAGGTAGAAAAAGGGCGTCGGGAAGTCTCTGTCGTCGAGGATATCGCAAAAGAGCCTGTCCAGGTTCCATTTGACGAGGAAAAGCGAAATTCCCGTAAAGGCATAGGCCGAGCGGCCCACTTCACCGTCGAAGGAGAAAAAACGAAGGCATTTGGACAGGCTCATGGCTTTCCCGTAGCCCGAAAAATGTCAGGAGGCAAGACCCCTCTAATCAAATCACCACTCGTAGCAAGCGATGGCCTCGAGTTCCCGGACGAAGAGCTGGTTGCCCGCGATGGCCAAGTGAGCCCAGGACGGGGAGTCGGAAATGGTTCGCTTGTCCTTGATAACGAGCTTTTCGGGGTTGGCCTCGATCTGGTAGAGGGTACCGTCCTCATCAAGGGCAAGGATCTCTTTGCCGTTGGAAACCATGGATTGGTACTTGCCGAAGGACTCGCTGCTGATCCACTTGGTTGCTCCGTTGGAAAGGTCGATGCAGGTCATGCGTTGCTTCCTGAGATGGATGTAGCAGAATCCGTCTATGACGATGGGGCTGGACATATAGCCCTCCTGCTTGTTTTCCCATTTTTGATCGATCGAGAATCCGTCCGCGTCCTTGGCGAGGTCGAAGAGGAGCGATTTTCCGCCATAACTACTGGTGAAGACGGATTGGCCGAAGATGACGGGGGTAAGGATATTCATTCCGCGAAAGGCCTTGATGGGTCTTTTCCAGAGGACCTTGCCATTGCCGGGTTCCACGCCCGTAAGGTCGGTCCGGGTCTGTACGACCAGCTGCTCGATTCCCCCCAGTTTGGCGGTGGTGGGGGAGGAAAAGGCGCTGCCGTACATGCCTCCTTTGTCGTCCAGCGTCCGCCAGACCGATTCCCCGGTCTCCTTCTCGAGCTTGACGAAGCCGGCCCCCGCCTGAACGTAGAGATGATCCCCCTCGACCAGGGGCGAGCAGACGAAGCCGAAGGCGGGCAGGGGCGCCTTGTAGCGCTTCATGAAGTCGACCGACCATTTTTGGCTGCCGTTGGAGGCGTCGAGACAGACCAGGAAGTCCCGCATTCCGCCCACGTAGAGGTTCTTTCCGTCGTAAGCGGGTGTGGAACGGACCCAACTCCCGTTTTTCCAGGCGAAGAAGGGTACGCTCATGGAGCCGGGCCACTGGGCCTCCCACTTTTGTTCCCCGCTGGACCGGTCGAAGGCCCGCACGAACTCGTTCTTTCCCCTGGTCTCGACGGTGAAGACGAGCTTTTCGGAAACGATCGGGCCGGGGTAGCCCTTGGCGATCTCACGGCGCCAGGTTTGCTTGAGCTTCTTCTTGGAAATTTTCTTGGGCCAGGGAGCGCCCTTTGCGATCATGCCGTCCCGGGTCGGTCCGCGCCACTGGGGCCAGGCCAAGTCCTCGCCGGAGGCTGAAAAGGGAAAAGCCTGCAGGGCGAGGCAAAGGACGGTGAAGAGAAGGAAGTTTTTCGCATTCATGGTTTTCGGAATAGATAATGACTGACCCACCACTCCTGTCCATTCCCAAAAGAAAAGGTCTCGGCGCAGGCGAGGAAGAAGATGCGCCAGCGGTAAAAGGTCCTGTGGGCATCGGCCATGGAAAGATCCTTCCCGAACAGACTGAGGGCGTCGTTGCGATGATGGTCCAGGTTCTCGAGCCAGCATTCCGAGGTGCTGGCGTAGTGCAGGCCCGACCATCGCCACCTTCGTTCCAGCTCCAGGTTGCCGGAGATGCGCAGGAAGAGCTCGTCCGAGGGCATGGTTCCCCCGCTGAAGAAGTGGCGCGACATCCAGTCGTCCTCTCCCTCGATCTCGAAGGGATAGGAGGTCGAGCGGTGGCAGAAGACGTGGGCGAAAAGCTTGCCGCCGGGGTTGAGCCAGGAATGAATCCTGCGGAAGAGCTCGCGGTGGTTGCGGACGTGCTCGAACATCTCGACCGAGACCACCCGGTCGAATCGGTCTTCCGTCTCGAGGGCATTGACGTCCTCGGTGATGACCTTGAGGTTTTCCAGCCCCCGCTCACGGGCCTGCCCGAGTATGAAGTCGCGCTGGGAGTGGGAGTTGGAAACGGAGGTAATGCGGGCATCCGGATAGTCCCGAGCCATCCGGAGTGAGAGGGAGCCCCATCCGCATCCGAGTTCCAGGATGCGCTGGCCGTTTTCCAAGCGGGCCCTTTCACAGGTCAGGTCGAGGGCCTTATCCTCGGCGTCGGTGAGGCTTCCGTTCTTTTTTTCGAAGAAGCAGCAGCTGTACTTGAGGTTCTTTCCGAGAACCAGCCGGTAAAAGGAGGCGGGTACCTCGTAATGCTGCTCGTTGGCTTTCTCGGTCATCACCGCCATGGGGGAGGCATCGGACTCCTCGAGGTATTTCTCAGCCAGTTCGGCATTGGCCTCGCAGTCCTCCGAGAGGCATTGCCGGAGCCTCTTGCGGCAGAGGCCGCGGATGCCCGCCCGGATGAAGAAATCGGGGACCAGTCCGCGCTCGGCGAGCTCGATTAAGAAGTTGGTCGGGTTCATGAGCCGGATTCCTTGCTTTTAGGGAAACGGGGAAAGAAGGATGGGGTGCGCTCGACGTAGGAGCGATAGGCCTCCCCGCTTGCCTCGAGCTTGCGGGCCTCCACGAAGGGAATACCGGTAATCCTGGTGAGAAAGAGGTAGAGCATGACGGGGAGGGCCAGTAGACAAGGTCCCTGTGGAGCCGCCCAACCGAGGGGCAGGTACCCTAGCCAGAGAACCCACTCGAAGAAGTAGTTGGGGTGCCGCGAGTATTTCCAGAGGCCCGTGTCACAGACCGCGGCCCGCGTTCGCCCGGGGGCTTCCTTGAAGCGGGCGAGCTGTCGGTCGGCTACGTTCAGGCCTACGAAACCAACCGACCAGATTGCCAGCCCCAGGTAGTCGGGCAGGCCCATCGGGTTGGGGTTGCCGGCGAGGACGAGGAAAGGTGAGGCGAAGAGTACTACCCAGAAGGCTTGGACCTGAAAGAAGAGAAGAAATCCAAGGTTGGCCTTTTTTCCCATCCATTCCCTGAGGTAGGCGTAGCGCGCATCCTCCGGCTTGCCGCGGCAGCGGGCCAGCAGGTAGGTTCCGAGGCGGAGGGACCAGGCAACGACCAGCACCTGCAGGAAAATCAGCCGGGTCGGGTCGATCCCTTGCCCTTCCAAGCGGAGGTAGGAGAACCCCAGCGCCCCCACGCCGTAGGCCCAGAGGACGTCCACGTAGGAGGTGTTGTTGATCTTGATCGCAACCAGCCAGCCAAAGAGCATCAGCGCTGATGCGCTGGCCTGACCGTAGAGCAGGAGTTCGAGCAAGTTCATGATTCCTTGCCTTGAGGAAGCTTGAGCCAGAGGAAGTGCAGGATGAGTCCGGCAAGCGCCCACTCGAATCCGATTGCGAGGATCGACGGCCAATCTTTTTCCAAAGTGAGAACGCCTAGTTTTTCGCCGGAATAGTAGGCAATGGCTCCACCGATCGAAAAACCGAGAAGGGTACGGATCAAGTTTTTCATGAACCATGTGAACAAGGGGCTGAGCATCAGCCCGAAGTTCATCCAAAGCGCGACCATCCAAAGCGGCGCGCCAAGCAAGTTGGGGTATGGGGAGAAGGAGAGGAACCCGAGTTTGACCAGCAGGGCATCCCCGAGGGTACCGATTGCGATGCAGGCCAGACCAAGGGGCAAGGCTTCCCGGAGGCGTCCTTTGTGGGCGATCCGTCCGATCACGAGGATCGAGCCGCCAAGTGGAAGAACCTGAGGGTAGGGGGAGCGGGTAGCCAGTACGCAGGCAAACCAAACGGCTTGAAAAAGCGCGAAGTCGATCAGGAAGGAAAACCGTGCGTTCATTGCGGAAATCCGCGGGCCAGTTTGCACGCGGGTTTGGCAAGGAGAAGATGGACGTCCCCGGTGTATCCCTCCTCAAACCCCGCTTCGCAGTAGCAGAGGTAATATTCCCAGGCCTTTCGGAAGGAATCGTCGTAACCGAGGGCCTCGATCTTGTCCTCGTTCTGCTTGAAGCGAATTCTCCATTCACGCAGGGTGCGCGAGTAGTGGTAACC